>Ga0209153_1000366_pt1 | contig 22216 bp, 16 predicted proteins | sample GraSoiAngelo_120_FD_185877 | JGI IMG/M metagenome (GOLD analysis project Ga0209153, IMG submission 185877) | Grasslands soil microbial communities from the Angelo Coastal Reserve, California, USA - 14_0919_09_20cm (SPAdes) (version 2) | ecosystem: Environmental > Terrestrial > Soil > Grasslands ...
CCCGCCCGCCGCCGGAAAGCGTGAGGCATCAGTGAATGACATCGAACAGACGCGCGGCCGGATGACGATCATGCTTTTTATCATGCGGCCTCAACGTGGCATCTTCATCCTCGTCGCCATGCTTGCCGTGCTTATGCGCTTTCTTGTGCTCGCCTCTGTCTGCGACCCGCGCCTCGGCTCGATCATTCTGCCCCTTGTCGGCGCGGGCGGCATCTGCAACAGCGGCCGCTACACGTTCAAGCGCCGTCGGCTCAGTTGGCGCAGACCTGTGTGTCGTCGCCGGTTCGCTTCGTTCTGCGCTCGGCGCAGGCTCGTTCCGTTCCGTGTGGACAGGCGCGCTGCCGACAACGGGCGCATGTTGGTTTGTTGCCGAAGCAGTTGGCGCAGGCGCGGGTTGCGGCGTCAACGCTTGCTGCGCGTGTTGCCGATGACGTATGAGCGCGGTCGCACCGACGACCAGACCGGCGGTCAACAGACAGACGATGAGCGCGAGCGGCCACGCGCGACGCAACAGGCGGCGTTGCTCGTACCAGAACCGACGGACGCCCGCGCCGCGCGTCAACTGCACGTCTGCAAGCGGTTCGACGGGCCGGGCTGTCTCTGCTTCGGCCGCATCAAAACGCGGCGTGGCGAGTGTCTTGTCCAAGTCGTTCTGTGGCGTCATGTTTATCTCTTCTGGCGCGGCCCGGCCCGCAAAGTTGGCCGCGTTTAATACGCCATGCGCGCGCCCCTATAAGCTTGTCGCAAACAGAGGGCCAGAAGAGTGCGCGTGCGCCGAAGAGTAGAATCGTGTTCGACCGGCTCGCATGTGCGCGCGCCAAACGCTCCGGCTGAAACTGTGCCGCGCCCGCCGACGTAGTAACAACAGCCCGGCCTTCCAGACTCCAAAATCTAAGAGGTGCACAGATGAACAGACAAACTTCGTCCGTCCGCGCGGGTCTCGCCCTGTTGTTGGCGTTTGGTCTGACCGCGATCAGCCTGCTTGCGCAGACGCCCGCAGTCAAACAGAGCGGACGCGGCGTCGAACGCTCCTACATGGACACGGCCGCGAAGCCCTGTCAGGATTTTTATCAATACGCGAACGGCCATTGGCTCGCCAACAATCCGATTCCGGCGGATCGTTCTTCTTGGGGCGCGGGCAGCGAGTTGTACGAGAAGAATCAGACGGTGCTGCACGAGATACTGGACACGGCAGCCAAAGACACGAGCGCGCCCAAAGGGACACCCGCGCGCAAGGTCGCAGACTTCTATCGCATAGGCATGGACGAAGCGAAGATCGAGAGCGAAGGCGCGAAGCCGCTCGCCGCAGAGTTCACGCGCATCGCGGCCGTTAAAGATGCTGCGAGCTTGCAAGCAGAGTTGGCGCACCTGCATCGGCTGAACATGGCCCCAGCCTTTTCGCCCGCCGCTTATCAGGATTTCAAAGACAGCACGCGGATCATCGCTTGGCTCTATCAAGGCGGACTGGGCTTGCCCGACCGCGACTACTATTTCAAGGACGACGACAAGTCGAAGGAGTTGCGTGCGGCCTACGTCGCGCACGTCGAGAAGATGTTTGAGTTGCTCGGCGACAAACCGGAGCAAGCGGCGACGGAAGCCAAGACCGTGATGGACTTTGAGACGCGACTCGCCAAAGTCTCAATGAACGCGGTTGAGCAGCGCGACTCCGAAGCGCTCTATCACAAGCTGTCGCTCGCAGAGTTGGACAAACTCGCGCCCGGCGTCGCTTGGAGCGCTTACTTCAAAGAGTTGGGGCTGAATGATCCGGGCGACATTAACGTCGGGCAGCCCGCCTTTTTCACAGAGGTCGGCGCGATGATGACCGCCGTGCCGATCAACGATTGGCAGACTTATCTACGTTGGCAACTCATCCACAACGCTGCGCCTTATCTTAGCTCCGCCTTTGTCAACGAGAACTTCAACTTCTACGGCAAGGCGCTCGCGGGGCAGAAGGAGTTGCGCCCGCGTTGGAAGCGCGTCGAAGGCACGACCGACGAACTGCTCGGCGAGGCGCTCGGTCAACTCTACGTCGCCAAGGCGTTCACGCCCGAAGCGAAGGCGCGCGCGTTGGCGATGGTGATGAACCTCAAAGCGGCGTTGCGCGACCGCATCGCGGCGCTTGATTGGATCGGCGAAGACACACGCAAGCAAGCACTGCGCAAAGTGGACGCGATCCAGATCAAGGTCGGCTATCCAGACAAGTGGCGCGACTATTCGGCGCTCACGATTGATCAAAGCTCTTACGTCGAGAACGTCTTGCGCGCGAACGAGTTTGAGTTTCAACGCAATCTGAACAAGATCGGCAAGCCTGTGGACAGAACCGAGTGGGGCATCACCACGCCCACGGTTGACGCTTACTACAACCCGAACTTCAACGAGATCGTCTTTCCGGCCGGCATCCTGCAACCGCCCTTCTTCGATCCAAACGCCGACGATGCGACCAACTACGGCGGCATCGGCGCGATCATCGGGCACGAACTGACGCACGGCTTTGACGACGAAGGGCACAAGTTCGACGCCGACGGCAATCTCAAGAGTTGGTGGACTGACTCCGACGAGAAGAATTATGCGGCGCGCGCAAAGATAGTCGAAGCGGAGTACAACGACTTCATCGGCGTCGAGACCGTGCACATCAACGGCAAGCTGACGCTCGGCGAGAACATCGCAGACCTCGGCGGCTTGAAGATCGCTTACTACGCTTGGCAAAAGTCGCTCGCGAATAAACCGAAGCCCGCGAACGTTGAGGGCCTCACGCCCGAACAGCGTTTCTTCCTCGCCTACGCGCAGAACTGGCGGCGCAACTCGCGCCCCGAACAACTGCGCCTGATGCTGCAAACCGATCCGCACTCGCCGCCGCGCTTCCGCGTGCTCGGCGTGGTCGCCAACCTGCCGGAGTTCGCCCAAGCTTTCAACTGCCAAGCCGGCGACCCGCTTGTCCGGCCAGATAAAGCGCAGGCTCGCATCTGGTAACTGCGCCGAATACGCTGCGTGATCAGATCAGCACAGACAGAGGCCACAGAGCTATTCAACTCTCTGTGGTCTCTTCCTTTGAGTGCGGCGCGAACAAGGCAGTACCCGCCCGCTACCGCAGGCGGTACTGCCTGCCGCGCACGAAATTTATTTGCTTGCCCGTCGGAGTTGTGATAGCTTGCGCGCCGCGCAAAGTTTGCTCAGTGGCTCAGGCGGCGCATACGTGCGCTGAATAAGCTCACTGATCTTTTCGGCCGCAACTTAACACTTCGCACCCGACCTCCGGGTGTCTGGCTTCACCTCGCTGTACCAACAACCTTAAGGAGAACTCCTATGCACAAGCACCCCCGCCGTTCACTCTTGGCGCTCGTCGCCGCTTTCTGTCTCGTCTTCAGCGCGCCGCTCGCCAGTTTTGCGCGCGTCAGGCGCACGCCGCCTGCGCCGCCTGTGGTGCAGAAAGATAAAGACAAGGACAAGAAGGACAATGCTCAAGCTCCCAAACTGTCGAAACAAGAACGCAAGTATCAGGAGATCAAAAAATTCTCGCTCGATCTCTACAACAAAGACCCTGAGTTCCGCGACAAGGTCGAGGACGCTTATCGCCAGAAGATGCGCGAGCACAGCGAGTACGCCTACGATCTCAACACGCGCGACTACAGCGACACGCGCGTCATGCGCAACGGCGACAAGCTGAAAGTCTATGACGCGCTCTACGACAACCCGCTGGCGCAGGATTACGTCAACCGCGTCGGCCAATCCGTCGTGCCGACCAACTCACAGCATCTCTACGCCTTCAAGATCATCTTGAACCCCGTGCCCGAAGCGCGCTCGCTCTCGACCGGCACGGTCTATGTCTCGACCGGTTTGCTCTCGGTCGTGGACAACGAAGCGCAGTTGGCTTACGTGCTCGGTCACGAGATCGGGCACATCGAAAAGGAGCACTGGCACGACGATGTGCTTGTGGCGCAAGGGATCGAGCCGTACAACGAGAAGCAGGCGAAGAAGCGCGCGTTCTGGGGCGCAGTGATCAGCGCGGCGGCGGCCGGCGTGACGGGCGCGGCCGGTGGCTCATCGCAAGATGCGTTTCAAGTCGGTCTGATAGCCTTCGAGCTTGCGCCCTCGCTCTTGAAGTTCGCTTATCCGAATGCGGTCAACTCTTGGGATCGCTTGCAAGAGGACGAGGCCGATCAGTTGGGCTTAAAGTACATGCTTGAGCGCAACTACGACCCGCGCGAGGTGCCGAAGTTTTACGCCAGTCTGCAACGCGCGACGGCGCGCGATGCGCGTGTGGGCCTAGGGTTCATGGCCGATGCGGATCGCGTCGGCGAGCGGCTCGTGCAGGTCAACTCGCTACTGAGCGGCATGGGCAGCGCGTTGAACAACAACCTGTTCGTCGGCGCAACCGATCTGTCCAGTGGTGCTGACAGCAAGGCGCTCGATCCGCAACGCGACGCAGCCGAGCGCGCCGTCGCCGCCGCCAAGTCAATCAACACGCAACTCGCGGCCGAGATCAAAGCCAAACTCGACGCGGGCGAGTTGATCGGCAGCACCGCAGAGTTTGAGGCCGTCATGGCCGAACTCAAACGCGACAACGGCATCCGCGCCTACTACTACGACATGTTCCAGATGTCGCGGAACAATCTGGAAGAGTCGCTGCAAATCCGCTCCAACGATCCGCTCGCGCACTTCTACTACGGCAAGGTCTTGAAACTGACGGCGCACAAGCCGGCCGAAAAATCGCGCGCGCTCGCTGAGTTCGTTCGCGCCATCGAACTCGACAAGCGACACACGCTACCCGAAGCGCGTTTGCATCGCGCGCTCGCGCTCATAGACAACAAGGACGGCTCGCAGATGGCCGAGATCGTCTCGAATCTGAAAGAGTACGTCGCGCTCTATCAACGCGGGCATGGCGGCGCGCTCCCGCCCAACATGGATGTCATCTACGACTACATGCAAGAGGCGGGCGAGATGACTTGGTTCGCGCCGCCGGCCGTCAACGTCTCGACCAAAGACATCGAGCCGGTCAACGTCTCGAACACAAGCACCGCCGCGCCGGTCGTCAACGCGACAGGTCGCCGGCCGTAAGTTAAAACTCAAACGTGTCTCTGGGTATAGCTAGCTCACCGCAGAGATGCAGAGAGCGCAGAGTTAACGCAGAGAAAGAATTAACTCTCTGCGCCCCCTCTGCGGCCTCTGCGTCTCTGCGGTGAATCTTCCGCTTACATGGCAACTCAAACTCCGATAGAAGCGAAACGTTGTGGAGGTTCGTGCGATGCGTCGTTGCTTGGTCATGCTGTTATTGGTCTGCGCCAGCGTCGCGCTGTTGCTGCCGACGCTCAAACCTTCGTCGGCCACGCTGGTTGACGAGTCGGAGCGGCGCAAGCCTTTCTCGCTTGAACTGCCCGACATTGCCAGTGGGCCGATCACCGCGCCGGAAGCCACCATCCCGACCGCCGAGCTGCACACGCTCAAATTGCGCATCGCCAACCCTTACGCCGAAGGGATCAACTACGGCAAGATTTTCACCAAGATCAACGGCGAGTCGGCCGGCACGATCCAGAACATACGCGCGAGCAGCCACGGGCACATCATCACGCTCGACCTAGACCTGCGCCCGCGCTTCCGCTTGCAACCCGGCAAGAATGTCATCGAGATCAGCGCCACCGACCGCGACAGTCGCAGCTACTATGCTTCTTACGTGCTGATCACAGGTGGGCGACCGCAACGCGAGAACGTCGCTTCGACTGCGACGATTGAATCAGTGCCGGTTGAAGCGGGTGCGGATCGCCAGCCGCCCACGCTCCTCTTGCAGCAACCGACCGGCGCGCTTCGTCTGACCGGCGAGAGCGGCACGTTTAAGATCGCCGGCCTCGTGAGCGACGACTCCGGCGCAGTCGCTTCGGTCACGATCAACGGTCAACCCGTCACGCTCACCGATGCGCCCGCGACGCGCGGCCTGCTCGTCGAGCTTGCAGCGCAGCCAACGAACGCTACGAGTGCGAACGCCGCCGCGAACACGTCCGCATTTGCCTTCGAGCGCACGGTGAGCGTGACGGTGCAGATGCAGGCCGTCGTCATCGAGGCGAAGGATCGCGCGGGCAATCTGACGCGCTTGAGTGTGCCGGTCAGACGCCGCGAGGCGGCCGTCTCGGCGCAGTTCAAGGGGCACAAGTATGCGCTCATCATCGGCGTCTCGCGCTACAAGTATCACGACGGCGGCTTGCAAGACCTCGCTTACCCGGACGCAGACGCGCGCGCCGTCCGCGACTTTCTCTTGAGTGCGCAAGGCGGCAACTTCGCTGCCTCAGACATACTTTTTCTGGAGAATGAACAGGCGACCGTGGACGGCGTGCGCGCAGCCCTCGCGCGCTTTCTGCCGCGTGCAGGCGCAAGCGATCTGATCTTCATCTTCCTCGCCGGGCATGGTGCGCCCGATCCTTACGCGCCGCAGAACCTCTACTTCATCCTGCACGACACGAAGGTCGCAGACATGCCGAACACCGCGCTGCCAATGTCTGAACTGCAAGAGGTGCTCGATCATCAGGTGCGCGCCGAGCGCGTCGTCACCTTCGTTGATACATGCCACAGCGCGGGACTTTCAGGCGCGCAACTCGTCGCGACGCGCGGCTTGGAGAATAATCTGATCAACCTCTACGCCTCGCGGCTCTTCACAGAGACGGGACGCGCGGTCTTGACTTCATCGGATGTGAACGAGTTATCGCAGGAGAGTCCACATTGGGGCGGCGGGCACGGCATCTTCAGTTGGGCGCTCATCGAGGGGTTGCGCGGTGAAGCGGACGCCAACTCAGATCATTTCGTCACGGCCGGCGAACTGTTCACATATGTCCACGACCGCGTCCGCATCGAAACCGCCTTCCACCAAAATCCGCGCGCCCTGCCCGGCCTCAACACAGACCTGACGCTCGCCTACGTCGCGCCGAAATGAAGCGCCGATGCTTTGCTTAACAAGCTGAGGTTGGTTAGATTTAAGCTGCTCGTGCTGATGCGCGCGCCGCTGATCAGCACGCACTTGATCCGGGCACGATGAGGAGGACTAGGTTTGCGCATCGTTGCAGTGATCCCGGCGCGTCTGGGTTCGTCGCGGTTTCCGGGCAAGCCGCTTGCCCCGTTGCTTGGGCGACCGATGATCGAGCACGTCTTTCGCCGCACCGCGTTGTGCGCACAACTCGACGCGGTTTACGTTGCGACGTGCGATGAAGAGATCAGATCGGTCGTCGAAGCATTCGGCGGCACAGTCATCATGACTTCGGCGCGACACGAGCGAGCGAGTGAGCGCGTCGCCGAAGCGGCCGAGCGCATCGCAGCCGACATCGTCGTGATGATTCAAGGCGACGAACCGATGATCACGCCGGAGATGATCGTCGCCGCCTGCGCGCCCATGCTGCAAGACCCATCCGTCGCGTGTGTGAACTTGGTGCGCCGGATCGGCAGTCAAGCAGAGTACGTTGATCGCAATACGATCAAGGTCGTGATGAACGTGCACGGCGATGCGCTTTACTTTTCGCGCGCGCCCATTCCAGCGATAGACTTCACGCACGTCGAGCATTCATCGGCATTCAAGCAAGTGTGCGTGATCCCGTTCCGGCGCGAATCTTTGCGCGAGTTCGCGCGCCTTGCACCGACGCCGCTCGAACGGGCAGAGTCAATTGACATGCTGCGTGTGCTCGAACATGGTGGGCGCGTGCGGCTGGTTGAGACTGAGGTTGACACACATGCGGTGGACACAATCGAAGACCTGCGCCGCGTCGAAGCACTCATGCAGAATGATCTGCTCATCCGCCGGTACGATGAGCCGAGGGCACGTGCGGAGGCGCGCAGATGACTTGGCGTGTGCTCGTTAGTGCGCCGTACCTGCTGCCGGTCATCGAAGAGTTTCGGGCACAGCTTGAGACGGCGGGCGTGGAGATCGTCTGCGTGCCTGTGCGCGAACGTCTGAGCGCGGCGGAACTGCTCCCGCTTGTCGCGACGATTGACGGCGCGATCTGCGGCGACGATCAGTTCACCGAGCGCGTCCTGCGCAGTGCGCCGCGCCTCAAGGTGATCGCAAAATGGGGCACTGGCATTGACTCGATTGACACACGCGCGGCGGCGCAACTTGGCATTCGCGTCTGCAACACGCCCGACGCTTTCACAGACCCCGTAGCAGACACCGCGCTCGGCTACATCCTCTGCTTCGCGCGCCGACTGCTGTTGATGAACGAGGATGTGCGAAGCGGTTTGTGGATGAAGCAGGATGCTGACTCGTTGAGGGAATGCACGCTTGGTGTCATTGGTGTCGGGCACATCGGCAAAGCTGTGGTACGGCGGGCGCATGCGTTCGGGATGAAGTTGCTCGGCGCTGATCCTGTGCCGGTGCCTGCATCTTTTATCGCAGAGACCGGCCTGCGTCTAGTGTCGCTGTGCACATTGCTCGTCGAGTCAGATTTCGTCTCGCTGCACTGCGATCTAAATCCGACCTCTTTGCGCTTGATCAGCCACGCCGAACTAGCGCTCATGCGCCGCTCGGCCTATCTCATCAACACGGCGCGCGGTACGATAATTGACGAGCCAGCGCTCATCGCTGCTTTGCGCGCGCGACAGATTGCCGGGGCCGCGCTCGATGTCTTCGAGGTTGAACCGCTTCCGGCCGACAGCCCGCTCCGCACTTTTACTAACTGCCTGCTCGCGCCACACAATGCAAACAGTGATCTCACTTGCCGCAAGCGCGTTCACGAGGCCACCATCGCAAATCTCCTCAATGCACTGCGAGAGACAGATGAGCGCACACGCCGAGAATGAGATCGAGCCGATGACTCAGCGGTCAAGCACGCGCGACACTGACACAATCGGCGCGCACGATGAGCGCGCGTGGCTCCTCTATCGCGGCATCAAGAATCTGCTCCGTTGCGACGAGGCTGAAGTGGTCACAGGGATTGCGCGCTACGTCATGTCGCAACACGCCAGTCTGCGACGCGGCGCGGCGTTGATGACACGGACACGTGAGACGCCGCTCCCGTCTGTTGTCGCGCTGCTCGGTGGCGTGACGAGGCTGCTCGAAGTGCGTGCAGATGAACGACGAGATGGCGCGGTCTGGGTTGCACGCCTCAGCAACGAACGCCGGGCCATCGAGCCGTTGCTTGCGTTGCTGCCGGAGTTAGGTTGGACAGAGTTAAAGTTCCGCCGCCGGCCCGACGTTGTGAGTCTTGCGGCGCTGGCCCGAAGCCTCGGTTCAGCACGGCGCATCCTCAAACTCGCGCGCCGGCTGCATCGGCGGCATGAGTTCTTCAAAGTGCTGCGCGTCATTGAACTCATCGGCTACTACGCGCGTTATCTCGACCTCTTCCAGCGCGGGCGCTTCCGCCTTGCAGTGATGTCAAGCCACAGCAACCCGCACGGCATCGCGTTCAACTTGGCGGCCCGCAAGTGCGGCGTGCCCGTCGTACTCATCACACACGGCATGCCCGTGCGACCCGTCGCGCGGCTCTCTTATGATCTGGCAGTGGTGCATTGTGAGGCCGCACGACAGACGTACTTGAATGAGGGCTGTCGGATCGAGCGCGGCCTCATTCATGGCCGGCGGCAACATCATGCGCCGATGCCTACGGGGCCGCTCCCGGAGCATTTGCGGGTCGGGATATTTCTTTGCAAGGACGTGAACGAGCAGCGTCTGCGCGCTGTCGTTGAGCGCTTGCTCGCAGACGCGCGAGTGGCGCGCATACTCGTGCGCCCACATCCGAAGAACCTCTGGTTGGGACTCGACGAGTGGACGCTCACACGCAACGACCCGCGTCTGCGGCGGAACTCCGGCGGCTCTGTCTATCGCGACCTCGAAGAAACAGACATCGTGCTCGCTGGCAACTCAAGCGTGCTTGTTGATGCGGTGGCACGGGGCCGGCCCGCCGCTTACGTGCCGGGCCTAGATTATGGCTCGCTCGATCTCCACCAGTTCGTCGCGCGCGGCTTGATCTACCCGATTGATGAGGAGCTTTCGTTCGACCCCGACGCGCTGCTCCGTTTCTACCAACGACCGGACTGGCCCGACGTGCTCCGACTCTTCGCCAACGTTGATGAAGACGAGGCGTCAGTCGCGGCGCAGGCCGCGGCCGCCATGCGTGAACTGGCCTTGGCGCAAGGGACGGGCGCTATGGCCAGCGCGCGTAGGTGCGCACGTCAAGATTAACGCCGCGCTGCGCGGCAACGTGTTGCGCGTTGTGTTCTCTTAAGGTCGTGGCTGCAAACGATAGAGCACATACTTGCCGATGCGCTCGCCTGCGGCGCGCGTGTACCAACGGTCTAGGTGTGTGAAGTTGATCTGCTGATCGGCGGCGATGAGCGCGTAGGCGAGCGTCGGGTGCGTGGCGCGGGCGCGGTCGAAGTTGGCGATATAGGCGGCGTAGTTGTGCGCTTCGACGGCGAGTTCTTCGTCGGAGACGGGCTTGTAGTTGACGGTCAGTTTTGGATTGGCGCGCTCCCAGCCGAAGATGGCGTAATGAACGAAGCCTTGATGCTCGTAGTTGCGCGCGAACTCGTCCGCGTCCACGCCTGAATAATAGAGGTACTGAAAGAAACGCTCTTTGTTCTCAGCCACCGTCACGCCTGAGAAGACGAACGTATGCGGGGCCCACAAGACGGCTTGCGGCGCGACCATCGGCAGATTGTCTGCGCGCGCGATGTCGGGCGCGAACACGACCGCGTGCGGTTGGGCCGGCTCGTGCGTCATGTCGTCGTAAGCTTGCAGCGCGATCCGGCGCAGGCGCAACGCGACCGGGCGCGCTTCGTCGCGTTGGATGTTCGCCTGCGAAAACCTGCGCGTCGAAATCCAAGTCTCGCCCGCGCCCCAGAAATATGAGAGGTAGCAGATGATCAGCAAGAGATAGAGCGGCAGTCTCGGTTGCGACGCGCGCCCGCGCCAGAGCAGCGAGATGGCGAGCGCGGCGGCGATGAGCGTGATGTAGTCGGCGACGAACTGCTCGTAGTGCATCGGTTGGAGCGAGCGCCCCGTCACGAGCTGTTGATTGAAGAGAACGAACGGCAGCACGGCGAACGCGAGCGTCGAGAGCACGCGCGGGTCGTGCCGGTCGAGCCGGCGGCGTTTCAAGCCAATGACGAGCGCGATGACGACGACGAGCGCGCAGGCTTCAAGCGAGCGCCAAAGGTCGGGCGCGTGCGTGCGCACGAGCGCTTGCACCACGTCTATCGTCGCGGCGCGATGTGAGAGCAAGACGGCGTAAGGCACGAGCGCCGCGAGCGCAATCAAACCGATCAAGCCGAACGATTCAAAACTCTGCCGCCAACCTTCAGGTTTCGCGATCAGCCATAGCAACGCGCCGAGCGCGAGCCAAGCCGCCGCCGCCGTCCACAGATAAAAATAGCCATAGACGCAGACGACGAACGCCGCGCCCGCGCCGAGCGCGCACAACAAGCGGCGGCGACGCGAGGCGTCTGTGAGCGCGAGCCAAGCGAGCGGAAAAAAGACGATGAAGCAAGGGAACGGCACGGCCGGAATGTAGCGACGTAGGAACGGCAGCCAGACATAAGAAGTCTCTTGATCGAGCAGCGCACGAACGAGGCCGTTACCAGATAGCAGTATGCCGAGACACAAGACGAACGGGACGAAGGCAGCCGCCGCGCGTTCGTCGTCCAGCAAGAGCGCGAACAACCAGAAGAGCGCGAGCGAGGTGGTGAACGCGCAGATCGCTTCAAGCAAAATAAATGCGGTCGCCGTTGACAGATGGAGCGCGCGCGCTGGCAGCGCGACCATGTAAGCGGAGATGAACTGGATCGAGAAGAGCGATTCGGGTTGCGGCTTGTCGGCCGTGTTGTCCCCGCCCGTGTACGGATCGCAACGACGCGGGCGGCCGTCAACGAGCGCGTTGACGTAAGCTGCATAAGCCGGCTCGTCCGTGTAAAAGTAAGCGTTCGTGCCAGCCCACGCGCGCCCGCGCTCGTGCCACAAGTAAATTTGCGGGCACAGTGCGAGCAACGTCATCCCGACCGCCACGACCATACCCCAACGCCAGCGAATCCTCTTACGCATCAAGCGTCCCTCGCGCCCCACGCGGCGCAACTCAAACTGCTTCGGCGCGCGATTATAACTTGTCCGCGCCGGATTACTGCCCATGCGCGATAAGCAAGTCCTCCGTGCAAACTTGCTGCGTGCTTGATTGCCCGTGCTATCTTATGCGCGAACGACTGAAGGCAAGGCCACGCGCAAAGCAAAGGAAGCTAAAAGTTGAACGACGCGAACAACAATCCGGGGCTGTGGGCGTGCGAAGTTGCCGACTTTTTCACGCCCGAAGCTGAAGCGGTTATCGCACCGGGAGATTGTTTAGCGACGTTGTGTACATTGCCCGACAGCTTTGCTAAATTGATCATCACATCGCCACCTTACAACATTGGCAAAGCTTATGAACGAACAGCAGCCTTAGAACAATACCTTGAAGCCATGAAGCCGACGCTTGCACAGATCGTTCGTGTGCTTTCACCCGAAGGCTCTCTGTGTTGGCAGGTGGGCAACTACGTCGAGTCGGGTGAGGTCTTCCCATTAGACATCTATTTCTATCCGTTGTTCAAAACGCTGGGGCTGAGGTTGCGCAATCGCATTGTCTGGCACTTTGAACATGGCTTGCATGCTTCGAAACGTTTCTCCGGCCGTTACGAAACTCTACTCTGGTTCACAAAAAGCGACACGTACACGTTCAACCTCGATCCGGTGCGCGTGCCTGCGAAGTATCCGGGCAAGACGCATTTCAAAGGCGCAAAGCGCGGCCAACCATCCGGTAATCCACTGGGGAAAAATCCGTCGGACATCTGGCACATTGTCGCGCAAGATTGGGAGACGGCGCTCTGGAACATTCCCAATGTCAAAGCAAATCACCCAGAGAAGACAATCCACCCTTGCCAGTTCCCGATTGAATTGGTCGAGCGTTGCGTGCTGGCTTTAACAAACGAAGGCGACTGGGTGCTCGATCCATTCTCCGGCGTCGGCTCTGCATTGCTTGCAGCCCTTAAGCACAAACGCCGCGCGATGGGCTGCGAGCAGGAGCGCGAATACATCGAGATCGCCAAGCGACGCATTGCTGACTTCTACTCAGGCGAGTTGCCTTACCGCCAGTTAGGTAAACCGATTCATCAACCGACGGGGCGCGAAAAGGTCGCGCAAATTCCGATGGCGTGGCGCACTCTGGAGACGAAGGCGTGAGAATCGCAGGCGTCTATTCATTCAAAGGCGGGCGAGAAGAAGTCTCTAAGCGTTACCCGCACCTACTCACTGAAGTTAACGCCGCCATCAAATCCGTCAACGCCGCCGCGCACAGAATCAAAGTTAGCGCAGAAAAGACAATGACGGGGCGGATTCTTTACAGTCCGCCTGCCATCAACGCCGCATTCAAAGCCAAGTTTAGTCGGTTAGATTGGAAGCCCATCCGCGTGCGTTGCGATTACCCGACGACGTATTACCTTGAAGACTATAAGATCAGGTCGAAGAATCGCGGCGCGTTCCGCGAGATGGATTTCATCAAAGAAAAATTGGGCATCGAAGTTCAGTTCGGCAAGTACGCCTTCATGGTTTATAACGTCTGCGCCAAGATGACCATCTTCCGCAATCTCGGACACATTGACTGCGGTGTTGAGATCGTGCCGGTCAAAGCCTTCGCCAACGATATGTCAACAGGCGTCTCCTATTTCGAGCAGTTCATGTGGGATTTAGAGAGTCGTGGCGTCGCGGACATAGACATCCCTGTGCTGATCTTGGGCGTTGATGCTTAACTGCCGCGCATGCGTCTCGTCTGTTATTAGCGCCGCTCGCGCCGCCAATTCTTTATTCTGTACTGTCCTTGATGCAACTCAATTCTATGTCCACTACGACCCCTGATCTCACGCTCGCACGTTCATCGGCCCGGCCTGCCGTTGTGTCGGCTTGTCTGTTGATGTTGGCGGCGTTGATTGATTCGCAGGTGGTGGCGGCGATTACGCCGCAGGTGGCGACGGGCTTACGGAGCGCGCCGACGCAGGTGGCTGCGAGCGTGACGATCTATGCGGTGGCGGCGGCGACCGTAGCATTGTTGCTCGGCCGCTTTGCGCCGCGCGTGGACGCGGTCGTGTGGTTGCCGCGCGCGGCCTTGTTATTTGTCGTGGCGAATCTGTTGGCGACGTTTGCGCCACGCCTCGCAATCTTCTGGACGGCGCGGGCACTCGCGGGCTTTGCGGGCGGTCTCGTGTCGGCGCTCGCCATCGCGGCGCTCGCGAACGCATCGGCTTATAAACGGCGCGGGCGACAGATGAGCGGCGTGGCGATCAGTTATTTTCTCGCGCCGGTTTTGGGTGTGCCCGTCGGCACATGGCTCGCGGGCCGGTTCGGTTGGCGCGTGGTCTTCGGCGCAACGGCCGTGCTGGTCGGCTTGACGGGTCTGCTCGTGCGCCAGTTTCCTTTGCGCGCCGCAACTGAACAAGCGGACACGACGACTGACGCGCAGACCGATGCGACGACAGACTCAGCAAACGCAGCAACGCGCGCGCAAACAAAATCGGAAGCGAGTCTCGGTGCGTTGTGGCGACTCGCTTGGCGTTCGAGCGCGACGCGGCGCGGGATCGTGAGCGCGTTCTTTATCTCCGGTGGGTTGGTTGGCTTGACGACTTACTTGGGCGCGTGGTTGTTCGATGCGTTTCACGAAGGGCCGCGCGAGGTCGGCGCGATCTATGCGGTGGCGGGCTTGGGCGCGGTCGTCGGCGGCGCGGCGGGCGGCATGCTCGCAGACCTGTACGGCAAGCGGCGCGTCGCCATCGGCAGCAGCGTCTTGATGGTCGCGCTGCTCGTGTTGTTGCCAAGTTTTAATCGCGGCACGGCGCTCTGGATTTTGATCGGCGTGACTGCGTTCGTCGCCGCTCTGCGCGTCGCACCGCTGCAAGCATTGATCACGGAACTGGTCGCGCCCGCAGAGCGCGCGACTTACGTGGCCTTGCGCAACGGCATGTCGCAACTCGGCATCGCCGTCGCGGTCGCCGTCGGCGCGCGCTTCTATCCGCGCTTCGGACTGATGGGTGTCGCGCTGTGGTGCGCGCTACTCACGTTGGGCGCGTGGTTGAGTCTGCGCAAACTGCACGAGCCGCAAGGCGAGAGTGCAACGGCTGAACGCGCAGGCGCAGCGAGCGACAGCCCGCGCGTCGTCGCTCGCCGGTCGCGGCGCGTGTTGCGTAAACTTGCTTACGTGGTCTGCGTCCTTGCGCTCTTGATCGTCGTCGGGTTGCCGTGGCTGTTGAGTTTCGCGGTGACGAAGGCGGGCACGCGCCCCGATGAACGTAGGCGCACGGACACGCCCGCGCAACAAGGCGCGAGTTATGAAGATGTCGCGTTCACTTCGACGGACAGCAATCAACTCTCAGGTTGGTATCTACCCGCGCGCACGCATGGCGTGACCGTCATCATGACGCACGGCCTGTTTCGTTCGCGCTACGAGATGTTGGATCGAGGCATTGAATTATGGCGCGCGGGCTACGGCGTCTTGCTCTACGATCTCAGACGACACGGGCGCAGCCCCGCAGAGTTTTCGACTATCGGTTATGACGAACGACACGACGTGGCAGCGGCCGTCGCGTTTGTGCGTGCGCGTGCGCCGGGGCAGAAGATCGTCTTGATGGGCGTCTCGATGGGCGCGGCGGCGACGCTGCTGGCGGCGGCCGAAGCAGCCGATGATAAGGACATCATCGCGGTCGTCGCCGATTCGAGTTTTCTCTCATTCACCGACACGGTCAGGCATCACGTCTCGCTGATCCATTTGCCGCGCGGTGTGGGCGTGCCACCTTTTCCTTTCGCTACGCTGCTGATAAAGTTCACCGCTTGGCGGATGAACTTTCGCGCCGATGATTTCGATCTGCTCCGCGCGGTGCGCCAGATCAAGCGGCCCGTGCTGTTCATCGGCGGCACAAACGATCAGCGCATGCCCATCGCGACCGTGCTCGAACCGCTCTACGCAGCGGCCACCAGTCCGCTCAAGCGCAAACTGATCGTTGCGGATGAGAAGGCGACGCACGGGCACGCTTACGACGCAGACCCTGCGGGCTACATCGCGGCCGTCCGCGAGTTTTTGCAGACCGCCGAACAAGCGGCGCAGGCTGCGCCTTGAAACCGCAGCCCGTGTGAATGCGTATCAAGGTCGAAACGCATGAAAAGCAGTGACAAGTGACAAGTGACGAGTGACAAGATAAGAACTTTGTCTTTGCTTGTCGCTCGTCACTTGTCACTGCCTGCAAATCACCGGCAAAGAAAGGAATCCATCAGTCATGACCACACGAATCAAAACTCTTGCACATCTATTGTTCGCCGCCACTTTATTTGTCTGCGCTGCAACTGCGTTGGCCCAAGAAGGACAGACGCAAGCGCCGCGCGTGGACAAGCGCAAGCTGACGACGATTCAAACTGCTGCGATTGACGCAGGCGCGACGAAGAATGCGGTCGAGGTGCGCTATCTCAATCTGCCTTGGGGCGAGGCCACGTTCGGCTACATCGAGACCGGCATTGACCCGCGCAACAACGGCTACTATTCGGGGCGCGCTTGGCCCATCGCGCACCTGACGCTCGCTGCGCCCGCAACCTTCGCGGGCACACAACTCGCGCCCGGCGATTACGCCGTCATCATCACGCCCGCGAACCCGAAAGAGAACAAAGGCATGATGCTCGCGCTCGCTTCGTTCAAACCTGCGGACGCGGGCGGCACTTTCTTGCAGGCCGGCAACGTGTTTGTCGAAGCGCCGAAGGATGCGACGGTCGTCGTCACGACGCCAATCAAGTTTGATAAGGGCGCACCGTCGGTTGATCATCTCGTCATCGAGACGCAACGGATGGGCCAAGCGGTCGCGCTCAACTTCCACTACGGTGACCGCACGCTCGTCGAGAAGTTGACGCTCAAGTAAGGGGCCGCGCCGATTTGTAGGAGGAAGAAGCGTGATGGAAGAGAAAGACACAAGCAGCAGTGGAACCACAACGAGCGCGACGGCGGCGACTGCACCGGCCAACACGACTGAACCAAACGGCGCAACGAAGGATGCGGCTGCGGTCGTCGAGCACGTTGCGACCGACCGCGTGATTCCGATGGCGACGGACGAACCATCTTCGTCTTACTCGATGCTTGAGCCACGCATGAAGAAGGTCTATGGCGCGTACTACAAAGAGTTGTACTACACGCCTGAGCGGCGCGTGCTCGATCCGAAAGTGCAAGAGTTGATCTCGATTGCCGCATCGCTCGTCGCCAAGTGCGAAGGCTGCATTGACGGGCACATCAAGAAGGCGCTGGCGCTCGGCACGACCAAAGAGGAGATCAGCGAAGCCATCTGCATCGCCGCTGCGATCAGCGCCGCCGCGATGATTGATCTCAGCGACCGCACGGCCGCGCGCCTCGGCCTCAACCACTTTCCGAACACGCGCAAGCAGAGCGAGTAAAGCTAGAGGGACGATGACCAACAACCGCAAGCGCATTTCATCCGGTTTGCTGCCGCTCGTGCTGTGTGCAAGTTTAGCTTGCGCGCTGGCGCTGGCAGCAGCAGGGGCGGCGGCGATGTGGCAAGGAGTCGCCGCCGCCGCTAAAGATCAAGCGGGCAGCGCACAGAGCAATCAACAGGGCGCGACGCAGAGTGCGCCGCAAGGCGCTACGCCTGCGGCGACGGGGCACATCGAGTATGCGGAGTTTCAATCGCCGAGTCTGGGGCGCAGTGTGCGCTACGCCGTCTCGCTGCCGCCGTCTTACGATCAGAAAACGACGCAGCGTTATCCGCTCGTCATCTTCCTGCACGGCCTAAACAACGATGAGCGCGATTGGGAGACGCAAGGGATTGAAGCGAAACTCGCTGCGTTGCGGACGGCCGGCAAAGTGGGCGAGTTCATCGTCGCCATGCCTTACGGCGCGAACAGTTTTTATCTCAACGCCAAAGACGGCACGCGCTACGAAGACGCCATCGTCAAAGACTTCTTGCCGTTCATTGACGGCAAGTATCGCACGATAGCTGACTCGCGCCATCGTCTGATCGACGGCATCTCGATGGGCGGCTACGGCGCGCTGCTGATCGCCTTCAAACATCCAGAACTCTTCGTCGGCGTCGCCGCGCACAGTGCCGCACTCTTCAACGAACTGCCGCAGCCGCCGACCGACCCGGCAGACAGGCGCGGTGGCTATCGCTATCAACTCGCCACCAAACTCTTCGGCACGCCGCCCGACGCCGCCTTCTTCCAAGCGAACAATCCGCTCTATCTGGCGAAGGCGAACGCAGACAAGATCAAGTCGTTGAAAATCTACTTCGATGTCGGCGAGCATGATCGTTACGGCTTCGATGCGGGCAACCGCGAACTCGATGCGGTCTTAACCGCCGCCGGTGTCAAACACGAATACCACCTCGCGCCCGGCGATCACGGCTGGACGTTCCTCGCCGACCGCAGCGAACCTGCGTTCACGTTCGTGTGGAACGCCGTGCGTTAGCGATGGTCAGAGAATCCGCTTTCTTTTTTCTCCGACCATGCGGCGCGAACTACTAACCAACATCGAGCGCGCAACGTTCGACGCGATCATCATCGGCGCAGGCATCAACGGCGCAGGGATCGCGCGCGATGCGGCGTTGCGCGGTCTGCGCATGCTCTTGCTCGACAAGGGCGACATCGCAAGCGGCACGACCGCTTGGTCAACGCGGCTGATTCACGGCGGCCTGCGCTATCTCGAACACGGCGAACTCGGACTGGTGCGCGAATCCTTGCGCGAGCGCGAGCGACTATTACACATCGCGCCGCACCTCGTTCGGCCGCTGCCGCTGCTCATCCCGCTCTACGCTGATGCTCGGCGCGCGCCGCTCGTCGTCCGCGCCGGTCTCTTCGTCTACGACCTGCTCTCCTTCGACAAAACGCTCGCCGCGCATCGCACGCTCACGCGCGCTGAAGCACTCAAGCGCGCGCCCGGTCTTGCCCCTGAAGACTTGCGCGGCGCGGCGCTCTACTACGACGCACAGGTTGAATACGCCGAACGACTCGCATTGGAGAATGCGCTCGACGCGGCAGCGCACGGCGCGTCGGTCTTGACTTACGCGCGTGTGACGCGAATCAATGAAGCGAGCGGGCGTGTGTGCGGTGTTGAGTTTGATGATCTGTTGGCGGGCGGTGGTTATCGCGCGCGCGCACCCATTGTGCTGAATGCGGCGGGGCCTTGGGTTGATGAGATCGCGGCGGTCGCTAATCCTTCGCTCAAGCGCATGATCGGCGGCACGAAAGGCAGCCACATCGTCGTCGCGCCGTTTGCGACTGCGCCGCGCGATGCTTTGTACGTCGAAGCGCAGGCGGACGGCCGGCCGTTCTTCATCATCCCTTGGAACGAGCTTTATTTGATCGGCACGACCGACGTGCGCTACGCGGGCGACTTGGACAAGGTTGTGCCGGATGAAACTGAGATCGCCTATCTGCTCGCAGAGACGAATCGCGTGCTGCCTGCGGCGCAACTCACGCGCGCCGACGTGCTCTACGCTTACGCGGGCGTGCGCCCGCTCGCATATCAGCCGGAGGGTGCGACGGACAGCCTCACACGTCGCCACTTCATCCACGACCACGCGCCGCAACTCGCGGGCTTCATCTCAATCGTCGGCGGCAAACTGACGACCTACCGCGAACTGGCCCGACAAGCCGTCAATCTCATCTACAAAAAAAAGCGTCGCTCGTCGCCCGCTTGCGTGACGGCCGAGCGGCCCTTACCCGGTGCTGCCGTCGCGGACTTTAAAACTTTCAGCGCGCGCTTCAAGGCTGAAAGTATGTTGCCGGTTGCCGTGAGCGAGCGCCTGTTGCGCATCTACGGCAAGCGCGCCGTCGAGGTGCTGCGACTAGCAGGCGACGATGCAGAGTTGCGCGCGCCGTTCAGTGCGGAGAGCAATGCGCTTGGTGCGGAGGTTCTGTTCGCGTTTCGCGCGGAGTTGGCCGCAACGCTCGGCGATTGCCTGCTGCGCCGCACGATGGTCGGCTTGGGTCGCGCGCTCGGTCTCGGCGCAGTCGAACGCGCAGCCCAACTCGCGCAAAAATATCTCGGCTGGGACGACGCGCGAGCCGCACGCGAAGTGGCTGACTATCGGCGTTACATCGAACGCTTTACGATTGCACATGGGTCAGTACCGCCTGCGGTAGCGGGCAGGTAATAGTTGCAACAGCCAGTCAAGTGGTATGGCCAAGACCCGCCCGCTTGCAGCCGGCGGTACTGACTTCAAGTGGCCCCGCAGATGAGATGTTAAGTGGCTCTTTTAAGATCAAGCCGCGCCGCATAGAATCAAATAACATGAACGGAAGCGTTGACATGGATCAGATTTGGCGGCGCGGCGTGTTTGAGATCAGCACTGAGCGGGCGCGGCTGGATTACGATGTGCTCTGCGATTTTCTCAGTCGCTCATCATACTGGGCGCGTGGGCGCACGCGCGACGTGATTCGACGCTCGATTGAACATTCGCTGCCCTTTGGTCTCTACAGAGACGGCCGGCAGATCGGTTTCGCGCGCGTCGTGACGGACTATACGACGTTCGCTTGGCTCGCGGACGTGTTTGTGCTCGCGGAGTTTCGCGGACAGGGTTTGGCCAAGTGGCTCATGGAAGTGATCACGACGCACCCGGAGTTACAGGGCTTGCGCCGTTGGGTGCTGGCGACGCGCGACGCGCACGAACTTTATCGCCGCTTCGGTTTCGCGGAGTTGGCGCAACCCGGTCGTTGGATGGAACGGTTCGATCCGCAACAGGGCAATGGCGGCTTGAGTGACGATGCGAATGTCGAGACCGCGAGCGCGAAAGGTTTGGCCCACACATGAACGCGCCGCTCGTCGTCTGGCTTGTGCTCTGCCTGATCTGGGGTTCGACTTGGCTCTTCATCAAGCTGGGGCTGGAAGATTTGCCGCCGATCAGTTTCGCGGGCATACGCTTTGTCATCGCGGCTGCGATCCTGTCCGCAGTTGTGTTCATCAGACGTGTGCAGTGGCCGCGCGCACGCCGCGACTGGTTGCTTATCATCATCACCGGCGTGCTCGCTTTCGCGCTCAACTACGGCTTGCTCTTCTGGGGCGAAGAGCGCACGTCTTCCGGCCTCGCCGCGATCCTGCAAACGATTATCCCGGTCTTCGGTCTCGTCATCGCGCACTACTATTTGCCGGCGGAGCAGATCACTTGGACGAAGTTGGGCGGCGTGCTCTTAGGGATAGCGGGTGTGGCGTTGATCTTTTCGGATCAGTTGCACGGCGAAGGGGCGGCGGCATTGGCGGGCAGCGCGGCGATTGTGGTCGGCGCGTTCTGCGTCGCCTACTCAAACGTGCTCGTCAAAGCGCGCGGCGGCGCGCTCGACCCGGCCGTCTTAGCCGCAGGGCAGATGGCTTGCGGCTTCGTGCCTCTGCTCATCGTCGGCTACTGGCGCGAAGGCAGCCCGCTCAAATTTCATTGGACGCCGCTCGCCGTCGTCTCACTTTTCTATCTCGCACTCGTCGGCTCGTGTGCCGCGTTCCTGCTCTTCTACTGGCTGGTGCGTCATATGGACGTGACCAAGACGATGCTGATCTCACTGGTCACACCCATCATCGCCATCTCGCTCGGCATGGTGTGGCTGCACGAGCGTCTGACGTGGCGCATCGTCATCGGCGGCGCAGGCATCATGGCCGGCATCGCGTTGAACGTCTATCGGCGCGCGCGTGCGTCGAGCGAAGAAGTGATCGCGGAGCATGGTTAATTAGTCGAGCGCGCGGCGTGAGAACTGGCGCAGACCCAAGTAGGTGAAGAGCACACAGAAGCCGACGAGCATGCCGAAGATAAGCCAGTAGGACATGTGCGGTTGTTGCGGTGTGAGCGCGGCGCGAAAGCCTTCGCTGGCATAGACGAGCGGGTTGATGAGCACGAGCTTTTGAAACCAAGGGATGACGCGCAGCGCCGCCCAAGGATAGTAAGTGCAACCGAAGAAGATCATCGGCCCCAACAGCACTTGAAAGATTAGGCCCACTTGCTGCGGCTCTGCATACGTGCCGATGACCATGCCGAACGCGGCAAAGAGCCAACTCGTCAAAAGCGCGACCACGATGAGCAAGAGCGGATGCGACAATTGCAAACCTGCGCTGCGTCCGATCATCAACCACGTGAGCGGCAATACGAACACACCGGCCATGAGCGACTGGATAACACCGACGAAAATCTTTTCCAGCGCCACGCCGTTGATGCTAATCGGCGCAAGCAGACGATCCTCTATCTCCTTCGTCCAACCAAACTCGAT
>Ga0209153_1000368_pt1 | contig 22196 bp, 19 predicted proteins | sample GraSoiAngelo_120_FD_185877 | JGI IMG/M metagenome (GOLD analysis project Ga0209153, IMG submission 185877) | Grasslands soil microbial communities from the Angelo Coastal Reserve, California, USA - 14_0919_09_20cm (SPAdes) (version 2) | ecosystem: Environmental > Terrestrial > Soil > Grasslands ...
GCCGAGCGCGCCGTGGTAGTCCATCGGCGACTTGTTGTTCATCAGCCGCGGCGCCATCTTGGCGATGTTTTCCTCGCGTTTGGATTTGACCGAGTTGACCCAGTCGGCCGGCGCCGCCTGCCAGTTCGCACCCATCGCCTCGAGCAGCGCGGTCACGCAGGAGGCGATGTCGCCGACCACGGGCGCGGCGATCTCGACGTTGGAATCCATTTCCTTCGGCTCAATGTCGAGCTGGATGAATTTCTTGGGTTGATCGCCCCAGCTCTTGCCCTTGCCGTGCGACAACAGCCAGTTGAGGCGGGCGCCGATCAGCATCACGACGTCGGCGTCCTTGAGCACGGTCGAGCGCGCCGCGCCTGCGCATTGCGGGTGCAGGTCGGGCAACAGACCCTTGGCCATGCTCATGGGCAGGAAGGGCACGCCGCTCTTTTCGACCAGCGCGCGGATATCGTCATCGGCCTGCGCGTAGGCCGCGCCCTTGCCGAGGATGATGAGGGGACGCTTGGCGCTCTTGAATACGTCGAGCGCGCGCTTGATCGCTGACGGAGCAGGGATTTGCGCAGGCGCTGCATCGATCACCTTGACCAGCGACTTGGCGCCGGCCTCCGCATTCATCACCTGGCCTAGAAGCTTGCCCGGTAAATCGAGATAGACGCCGCCCGGGCGTCCCGACATTGCGGCGCGGATCGCGCGCGCGAGCCCGATGCCGATGTCGACGGCGTGCAGTACGCGGAACGCCGCCTTGCACAACGGCTTTGCGATCGCAAGCTGATCCATCTCCTCGTAATCGCCCTGCTGCAGGTCGACGATCTCGCGCTCGGACGAGCCGGAGATCAGGATCATCGGGAAACAGTTGGTGGTGGCGTTGGCGAGCGCGGTCAGGCCGTTGAGGAAGCCAGGCGCCGACACCGTGAGGCAGACGCCGGGCTTCTTGGTCAGAAAGCCCGCGATCGCCGCCGCATTGCCGGCGTTCTGCTCGTGACGGAACGAGATGACGCGGATGCCCTCGGCCTGCGCCATGCGGCCGAGGTCGGTGATCGGAATGCCAGGCACGCCGTAGATGGTGTTGATGCCGTTGAGCTTCAGCGCGTCGATGACGAGATGAAAGCCGTCTGTCAGTTCCTGCTGGTCAGCCGGTGCGTCAGTCTTGGTCGCGGTGTTCAGCATGGGCCTGTTCTCCCTGATCGTCTCTTCGAGGACGAGTTGATCGTCTTGTGTTGTGAAATTCGCGTTGGTTAAACCAGTTCCTGGCCGTGCGTCTCGACATAGGCGGCGAGGCCGAGCGTATGGTCGCGTGCGCGCTTCTCGGCCAACTCGGTATCGCGCTCTTCGAGGGCTTCGATGATCGCCAGATGCTCCGGCAGTGAGGCCGCGATGCGCTCTGTTCGTCCGATCGTGAGCTGCCGGTAGCCGCGGACATGCAGCAGGATCTCGTTGGTCATGTCGACCAGCACCGGCGACTCCGAAAGCGAAATCAGCGCTTGATGGAAGGCGATGTTGGCCTTGGAATATTCCTCGACGTGATCCTGCGGCAGGTGATCCTTGTTGAAGTCCTTGAAGAAGTCGCGCAGCGCCGAGATGTCCTTTTTGCGCGCGATGGTGGTGATCAGCCGCGCCGCCATGCTCTCAAGCGCGGCCCAGGCGCGGATCATGTCGACGATCTCGCTCTTGGTCCGGCGCACCACGATGATGCCGCGGCGTGGCACCGTTTTCACGAACCCGTCCTGCTCCAGCATCGCGATTGCTTCACGGATCGGCGTGCGGCTGACGCCAAGGCGTTCCGACAGCGCGCGCTCGTCGAGCATCACCGGGTCGGGCGTCGCATAGATGTCCATCTTCAGGATGGCTTCCTTCAAGGCCTCATAGGCCTTGTTCTTGAAGCTCGTCTCCGGGGCAATGCGGACGATTGCGATGTCTGCCTCGGCCATGGTGGGCGACGCCTTGGTTGGTTTCTGTAGGGGCACCACGGTACTCTCCTAAGGGAGACGTCCTTTGACGTTAAAATAGCTACCGCAATTTTTGGCATACCAGATGCCAGACTGTCAAGTTGCCCTTGTTTTCGGCGTTTCCAAATAATGGCTTGTCTTGACAACGTCATCTCTGGCATACCAAATGCCATAAAATAGGCGCCTCAGGAGGAAAATCCAATGTCGAGTTCCAAAGACGCAGTCCGCAACGTACTCAATCAGGTCAAGGCGGACAAACGCAATAGCCTGACGGCGCCGGAAGGCAAGCTGGTGTGCGACGCCTACGGAATCCCGGTTCCGAAGGAAGCCGTGGCCAAATCGGCGGCCGAGGCCGCCAAGATCGCGGCCGGCATGGGTTTCCCGGTGGTGATGAAAATCGTCTCGCCGGACATCCTGCACAAGACCGAGGCCGGAGGCGTCGTGGTCGGCGTCAAGACCACAGCCGAGGCCGAAAAGAGTTACGAGACCATTCTCGCCAACGCCAAGAAGTACAAGGCTGCCGCCAAGATCGAAGGCGTTCAGGTCCAGCAGATGCTGGCTGGCGGCACCGAGGTCATCGTCGGCTCCATCACCGACGGCTCGTTCGGAAAGCTGGTTGCCTTCGGCCTCGGCGGTGTGCTGGTCGAAGTCCTCAAAGATATTACCTTCCGCCTGGCGCCCGCGACCAAGCAGGATGCGCTGTCGATGCTCGACGGCATCCAGGCCCATGACATGCTTAAAGGTGTGCGCGGCGGCGACCCTGTCAACCGCGAAGCGCTCGCCGATGTCATCGTCAAGGTATCGCAGCTCGTCAGCGATTTCCCTGAAATCGTCGAACTCGATCTCAATCCGGTGTTCGCCACCAAGCAGGACGCAATCGCCGCCGACGTACGCATCGTCGTCGACTTCGACTACAAGCCGCGCCCCGCCCCGCGCTCGAACGAGGAAATTGTCACCGCGATGAACCGCATCATGCAGCCGAAGGCTGTTGCCGTGATCGGCGCCTCCGCCGAAGACGGCAAGATCGGCAATTCGGTGATGAAGAACCTGATCAACGGCGGCTACAAAGGCGAGATTTATCCGATCCACCCGAAGGCGTCCGAGATCCTGGGCTACAAAGCCTACAAGAGCGTCAAGGATGTGCCCGGCGTGATCGACACCGCAGTGTTTGCCATCCCCGCAAAATTCGTCGCCGGCGCGCTGGTTGAATGCGGCGAGAAAAAAATTCCCGGCGCCGTTCTCATTCCTTCCGGCTTTGCCGAAGCGGGCGCGCCCGAACTGCAGGCCGAAATCGTCGAGATCGGCAAGAAGTACAATGTCCGCCTGATGGGGCCGAATATCTACGGCTTCTATTATACTCCCGCCAATCTCTGCGCCACATTTTGCACCGCCTATGACGTCAAAGGCCACGCGGCGCTGTCATCGCAATCGGGCGGCATCGGCATGGCGATCATCGGCTTCTCGCGCTCGGCGAAGATGGGCGTCTCTGCGATTGTCGGCCTGGGCAACAAGTCGGACATCGACGAGGACGATCTGCTCGCCTTCTTCGAGCAGGACCCGAACACCAACCTCATCGCCCAACACTGTGAGGATCTGAAGGACGGCCGCGCTTTTGCCGAAGCCGCCAAGCGCGTCTCCAAGAAGAAGCCGGTAGTGGTGCTCAAGGCAGGCCGCACGGCGGCCGGCGCGAAGGCTGCGTCGTCACACACCGGCGCGCTCGCCGGCAATGACAAGATCTACGAGGACGTGTTCAAACAATCCGGAGTGATCCGCGCCCGCAGCTTAAGGCAATTGCTCGAGTTCGCGCGCGGTGTGCCGGTGCTGCCGACGCCAAAAGGCGAGAACGTGCTGATCATCACCGGCGCAGGCGGCTCGGGCGTGCTGCTGTCGGACTCGGTGGTCGACAACGGCCTGTCGCTGATGACGATGCCGCCGGACCTCGACGCGGCGTTCCGCAAATTCATCCCGCCATTCGGCGCGGCCGGCAACCCGGTCGACATCACCGGCGGCGAGCCGCCGATCACCTATGTCAACACCGTCAAGCTCGGCCTCTCCGACCCGCGCATCCATTCGCTGATCCTCGGTTACTGGCATACCATCGTGACGCCGCCGATGGTGTTCGCCCGCAACATGGTCGAAGTGAAGAAGGAGATGGAGGCCAAGGGCTTTGTGAAGCCGATCGTCGCTTCGCTCGCCGGCGACGTCGAGGTCGAGGAGGCTTCCGAGTATCTCTATCAGAACGGCATCCCGGCCTATGCCTATTCGACCGAACTGCCAGTCGAGGTACTCGGCGCCAAGTATAAATGGGCGCGCGGCGCGGGCCTCCTCTAATAAACGAACCATGCCGCTTCGGATAACGATACCCGAGGCGGCACCGGGCTTACCAACTGCAGCAAGCGGAATCTGCTCGTAGATCGGCGAATACGGCTTCACCCCACGGATGAATGCAGGTCGCGATGAAGCGAAATGTGCTCCGGCGCAAGGCCATCGGGCCGAGGTCTGATCCAGACCACGATCCCGAGCCGCGCGATGGCGGCGTCCAATCCGTCGATCGCGCGCTGCTGATCATCGAAACGCTCGCCGAAGATGACGAGGGCTATCGGCTGAGCGATCTTGCGGTCCGCACGGGGTTATCGACCTCGACCGCGCATCGGCTGCTGACGACCCTGGAAAAACGCCGCTTCGTGCAATTCGACCGCGACGGATCGAAGTGGCATGTCGGTGCACAAAGTTTTGTTGTGGGCTCTACCTTCGTCCGCCGCCGCAACTTTGCGACACAGGCCATGCCGTATTTGCGCAAGCTGCGCGACCAGACTCGGGAAACCGCAAATCTCGCCGTGGTCGACGATGAATCGATCGTCGTGCTGACCCGCATGGAAAGCCGCGAGATCATGCGCTCGCTCACCAAGGTCGGCGGCCGCGTGGCAATGGTGGCCTCCGGCGTCGGCAAGGCGGTGCTGGCGACCTATTCAGATGAGGACGTGAATGCCATCATCCGCCGCCAGGGCATGCCGCGATTGACGGAGAAGTCGATCGTCCGGCCCGGTGCGTTGTTCAAGGAACTCGAGACCATTCGGCGACAGGGTTACGCCGTCGACGACGAGGAAGCGCGCATCGGCCTGCGCTGTGTCGCCGCCGTGGTCTTCAGCGACAGCAGCGAGCCGCTGGCGGCGATCTCCGTCTCCGGCATGACCAGCCGCGTCACCGCCGCGCGGTTGCCGGCGCTCGGCCAGACCGTGCGCGAGGTGGCGGCGGAGCTGACGCTTGCGCTTGGCGGCGTCATGCCGGAGGCGAAACTTTCCTGAGCGAGCGATGATTTGGTTCCGCGGCGCGGCGCTTGCCGCCATGCTCGCCGAGATTGGTGCTGTTGGCGTCAACACCCTGGCAAGTTGGTCATCGACCGTGTCGACGTCGGAATAGACCCGACGGGATAGCTGATTGATATGACAGCTTTGCTGCAACGCTGCAGATACTGCAAGCAAAGCTGAACCATTTCGCCTCATCGCGTTGCCTCTGCTACAGCAAGCCGCTAGACTTGCGACGTTCGCTTGTGAGGACAAAATGAGCGGCGTTATCGACGACTATCTCGTGGATCCCCAGGTCTCTCTCTTGGACAAGACGCGCATGCAGGCTCAAGTCCTGGTGCCGGTGCTTCGCGCGCTGCGGGCCGAGCTAGGCAAGGACAAGGCCGACGCCATCGTCAAGCACGCCTTGCGTGACTGGTCGAAGCAACTGTTCGCCGCGATCGCCGATGGCATCGAAGGCAGCCCGCGGCGCAAATGGGCGGCGATCCAAAAGCCATGGGGCGAGATCTCCGGGAAGGAGGTCGAAGTCGAGGTTCTGCGCCATGACCGGGAGGCGCTGGACATCGACGTGACGCGCTGCCGCTTTGCCGAGTTCTTCCGCGCGCTCGGTGAGCCCGAGCTCGGTGCGCTCTTGATTTGCGAGGTGGATTTCGACATCGCGACGGTCGGCGCAGGCGAGGTCAGTCTGGAGCGCGCTCAGACAATCATGCAGGGCGCGCCGAGCTGCACCTTCCGCTACAAGTTCGCGCCGCGCTAATTTTTTCCGCGAGGTCGCCGCTGACCGAGTTGACGACCGTCTCGGTCGCCAACGTGACGTCAGACTGCCCAGGAATTACCGAAAACGTCTCAGTCATTCAAAAACGCGGGCGACGACCAGAAAGACCGCGTAGAGAACCACGAAAGATATCGTGACATCCTTGAGCCTTTCAGAGTTGGGGTTCCGGTTGTTCTCGATGGCACCCCAAACAAACATGGTCAGTACAGTCAAAAAAGTGATCAGGATAATAAGGCCACGCGGCCAATCTGCGCTCACCGAACTGCCCCCTTCGACAGAAAGTTTTGGGTTGCTTGGGCACGATGCGGGCGCCGATTTTAGATCGTGAATTCTTAAGCTATCATTTCCTCTTGTATTCAATTTGTGTCGGACTTCTCCGATCATTTTTCCAAATCGGTTTGCTTATTTCTCCGTTAAGCATTGCTTTGACTTTGATTGGATTCGTTCTTGTCACCCGATGACGAATTCGCACTCGGGGGCAAGCCAGCCCCGCAGCACACCCACCGCCATCGCATGATTTCATCGTGCGGTCGACTGAACCATCTGATCCGGCGTCCTTTTCGCTCATCATTCCACATCGCGGGAAACAAATTCAATTCCGTTGAGATCAGTTGTTATTCCCGTGATGCTCACGTCGAGCAACGTTAGCGAGGTGAGAAATGGCGAAGATGCGAGCGATCGATGCCGCCGTGCGGATCCTGGAGAAGGAAGGCGTGGTTTGCGCCTTTGGCGTTCCCGGTGCTGCGATCAATCCGCTTTATTCCGCGCTCAAGCAGCGCGGCTCGATCCGCCACATCCTGGCGCGTCATGTCGAGGGCGCCTCGCACATGGCGGAGGGTTATACGCGCGCCAGGGCCGGCAATATCGGCGTCTGCATCGGCACCTCGGGTCCGGCCGGCACCGACATGATCACCGGGCTTTATTCGGCGATCGCGGATTCGATTCCGATACTGTGCATCACCGGACAGGCACCGCGGGCGCGCCTCTACAAGGAGGATTTTCAGGCGGTCGATATCGAAGCGATTGCAAAACCCGTGACGAAATGGGCGGTCACCGTGCGCGAGCCGGCGCTAGTGCCGCGCGTGTTCAGCCAGGCGTTCCATGTCATGCGGTCGGGCCGGCCCGGTCCGGTGCTGATCGATCTGCCGCTCGACGTCCAGCTTGCCGAAATCGAGTTCGACGACGAAACCTATTCTCCGCTGCCGGTCTACAAGCCGGCTGCAACCCGCAAGCAGATCGAAAAGGCGCTCGACATGCTCAATGCCGCCAAGCGTCCGCTGATCGTGGCGGGCGGCGGCGTCATCAATGCCGATGCGTCCGATCTCTTGGTTGCTTTTGCGGAGGCCGTCAACGTTCCGGTGGTGCCGACGCTGATGGGGTGGGGCGCGATTCCGGATGACCACGTGCTGATGGCGGGGATGGTCGGCCTGCAGACCAGCCATCGCTATGGCAACGCCACCATGCTGCAATCCGACTTCGTGCTCGGCATCGGCAACCGCTGGGCCAACCGGCACACCGGCTCGATCGAAACCTACACCAAGGGACGCACCTTCGTGCATGTAGATATCGAGCCCACTCAAATTGGTCGCGTCTTCAATCCCGATCTCGGCATTGTCTCCGACGCCAAGGCAGCCCTCGAACTGTTCATCACGATCGCAAAAGAGTGGCGCAAATCCGGCAAGCTCAGGGAGCGTCAGGCTTGGCCGGCGACCTGCCAGGACCGCAAGCGCACCATGCTGCGCAAGAGCAATTTTGACGACATGCCGATCAAGCCGCAGCGTGTCTATCAGGAGATGAACAAGGAATTCGGCCGCGACACCTGTTACGTCAGCGTGATCGGGCTCTCTCAAATTGCCGGCGCGCAATTCCTCGGCGTCTATCGCCCGCGAAACTGGATCAATGCCGGGCAGGCGGGCCCCTTGGGATGGACGCTGCCAGCCGCGCTCGGCGTGCGTGCCGCCGATCCGGACCGCGAGATCGTCGCGCTGTCGGGCGACTATGACTTCCAGTTCCTGATCGAGGAGCTTGCGGTGGGGGCGCAGTTCAAATTGCCTTACATGCACATCGTCGTGAACAATTCCTATCTCGGCCTGATCCGACAGGCGCAGCGCGGCTTCGACATGGATTATCAGGTGCAGTTGTCGTTCGAAAACATCAATGCGCCCGAACTCGGCGTCTACGGCGTCGATCATGTCGCGGTGGCCGAAGGCCTCGGCTGCAAGGCGATCCGCGTCACCGATCCCAACCACGCATCGGCAGCGTTCGCGACCGCACGGGAATGGATGGCGCGCTATCAGGTGCCCGTGGTGGTCGAGTTCATCCTCGAGCGCGTCACCAACATCGCGATGGGCACCGAGATCGACAACATCGTCGAGTTCGAGGAACTGCTCGATCTGCCGTTGGATGAGACGCCAACCCGCGCCAATGCGCTGCTGCCGGCCTGAGGACATCACATCATGCCGAAATTTGCCGCCAATCTTACCATGCTGTTCGCCGAGCTGCCGTTCACCGATCGCTTCGCGGCGGCCAAGGCCGCCGGCTTTGCCGGCGTGGAATGTCTGTTTCCCTATGATTTCGAAAAAGCCGAGCTGCGCGAACAGTTGCAGCGGCATGGGTTGACCCAGGTTTTGCACAACCTACCGGCGGGCGATTGGGCGGCCGGCGAGCGCGGCATCGCCATTCTGCCGGATCGTGTCGACGAATTCCGCGACGGCGTGGCGCACGCGATCGATTACGCCAAAGCGCTCGATTGCCGGCAGCTCAATTGTCTGGTCGGCATCGCACCAGCCGATGCGGAGGTGTTCGAACTGAACGAGGTACTGGTGGCGAACCTGCGGTTTGCCGCGGACACGCTGGAGCGCGAGCGGATCCGCCTGTTGATCGAACCGATCAATACAACGGATATCCCGGGTTTTTTCCTATGCGGGACGGAGCAGGCGGCCCAGCTCGTCAGCGACGTCCGCTCCAGCAATCTTTTCATTCAATACGACATCTACCACATGCAGGTGATGGAAGGCGACATCGCGCGAAGCTTGCAGAAGCATCTCTCGCGCATTGCCCATGTCCAGCTTGCCGACAATCCCGGCCGCAATGAGCCGGGCACCGGTGAAATCAACTATCCCTTCCTGTTCAGGCATCTCGACGCGCTCGGATATCGCGGCTGGGTCGGATGCGAGTACAAGCCGAGGACGACCACGCTCGATGGCCTCGGCTGGCACGCCGCACTGACCCTCGACACCTAAGGAAACGGCGCATGATCGATATCGGATTCATTGGCCTCGGGACGATGGGGCGTCCGATGGCCGGCCATCTTCAGGCCGCGGGCCATCGCCTGTACCTTTACGACGTGGGCCCGATAGCGCCCGAACTGGTTGCTGGCGGAGCCATCGTCTGCAAGTCCGGGAAAGCGGTCACTGAGGAATCCGATGCCGTCATCATCATGGTGCCCGATACGCCGCATGTCGAAGCGGTGCTGTTCGGTCCGGGCGGCGTTGCGGAGGGGATATCGAAAGGCCAGATCGTCGTCGACATGAGTTCGATCTCGCCGCTCGCCACCAAGGAATTTGCGAAAAAGATCGAGGCGCTGGGCGCCGACTATCTCGACGCGCCGGTTTCCGGCGGCGAGGTTGGCGCCAAGGCCGCAAGCCTGACCATCATGGTCGGAGGAGCGGAGCGGGCGTTCAACACCTTGAAGCCGGTGTTCGAGAAGATGGGCAAGAACGTCACATTGGTCGGCGGCTGCGGTGATGGCCAGACCACCAAGGTCGCCAACCAGATCATCGTGGCGCTGACGATCGAGGCGGTCGGCGAGGCCTTGCTGTTTGCTTCACGCGCGGGCGCCGATCCGGCGCTGGTGCGCAAGGCGCTGATGGGTGGCTTTGCGTCGTCGCGGATTCTGGAAGTACATGGCGAGCGCATGGTGAAGCGGAATTTCGATCCCGGCTTCCGCATCGAGTTGCACCAAAAGGACCTCAACCTTGCGCTCGAAGGCGCACGGGCACTTGGAATCTCGCTGCCGAGCACGGCGGTCGCCCAGCAATTGTTCAGTTCCTGCGCCGCGCATGGCGGCCGGGCGTGGGATCATTCCGCCTTGGTGCGGGCGCTGGAAATGATGGCAAGCCACGAAATTGCGGCGGCTTGACCGCACGGGGTGTCGTGGCGCGCTACTTGTTATCAGGACGCGCGCTGATCCGACTCGCGCCATCGCGCAACCATCCAATCGGATCCGGCTGCAATCGCGAAGCCAACGCAAGCCGCTAGCGCATCGACGACAAAATCCTCCAGCCGCGCATGCCGACCCGGTGCCCAAAGCTGCAGAATTTCGAGGAGGCCGATCGCCACGACCGAGATACCTACGGCGGGCAATCGATGCTGAGGGTAGGCAAGGCCGAAGGCAAGCCCAACCAGGACGAAGGCGAGCGCGTGTTCGCCATCCTGGCTGAGGTTGGAGTGCGGCCGCATGAATGCTGGCCCGAGCGTCGCGAACGTCACCGCGGCGGCGAGTAGCCAGGCGAATAATCGGAGGATGGTCGTCATCCGGATGGCATACCACGAATCGGACGCCGGATACCCCTCACGATAACTTGCGCCGACCGTGTAGTTAATGTGCCCGGCCCAAGATCACAACGGTTGCCGCACGCCAAGGCCGAGCATGAAGCGTTCCCGGATTTGCACGGGATCGCGCCGGGTGGTCCCAACGCCCGGCTTGTCGTCGATGCGCACGCCGATCAAGGCCGGGCCGGAGGCCGACAGGGATTGATCGATCAGGCGCTCGAAGTCCTCTTCATCCGCCGCCCAGGCGCTGTTGATGAGGCCGCTTCCAATAGAGATCGCCACGAGATCCGACACCGCGGCCGCCGGTGTCGGCTGTGCGCCGGTGATCTGGTAGATGCCGTTGTCCATCACGACCATGGTGAGGTTTTTCGGCGCCAAGGTCGCGATGGTCGAGAGCGAGCCCAGCTGCATCAGCAGTGAGCCGTCGCCCTCGAGCGCAAAGACGTGCCGCTTCGGTTGCGCCAGCGCGACGCCGAGCGCGATTGGAAATGCCAGCCCCATGCTGCCGAGCATGTAGAAATTCTGCGGACGATGCCCGGCGGCCCACAGATCGAAATTGGTGTTGCCGATGCCGCCGATCACGGCTTCTTCGTTCTTGAGCTTCCCAATCAATCGCGAGGTGAGATCGAACCGGTTCATTACCTTGGTATTGCGGACAGGCGTGCTGGTTGCGGTCATGCGATCGCTCACTTGTCAAAAACCTTGCCGCCGGTCAGAAGCGGCGACAGGATCAGCGCCACCGGCGCCTGGGTGGTAATGGCCTGCTTGATCGAGCGGTCGACGATGAATTCGAATTCGTCGAGCCTGGTTACAGTGTGATGTTCCATCGCCAGCGAATCCAGTACCGGCCGCATGGTACGGCAGACCAGCGATTGTCCGTAGTTGAATTCGCCGAGCGTGCCGCGCTCCGACACGAACAGGATCAGCGGGATCTGATAGGGCATGGCGAGCGAGGCCAGCACGTTGGCGAGGGTCGCAAAACCGGAGGTCTGCATCAGAACGGCGCCGCGCATGCCGCCCATCCAGGCGCCGGACACGATGCCCACCGCCTCCTCCTCACGCGCGGCCGGAAAGGTCGTGAAGAAGGGATCGGCGTGCAAGTTCTTGATCAGCGTGGTCAGCACGCGATCGGGAACATAGGGCACCAGCCGGATCTCGTTGCGCTTGAGCGCCTGCAGCACGATGCCGTGCCAGTTCTGCTCATGCGAAGCCTGGGACGAAGTTTGTTGCTCCGCAGCCGCCATCTCTTTCTCCCTACCGTCGCGGGCGATCGTTCCGCATGGGCCGTCCCGTCGAGAGGGTCGAACTTGACGCGATCAGCGGGATTGTCAACATGCCGCGGCCGTTACGTGATCTGCGCGGCGCGACGATGCTCGTGGCCGTTCCGGTGTGCGATAAACGAAGTAACGGATTTCGGGAGGATGCCATGGGCAAGTGGTTTTGGACTGCTGCCGTTGTCGCAGCGATGCTTGCCAGCGGCGGTGCCGCGTCCGCCCAATCGGCATTCCCCGCAAAGCCCGTCCACATTTTCGTGCCTTATGCGGCCGCCGGTGGCGTCGACATCCTCGCGCGCACGCTCGGGGATGTGGTGTCCCGCCAATGGGGCCAGACCGTCGTGGTCGAGAACCGGCCTGGCGCGGGCGGCGTGGTCGCTTCCCAAGCGCTGGCGTCCTCGCCGCCCGACGGCTACACGCTGATCGTGGTCGCCAGCGGACACGCCACCAATCCATTCCTGTATCCCAAGATTCCCTACGACACCTTCAAGGATTTCACGCCGATCTCGCTATTGGCTTCGTCGCCGAATATCCTCCTAGTGCGCGCGGATTCGGCATTCAAAACGCTCGGCGATGTCGTCGCGCAGGCAAAGGCCAAGCCCGGCAGCCTGTCCTTTGCGCATGCGGGGACGGGGACCTCGACCCATCTCGCCGGCGAACTCCTGAAAAGCCTTGCCAGGATCGACATCGAAGCCATCCCCTATAAGGGCGGCGCGCCCGCGATCAACGATCTGCTCGGCGGGCAAATTCCGATGTCGTTCAACAACGGACCGGAATCGGTCGGCCAGCTCCAGGCCGGAACCGTGCGCGCTCTCGCGGTGACGACGGCCTCGCGCGCGCCGTTCCTCCCGGAAGTACCGAGCGTGGGCGACGCCGTGCCGGGTTACGACACCGAGGTGTGGTGGGGGCTGCTCGGACCTGGCAACATGCCGCCCGATCTTGTCGCCAAGCTGTCGCATGATTTCGTCGCGGCGCTCAATACCGACCAAGTCAAGGAGCGGCTCGGCAAGCTCGGCGCGCAGCCGATCGGCAGCTCGCCGCAAGCATTCGACGCCAAGATCCATGCGGACTACGAGAAATGGGGCCCGATCATTCAGGCCGCCGGGATCAAGGCCGAATGATGCCGCCGGCTCCGCCTTGTCTGCCGCCGCGCGACGTCACGCGCCATCTGTTCGAATTGTTCCAGAACTGGACGCCCGATCAGGCGGCGCAACAGCGCATCCTCGTTGCCAATCCCGCCAGGCTCTATGGTTTTCCTTAGACGAAAGGCCTTGAATGTCCGTCAACAACAAGCGCGTGTTCTATGTCAAATATCTTGCGCACCCGATCTATGAAACAATCCTCAAATCGCGCCCCGACATGCGGCTCGACCGGCTGGAGAACGAAAGTCCCGATGCGGTCGCAGCGCCGATCATTTTGGCCGCGCATGCCTATCAGATCGGCGCCGCGCGCGATGAACTGGCGCGCCACTTCCACGTCGATGCGGACCTGCTGCGGCGGGCGCCGAACCTGTTGATCGTCTCCAGCAACGGCGCGGGCTTCGACCCGGTCGATGTCGATGCCTGCACCGAAGCCGGCGTGCTGGTCGTCAACCAGTCCGGCGGCAACGCCAACTCGGTCGCCGAGCACGCGCTCGGCATGTTGCTGACGCTGTCGAAGCGCATCATCGAGGCCGACCGCGCGCTGCGCCGCGCGCCCAACGTCAATCGCAACGCCCTGATCGGCAACGAAGCGCAAGGCAAGACCATCGGCATTGTCGGGCTCGGCAATGTCGGCCGCCGCATCGCCGAGCTCTGCCGCGGCCTGCTGCGCATGAACGTGCTGGCCTACGATCCCTACCTGTCAGCCTCGGAAATGGCGGCGCGTGGCGGTGAAAAGGTCGAGCTCGACGAGCTATTACGCCGCTCTGACTACGTCTCGATCTCTTGTCCGCTCACCAAGGACAATCGCGGCATGATCGGATCACGCGAATTCAAGCTGATGCGGCCGCACGCCTTCTTCATCACCACGGCACGGGGATTTATCCACGACGAAGCCGCGCTGCTCGAGGCGCTGCGGGAAAAACGTATCGCCGGCGCCGGCCTCGATGTCTGGTCTAAGGAGCCGCCGCCGCCAGAGCATCCGCTGCTGCAGTTCGACAACGTGCTGGCAAGCCCGCACACCGCAGGGGTGACCAAAGAGGCGCGGGAAAACATGGGCCGGATCGCTGCCGAGCAGATGCTCGATGCCTTCGACGGCAAGCGGCCGCCGCGCATCATCAACCCCGAGGTCTGGCCGGACTACGCCAAGCGGTTCGAGCGCGCGTTCGGAGTGAGGCCCGCTTGAAGCCACGCAGGAAGCGTCGATTCCACGAAGAAGATTTCGACCATGGCCTCACCATTTGCGGAAAGAAAACCACTGTCATCGGCCGATCGGGCGACGCGTACATTGCTATTTTCGCGGATGGATCGACACAGTCATCCCGTATCGCCATTTTCCTGTTACGCGCCATAAGTTGCGAGCGTTAGTTCGCCCGGCGCGGGAGGAAGCAGGACATGCGGCGGATCAATTTATTGCTGCGCACGACCCGATCGCGGATCGGCCGCCGCCTCGCCGAGATCGTTGCGATTGCGGCCGCGAGCCTGCCCGGCGCCGGTGCCTAAAACCGGCCCATCACAGTTCCACCCGATCACTCTTACGCCAGCGCTGCCGCTGCCGCTTGTGCATCCGGTACCACGTCGTGATCATAAAGCCGCTTGCGGAAGGCGGCGTGCGCGGTGATCTCCGCGTCTCTGACGCCAAGATCGGAATACGCGGAATCGTAGCGCAGCCCGTTCTCGCGCGCGCCGCGCTGGACCTGCGCCACGCGCTCGCGGCGGAGCCGCTCATATGCGAGCAGGGCCTGAGGCGCGGTCGTCCGATCCGCCCGCGCCAGAATCTTCGCGAGCGCCATGCCGTCTTCGATTGATTGATTGGCGCCCTGGCCGAGATGCGGAAGCATCGGATGGGCGGCATCGCCGAGCAGGCAGAGCCGTTGCCTGATCCAGACCGGCAGCGGCTCGCGATCATACAGCGCCCATCGGAACGTCAGCTGAACTTCCTTCAACAACTGCTCGATGCGCGGATCCCAGCCCGCAAAGGCCTGCCGAAGAACATCGGGATCGCCGGGAGCCGACCAGGATTCCTTCATCTGCTCGTCTGTCGGCACGAATCCGACATAGTTGATCAGCTTTCCTGCGCGCACGGGGAAGGCGAGGAAGTGCCTCCCTTTGCCGAGCCACATTTGCCAGCGGTCGGTCGGCCAATCTGGAATGCGATCATGCGGCACAAGCCCGCGGTAAGCGACCGATCCTGAAAACACCGGCTGGGACGACGCGAAGACATGGGGCCGCAGCTCGGAATGGATACCGTCCGCGGCAATGATGATATCGGCTTCAGCCGAAGCACCGTTGGCGAATGACACCCGGGCGAGGTTGCCGTACTGCTCGAAGCCTATGCAGCGGTGACCGGTGTGGACCGCGCCCGCGGGCAGGGCACTGGCGAGCATTTCGACGAGATCGGCGCGGTGCATCCCGAACGTCGCGTTCCAGCCTGAGGAGTCCGTGACCTGAACCGGCGCGATCGGCACGCCATCGTGGCGGTAGTACTGGGAACCCGGACCGACGCGCGCACCCCATTTTTCCACCGCCGGCTGCAGTCCGATCCTCCGCAAATGCCGCACGCTGTTGGGGGTCAGGAACACGCCGGCCCCGATCTCGCCGATCGCGGGCGCCTGCTCATAAACCGCGACGGCGAAACCCTGCGCCGCCAGCGCATTGGCCGCAAACAAGCCGCCAATTCCGCCTCCCACGATCACGATATCAAGCCGGGACTGCACTATTCAATTCCTAAAACCTTGAGCCACTGAAAAAGCTCGGTCGCGTGGTTGTACTCTCACACAGACCAAGGCACTTTGCCATCAAGCACGGTCGGACCGTGAGGAAAGTGGGGAAGGAATCCGGTGCCCGACGCGTGTACTCAGCGGGTGGCTTCAGTTGGCCGATGCGCGGCCGCACCGATGCTGTTATTTGCGCTGCTATTTGGGCTTTTATTGACTGTGTCCGCGTTGGCGGTCGCTTCGGCGCGCGCTGAAGACTATCCGGTTCGTCCGGTCAAAATCATCGTGCCCTTTGCCGCCGGCGGCACCGCCGATGCCGTCCCGCGACTTGTCGGCGACTGGCTGTCGCGCAAATGGGCCCAGCCGGTCGTCATTGAGAACCGCACCGGAGCGGCCGGAAACATTGGCGCAGAATTCGTCGATCATGCGGCTCCCGACGGCTACACACTGCTTTCCTCGCCGCCACCGCCGCTGGTGATCAACCAGAATCTCTATCCCAACCTTGGTTTCGATCCGGCCAAATTCGAGCCTGTGATCGTGATGGCGCACGTGCCGAACGCACTGATCGTCAATCCAAAGAACCTCAAAGCATCGAGCGTCGCCGAGCTCATCCAGTACCTGCAGCAGAATCCGGACAAAGTGACCGCCGCCACCCAAGGCATCGGCACGACCTCCCACTTGACCGCCGAACTTTTCCAGGTGATGGCGAAGGTGAAAATGCGTTCGATTCCGTATCGCGGGTCAGCGCCCGCGCTTCAGGGCCTGCTTGCCGGCGACGTCGACCTGATGTTCGATAATCTGGGCGTCTCCTTGCCCCTGGTCGAAGCCGGTAACCTCAAGCTGCTCGCAGTGGCGTCGAGCCAGCGCCTGCCGTCGCTTCCCGATGTGCCGACGATCGCGGAAACGCTGCCGGGCTTCGAGGCGGTGGCCTGGTATGCGATCGTCGCGCCCCCAGGCACGCCAAAAAACATCACCGAAAAGATCAATGCCGATGTCAATGAAGCGCTGCGCCAACCGGAAATGCAGGACCGTCTCAGGAAATTGTCGGCTGAGACCTTTGGCGGTTCGACAGCGAAGGCCGCAAGGTACATGCAGGACGAGGTTGAGCGGTGGGGCAAGGTGATCAAGGCAGCGGATATCAAGCTCCAATAGTCCGGGCTGGGCCTGTACCCCGTCGTAACCCACTGCGCCAATTTTGTCGGCCGGCGCCCCAACGCCGCAGTCAAATTGCCGCGGGTCTGCCTGGAACTCGAAGTCAATTGATGCGGCTTGGCGTCGAAAATCCCACGCTCGCCCGTGTTGCGCCGGAACTCTCTCCACATGCTGGCGTTTGCGTTCCCGCGAGGAGATTCTGCAGCACGGTCGGCAGGTATCTTCAAACGGCTGACGCAAGTGATTTCGGATCCCTGGTCAGCGATTAAAGGCTGCACTCCGCGATGCATCTCGAGCGACCACTGCCGATGCGGCTGCCGTTGTGGGGCACTTTTCCATGAATGGGCCTCCGGTTTCGGCGCCTCATAGTGGCGGCCCTGCCGTGCATGCTTCCTCGGGCTCACGGATCCGTTATGTGATTGCAGCCATTGTCGGCGCAATTTTCATTTTGGCCGGCACGCTGGCGGGGTTCCTGCACAATGTGCATTTTCCCACGGCCGCCGAGGTGACTTCGCGCCGTGTCATTGCACTGAAATCCGCCGACGGGCGCGATCTCCTGCAAAAGGGAAACTTGAGATTGCCACCTGTTGATGCGAAAGACATGCCGCCCGACCTTATCGATGCCGTGCTGAGCATCGAGGACCGGCACTTCTACCAGCATGGTGCCGTGGATGTCGTGTCCATGCTGCGCGCGTTCGGGCAAAATATCGAAGCCGGCAAAGTCGTTGCCGGCGGCAGCACGATCACTCAGCAGCTCGTCAAGATTCTCTTTCTCGGCCCGGAACGCACCTACAAGCGCAAACTCCGGGAGGCGGCGATCTCGATCTGGATCGAGCATCATCTGACAAAGGACCAAATTCTGACGAGCTACCTGAACAACGTCTACCTCGGTTCGGGAGCGACCGGCTTTCCGGCGGCTGCAAAAGTATACTTCGGCAAGAAAGTCAACGATTTGAGTATGCCGGAAGCCGCGATGCTTGCCGGAATGATCAGCGCGCCGGGCCATGACGACCCATTTCATGATCTCGAAGCCGCCCGCAGGCGGGCCGCGATTGTGCTTGATGCGATGGTGGCGAACGGGAAGTTGACCGAACAGGCCGCGCTGATCGCAAAGCTACATCCGGCGACACCAAATCCGACAGAAACCTCGCCGCCATCGGCCGGCTGGTTTGTCGACTGGGTCTACAACAAGGCGGCGACGGTCACGCCGATGCTTGGCGGCACCGTTCGCATGCGCACGACGCTCGATCTGCGTCTGCAAGAATTGGCGTCAAACATCGTAAAGTCGACGCTAGCCAAGTACGGAAGCGAAAAACATGCCGGACAAGCGGCACTCGTTGCGATGCGGCCCGACGGCGCAGTAGTCGCAATGGTCGGCGGGCGAAGCTACGATAACAGCCAGTACAATCGCGCGGTCCAGGCCCAGCGGCAGCCGGGCTCGGCCTTCAAGCTGTTCGACTATTATGCAGCCCTGCGGCAGGGCTTCACCCCCGACGATGAAATTCTCGACGCGCCGATCGACATTCGCGGCTGGCAGCCGGGGAATTACCGGCGCCATTACCGTGGCGAAGTCACCCTCGCCGAGGCGTTCGCCAATTCGCTTAACAATGCCGCCGTTCGGCTGTCACAGGAGGTCGGCATCGGCCAGGTAATTGCTGCTGCACATGACCTCGGCCTGCGGGCGCGGCTCGAGAACAATCCAAGCCTCGCGCTCGGCACCTCCGAGGTGACCCTGCTTGATCTGACTTCGGCTTACGCCGCCGTTAGTGCCGGCAAGGCGCCCGTCAATCCGTGGGGCATTTCCGGCGTCCAGATGCCGAATGATCGGGACTATTTACCGATCAACCGTCCCGACGAGCAGCAGCATAGTCTTGGGCAGTATCAGGCCGAGCTCGTCCGACTACTGCAGGGCGTGGTTGAGCACGGCACCGGCCGTGCGGCTGCACTACAGGGGTTTGCGGCCGGCAAGACCGGAACGAGCCAGGACTACAGGGATGCCTGGTTTATCGGGTTCGACGATTCCCTCGTCGTCGGCGTCTGGGTCGGCAATGACGATCACAGTCCGATGCAGGGTGTCGTCGGCGGCTCGCTCCCGGCGAAGATTTGGAAGGAGTTCATGGAGCAGGCGAATGCACCTGACATGGCCGGCGTTCTCGGCACAACGCAGCGCGCGTCGTCGACAACGGTAGGACAGTCGAGAGAGCCCTTTAGACTCCCCGATCAAGACAGCGTTTTGCCTCGTGCCGAGGCTTCTCCTGCCCAAACATCTCCCGCCGAGGCACAGAGCGCCCAGTGCAATGTTCCGGTCTGCCAGCAATATTATCACTCATTCCGAGCTTCCGACTGCACCTATCAGCCGTACTGGGGAGGGCCACGACAATACTGTGCGCGTTGATCGAGTGTGTGCGACACGAAGCCGAACCGCCATTTATATAAAAAGCCCGCCGGTCGCGACCGGCGGGCATCGCTTGTCGGGCTTGGCCGGGAAGAGCCGAGCGGACTGCTATTGAGACGTTAATCCTGAAGATCGCGATCGCGTTTCGCCATGTCGCTGACCTCGTCGATCAGACGGCGGGCGCGGTGACCGAGCCCGTCTTCCGAACCTTCACCGACCGGCTGGTCGTGGAATTCGGCGTTGCTCAACACCGTCTTGATCTGGCTTGCGAGTTCGTCTCGCTGCTCGGTGATCTCGCCGATTTGCTTGAGATAGCGGGCATAGACCTTGTCGGTACTGGTGATCGAGCGATTGGACCAGACAAGACTGGCGCGACCGAGCTCGCCCTTTGGCGCGTTGAGCTGCTTGAACGCCTGAGCCAGCTCGACAAAGTTTTCGCGGCTCTTGCGGATACCTGGCGGCAACGCGCTATCCTGCATGAACTCGGCCACGACGCGGCCTTCGTGGAGATAGTCGTCGGTCAGGCCGAGCAGCGCCATGAGCGTAGGACGCACGTCGGCATGGTCGGTGAACACGCCGTCGTGGCGGCCGAGCGGCTTGACGCCGGGGCCGACCATGGCGACCCAGGTCTGAGTGATCTGCTTCTGGAAGTCGCCATGGTTCCAGGCAAAGCCGGGAGCTTCGCACACGGGGTCGGTCTTGGTCGCGCAGCCGTTGTTGTTGCCCGTCTCGAAGAAATAGTCGTCGTTGCCGAACATGGTGAGCGTCGGCGTGCGCGCCGGGCTTGCGGTGACCATGTGCAGGAGCTTCATTTCGGCCCGGTCAGCCAGCAGCTTCGACAGCTTGTCGGTCCTGTTGGTGATCGGGCTGGTGGCCTTCAGCGCGTCGAGGTCATGCTCCATCGTCCGGGTGAGCGTGTCGGTTGGCCCCGGATTAGTGTTAATGTACATGGTGGGTGCGTCATCGTTGTGTACCGAGAACGGCGTGCCATTCATTCGCTGCGCGAGCAGGAGCTTGTCGAGCGACACGTCGATCTCTCCGACGTTCTTGTAAGTGCAAGGCGTGGTCACGCCGTCGCAATTCGCCGGGCTCGGCGGGCCGCCGGCAAAGTGATCGTTCTCGTCCGGCACGACGATAAACAGCGTATTCGTCTGGTCGATGCCATCCGCTTTGAGGCGGTCGAAGAATTTGCCAAAGGCACGATCGTAAGCCTTGAGCGCCGCGACATAACCGGCTTCGCCCGGACCATAGGCATTTCCGTTGTTCGGGGCGGGAGGCGAATTCGGAATGTCCTGACGATGCGGATCGTGCGCATCGGCAACATAGGTGTAAACAACGGGAACGCCGGCTTCGAGCATTTTTGCGGCATAGCCGAGCGAGGCTGTCGCGGAAGGATTGAAGTCGGTGGGGAAGCCCGGCTTGTTCGAGAAAGGATCGGTGATCACCACGCCATCGAGATCCATCACTGGACCGCTCGACGAAATCACCGGCTGCACGTTGATGTTGCCGTAAAGAGCAGAGAAGCCGTTGTAACCGCCGGGTTCATCGGGGAGAAGATCGGGCTTCGCCAAGGAGTTGTTGCACAGGCTGCTGCCCTGCGCGCAATGAATCGCAACGCCTTCGTAATCCTGGGTTGCGGCGCCAGCAGCGACGGACGAACCAAAGATGTTTGCAATATCGGTCTTGTTTTCTATTGCAAGACCATTCAAGGAGAAAGCGCCCACGTCGCAGCCAGCGCGGGTGTACGAGACCCACGGCGCCGGCGCGTTCTTTCCGTTCTCATTGACAAGGACCGGCAGGTTTTCGCCGGCTTCAGGATGGCTCTGCGCCGTGGTGGTCGTCCAGTAGACGAAGGACGTCTGGAAAACGGCCGCGGAATTGTCCTTTTTGAAAATCCCGAAGCTGTTCGAGACGGGGCTGCCGTGACGATCGCCATAGACCCCCGTCAATCCCGTGAGAATGTCGTCGGCCGTGTGGGAGATCAGCGGAGTGTAGTGATTGCCGCTGATGACGCCTTTTCCTTGCAGGAAATTCAAGAGGTTCGGCATCTGCTCGAGGTCAGATGGAACGTTTGGATTGTCGCGCCGGAGGTGCACGTTGTCGAATATAAGGTAGACGACCCGCTTGATGTGTCCGCCTGGGGAATTCAACTGACAGCCCGCGGATGCGGACTGCGTCGCGGCGCCGAGCAATGCGATGCCAAGTGCCGACGCGCTGAAAACAGCTTTCAATAGTTTCATGCCCTACCTCCTAATGTCGGCGTCATTGAAAATGAGTGAATCGATTAGGACGTGCTTCGCCGACGTCGGGCCATGTAACTTGTCGGTTGTTGCGAACGGTTGACACGAACATGACGCTTGAACATTGCGCACGAGTTGTTCGCGCGCTGGGATGCTCGGGAATGTCGGTCGTCGCGACGCGATCTCACACGCCGAGGCTGCATGGCGCCGTCAGTCCTGGGTCGCGTTCTTGGGTCGCGTTGATTCGTAAACGATTATTGCGGCCCGGGCGCTCATAAGGGACGCCCGAATAGAAAATGCCCCTTGGGCGAAAACCCCAGGGGCACTGTAACGCCTTGTACTGCTGACGTCGCGTCGGTCAGTGCCGATCGTGATCGTGATGATCGTCGTCGTCGCTGCCTGTGGCAAAGACCACGGCGCCGGTCGTCTCGTCGAGAATCACCTTGCGCGGATTCTCCTCACGGCGATCGTCGAAATCGAACATGTGGTCGAGCGTTCCGGCAATGGTGTCGAACGAGCCACCCGGCTGGATGCGCTCACCGTGCAGCCAGTTGTCCTCGACGAAACGCAGCACCGAGGTCTGGTCGGTGAGGGTGTGGTCGACATGGTTGCGCTTGGCGAATGGCGAGACCACCAACAGCGGCATGCGGGTGCCGTAGCCGCAGCGACCCCATTCCGGCTGCCCGAAACCGCCGTTGA
>Ga0209153_1000370_pt1 | contig 22126 bp, 16 predicted proteins | sample GraSoiAngelo_120_FD_185877 | JGI IMG/M metagenome (GOLD analysis project Ga0209153, IMG submission 185877) | Grasslands soil microbial communities from the Angelo Coastal Reserve, California, USA - 14_0919_09_20cm (SPAdes) (version 2) | ecosystem: Environmental > Terrestrial > Soil > Grasslands ...
TGGGCGGTTTGGCGAAAAACACGGTAACGTACGGGCTCGAATCGGATGCGGACATTACTGCCAAAAAATTCCACCTAAGTTTTGAGGGCCTGCATTTCACCGCGCGCACGCCGAACGGAACCATGGAGGTGACTTCGCGGCTGGTCGGCCGGATCAACGTCTACAACTTGCTTGCCGCGATTGGCGCGGCGCAGGCTCTGGGCTTCTCCAATGAAATCGTCGGGAAGGGTATCCGGAACCTCGAGAGCGTTTCCGGCCGCTTCCAGCGCATTGATATGAGCCAGCCGTTTCTGGTGATTGTGGATTATGCGCACACCGATGACGCGCTCGAGAATCTCATTCGCACCGCGCGCGAGCTAAATCCCAAAGGCCGCATCATCACACTTTTTGGCTGCGGCGGATTGAAAGACCGCACCAAGCGGCCGGTGATGGGCGAAGTGGCCGGGCGCCTGAGCGACCTAACCATTCTCTCAAGCGACAATCCGCGCAGCGAAGACCCGCTGAAAATCATCAGCGACATCGTCGTTGGGTTGCAGAAAACAAATGGCAAATATTTGATCGAGCCGGATCGCGAAAAAGCCATTGGCATGGCCATGGATGAAGCGCGCGCGGGCGACATCGTTTTGTTGGCGGGAAAGGGCCACGAAGACTGCCAGATTCTCGCGGACCGCACGCTGAAGTTTGACGATCGCGAAGTGGCGCGGCGCGCGCTGCGCGAGCGTGGTTTTGAAGGGCCGAAGCAGAACGGCTCGGGGTTTGGCACCTAGCGCGCTCGTCAATAGGCAATGACGAGGGCGCTTGAGCCCCATACAGCCCGGGGCAGCCAATAAAGAACCTCTCTTTTTTAAAGGAGGAGCCCTCAAAACGTCGAAAACCGAACGAGACGTTGGGCATTGGACTAAGACCAACCCTTTGAGGAACTTATGCGGTGGACGATTGCACAAGTGGCTGGCAGTTTGGGTACTCGGCCGGGAGCGGGGCTCGACCCCCTGGCCCGGCTGGCCGGCGTGTCGATTGATTCTCGCACGATTCGTCCCGGAGAACTGTTCGTGGCCATCCACGGACCGCGTCACGATGGACACGATCATGTGGCCAGTGCGCTCGAGCTGGGAGCCCGGGCGGCAGTCGTGGCGGAAGCGCATCTCCCGAGGTTGGCAGGCTCGGTGGGCGAGCGCTGCATGGCTGTGCCCGACACTTTCGAGGCGCTCAAGCAACTGGCGCGCGCCGTGCGCGAAGCCTGGGGCGGCAAAATTGCCGGCGTCACCGGTTCGGTCGGCAAGACCACCACGAAGGAAATTCTGGCGGCCTTGCTGGGCACGAAGCTGCGGGTCCTAAAATCCGAAGGAAATTTGAATAACGAGTACGGGCTGCCTCTGACGTTGTTTCGTCTTGAAGAAACGCATCAAGCGGCGGTGCTGGAAATGGGCATGTCGCGCCGCGGCGAGCTTTCGCGCCTGGCGGCGATTGCGCGGCCCGACGTCGGCGTGGTGACCCGCGTTGCGCCCGCCCATTTGGAATTTTTCTCTTCCGTCGATGAGATTGCCCTGGCCAAACGTGAATTGATCGAAGGGTTGAACGGCAAGGGATCGACGGCGGTATTAAACGCCGACGATCCGCGGGTCGCCGCATTCGGACCTTATGCGCCGGGTCGTGTGCTGACGTACGGCATGGAAAAGCAGGCGCTTTTCATGGCCGAGGGAATTGAAGACCGTGGCGCTCTTGGCTCGGCGTTCGATTACCTAAGTCCCGAAGGCCGCGTGCGGTTGGAGTTGACCGTTCCCGGTCGTCATGCCATTGCGAACGCGCTGGCCGCCTTGGCTGCGGCGAGCGTCTGGGGAATTGGCGCGGCAGAAGCGCAAAGCGTGTTCAACACGCTGCGTGCCCCGGCGATGCGTGGGGAATTGTTGCGTTTTTCGAATGGCGCCGCGCTGATTAACGACAGCTACAACTCGAGCCCAGCGGCGCTCGAAGCCATGACGGAATTGCTCGCCGCAACGCCCAATTTCCGCCGGCGAATTTTGGTTGCCGGCGAAATGCGCGAATTGGGAACTGCTTCGCCGGAGTTGCACCGTGAAGCGGGCCAGTTTGCTGCGGAAACCGGAAGGGTGGACTGGGTCATCGGCGTGGCTGGCGACGCTTCACAAATCGTGGAGGGAGCTGTGGCTGCGGGCGTCCCGCGCGCGCACACAAACTTTTTCGCCGCGCCGCCGGAAGCCGCCGAATTCCTGGAGACTTTCGTTGCTCCCGGCGATTTGCTGCTGGTGAAAGGCTCGCGCGGCGTGAAGATGGAGCAAATTGTCGATGCGCTGATCGCCCGCTACGCGGCCCCGGGAGAGTTCTCTCGTCAGGAGGTGCGGCACTAAGATGCTCTACTACCTCCTCGTCGAGGTTCTGCGGCGCTACTTCAGCCCTATGAACGTGTTTCGCTACATCACCGTGCGAACGGTCTACGCCAGCCTGACCGCGATGTTCCTCGCGCTGGTCTTCGGACCGTGGCTGATTCGCCGTTTGCGCGAGCTGCAGATCGGTCAATACATTCGCGAAGAAGGTCCGCAGCAGCACCAGAAAAAAGCGGGCACTCCGACGATGGGCGGCGTGCTCATCGTGTTGTCCACGGCGATTCCTGCATTGCTCTGGGCGGATTTGACAAATCCGTTCATCTTGATCGCGCTTTTCGCGCTGGCGGGATTCGCGATCATCGGCTTTATCGACGATTATGCCAAAGTCTCAAAAAAGCAGAACCTGGGGCTCACGGCAAAGAAAAAAATCTGCTTTCAAGTCTTGGTCAGTTTGGTCGTGGGCGCCTCGCTTCTGGTACTGCTTACGCGCGGCTTTTATTCGACGCAGCTGGTGATTCCCTTTGCCAAGCGCATCCACCCCGATCTCGTGATTCATTCCTTGATGAATAATCCGTACTGGTGGCCGATAGCATTTATCCCCTTCCTGATGTTTGTCTGCGCGGTGATTGTCGGCTCTTCGAACGCGGTAAACCTTACCGACGGACTGGACGGGCTCGCCATCGGCTGCACGGTCATTGCTGCGGGTGCTCTGACCGTGCTCACGTATGTCAGCAGCAACTTTCGCTGGGCCACCTATCTCGAGATCCAGTACATCCCGAAAGTCGGCGAGCTCACCGTCTTTTGCGGCGCGCTTGTCGGTGCATCGCTCGGATTTCTCTGGTACAACGCGCACCCGGCGGAAATCTTCATGGGCGATGTGGGCTCGTTGTCGCTTGGGGGAACGCTGGGCACCGTCGCCGTCATCATCAAGCAGGAGATTTTGCTGTTCTTTGTCGGCGGGATCTTTGTCGTCGAAGCGCTCTCGGTGATTTTGCAGGTGGGTTCGTTCAAGCTACGCGGAAAGCGTATTTTCCGCATGGCGCCCATTCATCACCATTTTGAATTGCTGGGCTGGAGCGAATCCAAAGTGATCGTGCGTTTCTGGATCGCAGCGCTGGTTTTTGCGCTGTTTGCGCTGACGACTTTGAAACTTCGCTGAGGTTAGGGACGCAGCTTTATTCCGAGCGAATGCCGGGGGAACGCCGCGCCCCAATGTTCAAGGCGTACAGGAGGAGCATTTCGCTTCGCGATGTCAATGGCGATCGAACTTCGAAACAAGCGTGTGCTGGTCGTCGGCCTGGCCCGAACGGGCGTGGCCACGGCGTTGTTTTGCGTAGAGCGTGGCGCTCGCGTAAGGGCCACCGACACGCGCACGGAGAAGGACCTCGGCGACGCGATCGCACCGTTGCAAAAAACCGGAGTTGCTCTGGAACTTGGCGGCCACCGCCAGGAATTGATTCAAGACGCCGACTTGATCATTCCCAGCCCCGGGGTGCCGGCCGATGCGCCTCTCCTGCAAATTGCGCGCGCCAAGGGTGTCATCATCTGGAGCGAAGTCGAACTTGCCAGCCGTTTTCTCAAAGGACGGCTCATTGGAATTACCGGCTCAAACGGCAAAACAACGACGACTTCGCTGATCGAACACATTCTGAAGACCGCGGGATGCTCCACCATTCTGGCGGGCAATATCGGCACGCCCCTGATCTCCGGCGTGGAAAGGACCGGCGAAAAGACCATCACCGTAGCGGAGCTAAGCAGCTTCCAACTGGAGCTGATCGAAAAGTTTCGCCCCAACATCAGCGTTTTCCTGAATCTCACCCCGGATCATCTGGACCGTCACCAAACACTCAAGAGTTATGGCGCTGCCAAGGCGCGCATCTTCGAAAACCAGACCGAAGCGGACAGCGCTGTCCTGAACGCAGACGATCCCGGCACGACGCCCTACGCTCCCACCAAGCCGCAGGTCTATTGGTTCAGCCGCAAGCAGCGCGTGGCGCAGGGCGCTTTCGTCAAGGAAAACGACCTGCTGTTTCGCCGCGAAGGAATCGAGGAAAAGGTTCTCAATCTCGCGGATATTCCGCTGCCCGGGGCGCATAACGTCGAAAATGTTCTCGCTGCGGTAGCTGCAACGCGTCTCGCGGGCGTGGAGGCGGCCGCCATCGCCAAAGGCGTGCGCTCGTTCGCGGGAGTCGAGCATCGCCTCGAGTTTGTCGCGGAAGTTGGCGGCGTGCGTTTTTACAACGATTCGAAAGCCACCAACGTGGACGCCACACGCAAAGCGCTCGACGCTTTCCCCGGACGCATTTTGATCATTCTGGGCGGCAAAGACAAAGGCAGCGATTACACGGTGCTGCAGACGCCGCTGCGCGAAAAAGCCATCCTTGCGCTTTTAATTGGCGCCGCGGCCGCCAAAATCGAAAAACAAATTGCGGGTAGCGTGGCCATCGAGCAAGCCGGAACCATCGAGCGCGCCGTCGAAACCGCCGCACACGCCGCACGCCCAGGAGACATCGTTTTGCTTGCACCGGCCTGCGCCAGCTTCGACCAATTTCAAAACTACGAGCACCGCGGCCGCGTCTTCAAAGAGCTGGTGCATCAGCTCGAACGCCAAGCCGCGAGCACCACTTCGAGAGGGCGGTAAACCAAACATGCCGACACGACCAGACAGCGACCGGTGGCTCTTCGGCGTGACGCTCGCGCTCTGCCTGTTTGGCGCGGTGATGATCCTGAGTGCCTCCGCCGTTACCGCTGAGCAGTTGTACGGCCATTCGTACATTTTCCTTGTGCGGCAGGCCGCCTGGCTTCTTATCGGCCTCTTGGGGATGTTCGTCTTGATGCGCACGGACTACCACAAACTGCGTCAGCCCGCGGTGATTTATCCCGTGCTTTGCGCTGTTGTGCTCATGTTGGTCAGCGCATTCTTTCTGGACCGCTCCCACGCCACGCATCGCTGGATCCGCTTCGGCCCCGTGGGAATCCAGCCGTCCGAGCTCGCGAAACTTGCCGTCATTCTCTATCTGGCGTGGTTTTTGGACCAAAAGCGCCGTGGTCAAGATGGCATGGAGTTTTGCAAAGAAGATTTTCTGCGCACGATTTTGCCCGCCTTCGCGCCGGTATTGGTCTGTGCCGGATTGATTCTTGCACAGCCCGACCTTGGAACCGCGGTGGATATTCTGCTGTTTGCAACCACCGTTCTTTTTGTTGCGGGACTTTCCTGGAAGTGGATGTCTGCCGGCATCGCGGCCGCTCTGCCCGCGCTCTATCTGCTCATCACCCTGGCTCCTTATCGCATGGCGCGCTTCCTTTCCTTTTGGGATCCCGGCTCCGACCCGCAAGGCGCCGGCTTTCAATTGCGGCAATCGCTGATTGCTGTCGGTTCCGGCGGCTTCAGCGGCGTCGGCTTGATGGAAAGCAAGCAAAAACTCTTCTACCTGCCCGAAGCGCACACCGACTTTATCTATGCCGTGATTTGCGAGGAGCTTGGCTTCGTCGGCGCTGTGCTGGTGATTGCGCTGTTTGTCATTTACGGCAGGCGCGGCATCCGCGCCGCCTTCGCCGCCCCGGACACTTTTGGCCGCCTGCTGGCTCTAGGCATCACGACCATGGTGTCGTGGCAGGCGCTGATCAATTTCGCCGTGGTTCTCGGAATGGTCCCGACCAAAGGCATTCCCCTGCCATTCATTAGCTATGGTGGATCGAGCTTGCTGGTGATGCTGCTGGGCACCGGCGTGCTGCTCAATATTTCGCAGCAAGCGGTGCCGGAATGAGCTGCGAATGGCGCTTCTCGGCCATCGTTCGTGTAAGGGCGCAGCTTTACCCCGAGCGAATACGAGGGAATGCTGCGCACCAATCGAGGCAGCGTAAGCCGTGAAGCTCTTAATCGCAGGCGGCGGCACAGGCGGGCATGTCTTCCCGGCGATGGCCATTGCCCGGGAGTGGCTTGCCCGGGGAAAACAGAGAGAAGTGGTGCTCGTGGGAACTGAACGCGGGATCGAAATGAAGCTGGTGCCCCAGGCAGGCCTGCCGCTCGAAACGCTGCGCGTTGCGGGACTCAAAGGCAAGGGTGGCGCAACTCTTTTCAGGAACTTTGCGATGCTCGTCCCGGCCATGTTTGACGCCCGTCGCGTATTGCGCAAGCACAAACCCGTCGCAGCATTCGGCGTCGGCGGCTACGCCGCCGGGCCGATGATGCTCGCCACCTGGCTGAGCGGTGTCCCCAACATTATTTTTGAGCCCAACGCCGAGCCGGGCCTGACCAACAAGCTTCTGGCGCGCTTGTCGAAGCGCATCGCGACGGGCTATGAAATTTCTGCACAGACGTGGGGAAAAAAGGCCGTGGTTACCGGTTGCCCGGTGCGTTCGGAATTCTTTTCGATTGCGCCGCGCAAGCCGGCGAATCCTTTGCGCCTGCTCGTTACCGGCGGCAGTCAAGGCGCACTGCCCATCAATCGCGCATTTGTCGATTCGATGGACCGCCTCGCCAGGCGAAAAAACGAGCTGAGCATCGTGCATCAAACCGGCGAGCACGATTACAACGCCGTGCGCACGGCCTACGCGCGCCGGGAGATTCTCGCGGAAGTTGTGCCGTTCCTGCCGAACATGCCAGAGCGCTTCGGCTGGGCGGACATCATCGTTTGCCGTGCAGGAGCCATTACCACTGCGGAAGTTGCGGCCGCAGGCCGGGCCGCGATCTTCATTCCTTTCGGAAGAGCCACCGACAGCCATCAACTGCGCAACGCGCAAGAAATGGCCCGCGCGTGCGCCGGGCGGCTCATCACCGAGCCGGAGCTAAGTGCCGAAAAACTGACCGGCGAGATTTTTTCGTTGCTTGACCAACCCCAGGAAATCGAAAAGCTTTCTTCCAACGCGCGCACACTGGCCCGCCCTCATGCCACGCGGGAAATCGTGAATCTGATCGAAGAGGCCGCAAACGTGCAAGGCAATCGGGCGAGGGCAAAACCGTGATGGTCTCCTTCCGCAACTTCCAACGCATCCATCTCGTCGGCATCGGCGGCATCGGCATGAGCGGCATCGCCGAGGTTCTTCTCACGCTCGGTTACTCCGTCTCCGGCTCCGACGTGAGGCTTTCGAATATTACCGAACGGCTCCAGAAATTGGGTGCGACCATTTATGAAGGTCACCAAGCGTCCAACGCCGATGGCGCGCACGTCGTCGTGACCTCTTCCGCCGTAAAGCCCGACAATCCGGAAGTCGTCGAAGCGCACAACCTGAAGATTCCTGTCATCCCGCGCGCGGAGATGCTCGCGGAATTGATGCGCTTGAAATACGGTATTGCCGTTGCCGGAGCTCACGGCAAAACCACCACAACTTCGATGGTCGCTTCGGTCCTTGCCGCCGCGCATCTCGATCCCACGTTTGTGATTGGCGGACGCGTCAATCAAGCCGGAACTACCGCCCGTTTAGGCAAAGGCGAATACTTTGTCGTGGAAGCCGACGAAAGCGACCGCAGCTTCCTGATGCTTGCCCCGGTCGTCGCTGTGGTCACCACCATCGATCGCGAACATCTCGACCAGTACACTTCACTCGAGGACATTCAGGACGCTTTCACTCAATTCGTGAATCGCGTGCCGTTTTATGGGGCAGCCATTCTTTGCGTCGATGAGCCGAACGTTCAAGCCATCATTCCGAATGTGAAGCGGCCGATTATTACCTACGGAACGTCCAGCCAGGCCGATCTGGTGATTAGCGATGTAAAGCTAGACGGCCTCGAAAGCGAGTTCCGTCTTACTTTTAGAGGCGACGATCTGGGCATCCTCCGGCTGTCCCACCCGCCTGGCATGCACAACGTGCGCAATGCCGCCGCCGCTGCTGCCGTGGCCTTGTATCTCAACGTCGCTTCCGATCTGATCTGCGAAGGCTTGGCAAAATTTGCCGGTGTCGGCCGCCGCTTTGACATCAAAGGCACGGTGAACAACATCACCGTCATCGACGATTACGGTCATCACCCCGCCGAGGTCCGCGCCACTCTCGACGCCGCACGCGGCTGCAAGTTCAATCGCCTGCTGGTACTTTTCCAGCCGCATCGCTTTACGCGCACGCAGCATCTTTGGGACGAGTTCTGCCGGGCCTTCAATCAAGCCGATGTTCTCGTCTTGACCGACATCTATCCCGCCGGCGAGTTGCCCATCCCCGGCGTGAACAGTGAGGGCCTCGCCAACGCCATTCGCGGCGCTGGGCACAAGAACGTTCACTACTACCGCTCACTTCAGGAAGCTACCGACTTTTTGCTGAAGCAGGCTCGGCCCGGCGACGCCATTCTTACCATCGGCGCCGGCAACGTGAGCCGCGCCAGCAACGATTTCATCACTTTTCTTGAGACGAGGCATCCGGCGCAACATGCGCATTAACGATCCCAAACTACTCGGACCTTTGGCGGAACTCGGCATCGAGTTGCGGCCTGCAGCAAAACTATCCGAACTGACCTCGCTCGGCATCGGCGGCACCACCGACCTGCTCCGCATCACCAAGCACGAAACCATTCCAGAATTGCTACAGCTTCTCGACGCCAACCACATTGCTCACAAATTCCTCGGCGGCGGTTCGAACCTGCTCGTAGATGACGGGGAGCTTCCTTGGGTGGTCTTGCAGCTTGTCCCGCCCGAACCCGACGTCGTGCTGGAAGGCAATCTAGCTCACGTGGATGCCGCCGCTGACCTTGGCCGCACGGTCACCTTCTGCGCGAAGCACGATCTGGGTGGCATGGAAGGCTTGATTGGTGTCCCCGGCACCGTGGGTGGTGCCCTGCGCATGAATGCCGGCGCCTACGGCATGCAAATCGGCACCTACGTCCGCGAAGTGAAGCTCTACCGGGCCGCCACTCGGAAAATCGAAACTTTCCGGGGCCATCAAATTTCTTTCGAATATCGGCACACTTCTTTTGCGACTGATGATATGATGCTCGCGGTGATACTGGAACTACCCTCCAAACCGTACAACGAAATTCTAAAAGGCATCCGCATCTGCAACGAAAAACGGCGCTCCAGTCAGCCGCTTGGGCAAAAAAGTGCTGGCTGCATCTTCAAAAATCCCCCGGGTGCCTCCGCCGGCCGCATGATCGATGAATTAGGACTCAAAGGTCTTTCCTTTGGCGATGCGCGTGTCAGCGATCGCCACGCCAATTTCTTTGTAAATACGGGTCACGCCTCCGCAAAAGATATGCTGGCTTTGATCGCCGATGTGCGCGAGCGTGTGCAGGAAGCTTATGGGGTGATGTTGGAAAACGAGGTGGTGGTTTGGAACGGTTGAAGCCCATCCAAAGGAACGCGACCGCAGCGGCGGAAGCCAGTGAGCGCTACCGGCCCGAGCTGATTGCCGACGACGAGCCGCGTTATCTGCGCCGGCAGAAGCCGGTCGAAATTCGCCGCAAGAAACTCAGCGGGCGCGACTGGGCCTTCTACCGCCGCGTCCTGACCCTCACTTTCACCGCGGCGGCCGTTTTCGCCGCTGCTTATTACGGCACGCAGTTCCTTCTTTATTCGCCATCCATGCTCTTGCTGAAGCCCGAGCAGATCGAGCTCGCCGGCAATCACGTGGTTACCCGCGAAGTGGTGTTGAAGCAGTTCGTGGAAGACCGCAATCGCAGTGTCTTGCGCATTCCGCTGGGCCTCCGCCGCACCCAGCTCGAGCAAATTCCCTGGGTCGAATCCGCAACCGTCCATCGCATTCTGCCGAATCACATTCGCGTCGAGATTGTGGAGCGCACACCCATCGCTTTTGCGCGCAATGGCAACGAAGTGGAGTTGATTGATCCTCATGGCGTGATTCTCGACCATCCCCAGGACGCCGATTTCCAATTTCCTGTTGTTACCGGTGTTTCGGACGATTTGCCCCGCGATCAGCGCGAAAAGCGCATGCAGCTTTACCAGGAATTCATGAAGGCCATAGAGCTCGTGCGCGGCGGCACTTCCCAAAACGTCAGCGAAGTGGATCTCTCCATTCCCAGAGACCTGCGCGTGGTCATCACCGGGCTCACCAGCCCAACCGACCCGCAGGCCGTCGCGGTTCACTTCGGCTCTAGCGATTTTTCCGGCAAATTCAAAATGCTCATCGACAATTTCGCGCAATGGCAGGCTCATACAGGGCGCGTCCAGTCGATCGATTTGCAGTACGCGCGGCAAGTGGTCGTGAATCCCGACACCAGCGTCGGCGCGGTGGCCTCAAGAAAATAGTTTTCGTTCCAGGGAGCGGCGGATTGGCGAAGAAAGACAAGTACCTAGTCGGGCTGGACATTGGCAGCACAAAAACCTCCGTCTTAATCGCCGAAATCGATGGTGAATTTGTAAAGTTCCTGGCGCTGGGCGCGGCCGAATCCAAGGGCTTGCGCAAAGGCCTGATCGTCAATCTCGACTCCACCGTTAGCTCGATTCGCCGCTCCGTCGAAGAAGCCGAAGGTGTAGCCAACATTCCCGTCGAAGAAGCGCTCATCGGCGTCGCCGGAAACTACGTTCGCGGCGTAAACAGCCGCGGCGGGATCACCTTGGGTCAGCGCCCGCGCGACATCGAAAGGGAAGATGTGCGCCGCGCCGTCGACGCCGCACGCAACATTTCTCTCCCTGAAGACCGCGAAGTCCTGCACGTCCTCCCGCACGAATTCATCGTTGATTCGCAGGACAGCATCCGCGATCCCCTGGGCATGGTTGGTCAACGTCTGGTCGCCAACGTTTACGTGGTCACTTCCTCCATCGCCGCATCGCAGAATCTCGTCACCGCGGCGAACAAAGCCGGCATTCTCATTAGCGACACCGTGCTCGAACCTCTGGCTTCCGCCGAAGCCTGCCTCACGCAAGACGAACGCGATCTCGGTTGCTGCTTGCTCGACATCGGCGGCGGCACCACCGAAATCCTCTCTTACGGCGGCGGAGTCGTTCGTCACATCGGCGTCGTTCCCATTGGCGGCGATCATTTCACCAACGATCTTGCGGTGGGCCTGCGCACGCCCATTCCGGAAGCCGAACGCATTAAGCGCCGCCACGGCTGGGCCGCGTCCTCCTTCATCAGAGACAACGGCGCGATTGAAATCGCCAGCGTCGGCGATCGCCCGCCTCGCCAGATTTTCCCGCACATGCTCACGGACATTATCGAACCGCGCGCCATGGAACTGCTCTCGCTCATTCGCGACGACCTCCAGCGCGCCGGCCTGGACGGCCAGATTCCCGCCGGGTTCATTCTCGCCGGCGGCGGCGCGCGCTTGCGCGGACTCGATGACATCATCGAGCAATCCTTCCGATTGCCGGTGCGCATCGCGGAGCCTAAGGGTTTGGCGGACCTCCCGGAACAGGTAGCTCAACCGGAGTACGCCACAGTTGTGGGACTGGTGCTGTCCGGCGCGAAGGCGCGCCGGTCCGGTCCGCATCGCTCAGGGACCCTGGTATCCAAACTGAAAGCCATGTTCGCGGGCGCCTCGTGACTCAGCCTACGACGCGCGGCGAATTTGGGGGATTGAGGCATACATGATCGCAAGAGAGGCGGGAATTCGCATGAGCTTCAGTGAGGAACTGCAGCCGGCGAAGATCAAAGTGATCGGCGTGGGCGGTGGCGGCTGCAACGCGGTGAACCGCATGATTCGCGCCAAGCTGGAAGGCGTGGAATTCATCACCGCGAACACGGACTTGCAGGCCCTGAAGCTTTCGCAAGCGCCGGCGAAGTTGCAGCTCGGCGCCAAGCTCACCAAAGGGCTCGGCGCGGGCGCCAATCCTGAGATCGGCCGCAAGGCCGCGCTCGAAGACACGGACAAAATTATTGAAGGGCTCGAAGGCGCGGACATGATTTTCATCACTGCCGGCCTCGGCGGCGGCACCGGGAGTGGCGCCGCGCCCGTGGTCGCTTCGCTTGCCAGCGAATTGGGCGCGCTCAGCGTCGCCGTCGTCACCAAACCTTTTGCCTTCGAGGGCAAGCGCCGCATGATGCAGGCCGAGCAGGCGCTTCAGGAACTGATCGGCGCCGTGGACACCGTTATCGTGATTCCCAACGAGCGCCTCATGGATACGGTCGAGCGGGGCACCAGCTTTTTCGACGCCTTCCGCATCGCCGACGATATTCTTCGCCAAGCCGTGCAAGGCATCTCGGACATCATCACCGTGCCCGGCATCATCAATCGCGATTTTGCCGACGTGAAAGCCATCATGCATGGCCAGGGTTACGCGGTGATGGGCACGGCCGTGGGCACGGGCTCGAATCGCGCCGTCGACGCCGCGAACCGCGCCATCGCCAGCCCGCTCCTCGAAGACAATTCCATTCAGGGCGCGCAGGGCATCCTCATCAATGTTTCCGGCAGCTCCAGCCTGACGCTGCACGAAGTGCACGAAGCCTCGACCGTCATCCAAAAGGCTGCGCACGAAAACGCCAACATTATTTTTGGCGCCGTGCAGGACGACACCATGAAGGACTCCGTCAAGATCACCGTGATTGCCGCGGGCTTTAAGGACGCCAACAAGAAAAACGTCGGCCAAAAGCAATCCTTTCTGCCCAAGACCTGGAAAGCGGGACGCGAAATGATGGAGCCGCCGCTGCAGCCCACGAACGTAGTGCAACAGGTGCAACACAACGTGCATGAAGTCAGCCAGGAAGTCCCGGCCGACGATTTGGACGTGCCGACATTCCTGCGGAGGCAAGCCCAAAAAGCCTGATCTTGCGTCATCAAGCCCAGAAAGACTGATTTTGTAGACGCCGGGCTTTAAGCCCGGCATCTTGGACTGCGGCGGCTCGACGCGGCGTCCTGCGCAGCGGGTGAGGAATCCCCGTTCTCTTCAACCTTCAACCCCTCTGACGGAGTTGGGAGCAGGGTACCGCCCGCCAGGCGGCTCTGGAGACTGCTCACCATCGCAAAGAAAAATCCCAAAGCCCTCCTCGTCGCCTAACTCGACCGCGCGGTCACCTCGAGCGCAGCGAGAACTTCCTCTCTCCGAGCGATTTCTGCGAGGAGAGTTGCCTCTCTGGGCGCGGCTTTTGCGCCAGGAAATTCCTCTTCTCGTTTGGGATTCTTCCGCTGGTCTTCTACGGTCAACTGTGAACTGTCGACTATCAGCTGGCTTTGTGGAGTTGGTCCGACAACCTGCGCACTTCGGATTCAAAGGCGGCGTAGTCACTCGTGGAGTAGGGAAGGACGGTGCCGAGTCCGGAGTGAAATTCGATCGCGCCGGTTTTCTCTGCGACCTTGGCGATGTTGGAAGGAGTGATGCCCGCTCCGGGAAAGATCAGGATGCCCTCGCGCGCCGCGGCGGCGAGTTCGGCCAGCTTGGCGGCTCCCTGGAGAGCGGTTTTCGCGCCGCCGGAGGTGAGAATCCTCGCGGCCCCGGTTTGCATCACGTCTTCCAGCGCTTTTTGCAAATCGGCGCATTCGTCGAACGCGCGGTGAAACGTGACCGGCAAAGGCCGCGCGAGGTCGACGATCCTTCGCGTTCGAGGAATGTCGATGCGGCGATCTTTTTGCAAGATACCGAGGACCACGCCATCCATGCCGCATTCGCGGGCCACGCCAATCGAGCGCTCCATCTCGGAGAACTCGGAGTCGGAGTAAATGAAATCTCCTGCGCGTGGCCGGATCATGGAGTAGATGGGGATGTGCACTTTTTCGCGGGCGCGGCGCAGCAGCTCGGGGGCCGGCGTCAAGCCGCCAACGGACAAGTCGGCGCACAACTCGATGCGGTCCGCGCCACCGCGTTCCGCCGCTGCGGCTTTCTCGACCCCGTCGCCGCTGATTTCGAGCAAATATTTTTGTGCCATCGCGAGATTGCGTTCCAGAAGAAGTGATATCAGCGGAAGGCTCCGAAGGGAAGAGAGTTTTTCGGTGGGGAGTTGTTAGGTAACGAAGGACTGCTTACTCGTAACGCAGGGCTTCGACAGGGTCCAGTTTTGCCGCCTGCATCGCGGGAAGCCAGCCGCTGATCACGCCGACCACGACCAGCACGATCGTGGACATCGTCATGGTGAAAAGCGAGAGCGTCAGGTGAATGTCTACTTTGCCGGAATCATCTTCGTAAGCGGGTCCAAGAAACGGCAACGTGCCAATCGCCGAAGTCAGAGCCCAGGAAAGCAGCATGCCGATGGCTCCGGCGGCGAGCGTCATCACCAACGCTTCCAGCAAAAACTGCGAGCGAATGTGAGATTTTCTTGCGCCCAGCGCGCGGCGCAGACCGATCTCTCGGACGCGTTCCTCGACGGAAACCAGCATGATGTTCGTTACGCCGACGCCGCCGATGCCCAGCGTCATGGCGCCGATGAAGAAAAGCAGAGCCTCGACGCCAATGGTGATGCCTTCCATGACGGGCTTGAACTCTTCCCTGCCAAACATGGTGATGGCGCGCTTATCGTTCGGCGAAAAGTGCTGCCGATTGCCAATGGCCGCGCGAAATTGCTGCATCGCCTGCGCTTCAAACACCGGAGCGACCGGCTCGAAGACCATCACGCTCGCATACTTCGTGTCCCAGAGGTCGTTGGCGGCGGTGTAAGGAATAAAAGCGGATTCGTCGTCGCAATTAAAGTAACAGCTGTCGGAAAACTTCATGTCCATCGAGCCGATGACGGTAAACGGCACGCCCTTGATGCGCACAATCTCGCTGACGGCGGGCTCGCCGCTGAAAAGCTTCTTGCGCAGACGCGCGCCAAGAAAAGCCACGCGGCGGCGTTCAGCAATATCTTCGGGCGTAATCCAGCGTCCGTCGGTTGGCACTTCGTTGCGCATCTCGCCGTATTCGGGAAACACACCACGCACGGCGCAGTCTGAAAGCCGCTGACCGTAAGAGACGCCCTGGAAACGAACCGTTTCTCGCGTGACGCGCTTAATCAGCGGCGACTGCGCTCTCACCCATTCCGCGTCTTCTTCTTCAAAGCGGATGGGCTTCCCCGCCCGCTCGCCGCCGGCTTGCTCGCTGGTCGTGCCGGGCCAGGCAATCACCGCACCTTTCCCGAAAACCTCGAAGGTGTACATCAACACGCCGCGAAAGCCCGAACCATAGCTGAGGAGCAACGTGACGGCTACAATGCCCCACGAAATTCCCGACATGGTCAGGAAGCTGCGTATGGGGTTGCGCCCCAGCGCCGTCCACGCCTGCTTGAAAATCTCTTTCAGCATCAGCCACCAGCCTCGAACCGAAGAGCCTCGATCGGATCGACGGAAGCCGCGAGATTCGCCGGATACAATGCCGACAGAATGGAAATCACCCCGAGCAACGCGATGGACATGGCCGCGACCCTCCAGTTCGTGAGCATGCCGCTGAAAAACGGCGGCATCGGCGCCAAGTTGACCAAACCGCAAAAACCATAGGAGGTGATCAGCCCGACGCCGCCGCTGATGGCTACCACGAAAATCGTTTCCAGAAAAAATTGCCGCAGGATAGAACGCCGCGTCGCGCCGAGCGCCATGCGCACGCCAATCTCACGCGTGCGTTCGCGCACGCTCACGAGCATCACGTTCATGACGCTGAGTCCACCGAGAAACAGAGTTGCGACGCCCACGGCGCCCATGAAGACTTCCATGCCCACGATGATCATGCGGTTGGCCTGCGCGTTCTTTACCGTGTCCCAAATGCCGGCGGCTTCTTCGTCGCGCGGATCGAAATTGTGCAACCGGCCGAGCGTTCGGCGAAGCTGATGAACGCAGTCCATGTGCGTTTCGAGCGACCACGGAGCGACCAGCAAGCGGTCCACACTGTGCTCCACGGCCGGGGGCTTGTTCGGAAAATCCCGGCGCATCGCATTGAACGGAATGAAAATCTTGCGCGTGTCGAACCCATCGTAGCTGGAATTTTGTTCCTTGGACTTCATCACGCCAATCACCGTATAAGGAATTCCATTCATCCAAATCGTTTGTCCCAGTGCGTCACGTTCCGCGAAAAGCTGCTTTTTAGTGTCGCTGCCGAGAAACGCGACATTTCGTGCCTCCGCATTGTCCTCATCGTTGTAGAAGCGGCCTTGCGCCGGAGCCACGCTGCGAATCTCGGCGAAGGGCGGGAGCGAGCCGACGGTTTGAATCGTGCCGCTGTTAAACAGGCTGCGCACCTGCACGTCGTTCCCAAGTTCCGGCATCACGTGTTTGCACGCGGGAGCTTCCTTGGCTACCTGGATGTAATCGTCTTCCAGCCAGCGAATAAGCCGTCCGGAGCGCATGCCGCCCGCTTGCATGCTGGTGCGGCCGGCAAAAACAATCATCACGTCCTTGCCAAATGTTTCCTGATTTTTCTGGATGCCGTCGCCGAGGCCTTCGCCCGCCGCCACCATGATGGTGATGGAGATGATGCCCCAGGCGATTCCGAACATTGTGAGCAGCGTGCGGCGCTTGTGCGCCCACAGCGTCGCCGCCGTATCCCGCAATAAATCGGTGAAATTCATGGCGGTCCGCCGGGCAGGCTATTGCAGAATCACTTGCTGCTTTTCGTTGAGGCCTTCGAGGATCTCCGTCTTCACGCCGTTCGAGATGCCGAACTTCACGCTGAGTTTCTTCTTTCCGTTATCAGCCTTCGGGTCCGGGATTTCGACGGAGGCTTTGCGGTCTTTGTCGTAAATCAGCGCGGCTTCGGGAATCATGAGCACGTTCTTCTTTTCTTCGAGCAGAATTTCCGCGTTCGCGCTCATGTTCGCTTTGAGCGCGCCGCCCGGATTCGAAATCGACACACGCACTTCGAATGTCGTCACATTGTCTTTCTCTTTTCCCAAAGGAGAAATCTTCGTCACTTTGCCGGTAAATTTCTTGTCTTTGAACGCTTCGACCACGATGCGCGCCGGCTGATTCAAATACACTTTGCCAATGTCTGCTTCGTCGACTTTGCCCTGCACATAAACTTCGCTGACGTCCCCCAGAGTCATGATCAACGTGGCTTGCGAACCAAGCACCAGGATAGAGCTGACGGCGTCGCCAACGTTCACGTCGCGCGAAAGCACCAGCCCGTCAATCGGGCTGATAATCGTCGAGTTGCGCAGGTCTTCCTGCGCGTTCTCCAGCGAAGCTTTGGCTTGCGCCACTTGCGCCTCGCACTTCGCGATTTCCGCCTGCGACACCAGCAGGTTCCTCTGGGCGCTGACTTGTTTGTTTAGCGCAAGCTGATAATTTTTCTCGGCGTCTTCCACCAGGCTCTTCGACATCACGCCGTCTTTGTACATCTTCTCGGCGCGCTCCATGTTCAGCTGCAGAAAGGGCACATCCGGCCCTTCGGCGTCCACCTTGTTGCGCTCGAGCGTGGCCTTCGCGGATTGCAGCGCCGCTTCCGCAGCCTGCAGATTCGCGCTCGCAGCGCGCACCGCCGCCTCGAGCTGCACTTTGTCGAGGTCGGCTAGGATTTGCCCCTGTTTCACGCGATCGCCATAGTCGACATAAAGCTTCTTCACGATGCCGCTGGCCTTGGATTTCACTTCGACCTTGGAGAGCGGCTCGATCTTTCCCGTAGCAACCACGACGCGCGCCAGATCGCCGCGCTCGACAGAAGCGAGCTTCGATGGATCAATGGTGTGATTGGGGCTGAGGGCCGCCTTCACCCCGTAGGCGCCACCGCCTAAGAGCAGCACGATTACCGCGGTCCAGAGGATTCTCCGGCGATGTTTCTTGGCCTTTTTGCCGTTCAGGCCGTTCGTTAACCCATTGCCATTGCTCGACATATAAGACCCCCGCTGCTGTTTGCCCGCTAGAAATCTGCACGCTCCAACAGGGCTTTTGTCTTTCCTAATCAAGTACGAGAGAGTTCGCGAAAAGTTCCCTCGCACTTTAGACGATAAAATGCGGCTTTGGTCAGGCGGCCAAAGGCTGTTTGGTTGGTGCGACAACTCTCAAAGTAGGACTTTGCGCAGCCGGAGGGCATTGGCAATGACCGAAACCGAACTGAAGCTCATCGCCGCGCTGGCCAGCATGGGGCTAAGCAGCCAGCCGAGAAACGGGTAGAAAACGCCGGCGGCAACAGGAAGGCCAATCACGTTGTAAAGAAAAGCCCAAGCCAGGTTCTGTTTGATGTTGCGAATGGTAGCTCGGCTCAGCTTGCGCGCGCGCACGATTCCGCGTAAATCGCCTTTAAGCAATGTGATCCCCGCATTTTCGATGGCCACGTCGGTCCCGGTGCCCATAGCGATTCCCACGTCCGCCACCGCAAGCGCCGGAGCGTCATTAATGCCATCGCCGGCCATGGCCACGTAGCGGCCTTCCCTCTTCAACCGCTTTACGACTGCGCTTTTTTCCTCAGGCAAGACTTCTGCCTGTACTTCTGCGATGCCCAGCGTGTCGGCAATCATCTTCGCCGAGGCTTGGCGGTCTCCGGTGACAAGGACGATGCGCAGCCCTTCCTCCTTTAGCGCCTTGGTGGCCTCCGGCGCCGACTCTTTCATCAAATCCGCCAGGGCGATTGCGCCCGCGAGCTTTTCGTTCACCGCGACCAGGACAACGGTCGCCGTAAAAGCCCTGTTAAACCCGAACTCCAAGCCAGACATTTTCTCGCCCGTGGCTCCCGTGACGCCCTTTTCCGTCAGGAACTTTTTTGTTCCCACAAGAACTCTATTTCCGAGCACCCGCCCCTCCACGCCGCCCCCTGAAGTCGCGCGAAATTCCGTAACCGCGGCTAGTTCAACTTTCTTCTCTCCCGCGGCCTTGGCTATGGCGCGCGCCAGCGGATGCTCGCTGGCGTTTTCCACGCTTGCGGCAAGCCGAAGCAGTTGCTCCTCCGTGTATCCGCCGCCCTCAAAAACGCTTACCGCACTCACAAGCGGCTTGCCTTCGGTGAGCGTCCCGGTTTTGTCGACAACCAACGTGTCCACTCGAGCCAGAGTTTCCAGCGCGTCGGCGTTGCGCACCAGCACGCCCGCATGGGCGCCGCGGCCCACCGCCACCATGATGGACATCGGCGTTGCCAGCCCGAGCGCGCACGGACAAGCAATGATCAGCACCGATACGGCCGCGACCAGGGCATGAGCAAAGCGCGGCTCAGGACCAAACAGCATCCATCCCGCAAATGCGAGAACCGCCGCTGCAACTACGGCCGGAACAAAGTACGAAGCCACCCGGTCGGCAAGGCGCTGCATCGGCGCGCGGCTGCGTTGTGCTTCGCTGACGAGCCTCACGATTTGCGCGAGCATGGTTTCGCTGCCTACCCGCTGGGCCTCCATGACGAAGCTGCCGCTGGTATTCAACGTGCCGCCGGTGACGCTGTCGCCGCTCTTCTTCTCAACCGGCATGGGCTCGCCGGTGACCGTCGATTCATCCACCGCGCTCGCGCCTTCGCGAATCACGCCGTCCACGGGGACGCGTTCCCCAGGTCGCACGCGCAGGCGGTCGCCGTGTTTCACCTGATCGAGCGGCAAAACCTTTTCACTGCCATCAGCCGCTACGAGGTGCGCCTGCTGTGGCGCGAGATTCAGCAGAGCGCGGATCGCACCGCTGGTACGCTGCCGCGCGCGCGATTCCAAAACCTGCCCGAGCAGCACCAACGTCGTGATGACCGCCGCCGCTTCGAAATAAGCCGGCGCAGCCCCTTCCGTGCTGCGGAACGAAGCCGGAAACACTTGCGGGAAAAATGTCGCGACCACGCTGTCGACGTAGGCCACGCCCGTTCCCATGCCGATCAGCGTGAACATGTTCGGGCTGCGGTTTATGAGCGACGCCCAGAAGCGCTCAAAAAACGGCCAGCCGCCCCACAGCACCACTGGCGTGGCCAAAATAAATTCGAGCATGTTGCGAACACTGTGCGAGAGCCGCAACCCCAGCGCGTCGCCAAACATCGAGAGCACCAGGACCGGCAGGGACAACGCCGCGCTCACCCAAAAGCGCCGCCGCATCGAGTCGTACTCAGGATCAGCCTCAACTTCCGCGGAAACATCCATCGGCTCCAGCGCCATACCGCACTTCGGGCACACGCCGGGCCCAATTTGCACAATTTCGGGATCCATGGGGCAGGTGTAGCGCAGGCCTTGTCCGCTCGACGGAGCGCCCGCATCAGGCATCGACGCGGCTGCTGTTACAGCTGGCGCCTGATGCATATGTTCGTGCCCCGCGTGAATAGGAGCGTGCGCCACCGCAGGAGCCGCAGCATGTCCGTGGCCATGCTCCATCCCCGCCGTCCCGGGAGCTGCGAGAAATTTCTCCGGATCCTGCGCAAACCGCTCCGCGCACCGTTTGGAACAGAAGTAGTAAGCCTTGCCTTGGTGCTCGACTTTACCGGCAGCCTTGGCGGGGTCCACCGACATTCCGCAAACCGGGTCTTTCGCCTTTGGCGGCCCGGACAAAATCGGCAGGCTTGCGCCGGGCTTCGGGTTCATAGGTGGATCGGACATGTTGCTATATTAGATGATTCAGGCTACATCCGGGTCTGTAGCGCCGGGTTTACCCCGCCGTCCTCATCCACGGCAAGATACCCGTCCTCTCCAGAATGCGCGTGGCTTTCTGGACACTCTGACTCCTCAATGCTACCGTTCGGTTTTGCAACCGCGGAGGTCTCATGAAGGCAATCGTTTTCCGTCAGCATGGGGCTCCGAACGTGCTTAAGTACGAAGACGCGCCGGAGCCCGCACTCCGTGCAAACGATGTGCTGGTCCGCGTAAAGGCTTGCGCGCTGAATCATCTTGACCTTTGGGTTCGCCGCGGCTTGCCCAATGTGGCAATCCCGCTTCCGCACATTCCCGGAAGCGACGTTGCCGGCGAAATCGCGGAAATCAGCGCCGACATCACCAATGTGCGCGTCGGCCAGAAAGTTGTGCTTGCGCCGCTCGTAAGCTGCGGCAAATGCCCAGCGTGCCTTGCCGGCCTCGACAACCACTGCCGCCAAGCCACGAATCTCGGCTACATGATTGTCGGCGGCTGCGCGGAATTTGTCCGCGCCCCGGAAGTGAACTGCCTCCCTTATCCCGAGAATCTCAAATGGGAAGAAGCCGCCGCAATTCCGCTCGTCTTTCAGACGGCTTGGCATATGCTCATCACTCGCGCGCAGTTGCAGCCGGGCGAAAACGCCCTCATTCTTGGCGCGGGTAGCGGCGTCGGCAGCGCCGCCATTCAAATTGCGAAATTGTTCGGCGCGCGCGTCATTGCCACCGCAGGCTCGGACGAAAAACTATCCAAGGCCAAAGAACTCGGCGCCGATCACTTCATCAATCACAAATCCCAAAAAATTCGCGATGAAGTTCGCCGCATAACCAACAAACGCGGCGTGGACGTTGTATTCGAACACGTCGGCACCGCCACATGGGAAGATAGCGTCGCCAGTCTAGCCCCAGCTGGTCGGCTGGTCACCTGCGGAGCCACCACGGGCCACGATGCCAAGATAGATACGCGCTTCCTCTTCAGCCGTCAGCTTTCGCTCCTCGGTTCCTACATGGGCACAAAGTCCGAACTCCACACAGTAATGAAGCTCGTCGCCGCCGGCAAATTGAAACCGATTATGGACCACGTCTTTCCACTAGCGGAAGCCGCTGCTGCCCATGCCTATCTCGAATCCGGCTCGCAATTTGGCAAAGTCGTCCTTCGTGTCTAGCAGCCTTCTGAGTTTTTCCACATACTGCGCCGTTTCGGTGCCTCAAAAATCGCTCAATCCTATTGACCGCCCCATGCACCTCTATGTAACTTCAAATACCGCTCGTCTCCGGTAGGAGTCTCCAGCCGAGTTTCTCCGGGCTCAGATCCCCAGGTCTACAAGTTCATTTCGGTGGAGGTGCTTTCAATGTGGTCGAGAAAACCGACGCTATACGTGTGTCTGCTCATCTGCTTGGCGGTGGCTCTTGTTTCTGCCGCGCAATCCCCGGGACAAAACTCCGGCCCGGCTACAGAGGCTCCCGCGGGATACGACAATCAACCCGTTCGGTTCGGG
>Ga0209153_1000373_pt1 | contig 21917 bp, 18 predicted proteins | sample GraSoiAngelo_120_FD_185877 | JGI IMG/M metagenome (GOLD analysis project Ga0209153, IMG submission 185877) | Grasslands soil microbial communities from the Angelo Coastal Reserve, California, USA - 14_0919_09_20cm (SPAdes) (version 2) | ecosystem: Environmental > Terrestrial > Soil > Grasslands ...
CACGCGGTTCAGCGTGCCTTGAAGCCTGGACGGAAACGTGCGCGACGCCGCCAGCCGATAGGTCTCGAGCGAACGATCGGCCGTCGGCAATTTCAACGATAGCGGGGAGACTGGCAACACGGGCTTGTTCATGGCGACGACCTCACACCTTGATCGGAGCGACATCGATCCAGCGACGCTCCCGCGAGCTCTGCAGCGCGCATTCCGCCAGTTGCACGCCCTTGGCCCCTTCCAGCAGCGTATACTTGTAGGGAGCATCCTCGCAGACGTGGCGGATGAACATCTCCCACTGTTCCTTGAATCCGTTATCGTAACTTACGTTCTCCGGCAGCTTCTGCCAGTCGGCGTAGAAATCGTGCAGCCGCTTCTCGTCCGGATTCCACACCGGCCGCGGCGTCGCCTGGCGGGCCTGGATCACGCAATCGGAAAGCCCTGCCACCGCCGAGCCATGAGTGCCATCGACCTGAAAGGTGACGAGATCGTCGCGATAAACCCGCGTCACCCAACTCATGTTGATATGCGCGATCACGCCGCCCTTGAGGCGGAAGGTCGCGTAGGCGGAATCATCCGCGGTCGCCTTGTACTTCTGGCCCTGCTCGTCGACGCGCTCCGGAATATCGGTGGTGCCGAGACAGCTCACGCTTTCGACCTCGCCAAAGAGATTGTCGAGCACGTAGCGCCAGTGGCAGACCATGTCGAGGATGATGCCGCCGCCGTCCTCGCTGCGGTAATTCCACGACGGCCGCTGCGCCTCCTGCCAGTCGCCTTCGAACACCCAATAGCCGAATTCGCCGCGCACCGAGAGCATCCGGCCGAAGAAGCCGGAATCGCGCAGGAATGCGAGTTTCTTCAATCCCGGCAGGAACAGCTTGTCCTGCACGGTGCCGTGCTTGATGCCCCTGGCATTGGCGAGTTTGACGACCGCCACCGCCTCTTCGAGATTGGTTGCGATCGGCTTCTCGCAATAGACGTGCTTGCCGGCATTGATCGCCCTGGTCAGCAGCGACGGGCGCGCCTGCGTGGTGGCGGCATCGAAGAACACGGTGTCGTTCTTCTCGGCGAGCGCCGTGTCGAGATCGCTGGTCCAGCGCGGCACATTGAACTGTCTGCCGAGTTGCTCGACCTTGCGGGCATCGCGGCCGACCAGGATCGGGTCCGGCATCACGCGATCGCCGTTGGATAGCTTGACGCCGCCCTGATCCCGGATTGCGATGATCGAGCGGACCAGATGCTGGTTCAGCCCCATGCGGCCGGTGACCCCGTTCATGATCACGCCGAGGCGTTGCATCGTCATTGGCGTCTCTCTCCCGCATTCCTGTTGCTTTGGGGAGAAATTAACCCGCTGGATAAATACCGTCCAGCCGAATTCTCTCCTGTCGTCCCTGCGAATGCATGCGAAAGCACGGACCGTGGGATTACTGCGCGGGTAGTCGTCAAGTCAGCATTTGCAGGCGGCGGACGTCGCATTGGCGAGGGACCGGGCCCATCTTACAACGACGGCTGCCGGAGAAATCGCGCGGCAAGCCAGCGTGCGCCGTGTCGAGCCGTTCATTTTTCGGCACGCGATGCGGGAGAGGAAGAGCGGATACTGAGCCGAGGTGACGGCGGCGTTCAGGAATCTTGCCTTCTGACGCGAAGACCTGAGAGGGTATGTCATGTCCCAGGAAGCACACTTGCCGGCTGGGCATCTAAAACCGGTGCGACTCTTTCTATGCGGAGATGTTATGTGCGGCCGCGGCATCGACCAGGTGCTGGCGCACCCCTGCGGCCCCGAGATTTACGAATATCACATGCGATCAGCGGAAGGCTACGTGCTGCTCGCCGAGCAGGCGAACGGGCCCATTCCGCGGTGCAACAGGCCATCTTACGTTTGGGGCGCCGCGCTGGACCAATTGGAGCGCATGCAGCCGGACGCGCGGATCGTCAATCTCGAAACAGCGGTGACCCGCAGCAACGACCCTGCGAACAAGGGCATCAACTACCGCATCAGTCCCGAGAATGCACAATGTCTCGCGGCCGCCAACATCAGTTGCTGCGTTTTGGCCAACAACCATGTGCTTGATTGGGGCCGCGCCGGCCTCCTCGAGACGCTGACGGCTCTGCAGAAACTCAATATCAAAACGACGGGCGCGGGACGCGACGATCGCGAAGCATGCGCACCCGCAATGTTGAACCTTGCCGATGCGCGGCTCCTGATCTTTGCGTTCGGATCGACATCGAGCGGCATCCCGCTCGAGTGGGCCGCGACACCCGATGCTCCTGGCGTCAACTTGCTGCCTGATCTGGGCGAGGCCAGCGCGCTGCGGGTCGCTAACCAAATCATGGCGCTGAGGCGGCCAGGCGACCTCATCGCGGTTTCGATCCACTGGGGATCCAATTGGGGATATCACGTTCCTGATGAGCAGAAGACTTTTGCCCGGGCACTCATCGACAAGGCAGGCGTGTCAATCGTTCACGGGCATTCTTCGCATCATCCTCGAGCAATCGAAATCTACCGAGATCGTCTCATTCTCTATGGCTGCGGCGATTTTCTGAACGATTATGAAGGGATCCGTGGCTACGAGCGCTATCGTGACGACCTGGCGCTGATGTATTTCGCCGACCTGGATCCGACCACCGGGATCCTCCACGCGCTCAAGCCTATTCCCCTGCGCATCAAGAACTTTCGTCTCTCCATTCCCTCGTGGCAAGACGTTGAATGGATCCAGCGGACGCTGGATGAGCAATGTCAGCAGTTCGGAACAAGGATCATGTTTGATTCCGAGCGGCAGCTCGTTGTCCTGCCGGCGACCTAGGCGCGTGATTTTTGGCGCGCGACTGGAAGCCAAATCCGGTAGTTTCTCTCACGCCATCATCGCAACGTCAGACCAATGTCGTCAGGAGGGCGGCTGCGTCTCCGAGAACATATCGACAATCTTTTTGCTCATGTCGTCCACGATCAGCACCCGGTCCTTCATTTTCACGTACTTGTAGTCACGCAATTCCGGTATTTGCGACAGGACCGGCGGCGGAAGCGACTGGGCGTTGATCCCCTTTGGAAGGGTCGCGCCAACAGCAGGGGTAAAGTCCTCGGCGGATTTAGTCTCCGGTAGCCGGAATTCGACCTCGTTGTGCTCAGTAAGCACCGTCTTGCGGATCTGCTCGCGCTGCATGTTCGTGAGGTTGAGTTTCGGTAGCGATGGATTCTGCGGTACCTTTGTGCCGTTGCTCAGTTCAACCGCGCCTTGCGAATTCGGTTGCGCCAGCGAAGGCGCAGTACCGCCAAGGATGATCGCAAGCACGGCGATTATGTTCGGAGCCCTCATGGTCTTGCCTCCTTCCCAGACACGGCGGACTCATTAGCAATAACGAACGGATGGTTCGCCCGTTCCGCGCAAAAAGGCGGTCCAGAAGTCGGCTTTGGGGCCATCACGCGCTCTGACGATTCGGGACCATCGACGAGACGAACGGTCCCCGCGCGTAATATGTCGGGGCCGGATCGATTTCTGATTTTCCGAATTTTTCTTGACAGCCAGGTAGAAACAGGAGTATTGCGATTGAGTCCCGTCCCACATGAGGGGCGGCTCGCGATCGTCACGGACGCGGGGCGGGATGCGGTGGACGCGGGTAGCGCTGAAGACGAGAGCGTGGGCTTGCGGACGGCGAAGTCGTGTGGTCCTGACGCCCCGACGCTGGCGCCATGGTCGCGGGTAATCCGCGAACGACAGTGGCAAAAGAGCCCGGTCACTGGGGAGAGCACGAAGTAACCGTAAACCATTGCGCGGGGAATGCCGGGTGAACCGGTGTGACCGTGGTGACTATGCTCGTACGCTTTTTTGTTGCGTGCGAGGCTGCGGGCGCATCGCGCGCCCGGTATTCCCTGCGCCCTCTGATCTTCAGAAGGCAGGACCTGCAGGCCAAACCTCGCGCGCATGCGCGGCGAGATCGCGGGGCTGTGGCTAACGCTGTTTGAAATCGAATCGGTAGGATGGGCAAAGGCGCGTTTGCGCCGTGCCCACCATGTCTCCGCCAATTAAAGATTGGTGGGCACGCTTGCGCTTTTGCCCACCCTACTCATCGTCGTCACGCGCGAAGCGAGAGCGACCCAGCATTCCAGAGGCCGTTGTCATTGAACCGCGAGGCCGCGGCGTACTGGATTCGTCGCCTCAAGCGGGTTGCTGCGCCGGCGCCCGCGCTCGCGGCGCCTTGCCCCTGCCGAACGAGGCAAATGATTTTCCGGTCAAAGCCGCCAGCACCAGCGCGACCATATGCGCCAGGCGCTCGTCGCGGGCTTCCTTCGAAAGCAGATCGCGGCCGAAAATCACGCTCAGCGTGGCGCTGTTCGACAGATAGAAAAAACTCAGGGCCGCGATCGAGATGTACAACTGCACCGGATCAACCGCGACCTGGAAGTCGCCGCTTTCGACGCCGCGCCGCACCACGGTGCGGATCATCTCGACGAACGGCGAATGCATCGATTTGACCTTGGTCGATCGTTTCAAGTGCCGCGCCCGCGCCAGGTTTTCGGTGTTGAGCAGCGCCAGAAATTCCGGATTGCGGATAAAATAGTTCCAGGTGAAGTCGATCAGGCGCTCGATCGCGCGCGGCGCGTCAAGATGTTCGAGATCGAGCCCGCGCTCCTCGACGCGGATCTGCTCATAGGCACCCTCGAGCACCGCGAGATAGAGATCGTCCTTCTTGCCGACGTGATAGTACAGCATGCGCTTGTTGGCGCCAGCATTCGCCGCGATGCGGTCGACGCGCGCGCCGGCGAGACCGTGGGCCGCAAATTCCTGCTTGGCGGCCTCGAGGATGCGAATCCGCATCCCCTCGGGGTCGCGCTGCCATTTCAGAATTCGCTTTGCGTTGGCCAAATCAGTTGCTCGGCGACGATCCGAGTGTTGATGTAGCACGCGCGAGATGGTTTGAGAAATCGTCATTGCGAGGAGCCAACGGGTCGCGCGAACGCGCGCCCGATGACAGGCTCCGCGACGAAGCAATCCATGTTCGGTTGCGGCGCTATGGATTGCTTCGCGGAGCCTGTCATCGGGCGCGCTTTGCGCCGACCCGTTGGCTCGCAATGACGGCTCGTCGGCTCTCAAGACACCTCTCGCGGCGAGCGCTCGAGCAGCAAGGTCTGGATGCCGCAGGTGCCGCCCCGGACGGTCATCACCCGCGTGCCGGGCTTGCGGCCGATGCGCACCCCCGACACGTCGATGCCGGCCGAAACCAGCCGCGCCCGGGTCGCATCGATGTCGGCGACCCGCCAGCTCAGGCCCCAGAGCTTGTCATGCGCCTTGTCCGTACCGGCGTCCTTCCCCGGCCGGCACACGACCTCGACGATCAGATCGCCGCAGCGGAAGAACATCAGCCGGCCCCAATCCTGATGCGTGCGGTCGAGCGCCATGTCCAGCCCCAGCCGAGCGCCATAGAGCGCCGCGGCGCGTTCGGGGTCTTGCGTCGACACCACGACGTGGTCGAGCCCGAGGATCGGCGCCGCCGAGGTCGCGGCCGAACGCGCCCGCTCCTCGGCCGGTTCGAGAAAGAAGATCCGCACGCCCCGCGTCAGCTCGGTCGCCGCGCGGGTGCGCTTCCAATGCAGCGTGGCGCCGGACGCGGCATCGCGGCTCTCGACATCGACGATCGGATCCGGCTGTAGCGCCAGGCGATCGAGCCTGCGGTGCATTTTCGCGATGTCGCCGACGCGAAAGCAGATGCTCGCAAGCCCCTCGCCCTGCGTCTTGATCGCGCCGCGAATACGCTCGGCGGTCTCGGAAGCGCCCACAGGCGCCATCAGCTCCAGCGACATGTTGTCGAGCGTGAACAGCACGGTTTGCCCGCCTTCGGTCGAGCTTTGCCACGACGGCACCCGCGCGAGCAGCGTCTGGTAGGCCGCCTGACCTGCCTTGATATCGTTGACGAGAACGACAACATGATCGAGGCCGGTGATCACGGGAACAGCCCGCGCGTGTTCTTGGCGGCGCGCACTTTCTCGACCCCGATCGCCATGGCCGCGGTACGATGTGGAATCTTGCCGGCTTTGGAACGCGCCAGCATCTGATCAAAGGCACGGTCGAGAATGTGATATTCGCGCCGCACCACTTCCTCCTCCTCCCAGAACAATTGCTGGAGGTCCTGCACCCATTCGAAATAGCTGACCACCACGCCGCCGGAATTGCAGAGGATGTCCGGGATCAAGAAGATTTCATCCTGGCGTTTCTCCAGCACCAGGTCGGCATCCGGCGTGGTCGGGCCGTTGGCGCCTTCGGCCAGCACCCGGCATTTCAAGTTCTCCGCCACTTTCGCGTCGATCACCCGTTCCATCGCCGCCGGCACCAGCACATCGCAAGGCAAGGCGAGGACTTCGTCAGGATCGAAATGCAACTGGTTGGAAAACCCGGCGATGCTGCCATGAGTGTCCGCGTGGCGCATCAGCGCAGGAATATCGAGCCCGGCGGCATCGTGCAGTGCGCCGGTGTGATCCGAGACCGCAATCACCTTGAGGCCGAATTGATGCAGTTCAAGCGCCGCATAGGAGCCGACATTGCCAAAGCCCTGGATAACGGCGGTGGCATTGTCTGCCTTGATCGAGAGCTCTTTCAGCACCCGCATGGCCAAGTGCGCAACGCCGCGCCCGGTGGCCTCGCGCCGGCCCAGCGTGCCGCCGGAAGCAACCGGCTTGCCGGTGACGATCTCGGTCACGGTTTGCCCCTGGTACATCGAGTAGGTGTCCATGAACCAGGCCATCACCTGTTCGTTGGTGCCCATATCCGGCGCCATCACGTCGGTATGAGGACCGACAAACGGGATCATCTCCTGCATATAGCGGCGCGACAGCGATTCGAGCTCGCGTTTGGAGATCGTGGAAAGGTCGACGTTGACCCCGCCCTTGGCGCCGCCGTAGGGAAGACCCACCAGCGCGCATTTCCAGCTCATCCAGATTGCGAGCGCAGCCACCTCGCCAATATCGACGGACGGCGAGAATCGCGTGCCGCCCTTGGTCGGTCCCATCGTGAGGTGATGCTGCACCCGATAACCTTCGAAGACCGCGACGGTGCCGTCGTCGCGGTGGATCGGACAGGACACGGTGACCGCGCGTTTCGGCAACAGCAGGCGGTCGCGCTCATCCATCGGGATTTCAAGATGATTGGCGATCACATTGAACTGGTTCGCCGCCATCTCAAACACCGGACCGGAATAGACGGTCATCGTTTTCCCCCTTGTGGCGTTATCTGGAACTCGCAATGGCAGCCCGGCCATTACCAGCGACTTGCAGCGATAGGCGCAGACGTCGTATTCCGCTCACACCCCCATCTCAAGCGTATAACGCGGCAGGGTTGCGAATAATTTGCGCGAAAATCCACAACAACCGGTGCTAATGTGACGCGCCGGGCGAGGACCATCCACCAGCCCACGGAAAACGAATGCAGGCTCTTTTCATCGGACAGACCTATATCGACGTTACCTTCATCACCGACCACATGCCGACCGGCGACGAAAAGCATGTCGCCTCCGCTTACGCGGTCTCGTTCGGCGGCAACGCCGTTACCGCGGCATTCTGTTGCGCCAAGCTCGGCATTGTGCCGGACCTGATCGCCACCGTCGCCAATGACTGGTTGGGACGGATGTTTCAGGACATGAGCGCGAAGTATGGAATCTCGATCCATCCGCGCAAGGTCAACTCCTCGTCGCTGTCCTTTATCATGCCAAAGGACGGCAAGCGCGCGATCGTGCGTTGCCGCGACGACGCCCACATCCATCCCTTCCCGCTGCTCAATCTTGGCAATTGCCGCGTGCTGCATGTCGACGGTCACCAGCCGGATGCCGCGATCCACTATGCCAAACTGTGCCGCGAGGCCGGCATCCTGACCTCGCTCGATGGCGGCGGCCTGCGCACCAACACTCATGAGCTCCTGGAGTTCATCGATGTCGCCATCGTCGCCGAGCGGCTGTGCGAACAGATGGACCTCACGCCGGAAAAGATGATCGACTATCTCAAGAGCCGCGGTTGCCGGGTCGGCGGCGTCACCATGGGAGAGAAGGGTTTGCTCTGGTACGACGAGATCGGCAAGGTCCACACCTTGCCAGCGCTGCCGATCCCGCTCGCGCGCGTGATCGACACCAATGGCGCCGGTGACGTGTTCCATGGCGCCTACATCTTTTCCTACCTCTGCAATCCGGGCAAAACCTGGCACGACCATTTCGAATTCGCGCGCGCGGCGTCCACCTACAAGATCCAGCGCCTCGGCAACGAGGCGGGGCTGCCGACGCTTGCCGACATCGAAGCCGTCAGGCAGGAGTTTGAGGTCCGGGTCTAGTCTTAGGGAACAGTGCATGGGCCGCGTTTTCGTCGCCGGCAGCATCAACATGGATGTGGTGGCGACCGCCGACCGGCATCCCAAGGTGGGCGAGACGGTCGCGGGCAACGCCGTCTTGTATTTTCCGGGCGGCAAGGGCGCGAACCAGGCGGTCGCATCCGCCAAGCTCGGGGCATCGACGACGCTGATCGGCCGGCTCGGCCAGGATGCTTTCGGCGACGAGTTGAAAGCGTTCCTCGCCACCGAGGGAATTGACCTCAGTTTTGTTCGGCAGACCGCCGGCGCCCATACCGGCACGGCCATCATCACCGTCGCAAAAGCCGACAATACGATTGTCGTTATTCCCGGCGCCAATGCGCTGGTCGATGCCGCCGATGTCGCGGGAGTAATGCTTGGGAAGGGCGATATTGCAGTCAGCCAGTTCGAGATCCCGTTGGCGACGATCGACGCCTTCTTGGAACGTGCCCGTACCGCCGGCGCGATGACGATCCTCAATCCGGCGCCGGCGCTGACGTTCGATCGCAAATTGCTCGATCTGGTCGACGCCCTGGTGCTCAACGAAACCGAGCTCGGCCTGTTGGCCGGGGGCGGGGTTCGCGAGAGCGCCGATGATGCCCGCTTCATCGACGCGGCAAGATCGCTGCAGACGAGCCCAGATCAAACCATCTGCGTGACGCTGGGCCAACGCGGCGTCGTTGCGCTCGTCGGCGGCGCGCCGCTGATCATTCCGGGCCGCATGGTCGCCGCCATCGACACTACCGGCGCCGGCGATTGTTTCGTCGGCGCGCTGGCCTCGCAATTGGCCGATGGCGCAGCGATGCGCGACGCGCTTGAATATGCCAATGCCGCCGCCTCGATTTGCGTGCAACGGATGGGCGCTGCACCGTCAATGCCGACGGCTGAGGAAGTGGAAGCGCTAAGCAAGCGCGCTCTTTAGATCGAAGCCTGGGTCCGCTGCCTGGGCCGGCTCGATCGACCGGTCCATCCCGAACAGCCGGCGGCCGAACATGTGGTCCCCTGCCCGATTGATGGACTCGATGCCGACGAGCCTGCCGGCCTTGTAGCAAAACGCCGAGAACGCCTTCTGCGCGGGATCGCCCCGCATCACGACCTGATCATAGCCGGTGGTGAGGCCCGCGATCTGCAGCTTGTCGTCGCCTTGGTCGCTCCAGAACCAGGGCTGGCCGTCATAGGTCTTGGCATCGCCCGTCAGCCGCGCCGCTACACAGCGCGCATGATCAGTGGCGTTCTGCACGGATTCCAGCCGCAACGATCCGCCAAAGCGCGGACTTTCAAATAGCGCGCAGTCGCCGATCGCGGAGATGTTGGGATCAGCGGTCAATAGTTGCTCGTTGACGATGATGCCCGAGGCGACGGGAAGGCCCGCATCGGCCGCGAGCTCGACATTGGGCAGGACGCCGACACCGACCACGACAAGGTCGGCCGCAATGTGGCGCCCATCGCTGAAACTGACGCCGGTCACCTTACCGCCATCGGCCTCGATGCCGGTAACCTGCACGCCCAAATGGATGCGGATGCCGGCCGCGCGGTGCCTTCCTTGAAAATATTCCGAGACTTCCGCGGTCACGGCGCGCGCCATGACGCGGCTGGCGAGTTCGACGACGTCGACTTCCAGACCCTTGATCCGCGCGGTGGCGGCGAACTCGAGCCCGATGAATCCAGCACCGATGACGACGACGTGTTTGCTCGACGCGATGCGCCGCCGCAAGTCCTCGCTGTCATCGAGGATGCGCAAATAGCGCACGTCGGGCAGATTGGCGTTGGGAATGTCGAGCAGGCGGTTGCGCGCGCCGGTCGCGAGCACCAGATGGCCATAGTCGAGCGATGAGGCGGACGCGAGATCCAGTTTGCGCGCGCCGCGGTCGATCGCGATCGCGCGATCCGTGATCAGCTCGATGTTCTGGTCGCGGTAGAACTTATCGGGGCGGAACATCAGGCTGTCAGGGCCGCCGGTGCCCTTCAGATAAGCCTTGGATAAAGGCGGCCGCTGGTAGGGCAGATGTGCCTCGTCATTGATGAGCGCGATACGCCCGCCAAAGCCGTGCTGGCGCAACGAGGCCGCAACCTGAAAACCCGCGTGGCCGGCGCCGACGATCAGAACTGGTCCTTGCGTCATGCGTCAGGCCACAGTCACGCGCAGCGGCAGGCTGTCGAGCCCGCGAAGCGTGTTGTTGAGGCGCCGCCTTGGCTCGCCGGTCAGCTCGAACGCGGCGATGCGTTTGGCCAGCGCGCCAAACACCGCTTCGCTTTCGAGCCGCGCCACCGCCTGGCCGACGCAGCCATGGATGCCGGTGCCGAAAGTCATGTGTCCGGTGGCGCGGCGCTTGACGTCGAAGAAGTCCGGCTTGTCCCAGCGGCGTGGATCGCGGTTGGCGGCGGCAAGAAACAGCAGTACCTTTTCGCCGTCGCCAAGCTTTACGCCGCCGACCTCGACCGCCTTGGTAGTGGTCCGAAAGAAGGTCTGCACTGGCGCCTCAAAACGCAACACTTCTTCGAAAGCCTGCCGGATCAAGGAAGGATTTTCACGCAAGATCGCCCATTGCTCGGGATAGTTCGCAAAGCAATAGAGCGCATTGCCAAGCCCGTATACGGTGGTATCGATCCCGGCCGACAGGAATGAGCGCACCAGCATGCCGGCCTCAAGCTCCGTCAACTCGCCGGAATCGACGGCGGCAAAGATCTGGATGCCCAAACCGTCGGGCGCCAGCGCCGCGCGGCTGCATTTCGACATGATCCAGTCGCGCACCGGACCGGCATTAGCCATGGCTTTTTCGAAGAGGTCGTTGCGCGGGCCGAACGAGTTGAACACCATGTTGCCGTACGGCAGCAGGTTCTCGCGCCCTTCTTCGGAAATCCCGACTGCATCCGGAAACACTTTTAGCGGATAGGCCTCGGCGAGATCGGCAATGCCGTCGAACTCGCGCCGTTCGGCCAGATGGTCGACCAGCGCTTCCGCCTCTCGCGCAAACGTCTCGCGCAAAACATTGATCGCGGCTGGCGAGAGAATGCGGGTCAGGACCGCGCGGGTGCGCGTATGCAACGGCGGATCGGCTTCCAGGATAATGCTCGGCGGCCGCCAGGGCGGTTCCTTGCGCAAATCGCTCAAGCCGACCCCCGCCCCCGAGCAATAGGTCTGCCAATCAGTCAGGGCGTCGCGGACCTCCTGGTGCCGGGCCATCGCCCAGATGCCGTAATGGTCAAGCCGCACCACCGGACCCGCCTCGCGCATGGCTTCGTGATGCGGGTAGGGATCGCCGAGGAAGGCATGCGAAAACGGATCGATGCCGGTCACCGGACGGTCGACTATCGTATCCATGCTCACCGCGTTTGCTCCCGGTTCCGGCATTTGTCCGCATTTTGCAGACTTCACCGGCATTGTCACCCCTCCCCATCTGCGATTTAAATAGCGCGCGACGTCCTCCACGCCGGGGATTATCAGATGCCGACATCCACCCAAGCCACCGCCTCGCTTCCCGACGAACCCGCGCTGCTGCGGATCGAAGGCCCGATCGCCACGATCACGCTCAATCGTCCCACGGCCTTCAATTCGATCGATCTTTCGATCGCCAAGAAACTCGAACAGCTCGGTGCCGACGTCGAGGTGAACGACGACATCAGGGTGCTGGTGATCGAAGGCGAAGGCCGCGCGTTTTGCGCCGGCGGAGACCTGCAGACCATCGGCGCTGCGGCAGCCGCCGATACCATCGCGCCCGTAGTCGGCGAATTGCTGAGTCACTATCACGCATTCATCGAGACCGTGCGGCGGATGCCGAAAATCGTGCTGTCCAGCGTTCACGGCTCCGCGGCCGGCGCCGGCATGGGACTGGCCTTTGTCACCGACCTCTGCATCGCCGCCGATGATGCCCGCTTCACCCCGGCCTACGCCAAGATCGGTGTGTCGCCGGATGGCGGCAGCACGGTCGGCATGGTGGGCACCGTCGGCACCCACCGTGCGTTGCAAATATTCCTGGCCGAAGACAGCTTCTCGGCCCAGCAGGCCCATGATTGGGGTTTGGTCGCCAGGGTCGTTCCCGCGGCAGAGCTGAAAGCGGCGACGCGACAATTCGCCGAACGGCTGGCGCAGAATCCGCCCGCTGCGGTCGCCGGCACCAAGTCGCTGGTCTACCAGGCCGCCCTCACCCCGACCAAACAGCAGCTCGACGCCGAAGAACAGAAAATCATCGAGGCTATGCAGACGGATGAATTTCGCGCGGCGGTGAAGAAGTTCACCAGCAAGGGGAAATAGGTCGCGTTGTCGACCACATAGTTAGCTGTCATCATCCGCCAACGGGTCGCGCGAACGCGCGCCCGATGACAGGCTCAGGCGGATGATCCAATACGCTGCGGCATTTCGATTTCACTGCGCCGCGTCGGATTGCTGGATGCCCCGCCTTCGCGGCGCATGACGGCAGAGTCTGTGGGACGCATTTAAGGCGGACAAATATACCCCGTCCCTGCCGGTGACTTGAAGCAGCCGACCGATTCCGGGATCACGTGCTTTGGCAGCCACAGCACGACACTCGGGAAATAGATCGTAAATACGATGGTGATCAGGAACACCACATAGATCGGCATCGCCGCACGCAACGCCTTGCCGAAACTGACACCGACGAATTTCGATGCCATCAGCAGGACGAGGCCGTAAGGCGGCGTGATCAGCCCGAACGCCAATGTGGCGATCAGCACCACGCCCATATGCACGCCATTGATGTCGCCGGCCTGGGTCAGCGCATTCACCAATGGCATGAAGATGATGATGGTCGGCACCGGTTCGATGAAATCGCCGATCACGGTGAACAGCAGTACCATCAAGAGCATGATGTAGTGCGGGTCGTTGCCGGCGATCGAGGTGATCCAGTCGGCGATGACGATGGCCCCGCGCAGGTATGCCAGCATCCAGCCGAAGGCGTTGGCGGCGCCGATGGTGATCAGCGGCAGCGAGAAGATCAGCCCGGCCAGGCAGAAGTCGTACGGAATTTGCTTGATGTGCCCGCGATTGAGCGCGGGGATCACGACCAGGATGATCCAGATCACCGCGACGACGCCGGCCTCCGTCGGCGTAAACCAGCCCGTCAGGATGCCGCCGAGCAGGATCACCGGGATCATCAGCGGCAGCGCGGCATCGCCGGTGGCGAAAACAATCTGGCGAAGCGGCGCGCGCGGCTTGCGCATGCCGGACGGGCCGAAGAAATAGCAATAGATCATCAGGCCGAATCCGATCATGAATCCCGGCACGACGCCTGCCATGAACAAGCCGGCGATCGAGACGTTGCCGACCGCGCCATAGACCACTGCGGTAATGCTCGGCGGCACCAATGCCGCGATGGTGGAGGCGGAAGCGATGATCGCGGCAATGAAGGCCGGCGTGTAGCCCTCCCGCTTCATCGGACCGCCGAGCGCGCGGCTCATGACGGCGACATCAGCGGTGGTCGATCCCGACATTTCCGAGAAAAACATGCTGAAGACGACAACGACCTGCGACAGCCCGCCCCGGATATGGCCGACCAGCGACAATGACAGGTTGGCGATCCTCACCACCACATTGGCCGAGCTCATGAGTTCGCCGACCAGCAGAAAGAACGGTATCGCGAGCAGGGCTTCGGAATCCACGCCGTCAAAGATCTTCTGGACGATCGCGGCCAGAGAAACATCGGCCAAGAATGCGCCGACGAACACACCACCCAGCAACGAGAACGGCACGGGCACGCCGAGATAGCCGAAAAACAAGAAGCAGAACGACATCAACCCCAGGATGACGGGCGCGCTCACGTCCCTGCCCTCGTCTGGATCCTGGCGCCTTCAACCGGCGGAATCACAAGATCCTCGTCCGGCGGCTCCGGATGATCGAACCCGTGACGGATGCCGTTGACCAATTGTTCAATCGTGAACAGCGCGATCAGCACGCCGGACAAGGGGATCACCGCATAGAGCGAGGCGATCGGCGTGCCCGACGGCAGGCGGAAGCTGCCAAAGCCCCTGAGGTAGTTGAGATAGCCGAACCAGATCAGACACGCGGCTACGCCGAGCACGATAAGGCGGATGATAACTTCGACAATCAGGCGCGGCGTCCCGTGCATCGCCTCGGAGATCGCGGTCAGGTAGAGATGATCGTTGCGGCGGGTGGCGGCGGAGGCGCCGATGAAAATCGCGTAGATGAACAAGGTGGACGTGACCTCCTGCAGCCACAGCCAGGGATGGCCGATGGTCCGCGTCACGATGTCGGCGGTCACCGAGAGCGAGAAGCCGAAACACAGCACGCCGCAAATGATCATCAGGCCGAGTTCGAGCCGGTCGAACGCCCGCCACTTCAGAAGATGCTGCCGTTGCAGCACCAGTTTGTCGGAAATGGCCATCGTCTCAGGTGCTCCGTCGTTCCCGCTTGGCGTCATGGCCGGGCTCGTCCCGGCCATCCACGTTTTTCGATACAGCAAGGAAGACGTGGATGCCCGGCACAAGGCCGGGCATGACGACTTGTTTGCAGCTTTAATTGACCGCGCGGATCAGGGTCTTGATCTTGTCCGCGTGCGGGCCGAGCTCCTTGGCGAGCTTGTCGAGATAGGGATCGGCGATCGCGCCAAAGCTCTTTTTGTCGACATCGTCGACGATCTTGACGCCGAGCGATTTCAGCTTGGTGGCTGCCGTCTTTTCAAGCTCAAAGGCTTTGGCCGGCTCTTTGGCGCTGATCTCTGCCGCTGCCGCCGTCACCCACTGCTTTTGTTCGCCAGACAGGCTCTGCCACAGTTTGTCGCTGACGAACACCAGCGCATTGTTGGCCTCGTGCTCGGTAATCGACAGCACCGGCGCGACCTCGTAATGCTTGTTGACGAGGTAGACGTTGATGCTGTTCTCGGCGGCGTCAACGACACCGGTTTGCAGCGAGGTGTAGACGCTGCCGAACGGCATGTGCACGGTCTGGGCGCCGTAGGCCGGGAATATCGCATCCTCCGTAGCGGTCGCCTGAACGCGAATTTTCACTCCTTTGAGGTCCCCGACGTTGTGGATTTCCCGCTTGCTGTAGATGTTGCGAACGCCCTGCGAGCCGGTGGCGATGACGTGCAGCCCCTGCGTGGTCTCGTCGATCATCGCCTTGATGGCATCGATCACCTTCTGGTCGGCGAGCGCCTTGACCACATGATCGGCGTTTCGGAATAGGAAATGCAACGACATCACACCGGCTTGCGGCGAGATCGTCGCGGTGTTGGCCGAGGAGATGATCGCGAATTCGATGTCGCCGGATTTCACCAGTTGCAGGAGCTGCGGCTCCTGGCCGAGCTGCGCACCCGGATACTGGTCGATCAGCATGGTGCCCTTGCTCAATTCCTTGAGCCTGGCGGAAAACATATCGTAGGCGACGCTGTAGCCAGTATTGAGCTGCTGGTCGTGGGCGAAGCGATAGTGTTTCACTTCTTGCGCGCGGGCGCCGGCGGCGAAAATTATCGCCACCGCCGCGACCAAACCGCCGATGATTTTTGCCGGATTTTTCACTGTTTCCCCCTGTTTTGGCTTTGTTCGATCATCCCATCGGGGTTGCCGGATTGTCAATTGAACATCGGGCGGCGCGATTATGACAGGTTGACGTGTCGTCCCGGCGCACGCCGGGACGGCGCAAATCCGGCCACGCGACCTAGTTGATCGCCCGGATCAGGTTCTTGACCTTCTCGGCATGCGGACCGAGCTCCTTGGCGAGTTTGTCGAGCAAGGGATCAGCGACCGCCACAAAGCCCGACGTGTCGACGTCGGTGACGATCTTCACCCCGATCGATTTCAGCTTGTCCTGCGACTGGTGCTCGAGGTCGATCGCCCTGGCGGGCTGTTTGCTGTTGACCTCGTCGGCTGCGGCCTGGACCCACCCCTGCTGCTCCGCCGTGAGGCTGTTCCAGAGCTTGTCTGAGACCCACACCAGGCTGTTATTGGCCTCGTGCTCGGTCATAGACAGCACCGGGGCCACTTCGTAGTGCTTGTTGGCGAGATAGACGTTGACGCCGTTTTCGGCGACATCGACCACGCCGGTCTGCAACGAGGTATAGACGCTGCCGAACGGCATGTGGACGATCTGCGCGCCATAGGCCGGGAACGTGGTGTCTTCGGTCGGTGTCGCCTGCACGCGCACCTTCAGCCCCTTGACGTCGCCGATATTCTTGATCTCACGCTTGGAATACATGCTGCGCAGTCCGAGCGTCGAAAGCGCGATGACACGCGCTCCCTGCACGGTATCTGCGATCATCGCTTTCACCGCCTTGGCCACCTCGGGATCGGCGATCGCCTTGATCAGATGCGCCTCGGAGCGGAACAGGAAGTGCATCGACATCACGCCGGCCTGCGGCGACAGCGTCGCGGCATTGGCGGATGAAGAGATGCAGAATTCAACGTCACCTGATTTGACCAGTTGCAGGACCTGCGGCTCCTGGCCAAGCTGCGCGCCCGGATACTGGTCGATCAGCATGGTGCCTTTGCTCAGTTCCTTCAGCTTGTCGCTGAAGATGTCGCCGAGGATTCCATAGCCGGTGGTCTTGGGCTGGTCGTAGGCGAAGCGATAGTGCTTCACTTCCTGCGCCGTCGCGCTCGCGGCCGCCGTGATTGCGAACGCGGCAACGACCGCACCGAGAACCTTGTTCAAGTTCGCCATCGTCTCCCCCTGTGATGTTTTTCTTTCATCATCCCATCGGCTTTGCCGGGATGTCAATCAAACTGAGGACGAAGACGCAGGTGCGAGATGACTGCGCTAGGCTAGCCCTACCGTCGTCATTGCGAGGAGTGCCAGCGAAGAAGCAATCCAGTCTGCGACGCCGTGGATTGCTTCGCGGAGCCTGTCATCGGGCGCGCATTCGCGCGACCCGTTGGCTCGCAATGACGGAAAACTATCGCTTTCCTTTCCCGCGCATAAAATCGAAATCGCAGCCTTCGTCGGCTTGCAGGATGGTCTCATTGAAGAGATATGCGTAGCCGCGCTTGGCCCAGTCCGGCGCCGCGGCGGGCTTGAGTGCCGCGCGCCGCTTTTCGAGCTCAGCGGCGTCGACCAGGAGATCGATGCTTCGCTTCTCGACGTCGAGCCGGATCATGTCGCCGTTCTTCACTAACCCCAAGGGACCGCCGGCGGCGGATTCCGGCGTGATGTGCAGCACGATGGTGCCGAACGCCGTGCCGCTCATTCGCGCATCCGAGATCCGCACCATGTCCTTGACGCCGGCGCGTCCGAGCTTCTTCGGGATCGGCAGGTAACCCGCTTCCGGCATCCCCGGCGCGCCCTTGGGCCCCGCGTTGCGCAGCACCAGCACGTCATCGGCGTTGACGTCGAGCGCGGGATCGTCGACCCGCAGCGTCATGTCCTCGACGGATTCGAACACCACGGCGCGCCCGGTATGTTGCAGCAGTTTGGGGCTTGCCGCCGAATGCTTGATGACGGCGCCGCGCGGCGCGAGATTGCCGTGCAGCACAGCCATCGCGCCTTCCGGCTTGATCGGATCGTTACGCGGGCGGATCGCGTCCTGCCCTGGCACCTCCTCGGCAGCAGCGACGACATCGCGCAGCGTTTGGCCTGTGATGATTTTGGCATCGAGGTCGATGAGACCGCCGAGCTGCGCCATCAATTTCGGCACGCCCCCGGCATGATGGAAATGCTCCATGTAATGCTCGCCTGACGGTTTCAGGTCGACCAGCACGGGGACCTCGCGGCCAAGCTTGTCGAAAACTTCGAGATCGACGCGATGCGGCGTGCGGTTGGCGATCGCGGTCAGATGAATGAGCCCATTGGTCGAACCGCCGATCGCCTGCAGCACCACCTGCGCGTTTCGGAACGATGATTTCGTCAGGAGCTCGCTGGGTTTTGGTCCCTTCGCTTTCGCCATCGCCGCGGCGACCTTGCCGCTCGCCTCGGCAAGCCGAAAACGTTCGGCATGCGGTGCCGGTATGGTCGCGCTCATCGGCAAGGAAAGACCCAGCGCTTCGGTGACGCAGGCCATGGTCGAGGCTGTACCCATCACCATGCAGGTGCCGACCGAAGGCGCGAGACGCCCGTTGACCGCCTCGATCTCGGCATCGTCGATTTCACCGGCGCGATACTTTGCCCAAAGGCGGCGGCAATCGGTGCAGGCGCCCAGCACCTCGCCCTTGTGGTGGCCGACCACCATCGGGCCTACCGGAATGACAACGGTAGGCAGGTCGGCCGAGACCGCCGCCATGATCTGCGCCGGCAGGGTCTTGTCGCAGCCGCCGATCACGACCACGGCATCCATCGGCTGGGCGCGGATCATCTCTTCAGTATCCATCGCCATCAGGTTGCGCAGATACATCGAGGTCGGGAACGCGAAGCTTTCGGCAATCGAGATGGTTGGAAACACCATCGGCATCGCGCCGGTCAGCATCACACCGCGTTTCACCGCTTCGATGATCTGCGGAACGTTGCCATGACAGGGGTTGTAGTCGCTGTAGGTGTTGGTGATGCCGACAATCGGGCGATTGAGCGCGTCGTCCGAATAGCCCATCGCCTTGATGAAGACCTTGCGCAAAAACAGAGAGAAGCCGGCGTCGCCATAACTCGTCAGTCCCTTGCGAAGCCCGTCGGTCATTGCAGTTCCCTCTCCTGTATCCGTCACTTCCAGTCGATGATCCGGCTGTTGTCGCCGCTAAACTCCATGCCGCAGAACGCGCCGCCCTGGTAGAACTCGCCGATCGGGTCCGGCTCGAGCTTCGCCTGCTCGGCAAAAGCGTGCTCGCGGAAATCCTCTGCGCGCCCGGTCGGGCGATAGCCGAGATCATAGGCGCGGTGATTATCCCACCAGGAACGCTCGTTGTAGGAGGCGCCGTAGAAGATCTCGAAATGGATGTCGGAATGGTCGAGCCCGATCCGGCACAATTGCACCAGATCTTCCGGCTTGAGCCAGATCGACAGCCGCCGGTGATCAAGCGGCTTGTCGCCGAAATTGCCGATCCGGATGCAGGTTACTTTGAGCCCGTGCTTGTCGGCGTAAAGCGCGCCCACCGCTTCACCAAAGACCTTGCTGACGCCGTAGCGGCTGTCCGGCCGCGCTGTCACGTCGGTGCCGATCCGGTGGTGCCGGGGATAGAAGCCGACGGCGTGATTCGACGACGCGAATACCACACGCTTGACGCCCTTTTTTCGCGCCGCTTCAAACAGATTGTAGCAGCCGATGATGTTGGATTGCAGGATCGAATCCCAAGGACCTTCCACCGAATAGCCGCCGAAATGGAGGATGCCGTCGATGCCTTCGCAGAGCGCCTCGACCTGCGCGATGTCGGATAATTCGGCCGCCTTGAATTGTTCGCCTCCACCGAGATCGGCGGGCGCCTTGAGGTCGCTGAGCAGCAGGTCCGGATAGATCGGTGGCAGCAGTTTGCGCAAGGCGGTGCCGATTCCCCCGGCAGCGCCGGTCATCAATATGCGTGGCATTTCTTCCCTCGTCTCTTGACCCATCGATTTGCGGTCGTTGGGCGACAATGATAGCAACCTAACTTGCGAGGAAACGCAACAACGAGAACAGCAAATGTCCGATGCAACATCCGATGTGCCCGGCTGGCACCCGGCGACCTTTTACCCAGACCCTGCCATTCACGCGCTCGACCCCAGGTTCGAAAAATACTGGCTCAAATTATCGGCAGTGGAACGGCTGGCCACCGGGCTGCGCTGGGCCGAGGGCCCGGTCTGGTTCGGCGATGGACGCTATTTATTGTGCAGCGACATCCCGAACCAGCGCATCATCAAGTGGGAGGAGGAAACCGGCGCCGTCAGCATTTTTCGGAAACCCTCCAACTTCGCCAACGGCAACACCCGCGATCGCCAGGGGCGCCTGATCACCTGCGAGCATGGCGGCCGCCGTGTCGTCCGCACCGAATATGACGGCTCGATCACGGTCTTGATCGATGCCTTCAACGGCAAGCGGCTGAACTCGCCGAACGACGTCGTCGTGAAGTCCGACGGCTCGATCTGGTTCACCGATCCGGTGTTCGGCCTGCTCGGCAATTACGAGGGCTACAAGGCGGAACCCGAGATCGACGCCAATGTCTACCGCATCGACGGCGGAAGCGGAAAGGCCACGATTGTCGCCGAAGGCGTGCTCGGACCCAATGGGCTGTGCTTCTCGCCCGACGAGAAGATCCTGTATGTCGTGGAATCCCGCGGCGTGCCGAACCGCAAGATTCTCGCCTATGACGTCTCCGCAAGCGGCAAGGAGATCGCCAACAAGCGCGTGTTCATCGATGCTGGCCCCGGTACGCCCGACGGGATGCGCTGCGACGTCGACGGCAATCTGTGGTGTGGCTGGGGCATGGGCGATCCCGAGCTCGATGGCGTGGTGGTGTTTGCCCCCGACGGCGTCATGATCGGTCGCATCGCGCTGCCCGAGCGCTGCGCCAATCTCTGTTTTGGCGGCTTGAAGCGCAACCGCCTGTTCATGGCCGCGAGCCAGTCGATCTACGCGCTCTACGTGAACACGCAAGGCGCGCCGGGGGGATAATGGTCCCGTCATTGCGAGGAGTGTAAGCGACGAAGCAATCCAGTTCTCGTCGGACAATGGATTGCTTCGCGGAGCCTGTCATCGGGCGCGCATTCACGCGACCCGATGGCTCGCAATGACGGCTGCCGACTTACGCCGCGTTGAAGCCGGCGACCGCCTTCACCTCGAGATATTCCTCCATGCCGTAGCGGCCCCACTCGCGGCCGTTGCCGGACTGCTTGTAGCCGCCGAACGGCGCGGTGCGATCGTTCGGCACGCCCTGCAAATTGACGTTGCCGGCGCGGATCTGGCGGCCAACCTTGCGCGCGCGCTCGACGGTGCCGGCCGAGACGTAGCCGGCGAGGCCATAGGGGGTGTCGTTGGCGATTTTCACCGCGTCCGCTTCGTCCTTGGCACCGAGAATGGTCAGCACCGGTCCAAAAATTTCCTCACGCGCGATCGTCATGTCGTTGGTGACGTCGGCAAAGATGGTCGGGCGCACATAGAAGCCCTTGTTGACACCCTCGGGAAGGCCGGGGCCGCCGGCGACCAGCGTGGCACCTTCCTCGATGCCCTTCTGGATGAGCTTCTGGATCTTGTCCCACTGGCCGCGATTGACGACCGGGCCAATGGTGGTGCCCTCGGCGCGGGGATCACCGGCCTTGGTCTTGTCCGCGACGCCCTTGGCGATGGCGGCGACTTCCTTCATCTTCGACAATGGCACGATCATGCGCGACGGCGCGTTGCAGGACTGGCCGGAATTGTTGAACATGTGCATGACGCCGCCGGTGACCGCCTTGGCCAGGTCGGCATCGTCGAGGATGACGTTCGGCGACTTGCCGCCGAGTTCCTGGCTGACGCGCTTTACGGTGGGGGCTGCGCGCTTGGCCACGTCGACGCCGGCGCGGGTCGAGCCGGTGAACGAGATCATGTCGATGTTGGGATGCTCGGCCATGGCGGCGCCGACTTCGGGGCCGAGGCCGTTGATCAGGTTGAACACGCCCTTCGGCACGCCGGCCTCATGCAGGATTTCCGCGAAGATCAATGCCGAGGATGGCGTAAATTCCGAGGGCTTGAGGATCATGGTGCAGCCGGCGGCAAGCGCTGGCGCGACCTTGCAGGTGATCTGGTTCAAGGGCCAGTTCCACGG
>Ga0209153_1000374_pt1 | contig 21900 bp, 15 predicted proteins | sample GraSoiAngelo_120_FD_185877 | JGI IMG/M metagenome (GOLD analysis project Ga0209153, IMG submission 185877) | Grasslands soil microbial communities from the Angelo Coastal Reserve, California, USA - 14_0919_09_20cm (SPAdes) (version 2) | ecosystem: Environmental > Terrestrial > Soil > Grasslands ...
CTTGAGCCGACGGCTGAGGCGGAGGTGACATGCCCGTTCTCATCGTAGGAGACGCTAACGCGCACGGTCTTCGGCCCGACTGCGGGCGACGGCGATGCGAGCGGTTGCTGCTCGGCCTTCTTCGCTTCGTCGAGCTTGCGCTGCTGTTCGCGTTCGCGTTGCAGGCGCAGTTCACGCTCGCGCGCTTGCTTGGCGGCCTGCGCGGCGTCGTCAGCGTTGACAGCTTCGCTTGCGGGCGCGGCGTTGGCTTCGGGCGCTGCGTTCGGCGCGCTCGCGTTGTTGTCTGTGGCGCTGGGTTGGGCGGCGACGGGTGCAGGCACACTGACAGGCGCGTTGCTGCGCGAGAAGTGTTTGACGAGCGGGATGGCAGCGACGACGCACGCGAGCACGACCGCAGCGGCCACGCCAGCCAAGACGAACTTGCGCCGGCCTGCGCCGTCTGCGTTCGCTGCTTTGACGGTCATTGAAAGCGGTGCGCTCTGCGGCGCGGCGGGCGCGGACGCCTCCGGCTTGCTCTGCTGCTGTGCCGCCGCGCTCTCTGCCGCTTCATTGTTGCTGAGATAGCCGGCAATCGCTTCGTCCAACTCGTCATTGCCCAGCCCGGCGAACGGGTCTTGCTCGCTCGGCGCGATGCCCTCATCAATGCGGCGCAAGCCTTCGAGCACGACGCGCGTCCAAGGCTCGTTGATCGTGCGGCGCTGTGATTGCACCTGCGCGCTGAAATCGAAAGCGGCCGAGGGGAGCGTCAATGCGAAATAGATGGCCTCTGCGCCGTTGAGTGCGCCAATCTTGGCATCCACCAACTCGCCCTCTTTAATGAAGAAGACGCCGGGCGCGAGTGCGTAGTCAACCTTCAAGCGGCCCGTCTTGCGTTGATTGCAGAAGAACTCGATCAGTTCGCTCAGGGAAAGATCGTTCAGTTGTCCGGTCAGAGCCATATGTGTTCTCTCGATTAGGTTGCGGGATTGAGGCGGCGGCGCGTCGGTGCACCGAGACGAGTGATTTGCAGTTTCATTCGCGCGCGCAAACGGACGACAGAGGCGTCGCCCGTCTGCGCGCCGAACTTTGTTAGAGCGCGAAGTTATAGTTGATCACACCGGCGACCTTGACGGGCTGACCCGAAAGGAGCGTCGGCGAGAAGCGCGCACGTAGCGCCGCTTGCTCGGCTGCGCCACGCAGTGATGCGTGGCCGGACAGGGCCTTGGCCGAGATCACACGGCCGTTCACGTCCACGATCACTTCAACCGTGACGAGACCGGAGGCGTGTGCGTTCCGCGCGGGCGCAGGATATTCGGGCACGGGCAGAGTCAACGCGCGCCCGTTGAGCACGCCACCCGACACGGGCTTGACAGGCGCTTTGGGCGTGTTGCTCGGCGGCGGCGGCGCATCGTCAACCTTGACGACGGCGGCGACATTCGCGGTGCTGCCACTCGCGGCGTTGGTGGGCGCGCTCAAAGTGACGTTCGTGTTGGCGCTCAGCACAGCTTTAGGCAGCGCAGGCGCAGATGCATTGTTGTTCTTAGCTACGCTCGGCACCGGCGAAGACGCAGCGGCGGCCGTCTTCACGACTGAGAGCGGTTGCGCGGGCGCGACCGAGTTGGCCGCGGGCTGTGCCGTTGCAGTTTGCGGCGCGCCGGGCTGGAGTTTCTTGGCGACGGTGTCTTCGAGGTAGTAGCTGATCGAACGATAGGTGATTTCGGTCGGCTCATAGCTGAGCTTGCTATTCTCGATGATCGCGACCGACGTGATCATCTTCGTCCAATTGCCCATCGCGTCGAACTCGTATTGATAGACCTCTTTGCTCATGATCGAGCCGTCGGCGTTGAAGAGCGTCATCTCGATGATGTTGCCCTTGTCGTCGTACTTGTAAACCTCTTTGCCGGTTAGCGAGCCGCCAGCGGCCAAGTAGTAGGCATTATCAATCTTCGCGCCCTTCATGTCGTAGGTCGCAGTCTCCAAGAGCACGCGTGGGCCTTCGATGATCTTGCCGTCTTTGACAAGCACCTTAGTGGTCTCTGTGCGGACGCGGCGCACGGGGCCGTTCAGCCCGTCGCGGGCGCGATCCGTGTCGGTCGCGTCTGCATGCGCCACGATGCAGGTCGCAAAGAGGAGTAGGAAGAACAGAGGGAGTCGGGTTCGTGTCAGCATAAAAGGTCACTCCATGTTGTTGAGCACAATGAGCAGGTTGCCGGGTGGACGCGAACGTGTGATACAGAGGGCGCGCGGTTTCGACTTGCGACTGGCAGCGCGGTGGCTCGGCTGGGGCGGCTTTCGTTTGAACCGGAAAGAGAGGGACGAACTGCTGTCGGTGTGGCTCTGGCCCCGCTTGAACGTCGCGCACTTGAACCTCGGCTACCGCCGTCTTAGGCGGCAAGGGAAGTATCACACATTAAACGCTGTTTGTCTATACCCAACATCCAAATGCGCGAATTTCTGCGGGAATTATGACTATTTCTTCTTCTGCGGCTCGAAATTGGGGTAGGCGGCGAGGAGTGCGGCGATTGCATCAATGGCTGCTGAGCCGGGCGCGCGGTCTGTCTCTTCGTTGCAAATGATGGCGAAGGCGAGCGGTTCGCCGTCGCTCGTCGTGGCATAGCCTGAGAGCGCGTGGACGTATGTGAGCGTGCCGGTCTTGGCGTTGATGCGCTCGATTGTGCGCGCGCCACGCAAGCGATCAGCGAGTGTGCCATCGCGCCCCGCGACGGGCAGCGAATCATAAAAAACTTGTGCCGCTTGGCTCTGAGTCATGCGCACGAGCAGCTTGACGGTTGACTCCGGCGTGATGAGATCGAGGCGCGAGAGACCGCTGCCATCGTGCAGCGCAAGGTGATCAGTGTTCGCGCCCGCGCGCTCGCGCAGCCAACGCTGGACGACCGCAACACCCGCTTCATCGTCGCCGCGCCGAACGTTACGCTCCTTGTCAGGATCGGGTGCGTAAGCCGCGCCGCGCTCTTTGCCGAGCGTGCGCAGGATCAGTTCGGCGTTTAGATTGATGCTCTCTTTATTCGTCGCGTGCGCGATCTCGCCGAGCGTCGCGCTCATGATCGCCGACAACTCGACAGCCTTCGCCGGATCGAAATGTTCTCCTTCACGCACACGCGCATCACGCGCGCTCGCTTCGCCTTCGACCGCGATGCCGCGCGCCGTGAGCGCACGCTTGAACAACTCAGCGGCCCACAACGCCGGTTCATGCACGGCCAGCCGCGCGCCATAACCGGGATAACCGACAGGCATCTCGCCCCACACGCGCACCTCGTTGTCTGATAGTCCGCGCGTGACACCGATTGATGGGCGCACATCGCGCGCCATCGTGTCTGTGTCGTTCGTCACGTGCACATAGTCTGTCTCAGGCACAAGATGGACGACAGACTGCGCGCCGACTTTCGCGCCGGGCGCGACGCTGACGGTCACTTCGTTGCCATCAATCGAGAGCGCGCTTGGCTCCGCGCCGAAGTACCACTGCACATCAGTCCACAGCCAACCTTCGCCGAGCGCATCGCCGCGAAAATAACTCTCGTCGCCAACCACGCGCCCGCGCACGCGCCGCACGCCGCGTTTGTAGAGATCATCTGCGAGTTGTTGCAGATGATCTGTCGGCGTGTGCTTCGTTACGTGCGCCGCCAAGTCGGGCGCGCCGCGCCCGTAGAGCGTGAGGTCGCCGTTGAGCATGCCTTTCGCATCAGGTGGCGCGCTCGCATAGACAGACGTGCGCCAGCGATAGTCCGCGCCGAGCAAGTCGAGCGCAACGGCCGTTGTGTAGAGCTTCATGGTCGAGGCAGGTAGAAACAGACGCTCAGCATCACGCGCACAGACGACGCGCCCATCGCGCAGACTGACGACCAGCACGCCCCAACGCGCCGACCGAAACTCGCCCTCGTCAATCTCCTTTGCGATCCGGCGCGCAAGTTCCGCATCAGCCGCGCGCACTTTCTCGTCAACCGGCGCAGTTGATGTGTTGGCCTTAACCGTTGCGCTGGTCTGTTCTGTTGGTGCTGCGTCTTGGCGTGCAGTCTGCGGCTGGCCGCCGCATTGCGAGAACAGAAGAACAGCTAACAATAGAACGAGCGCGCATACATTGGCGACGAAAATGCGCGGTGGCGTGCGTGGCTCGGTCATGCGTCTGTTCAACTGGCGAAGAGTGATGCTGTGCGCTCTGCGGTGAAGACGGAGCGCGCGGTGATATAAGCCTCGTCCACGGAGATGTCCATGATCGTGCGCCCGTGGATGACACGATGGCGCGCTTCGAGCGGCATGTAAGCCTTGTTCGTCGGATGACCGAGCAGCACGACGACGGGCGTGCCGACGGCCGTGGCGATGTGCATCGGGCCTGTGTCGTTCGTGACGAAGACGCTCAAGCGCGCGAGCGCGGCGGCGAGTTGCGGGATGGTCAGCCCCTCGATGAACGTGGTCGAACGCGAGAAGGTGGCGCGCAGTTCGCGCAGATGCCCACGCTCTTCAGGGCCGAGAAAGACAACGATGCGCACATCGTCGTTGCGCTCTAAACGATCCGCCAACTCTTTGAAACGCTCCAGCGGCCACTGCCGGCTCGGATGCCCCGCGCCCGGAAACAGCCCGACGAGCGGCGCATCGCCCACGAGTTTCGCCTTGCGAAAAATCTGTTCGACCGCAGCCTGTGCCTCAGCCAGCACCGGCAGACGCGGCACGCGCGACACGACTTCGACCTTGAGCGGCGCAAGCACGTCCAAGTAACGATCAACCGCATGCTTCTTTGTGTCTTCGACGGGCGGGCGCGGGCGAAAGTTTGAGAGCGCGTCGAGAGAGCGCGTCGGGCGGCGCGCGTACAGGCGTTGCGGCGCGCCGGAGAGAAAGCCGAGCAGGTTCGTCTCAGACAGACTGTGCAGGTCGATCACAAAATCGAAGCGGCGGCGGCGCACATCTTTCACGATGCGCGCGATCTGCCAGAGCGACGCGGGCACGAAGCCATCGCGTAGCGCCACGCGATCAACGACCAGCACATCATCGGCGCAGCCCGCCAGTTCCACGACCTGCTTGCCCGGTTTCCCAACCGCGACCGTGATGCGCGCGCGCGGAAAACGTCGCCGGATCGCATGGAGCGCGGGCAGACTCAGCACTACGTCGCCGAGTTGCCCGAAGTCAATCACGAGAATGTTGCGCGGATCAAAACTCATTGCTCATACACAAACGCTCAAAGCTCGCCGCAGGTTCACCGTTGGCACAAGCTGAGCATAACATTGCCGGCGCACAGGCTTAACCGGCCGCGAGCCGACGCGCGCAATTCACCGCGCCTTTACTTGCCTGTTGCCACGTCGGCGGCGTCGCCGCCAGATTCTTCCGTGATGCTGTTGATCGTCAATTTGAGTGTGGGATGACGCCAACGGCCGGCGGCGAGCATGTCTTTGACGGCTTGGGTTGCAGCCTCAGCGAAGTCTGCGGCCGGTTCGGCATCGCCTTCGATTTGCAGCTTGACGTTCAGGCGAATTGATTTGTGCATCTCGGTCTCCCCTCTGTCAGCCGCCGAACTTGTCGAGCGGAATCCATTGCCCTTGTTGCTGCACTTCGATCTGCATGATCGGATGTATCTCCCAGATCGTCGCGCGCGTCTTGCCGACTTGATCGGGATGCTCAGGATCAAGCAGCAGCCAACCGCTAATGCGCACGCGCAAATCTTTCCGCACGATCTGCCCCAACACATCCGTGCGCCAGTTCGTGTGATTGGCGCGCACGCGCGGTGTGACTTCGACGACGATTGATTTGCTGCGGTCGTCGTTCGCGTTCGGCACAAGCCAGATGTGAAAGTCTCTGTACTTGTCTTCGTCGCCGTGACAGTTGGGCGACTCAGTGCCCTCCTCGCGCGCGCCCGCAAGATAACCTTCGACCGCGATTGGCGTGCCCTGATAACGATCCACAAATCCGGCATCCGTCGCCGACCAGTTGTCGCGGTTCTTTCGCTCGACGCCCGGCGGCCAAGGCAACTTTGCAAGCGCATCGAACTGCACCGGCACATACTCGCCCTCGTCCACCCGATTCTTCGCCCGATTCAGATCGGCCTGGCGCTGGTTGTCGCCTTCCGGCGGGCAATCATCAAACGTGATCTCAGACGGCTCCGGCTTCGCTGCTATCGCAGGCAGAGGCCCCGGCGCACCCGGCAACACGCGCCCCACTCTCCCCGCAGGCGGGCGCGGCACTTCCGTTGCGCGCCGACGCACAACGTAACGCACAAGCAGAGCCAGTCCAATGATGACGAGGCCGATGATGACGATGCGTGCGAGCGAAGGTTTTGATCTTGGCATAAGTTCAGATTAAGTCGTTGCTATTCTTCCACCGACCAGAGTGTATATCTCTGCGGGAAGCCCTTAAGTTTTTGCCCCTTGTGCACAACCCACTTGAGACGCTGATAACGCGCCGCACTCAGCATCTCAACATCATCCTTTACTTTGGCGCTAACCCAAATGCCGCCGTGCTTGGCCTTCGCTTCCACTCTAGCAGCCATGTTGACGTGCTGCCCATAAGCATCGCCCGCACTGACTTCTACCTGCCCAATGTGAATGCCGGCCCGAATCTGCACCTGTTCATGACCAGATTCGCGAGTCAACGCGAGCGCGAAATCAAGCGCCGCGCTTGAGTTGTGGAAGGCAGCCATAACCGAGTCGCCGATGGTCTTGATCAGATAGCCGCGCCCACTTTTAATCAACTTTTTGGCGCGCGTGAAGTGCGCCTCACGAATCTGCCGCCAAGGTTCTTCGCCTAATTCCACATTGAGCTTAGTGCTATCCAGCACATCTGTGAAGACGATGGCGACAGTGGCAAGGTCTGCGCCGCCGGCCCACTGTTTGAAGTTTTCGGTTCTCAACTCCGCCGATGCCGCGACGAGTTCGCCGCCGCGCTCCATGCTCGCTTCTGCGCGCTTCTTTATCTCTGTGATCTGCGAGCGGAATTTCTGGTCGTCGCGATAGAGAATTTCCACCGCATCGAGCAGCGGAAAGTTTTTGAAGCAATAGAGACAGGGCATCTCCTTCGCGCCCCGCGCTAACGCTCTGTCAACCGCATTGCGGTCACGCACCAACTCACCGCAGTGCGAGCAGCGATAAATCCCTTGCGGCTGCACCTCGACGCCCTTGTCGTTAAAATGGTCTGCAACGATCTTAAGAAAGAGCGCCTTGTTATCGTCGCTCACGCCTTCGGCGTAGAACACTTTCAGTGTGCCGTGCCCGTCGCCTGCGCTGTGAAGTTGAAAACCGCAGACGTGCTCGCGCGCGCTCAGAAACTCGGCTGCGTTCTGCCACAGTTTCTTTAATGTAAAGACGCCGCCGTAGTAGAGCTTCACGACGAGCGTCGTGTAGAGATTCTCGACAGGGCCTTCAAAGTCGAACTCGACCTCGACGACCGGGTCGCCCGCAAGCGGCGGCATCTTTTGATTGAACTTGGAGGGGAAGACGAGATTACCGTCCTGTTCCAGCGCTAGTCCTAAGCGCAGGAACAGTTCGACAGTCGCGTGCAGCAGGAAAATCTTGTCGGCAGCGTTCAGCCCGCCTTCGTCTTTGAGCTTGATGCGCCCGTCGAGCACGTCTGCTTTGCGCACCGCGCCCAAGCCTTGCTCGTGTAGTCGCGCGGCATCAACGATGTCTGAGGCATAGCTGTTCAGTAGCTCCGGCTTGAGCAGGACGAAGTCGCCGAAGGAGAGACGCTTAATGAGGCCGGCGTTCCCGACGTGCCCAATGACCGTGCGGAACTCGGCTTCGGTCGGCACATCGTCAGCGCCAGCCTGCGCGTTGAACTCTGCACGCAGGTCTGGCTCGCGCACGAGGATGCGGTTGCCTTGACGAACGGCGGCGAGAAAGTCCTTGATGCGCTTGAAGACTTCGGGGCTGCTCGTGCGCGGCAGACGTGTCCAAGGGATCGCCGCCATGATGGCCGCGCGCAGTTCATCGCAGCCCTTGTTCGCCTCGGCGCTCGTCACGTGGTGTGCGAGATAGCCGTGTGTCTTGCGGTAGGCTTCGATGTCGTCCTCAGTCATCCGCACGTTGCCCACGTCCACGCGCGCGGCGACGAGAATCTTTTGCACATCTTGCGGCACGGCGTTGCGGAGCGCCTTCTCCCAGTAGTCTATGCCGTAGAAGGTGTCGTTTGATTTCGTCGGGTCATAGAGCAACAGCGCGACATTCGTCTCGTTCAAGAAAAGCTGATGCACCAGCCGGTACTCGTCCTGCCCCGCGAAATCCCACAACATCACCTCGCGCTCCGGCTCGCTATACAGCGTCCACACATTCATCCCGTGCGTTGATTCCGTCGCTCGCCACACACCTTCAGCCAGCCGCACGCCCAGCCCCGTCTTCCCCACACCCGTCTCGCCCACAAGCACGACTTTAGCGTTTGTGTAACTGAGATTGCTCGCGACCGAAGGCGCACTAAGCAGGACATTAAAATCCAAATCCCAGATGCGGATGACCGTGTCTTCTTCACCAAGCGTGGCCAGCACAGGTGAATCGGGATGGAAGGCTAGGCTGGACGACCAATAACGAGAAGCCGGCTCGTCGAGCATTGCCACATTCTCCCAAGTGTCGCAACGCCAGAGCCGGACAGTTCCATCATGAGACTTTGAAGCGAGCAGAGAACCATTAAAAGAGAAGGCGATACTATTAACCCCCCCTGTATGGCCTTCAATGGTAAGCATGAGTTGTTGCGTCGCGGCGTCCCACAGTTGAATGGTTCCGTCGTCGCTCCCCGCTGCGAGCTTTCGCCCGTTAGGCGACCACGCCAAACTTAAGATCGAATTGGAACGTCCTTCAAGCGCGCAATACAAGCGCACAGCCCCAGCGTCCCACAGTTGGGTGATTCCGTCGTCGCCTCCGGCGGCGAGCATTCGCCCATCCGGCGACCATGCTAAACTGTAAACCCAAATAGAACGTCTTTTGAAAGCGTGACGCATTAGCCATGTGTTGGCGTCCCACAGTCTGACCGTTCCGGGGCTTTCCCCGGCGGCGAGCGTCCGTCCGTCCGGCGACCATGCTAAACTTAAGACCAAGTTGGAGTGCTTTTCGAGTGTGCGGCTCAACCGTCCTACTTCAGCGTCCCACAGCTTGACTGTGCCATCGTCATCCCCGACAGCGAGCGTTCGTCCGTCCGGCGACCACGCCACACTTTTAACGTGGCCAGAGTGGCCTTCGAAAGCGCAGCGCAAGCGCCCTGTCTCGGCGTCCCACAGCCTGACTGTGCCGTCGTCGTCCCCAGCGGCGAGCGTCTGCCCGCCCAACGACCATGCAATGCGAAAAATAGTATCCTGATGTCCCCGGAGCGTGTGGCGGAGTTTGAAGCCGGGCGGGATTTGGTTGGGTGTGGTTTTGTCAAGCATTGGCGTTGGCTCTCTGTTCAGGCGGCGGTTAGGATTCGTCCGTGAGTTGGCCGGTGCTGCGCAGCCGGCGAGATATCTCTGACTTGGAGGCGGAAGCATAGCACAATAGATAATGTGCGTTCGACGTAAAGATTGCGGGCATAGCGCGGCGGTCAATGGCTGTCCGATTGCAGACCGGAGAGACGGAGCGGCGCAGTTGGCGACGCGTTGGGCAAAACGCGGGTCTCGCCGGTGAAATCGCGATCTTCCAGCCCAAAAGCACAATCTTGTGGCTTGGGATCGCGATCCCGAAGGCTGGGATTACGATCCCGAAGGCTAGGATCGCGATCCTGAGCCTCAGGATTACGATCCCAAGCTTCGGGATCGCGATCCTAGAGGTAGGGATTGCAATCCCAAGTCTCTAGATCGCGATCCCAGAGGGCAAAATCGGGCCGCGATTGCCGGTCAGTACCGCCTGCGGTAGCGGGCGGGTCTCGTTTGCCCTGTCCGGCCTCTGATCGCAAGTATGCACCCGCCCGCTACCGCAGGCGGTACTGATCTGTACGTGCAACCCGCTTTAGCCTTCGCGCAGATCACGGCCCGTCATCTCTGCGGGTTTGTTGATGCCGAGCAAGGCCAGTATGGTCGGGGCGACGTCTTCGAGCGCGCCAACTTCGCGCAGACGAACGCCGAGCGAGTCGTCGTCAATGAGGAGGAAGGGGACGGGGTTGGTGGTGTGGGCGGTGTGCGGTTGACCCGTTTTCGGATCGAGCATCTGTTCGCAGTTGCCGTGATCGGCGGTGATGAGACAACGACCGCGCGCAGTCTTCAAGCGTTTTGTGATCCAGCCTAAGCATGTATCCACGTACTGCACGGCTTCGATGGTCTTCTCAAGGTTGCCGGTGTGGCCGACCATGTCGGGGTTGGCGAAGTTGATGATGAAGACATCGGTCTCGCCTTCGTCAATGGCGCGCAGGATTTTGTCTGTGACTTTGAAGGCGGACATCTCAGGCGCGAGATCGTAGGTCGCCACCTTCGGCGAGGGCACGAGCAGGCGACGCTCGTGCGGGAACTCGGCCTCCTGCCCGCCGTTGAAGAAGTAGGTGACGTGCGCGTACTTCTCCGTCTCGGCCATGCGGTAGTTGCGCACGCCCAACGCGCCGAAGACTTCGCCGACGACGTTGCGCGGCTGCGTGGGCGGAAAGGCGACGGGCAGTGGATACGTCTTATCGTAGATGGCAAAGCAGACGAAGTGTACGTGCGGGCGATTGGATACAGGAAAGGTGTCGAAGCCGGGCACGGCGAGCGCACTTGTGATCTGGCGTGCGCGGTCGGCGCGGAAGTTGAAGAAGATAACCGAGTCGCCGTCTTGAATCGTCGCCACAGGTTCGCCCGACTCGCGCGTGATGACGACGGGTTCGACGAACTCGTCCGTCACGTTGCGCTCGTAAGAAGCTTTGATCGCGGCGACGGGATCGGACGCGCGTTCGCCTTCGCCGTTGACCAGCATCTTGTAAGCGCGCTCGGTGCGTTCCCAACGCTTGTCGCGATCCATCGCGTAGTAGCGCCCGCAGACCGTCGCGATCTCGCCGACGCCGATCTCACGGCACTTGTCGCGCATCTGTGCGACGTAACCAACGGCGGACGAGGGCGGCGTGTCGCGCCCGTCGAGGAAGCAATGGACGAAGACGCGGCTCAGGTCACGTTCCTTTGCCATGCGCAACAAGGCGTAAGCGTGCTCCTGTGATGAATGGACGAGACCGTCGGACGTGAGACCCATGATGTGCAGCGCGCGTCCGTGCTTGTGTGCGCTCTCCAACGCGGCGGCGAGCGCGAGGTTGTGGAAGAACTCGCCGGACTTAATCTCGTGATTGATGCGCTCGATGTCTGTACGCACGACGCGCCCCGCACCCATGCACAAGTGCCCCACGTTCGAGTTGCCCATCACACCCGCAGGCAAGCCGACACACTCGCCCGACGCTTCGATCAAAGTGTGTGGATACTTCTCCAATAACTCGTCGTAGTAAGGCATCTGCGCGAGCGCGACAGCGTTGCCTTCGCGTTCAGCACGATAACCGAACCCGTCGAGGACGATGAGCGCGAGCGGGCCGCGTTGATTATTCAACTTTGATCCTTTCCCTTTGACAAAATATGCCCGGAGACCACACGCGCAGATTTATGTCCACGCCAGTACAAATAGTCTGCCCATTCAAAGAACGTCACCATCCCTAGCATCGAGACGGCGAAACTTGTAAGCCCATTGGGGCGCGTACTGATCACGTGATAGACCAGATAGCCGACGGCGAGGGTCTGAAGGAATAATGACCACAACCAGTTTCTGCGCATAACTCATACCTCTTCGACTACGTCATGCTGCGCTGACCTGCTAAATATCACGCCGTCGTGCTCAGCGAAACTGCGAGCCGCCGCTCTGTTGTGCAAGCAGTTCAGGCGGCGCTTGATAGCGCGCGCGACAGCTTGGGCACTGCGCGATGTTCTTAATGCCGCTAATCGGGATGACGGGAATGACGAAGAAGAGCGTGATGAAACTCATGCCCTTCTTGAGCTTGAAGTTGGCGACCGTGCCGCAACGACCGCAGCGCATCTGTTGCGGCGTCTCGCCCGAACCCCATGTGAAGAAGTGTGTGCCGATGATGAAGAAGCAGTTCATGCTGGACTCCTGATGCGTGGTCTTGCCGTCTGTTTTTAACGCTTCGCCGCCCGCGCTTTCTTGGTCGCACTGCTCTGCTTGCCTCCCGTTGTCTGCTTCGTCATTTTCGCGCTCGACTGTTCGAGTTGATAGAACGCGGCGCGACCGGGAAAGCGCGCAGATGTGCGTAGGTCTGCTTCGATGCGCAGGAGTTGATTGTACTTGGCGATGCGGTCGGTGCGCGAGAGCGAGCCGGTCTTGATCTGACCGGCGTTGGTGGCAACTGCGAGGTCTGCGATGAAGGTGTCTTCCGTTTCGCCGGAACGATGCGAGATGACAGCGGTGCGCCCGTGTGTGCGGGCCAGTTCGATGCAGTCGAGCGTCTCGGTCAGCGTGCCGATCTGATTGACTTTGATCAAGATCGAATTGGCGACGCCGCGCTCGATGCCACGACGCAAGAACTCCGTGTTCGTCACGAACACGTCATCGCCGACGAGTTGCACGCGCGCGCCCAGCGCATCGGTTAAAGTCTTCCACCCGTCCCAATCGTTCTCTGCCATGCCGTCCTCAAGCGAGATGATCGGATACTGCTCAACCCAAGCTTGCCAGTAAGCGACCATCTCGTCGCTCGATAGTTTCCGCCCATCAGACTTCTTGAAGACATATTGCTTACCATCGTAAAACTCGCTCGCCGCCGGATCGAGCGCGAGCATGACGTTTGCGCCTGCACTGTAGCCCGCTTGATTGACGGCTTCGAGGATCGTCTCGATGGCTTCTTCATTCGATCTCAAATTCGGCGCGAAACCGCCTTCGTCGCCGACGCCGGTCGCATAACCCTTTTTCTTCAACACGGCTTTGAGCGCGTGGAAAATCTCTGCGCCGGTGCGCAACGCCTCGTGAAAACTCTCCGCGCCGACGGGCATGATCAGGAACTCTTGGAAGTCCACGTTATTGTCTGCGTGCGCGCCGCCGTTCAGGATGTTCATCATCGGCACGGGCAGCAGACGCGCGTTTGCGCCGCCGAGATAGCGATAGAGCGGCAACTCAAGATAATTGGCGGCGGCGCGTGCGGTGGCGAGCGAGACGGCGAGCAGTGCGTTCGCGCCGAGCTTCGATTTATTCTTTGTGCCGTCGAGCGCGACGAGCGCGGCATCAACTTCGGTCTGATCGAGCGCATCGTAGCCTTCGATCTCCGGCGCGATGGTGTCGTTTACGTTCTGCACCGCGCGCAAGACGCCACGGCCGCCGTAGCGCCGTTTGTCGCCGTCGCGCAACTCGACCGCTTCATGTTCGCCAGTCGAAGCGCCCGAAGGGACTGCGGCGCGGCCCGTCTCGCCACCGATCAAGGTCACTTCGGCTTCGACCGTCGGGTTGCCACGCGAGTCCAAAATCTCGCGCGCTTGGACTGATTCAATCAGACTCATGATGTTCGAGCGCACTCCTGTCGTTGGAAATAATGTTTGCGTGTGAGCCAGTCTATCGCACATTCAACCCGCATGAGTCAAAGCCGCGTAGAGTGTCCGCGCGCCATTGCGTTATGATTTTGTTGCAAGTCTATGCTTTCATAATCAAAATACAGACGGACGGCTTGAACCAGCGGGCGAGCCGAACCTCTGTTGCAAGCATCAGACTATGGCGCGGGCAAAGATAAAAGGAGCGGATGCGCGATGAGGCTTAAGGACAGAATGATCAGCGCCGCATCGGCGTGCATGCTCGGCGGCGCGCTTGTCCTGTCTAACTACGTCTTCGCGCCCGCGCATGCGCAAGACCCGAAGCCGCATGAGCGCCCACGCCGCGTCAGTGAGCAAACAGCACCACAGCCGAGCGCCGGTCAGACGTCCGACAAGAGCATCACCACGCAGCCCGATGAGGACGTGGAGCACGTCGAGACCAATCTCGTCAACGTGTTGTTCAACGCGGTGGACAGAGACCGCCGCTTCGTCACGACGCTCAAAGAGGACGACATACACGTCTTCGAGGACAACGCGCCACAGCAGATCGCGCACTTCGAGCGCGAGACCGATCTACCGCTCTCGCTCGCGTTGCTGGTTGACGTGAGCCGTTCGCAACTTGAGACGCTCGCCGACGAAAAGGACGCCGCGCACATCTTCGTCGAATCGCTCGTCCATCCGGCCAAGGATAAAGTGTCCGTCTTGTCATTCACCGGCGATGCAGTAATCGAACAAGACTTGACGGGCGATGTCGCTGCGCTGCAACACGCCATTGACGACATGGAGATCGTCATGCCGCCCGAAGATCAGCAGGCGGCCGCCATCGCCGCCATCAAGGCCAAAGCGAGCGGCGATAGACGCCTACCCGGTTCCACGGCCGTCTGGGATGCGATCTGGGCCACGACCAACGAGATCATGACGCACACGCCCGAACGCATGCGCCGCGCCATCATCCTCGTCACCGACGGCGACGACACGAGCAGCGTCCTGAAGCGTGAAGAGGCGGTGGACGCGGCGCTCAAAGCCGACACGATCATCTACGCCATCGGCATCGAGCCGCTCTGCGATGATTGCCCGTTCAGAAAAAAGGAGTTGCGCCACGTGGCCGAGCAGACGGGCGGGCATGCCTTCTTTCCCAAGTCTGATGCCGAACTACGCGCCGCCTTCGCGCAGATTCAACAAGAACTGCGCACCCAGTATCTAGTCTCCTACGTGCCGACGAACCGCGTGCATGACGGTACGTTTCGCACGGTGCGCATTGACGTCGTCAATCGTGAGTGGCAAAAACAGAAACTGACGCTCAGCTATCGCGGCGGCTACTACGCCAATCCCCCTGCGCCGTCGTCGGTTAAAGCGCCCCGCCCGCGCGGTCAACATCTCAACAACCCCCCTTGGCATCGCAAACATTGATGCTTGCCGGCGCGCAAAGAATGCTTGACGGCTGGCTTGCATTCGACTACAACAACGACAAATCCTCCCGCACCCAATTCCCCTTGCTTTGAGCAACTCAACCTGAAGGGTCTAGGCGCGATACCATGAACGAATTCTTTCGCAAGTTCAGCCACAAGACATCGGAGTTGGTCGGCACGTCTTGGGCGTTCATCCTCGCTTGTCTGATCATCATCATCTGGGCTGTGACAGGCCCGATGTTCAAATACTCCGACACGTGGCAACTCGTCATCAATACGGGCACGACCATCATCACCTTCCTGATGGTCTTCCTGATCCAGAACACGCAGAACCGCGACGCCAAAGCGATCCACCTCAAGCTCGACGAGTTGATCAAGGCCACACGCGGCGCGAGCAACACGATGATCGATCTAGACAAACTCTCGGACGAGCAGTTGAGAGAGCTTGAAACAGAATACAAACGCATCTGCGACATAGAAGACGAAGTGCGCAATAACGGCGAGCAGCACCCGCTCGATAAAGTGATGGAGAGCGCCAAGCAGAGCGTGAAGGACACGAGCATGAAATAAAGGCAGACGGTGCATGCTCGACAGCGAACTATGCACGCCTAATTTCCGCACTAACGTTCACGCTTCAAGCCGTCGCTCAACAGCCGCACGCCGAGCACGAAGATGAAGATGGCGAGGGCGGGCGTGAGCAAGACGAAGGGCTGCGCGCTCAGGAGCGTCGGGTCGGCAGCGGCGGTGAGCATGTTGCCCCAACTCGCTTCCGGTTCTTGCACGCCGACGCCGAGAAAAGAGAGCGCCGTCTCCGCAAGCAAGAACGCGGGCAGCAGTAGTGACACTTGAACGATGAGCGGGCGCAGAGCGTTTGGCAGGATATGCCGGAACAGTATGCGCGTGCGCGACAGGCCCAGCCCGACAGCGGCCAACACAAACTCGCGTTGCCGGAGCGCGAGCACAAGGCCGCGTGTGACGCGCGCCATCGCAGCCCAACCGAGCGCGCCGAAGATCGCGATGAGCAACAGCGCAGCTTTCGTGGGCGGCATGATGATAGGAAAGGCTGCGCGCGCCGCCAAGATCAAGACCAACTCAGGCAGCGCCATCATCGCATCGGCCGCGCGCATCAAGAGCGCGTCGGTCGTGCGCCCCGCATAACCCGACACACACCCAATTAAAACTCCGAGCAGCCCTGCCAGCAGAGTTCCAACGGGGCCGACCAATAACGAAAAGCGTGTCGCGCGCAACAGACGCGACAGGCGATCACGCCCGCTCGCATCCGTGCCGAGCAGATAGACGCGCGGCATTGTCTCCGCGTCATTGATCATCGCATTAGTCGTCGCCTCTGTCGCGTTGGTCGTCGCGCCGTTCGCATTAGTCTGTGCGTTCGTCTGCGTTTCAACTTGCACGCCGAACAGATGGCGCGTTGTCGGGAGCAGGCCGAACAGGCGATAGGTGTAGCCGCGCGTGAAGATTGCGAGCGGGTAACGGCGCGTCGTGTCTTCGACGTAGGTGCGCGCGAGCGGATCGGTCATGCGGCGCGCGTAGATAAAGGGGCGCACGTGCCAATGTCCCATCTCGTCGCGGAAGTGTATGGGCGAGGGCGGCGCGGACGGCTCGCGGCGCGTCTGCGCGCTGTAGTCGTAAGGCGCGAGGAAGTCTGCGCTGACAGCGACGAAGTAGAAGAGCAAGATGATGCTCAGGCCCGTGAGCAGGCGCGCGCGCCGACGCGCACGGCGTCGCCAAGTGGGCCGCGCAAGTGCTTCGTTATCTTCGTGTGCTCGACTCATGCGGCAGATGCGTAGGTCGTCTGCGCATCCCGTTGGCGCAGGCGCGGATCGTTCAAGCGCAGCAGTATGTCTGCGAGCAGGTTGCCGACGAGCACGGCTGTCGCCGTGACGAGCACGATACCCATTAGCAGCGGCACGTCGCGGTTGACGACGGCCGTAACGCTCAACTGGCCGAGACCGGGCCAACCCAAGATCGTCTCGACGAGGATCGAGCCGCTAACGACGCTGCCGAGCGAATAACCGAAGATCGTGATGAGCGGATTGAGCGCCGCCCGCAGGGCATGACGCAGAATTACCGCACGCTCCGACAAGCCCTTCGCGCGCGCGACCTGCACAAACTCTTCCGCGAGCGCCGCGCCCAAACCTTCGCGCGTCTGCGCCAGAAACAGTGCGACGAGCGGGGTGGCAAAGACGAGCGCGGGTATAAGGACGCGCAACGGATTGAATGCGGTTGTGAAGTTCTGCGCGGTCGCGCCGACTGTGAAGAGATTGGTTCGGGCTGCGAGTGCCAAAGCCGCCAGCGCAAGCACGATGAGCGGCAGCGACGAGGTTACGAGCACCAGCGCGCCGCTCACACGATCAGCCCAACCGCCGCGCCGTCTTGCGGCGAGCGTGCCGAGCGTTAAAGCGATGGCCCAAGCGATCAGGAGCGCAACGCTGGCGAGCAGCAGCGTGCGCAGCAGGCGCGGCACAATGATCGTCAGCACGGGCGCGTGGAAGTAGAAGGAATAGCCCATGCGCCCGCGCGCGATGTCTGCGAGCCAATGCAGGTAACGGACGGCGAGCGGTTGATCGAGACCATAGACGTGGCGCAGGTCCGCGAGCGCCGTCTGCGAGACCATCGGCTCGACGCTCAAAGCCGTGAGCGCGTCGCCGCCTGCCGCCGCGAGCAACCAAAAGGTCAGCGCGGAGACGATCAGCAACACGACGACGCCTTGCAGCAGGCGCGTGATGATGAGCTTCAGCACAGGCAAGCAAGATCGAACCGCGTTTGATCTAACATTGATCGGCACAGAGCGACAAGAGTTTGCGTCCTTATCTTTGCGCCGTTGCGTCTTTGCGTGAGGCTAATGCAGACGAAAGAATAATCTCACGCAAAGGCGCAAAGAACGCAAAGCAGATTCGTGCGTTGCGAATAAAACTCTAGACATCACTCCGTATCCGTGATTGAATCCGGCCGACGTGGCCGGCCCATCCCGCCAACGTTCGCTCACGTTTTATCGAACGCCGATCATAGAGCGGAGTCATTTATTAAATGTCATTCAAGCTTTCGCGCCGTCTGTCGCTCGCCGCGTTGCTCGTCGTCACACTGACGAGCGCGTGTGTGCAGCCAACGCCGACGAGTCCGGGCGGAGATTTTCCTGCGCACGCGCGCACGACGGGTCGGCCCGGCGGCTCGATCACCTATCGCATCACCGCGCCGCCGAAGACTTTCAATTATCTGATGGCGGCGGATGAGCCGACCATTCTCGTCGCGTTCTTCCTGACGGGCAGCCGGCTCGTCGAGTTCGATCACGACAAGCAGGCTTACGTGCCTGCGCTCGCGGAGAATTGGCAACTCGGCGCGGACGGGCGCACGGTCGAGACCACTCTGCGCGACGGCTTGAAGTTCTCCGACGGGCAACCTTTGACGGCCGATGATGTCGCCTTCACCTTGCGCGCGCTCTACGACAAGCGCACAGGCTCGCCCATCTATGCCGACTCAATGCTCGTCGGCGGCAAACAGATCGAAGCGACCGCCATAGACGCGCGCCACCTGCGGCTCGTGTTCCCCGAACAGATCGCCACGCCGGAAAACTATCTCTCAAACCTCTGCGTGCTGCCGCGCCATGCACTTGAAAACGATCTCAACAACGGCACGCTCAAAGATGCCTACTCTGTGACCACCGACCCACAAAAGATCGTCACCGCAGGCCCCTACGTCGTCGCCGCCAGCGCGCCGAGCGAGGGGCACTTCACTTTGAAGCGCAACCCGAACTATTGGAAGAAGGACGCGAGCGGTAATCAGTTGCCTTATCTCGAACAGATCAACATCGTGGTCGTGCCGGACGCGAACAATGCGATGGCGCAGTTGCAGCAGGGCACGATTGACATCATTGATCGCATCCGCCCGACCGACTTCGCCGCGCTCCACAACAGTCAAGGCGCAGTGCGCGCGCTCGATCTCGGTCAGAGTCTCTATGCGGACGATCTCTGGTTCAATCAGAACGACGGCGCGAAGGATGGCAAGCCCTTTGTTGCGCCGAACAAGCTCGCTTGGTTTCGTGATGCGCGTTTCCGCCGCGCCGTCTCGCACGCGATTGATCGCGAGAGCATCGCCACAAACACTTATCAAGGTCTCGCCTCGCCGCTCTACGGTTTCATCGCGGGCGGCAATCGCGCTTGGGGCGCAGACGATCTGCCGCGCACCGAATACAGTCTCGACAAAGCGCGCGCGTTATTAAAGGACGCGGGCTTCACGACTAAAGGCACAACGGACGCGCCGGAGCTTTACGATGCGAAAGGCAACCGCGTCGAGTTCACGATCATCGTGTCGGCCGAGAATGAGTTGCGCGCAAAGAGCGCGCTCGTGATTCAGGAGGACTTGAAGAAGTTGGGGATGAACGTGCAGGTCGCGCCGATTGAGAACAGTCAATTGCAGAATCGCATCGCCAACAGTTTCGACTATGAGGCTGTGCTCTATGGCTCGTCCGTCACCGAACCCGACCCGTCGTCTTATACAGACGTGTTGCGAAGTGCCAGCGCGCAGCACTTCTGGTATCCGAAGGAGGCTAAACCTTCGACCGACTGGGAAGCGCGCATAGATGATCTCACCGCACAGCAAGCGCACGAGCCAGACGCCGCGCGGCGGCGCGCCATCTTCCACGAGATTCAAGCGATCATGGCCGAACAACTGCCGCTCATTCCAATCGTCACGCGCCACATTCCGGTCGCCGCCAACACGCGCCTCGGCAACTATCGCCCCAGCCCGCTCCCGCCCTTCTCGCTCTGGAACGCTGAAGAGCTTTACGTGCGGCAGTGAATTGAGTCAAATAAACGAGCAGACAGAAAGGGCGATAGCGTGACGTTATGCTATCGCCCTTTTCATCTCTGCTGTTTGTCTGCTACTGCGTCGCCATGTTCTCCAGTACGACGAGCGCGTGCGCGAGATCGGCGCGCGTGAGCATGGTCTGCGGGCGGAAGTACAGATTATTGTCGGTCGTCAGTAGCCCGTGCTTGAGCGCGACGGAGACGTAGCTGCGCCACTTGCTGGGCACGTAGGCTGAGTCGAGCACGCCGGTGAGCGTGTTGCTGCTGCTATCCGCTTCCGCTTGCAGCCCGGCGGCACGCACGAGCACGACCGCAGCCGTCACGCGATCAACAGCCACGTCGGGCGCGAAATAGTTTGTGCCTAGGTCGGGGAAGAGCGCGCCTGCGGGTGCATGCTGCGCGCTCTCGACGTAGAGCATGGTCAGAGGATCGCGCACGTCTCGATAGGTCGGTTGTCCCGGCAAGTATTGCGGCGCACAGCCAGCCGCGACCAACGCCGCCGCCAGATCAGCGCGACTCACGGCGAAACTGGGCCGGAAGTTTGCACCGATGGGTTGCATGACGAAGGTGCGCAGGGCTTGATTGATCTCGTTGCGTGCTGCCGCGCTCAAATTGCCGGTGTCGCGCAGAGGCGCGTACTCGGCGTGGCCGGTTTCGAGCACGCCGACGAACGGCTGCGGCGTGCCGACCACGCCGAGCGTGTTGACGACGCGCACACGCCATGTGCCTGCCGAGGGAATGTTGACTACTGCGCGCTCGCGCTTGCCCGTCAGTCCGGGCAGGTTGAGCAAGTTCACATCCGCCTGCTTCGTGCCGCTCGCGTCGTACATCGCAAGACCGAGATCGTTTACGCTCAAAGAACTCCAAGCAACATCCATCGCGGCAAAGAGCGCGTTCTGCGGCATACTCACAGGCGCTTCAAAGCGCGTGCCCGGCTGCACTGTGCCACTCAACTGTTGCAAAGGATCGTTGACGAAACGCACTTGCCCGCGATTCTGCGTCGCACGAAACAGACCCATGCGGCGCTGCGGGAACGCGGCTTCCAACAGAGCCGCGTGCGTGTTCAGCATGCCAGCGCCGACTTCGTGCGCGTAGTAAGCAGGCAGCGGCGTGGCGGTGCGCGCGAGTATGTCGCGCACCTGCGCAGGCGTGAGCGACGGGTTGGCTTCGAGCAGCAACGCAATCGCGCCCGCGACCTGCGGCGCGCTGAAACTCGTGCCGCTCGCGTTCGTGTAGTAGGGCAAGTATTGCGCGGGAATATTCTGCGCATCGTTGTTGACGGCGATGCCTTCGGCGCTCGTCTGCGTAACGCCGGTGGCGCGCAGAGAAGTGATGCCGACGCCGGGCGCGACGAGCGTCGGGCGGAACAGTGAACTGGCAAACTCGCCGCGCGATGAGAACGAAGCCAGATGACTCTTGAAGTCGGTTGCGCCGACGCTGATGACCCAAGGCGCGACGGCGTAAGGATTGAGCGTGTGCAAGCCGGGGCCTGTGTTGCCGGCCGAGACGACGACGTTGATGCCTCTATCGGTCAACATCTTCGTCGCGACGTTGACCGGATCGTTCGTGTCGTAGATCGTCTCTGCCGAGAAACTGCAATTAACGACGCGCACGTTCAATGCGCTGGCGTGCTGCAAGAGATAATCGAAGCCGTCGAGCACGTAGAAGAGATTCACGTCGCCTGCACTGAGGCCCACAAGTTTCGCATTGGGCGCAACGCCTGTGTACGCGCCGCTTGAGCGCGCACCGTTGCCCGCGATGACGCCTGCGACAAATGTGCCGTGCCCGTAAGCTTGATCGGTTGTCGGCACGTTCTCAATATCGGTCGGATAGTTGAAGCCCGCGCCGATGCTCTGCGTGTCGGCGAGCTTGACGTTCTGCACGACGCGACCGGCGAGGTCTGTGTGCGTACCGTCAACGCCCGTGTCGAGCACGGCGACCGTGACGCCGCGCCCCGTGTAAGGCAGACCAGAATTCTTGTTAATTAAGTCCGCATCTCTCTGGACTCGGTCAACGCCTGTCACGCCGCGCCCCGGATCGGCCGTGAACTGCAAGGTGCGATTGCCGTAGATCGAACGGATGCCGGGCAGGTGCGAAGCGGCGACGATCTGATCGCGCGTGCCCGTGACAATGACTGCCGGGAGCACGCGGAAGCGCGTGCCGCCGACAAAACCGATGCGTTGCAGATCGGCAATGTCTGCGTCGGTCGGCAGTTGATGATAGACGATGACGCAATTGACCGTGCTGTCGTCGGTCATGC
>Ga0209153_1000375_pt1 | contig 21899 bp, 19 predicted proteins | sample GraSoiAngelo_120_FD_185877 | JGI IMG/M metagenome (GOLD analysis project Ga0209153, IMG submission 185877) | Grasslands soil microbial communities from the Angelo Coastal Reserve, California, USA - 14_0919_09_20cm (SPAdes) (version 2) | ecosystem: Environmental > Terrestrial > Soil > Grasslands ...
GCGAATACTCGCGCATCCGCGACAGTTTTCAGATCGAGTGTCTGGCCGAGCTACCGCCGCAGCCGACACCCATCCCGCACCTGTGCGATCTCATCGCACACAAACAACTGACGCCCTGCCCGCCCTGCCCGACGACGCCTTGGGTTGTGTTGGCCAGCGCGCGCCTGCCGAAGTTTCCTAATAGCATCGCGGACGGCCAGATTGATAACGTGACTGTCCGCCGACAAATCTACAGCACGGCCATCTTGCAAGAGCAACTGATCGCCTGCTGCTGCAAAGATGTGCCTCATGACGGGCCGAATCCGGTGCAGGTTGATCATTTAAATTTCCAGCCCGATACGATCTTCAACGTGGGCATCACAAACCTTCAACCGCCACCGCAGGCACTTGAGATCGTCTTCACCAAAGGAATAAAACCTGCCAAAGTCAACAATCGAGCTGTTCGGGTCGAACGGTCTTTCGCACAAGGGACCAGCATAACAATTGTAAACCCCAAAGAAATAAGAGTGGACAACGAGAAGACGGTTACATTTGTGCCGGAAGAAGCGGAAGCGTTTGGTTCTCGACCTACCGGCGGATTTCCTGTCGGCGTCGCACAAGTAGATTACACACTGACGGTGAGCGGTACGGGCACTGACAAGATCATGGATGTGGACGACTTGGCCTTGGATGGCCTAAAGCTTGGCAAGCCGGGCGGCAGTGACTTCACCGCCAAATTCTCCGTCAAATTCCATTTGTAGAGAACGGTTTATGGGAGACAGTGAAGACTCAACAAAACCACCGCGCTTTCCTGTCGGGGCGCTGAAGCGGCCGCGTTATCAAGCCGGGCATTATCTGGCGGCCAGCGATCTGGCGACTTGGCAGCGATACCGTCTGCAACGTCTGCGCCGCCATGATAGGTATCTGCACGGCTGGGGTGTGGTCTGCGGCCTGCGCGTCGTGCCGGCGGCTGAGACGGGGCGGCCGTGGGCCGTGCGCGTCTGTCCCGGCTACGCCATCGGCCCATACGGCGACGAGATCGAGGTCGCCACACAAGTCGTCATTGACTTGCGCGAACACCTCTGGCTACAGCCGCTCGCCGATGCGGACAAGCTCAAGACAGCTTTTCTCGGCCTGCGCTATGCCGAACAGATGCGGCGCTCAATCCCGGCCAATGTTCCGTCATGCGGCTGTGCTGAGACCGGCGACAAAGCTTCACGTATCCGCGACGGCTTTCGGCTTGATGTGCTGTGGCGGCCGAAGTTGCCTGATGAGCTTGAAAGCTTCGATCTCTGCGCGCAAACCTCCGCCCCTTGTCCCGACTGCCCTGATAGCCCCTACATACTTCTGGCTTGCATCAAGTTGCCGGATAGCGAGTCTCAATCAATCAACGGCGATGACATAGATAACTGGACTTATCGCAAGCAACTTTGAATGCGGATGCTATGGCTTCGCACTTGGAGGATGGCGTTGCAAGGATCATTTCGGGGCGCAAGCACGATATAATTCGCCCATCACGCGACTATCGCGGCGGAGTTGCGGGCAGGCTGCTACTCTTCAAGCAGAAGCCGATTGCACTTACAACTTGAATTCACGAGGTCGCCAAACTAAAGGGCTGACTCAATAATACGAGCGAGTCGTTCGGTCTCGCGGCGGGCGCAGGCGCGTGTGTCTTCGCCGGGTAGTTGGCGTAGGTAGTAAGGTGTGTGATAGATGATCTCGATGCGCCGGGCGAAGCGCGGAAAGCGCCAGCCGCGCGGCCAGATTTTGTGCCCGCCGCGAATCGTCACGGGCAAGACGGGCGCGCCCGCTTCGAGCGCGATGCGTGCCGCGCCCGCTTTGAATTCGTCCATCGCGCCGTCTGGATGAGCGCGCCCGCCTTCGGGAAAGATGACGAGCGCGCCGCCGCGCCGCAGCCATTGGAGCGACCGACGAATGGCGCGCGGGTCGCTCCGCTCAACCTGCAAAGGCCACGCGCCGAGCCAACGCATCAAACGACCAACCACAGGCCAACTGAAACTCACGTCCCAAGCGAGAAAACGGAGCGGGCGTTCGATTGGCACTGCGAGCCAGAACGGATCGATGTAGGTCTGATGATTGGCCGCGATGACGAGCCGACCACTCTGCGGGATGTGCTCCGTGCCCGTGTAGCGTATGCGCCAGAGGAGACTGAAGATTAAGCCCGCCGTCCGGCGTAGCAACTCAAGCGCCCAAGCAGGTAGGATGTACGGCTCAGGCCCGCGCGCTGTGCGCCGCCCGTTCTCGCTACTGCGCGCAAGCCCTGTGCCCGGTCCGTTCACGCCTCGTCCGCTCCCGCGTCCCGTTCTTCACGTGCTGTCGCCTCACGCCACGCCGCACTCAGACGCGCGACAACTTCATCGTCGTCTGTTGCCGCGTGCGTATCTTGATCCGGCAAAGCGCGCGGGCGCAACGCGTCGAGTCCGGTCACAGTCAACTCTTCCCACCAGTCGGGCACGTCGCATTCCGTGAGCGCGTCCGCGTGCCAGCGTTCGCAGCGCGCGCAGTTGAAGCCGCGATAGGCACGCGCTTCCTGTTTGGTCAGACCGATGCGGTTCTTCGCTTGGCAGCGTTCATCGGTGCAGCGTCGCTCAAGTTCGACGAGCAACACTTCGCGTGGCAAAACGATCTGTCGTCTGCGCTGTACCATTTGTTATTCGATCAACTCCAGCGGCCACATGCGATCTACAAACTCAAGATGCAGGCGCGGAATGCCGTCCGCGCCGGCGCGATAGCCACGCACAACCGCAAGCAGCGTCAACGTGTGGTGCGTACTGCGCACGCGCACGAAGCAACCGCGCTCGACCGTCAGCGTAGTGAACACGGATGCGCCGTGTCGGCTGATGTTCTCGGTTACGGTCTGCTCGCTCGCAGCGATCAGTCCGCGTTCGTCTAACACTTCGATGATAATGTCAACCGGCATGCTCAGGCGCGTCTCGCGTTGGACGGGCGTGTAGGGCACAAGCTGCTCGCGCACGCGCCACAGGTCTGCGGTCGTCGGGTCGGACGCGATCTCGTAACGCAGCGCCGGATTGGCCGTGTAACTCGCGGGCGGATGTTTGCCGACGAACGCGACGCCCAACTCGAAGCGCGGCAATCCTGTCTGCGCATGTGGCGACGTAAACATGACGTTGCGCACGAGCGCCCAGACGCGATATTGATCCTCGACGTGATCGAAGCAACGCAACTGCCGTGGCATCGGTAGTGTCAGGTGCACGAGCCGGCCGCGATCCACCGGCCGCGCGAGACTAAAACGCGCGCCGAACGGCGTCAAGTCCAAGATGCGCGACACTTCAGTCCACTCCTCGTTCGGCCCTTCGCGCACCGTGATGCGCACGGGCAGTTCAAGCCGCACGCGCTCGCGTCGTCGTTGTTCTTTGCCACCCGATTTCATCGCTCTTTTAGCCTGCCGAATTCACGCTTCGACGGCGCAATATCTTGTGCTCGTAAAACTGCGCCCCGCGGGCCGCGAAAATGCGCTCGAAGCCGCAATTTTACAGGGTTTTTGTGTTACTCAGCCGGTTGCGAAAACGCCTCTTTCAAGCTACAATATGTCGTACTTTGATCCGACCGGCCGTGCCTCTCGGAACAGTACAAAATTTCAGTTGATTTCGGTTGTCAGGGGACGAACGCGAAGGCTGTTCAAGCGCCGAATTTGCGGTGCTCGATCCGGCTCTCAATCTGGCTTGCAGGCGCGCTCGCGATTGGGGGCGCGCATCTTTCGGGTCGCGTGTGGCGTTGCCGACTCAAGCGTCTCATGCCCTTCTCGCGCCGCGCCGACAACCCGTTCAGCATTGTACCGGAAAGGTTAGTTGATGGAAACACTTGATCATAATTACGTCAATATCGAAGAAGAGATGCGGCGCAGTTATCTCGACTACGCCATGTCGGTCATCATCGGCCGCGCGCTGCCTGATGTGCGCGACGGCTTCAAGCCCGTCCACCGGCGCGTGCTCTGGGCCATGCACGAGTTGGGCAACGCTTACAACAAGGCTTACAAGAAGAGCGCGCGCATCGTCGGCGACGTGATCGGTAAGTATCACCCGCACGGCGATTCGGCCGTCTATGACACCATCGTCCGCATGGCGCAGAATTTCTCGATGCGCTATCCGCTCGTTGACGGGCAAGGCAACTTCGGCTCGGTGGACGGCGACGCGGCCGCCGCGATGCGTTACACCGAAGCGCGCATGACGCGGCTCGCGTCTGAGATTCTCGCGGACATCGAAAAAGAGACGGTTGATTTCCAACCGAACTACGACGAGTCGCTGAGCGAGCCGTCGGTCTTGCCGACGCGCGTGCCGAATCTACTGCTGAATGGTTCGGGCGGCATCGCCGTCGGCATGGCCACCAACATCCCGCCGCACAATCTCACAGAGATCATTGACGCGACGGTCGCGCTCATCCGCAAGCCGAACACAAAAGACGAAGAGTTGTTGAAGCTCGTGCCGGGGCCCGATTTTCCGACGGGCGGCTTCATCTACGGGCGCGAAGGGATCAGACAGGCTTACTTGACTGGGCGCGGCATCATTCAGATGCGCGCGCGCGCCGGTATTGATCGCATCGGACGCGGCACACACGAGCGCGACGCGATCATCATCACAGAGATTCCGTTCCAAGTGAACAAGGCGCGCTTGATCGAGCGCATTGCGGAACTCGTCAACGAGAAGAAGTTGGACGGCATCGCCGACCTGCGCGACGAATCGGATCGCAACGGCATGCGCATCGTCGTCGAACTCAAGCGCGACTCTGTGCCGCAGATCGTTCTGAACAAGCTTTATAAGTTGACGCCGATGCAGTCCTCTTTCGGCGTCATCAATCTCTCAATCGTCAACGGGCAGCCGCGCGTGTTGACCTTGAAGCAGATGCTCGAAGCCTTCATCGAGTTTCGCCGCGAGGTCGTGCGTCGGCGCACCGAGTACGATCTCAGGAAGGCACGCGCGCGCGCGCACATCCTCGAAGGCTTGAACAAAGCGATTGATGCGCTCGACTACATCGTGCCGCTGATTCGCAATGCCGGCTCAGTTGACGAAGCGCGCCAGTGGCTCACGGGCCGCTTCGAGACGATAGCGCAGACGAAGGCTTGGAAAGGCGTGCCGACCGATCTGACGCAAGCTGGCTTCATCGGCAAACTGCAAAAGGTCATGCGTCGGCTCGAATTCTCCGATGCGCAGGCGCAGGCCATACTCGATCTGCAACTGCGCCGTCTGTCTGCGCTCGAACGGCAGAAGATTCTCGACGAGTACGAGCAGATCATCAAGTTGATCGCAGAACTCGAAGAGATTCTCGCCAACGAACAATCGCTGCGCCGCGTCATCATCAAAGAACTCGAAGACGTGAAGAAAGAGTTTGGCGACGCGCGCCGCACACAGATCATTGATGAAGGTGTCGAGCTATCAATCGAAGACATGATCGCCGACGAAGATGTGGCGATCACGGTGACGAACAGCGGCTACATCAAGCGCACGCCTGTCTCCGCTTATTCGCGGCAAGGGCGCGGCGGCAAAGGGCGCTTCGGCGCTTCGACCGGCAAGAACGGCGATTACGTCGAGCACCTGTTCGTCGCTTCGACTCACTCCTACATCATGATCTTCACCGACGACGGGCAGGTCTATAAACTCAAAGTCCACGAACTGCCCGACGCGCCGACCGCCGCGCGCGGCAAGGCCATCGTGAACCTGATCAACATTCCGTCGAGCCGTAAGATCGCTGGCATCGTGCCCGTGCGCGAGTTTGCTGAAGGGCGTTATGTCGTCATGGTCACACGGCGCGGCGTGATCAAGAAGACTTCGCTCGCCGAATTTCAGAACATACGCTCGAACGGCATCAACGCCGTCAACGTGGACAAAGGCGACGAACTCTTCGACGTGATCCTGACCGACGGCACACGCCAAATTTTGATCGCCACGCACGACGGCATCGCCATCCGCTTCGATGAAGAGGGTGTGCGCGGAATGGGGCGTGCGGCACGCGGCGTGCGCGGCATCGGACTGCGCAAGGATGATTACGTCGTCGCGGTCTGCGCGGTCGCGAAAGATGGCGGCGAGCGGATGCTGTCGGTCTCAGAGCAAGGCTACGGCAAGCAGACGAAGGTCTCTGATTATCGGCTGCAATCGCGCGGCGGGCGCGGCGTCATCAACATGAAGACGACGGCGAAGACCGGCAAGGTCGTCGCCGTATTCGCGGTCGAGGACGACTCCGAGATCATGATCATCACGCAGCACGGCAAGCTTATCCGCATCGAGGCGGGCGAGATACGCAAGACCGGCCGCTCGGCGCAGGGCGTGCGGCTGATCAAGACGGACGGCGGCGACAAGGTGACGAGTGCGTCTTTGCTCGATGCGGCGCAGGACGAGGAGACGGTTGCGGCGTTGGCAGAGTAAGCTGTAGAAGTTGACAGCAGAATGGCCGCGAGCGATTGATGCAATCGCTCGCGGCCATATTTTTTCGCGTCGGTACTACTTCTTCATCAACTCCAACACGGCAGTGGTCATCGCTTTGATTGCTGTGCGAATCGTCGGCTCAGGCACGGGCGCGAACAGAGCCGAATGGAGCGAGGGCAGCGGCACGCCGGTCTGTCTGCTCTGGGCGATCTTGGCGGGATCGACTGCGCCAACCCAGAAGATGACGGCCGGAATCTGATGATTCTCAAGCGCGAAGCGGCCGAAGTCTTCGCTGCCCATCACGGGAGCCATGCGCACGACGTTCTCTCGGCCGAGCGCGGCGGTGAAGGCTGTGCTCAAGCGTTCGGCGAGCACCGGATCGTTGTAGGTTGCGGGCGCATACTCCGTCTCGCTTACGCGCACGATGGGCGCGTGATCTGCGGGCACACCGGCGGCGAGCGCTGTGCCTTCGGCGATGCGTTTGATTGAGGCGATGATGTGTTGGCGCACCTCTTCTTTGTAGGCGCGCACGGTCAGTTGCAAGGTCACTTCGTCGGGGATGATGTTGCGCTTTGTGCCGCCGTGGATCGTGCCGACGGTGACCACGGCCGGATCGAGCGGCGAGTTCTCGCGGCTCACGATGGTTTGCAAGGCAATGACGATCTGCGCCGCCAGCACGACCGGGTCTTTCGTCGCTTCAGGCTTCGACCCGTGCCCGCCTAGGCCCCGCACGATGATGTCAACTGAGGTGGAACTAGCGAGCGCGTAGCCGGGTACGATGCCGACCTTGTTGATCTCCAGATCGGCGTTGTCGTGCAAGGCGATAGCGAAGTCCGGCTTGGGGAAGCGCGTGTAGAGGTTGTCGGCAAGCAGTGCCTTCGCGCCGTCAATCGTCTCTTCAGCAGGCTGACCGACGAGGATGAGTGTGCCGTGCCAACGGTCTTTAAGCTGCGCAAGCATGCGCGCCGTGCCGATGAGCGACGTGACATGCACATCATGCCCGCAGGCGTGCATCACGCTCACATCTTGACCGGCATCGTTCTTAGCTTTAACTATGCTCGCGTAAGGCAGCCCAGTCTTCTCTTCGACGGGCAGCGCGTCCATGTCCCCGCGCACGAGCACCGTCGGCCCCGCGCCGTTGCGCATCACGCCGACCACGCCGTAGCCGACGAGTTCGGGTCGTTCGTACTTGCCGACGTGTTCGGTCACTTCGTAGCCAAGCGCGCGCAGTTCTTTGGCCACGAGCGCCGAGGTCTTCGCCTCTTGGTGCGAGAGTTCGGGCGCGGCGTGCAGTGCCTTGTAGGTCGCCAAGAGCGAAGCCATCTCGCGGTCGAGCATGGCGTCGAGCGACGTTTGCGCGCGGGCGGTGGGCATCAGGCAGAGTGCGAGCGCGAGGGCGAACAGGCAGGCCCTTTTGTACATTTCATTGACTCCTTCCAAGTTGCAGCCTGATCAGATTGAGTCGTTGCGGCCGGTTGGCGAAATCGCCACGCGCGGCGGCTCACTTAGCGGCGCTGTCTTTTATCCGCCGCTTCCATCCAAGCGTTGAGCGAAGTCAAGTCGCGATCCGACACCTCGCGCCCGAGACCTTCGCGTAGTCTCTTTTTCAAAACGAGCTTTCTGATCCACCAGAAGAAACCGACCAAGGCCACGAGGGCGATGAAAATGATTGGCATCGAGGATTGTGTCCTTTATTTGCTTAATGCGAGCGAGCGAGAACGGGCCATGCGTCGGGGCTAGGCACACGTGCAGCTTAAAGCATCTCGTTGCGTTGTCAAGTTAGCGCTCTTGTCGGCTTTCGCGTTGATCAACTTTTCGCGCGCCGACTTGCCCTGATCGCAGGCGTCTGTATTAGGCTATACGACGTGACGAGGATCCTGATCGTTGGCGGCGGCATCGGCGGGCTGAGCGCTGCGCTCGCTTTGCGGCAAGTTGGCTTTGCGCCGGAAGTGTTCGAGCAAGCGCCGGAGTTGCTCGAAGTCGGGGCGGCGATTGCCGTGTGGCCGAACGCGTTGCGAATTTTGCAGAGGCTGGGCGTGGCCGATCAGGTGTTGACCAGAGCCGGCGTGATCGAACAAGTGCGTTGGCTCAATTGGGACGGCAGATTGATCAAACACGTGCGCTTCCCCAGCACGGGCGCGCCCGCAGTTGCGCTCCACCGCGCCGACTTACAGCGCGCGTTGTTGCACGCGCTGCCCGCGAGTTCGATCCACTTGGGGCGCGTCTGCGAGAGCTATCAACAAATCGGCGACGAAATCCACGCGCGCTTTGCCGACGGCGCGACTGTCACGTGCGATCTCTTGTTCGGCGCTGACGGTCTTCATTCGCGTCTACGCGCGCAGATACTCGCCGACGGGCCGCCACGTCATCGCGGCTACACAGTCTGGCGCGGCGTCACAGATTGCGCCCCGCAAGCGTTGCCGTCCAACACGGCGTTAGAGCTTTACGGGCGCGGCCAACGCTTCGGCATCGGGCCGGTCGGCTTAGGCCGCACGGGCTGGTGGGCCACGGCCAACGAGCGCGCAGATGCAGCAGAGATTCCGTCTGAGCGCCAACGAAAATTGTTGACGCTCTTCGCCGGTTGGTGCGAGCCAGTCCGTGCACTGATCGCAGCGACACCGGCCGAGACCATCTTGCACACCGCCGCCCTTGATCGCCCGCCGAGCAAACAATGGGGCGCAGGTCGCATGACGCTCTTAGGCGATGCTATTCATCCCACCACGCCGAATCTAGGACAAGGCGGCTGCATGGCCATCGAAGACGCCGTCGTCCTCGCCCGTTGCCTACTGAAATACGGCGTCGCCACGCAAACCTTACGCACCTACGAACGACACAGACACGCGCGCACAACCCTCATCACCAACTACTCGCGCTACTATGGACGCATCGGCCAATGGCAAACTGCTTCAAGCACACGGCTGCGCGGCCTCTTGCTCTCGCTTCTGCCGAAAGCGTTACTGCAACACGTGCTTCATCTGATCTTCGATTACGATGCTTATGCGGTGGATATTTGAGTCAAGGATTGGCCGAAGAGTTTCGTCTTAAAGCAGCACAATAGTATTCCATCTGGCGCGCAGTTGGTGCAGAATCAGCTATGGCTTCTCAGACAATCGCAGCACCGGTTGATCAACCGTATCGCGGGAGCGGCATTGATCGGCCGCGTGGTGTGCCTCTGCCGCCGGAACGTCTGTCTCTGTTTCGCGCCGGTCAGTTGCGCAAGCGTTGGCACTATCTTTCGTTTTGGAGTCGGGAGTTATCTTTCTGCGCAGCGCACGCGAGCGTGGGGCCTCTGCCGCAGGCATACTGGGGCGTCTGGGATCGCGCGGCGCAGCAGTTCCGGCAGGGCAAGCACCTCACAACTTCGTGCGTGCAGTTCGGCCCCGGACATGTCTATGTGCACGACGGCGACGTGGAGATTGACGTGGCGTTCGACGAGTGCGGCAGCTTCGAGGTCTATCGCCCGGAAGACCGCGCCTACATCTGGTCGCACAAAGATTTTTGTCTTGAGGCGCGCGGCACTGTGCGTTATGGCAACACGACGCGCACGGTCGCGGGCGTCATGTTCGTGGACATCAACGAGGGCTATCACACGCGGCACACACAGTGGCATTGGTCGGCCGGCGCGGGCCTTGATCAGCACAACCGGCTCGTCGCCTTCAACGCCATCACCGGCCTCTTCGACACCCCGACCAACAGCGAACGCACCATCTGGATCGACGGCGTCGCGCAAGAAGTCGGGCCAAACACATTTTCCGAAGACCTCTCAACCGTCTCCTTCGCCGAAGGCGGCACGCTCAGCTTTCAACCCGAAGCCCTGATCGAACATCACGACAACTTCATCCTCATCCGCTCAGACTACTTTCACTGGTTCGGCACATACACAGGCACACTGCCCGGCGGCATCGAACTGCGCGAAGCCCACGGCGTCCGCGAGCGCCACGAGGCGCTCTGGTAATCTCAAACATCTTCGCTGTGCTGCAACGCTTCGGGCGCGCCTTCGCCTTCGACCCAGACTTCGCCGTCTTCGTAGAACTCTTTCTTCCAGATCGGCACGGTGCGTTTGAGTTCGCGGATGGCCCACTCGCAGGCGGCGAAGGCGGCGCGGCGATGCGGCGCGCTGACGCTGATGACGACGCTAGTGTCGCCGATCTCAAGCCGGCCCGTGCGGTGGATGATGCCGATGTGCGTGATGTTGAACTGTGCGTGCGCTTGCCGGCCCAAGCGTTGCAACTCGCTGAGGGCCATCGGCGCGTAAGCCTCATAGACGAGATAGAGTGTGCGGCGGCCGCGCGTCCATTCGCGGACGTAGCCGTCGAGCGTGACGGTCGCGCCTGAGCGCGTGGGCACGATGCGCCGCGCGACCGCGCCCACGTCAATCGGCTCGGTCGTCAGTTCAAAAAAATCCTGCGCGCTGTGTTCGGCCGATTCATCTGCCGCGCCGCCGCTCACCGGCGGGAAGATGGCGACTTCATCATGCGCGCTGATGGGCGCATCCATCCCTGCATACTCTTCGTTGACGGCGACGAGCAGCGCGCGTCCGAAGCGTTGCAAAGCAGGATGACGTGCGAGCACTTCGGTGAACACGCTCGCAGCCGTCGCGGGCGCGTGCACCGTCAACTCTTCTTCGCTGCAACCGGCCGCCTCGCGTGCTGCGCCGAAGAACAACAAACGCACGTTGATCTGTGTCGCGTCAGTCATGCGTCGAGTTTGTCTCGGTCAATCATTCGTTGAGGTCTAGGTGTTTGCCGGCGTGGCCGTTGTTGCGCGCGACGGCGTGGGCGCGGGCGCGCTCTTCGTAGTTGCCGACCACTTGCGCGAGCATCTCGCTGATGCGCCCGAGACGCTCGGCCGTGGAGCGCGTCTCAAGCAACTCTTGTTTGATTTCAATGTCCAACTCCATCGCGGCAGCGACAAGGAAGGAGAGCCGTTCGGGGTCAGTCGTCGGCAAGTCGGGCAGGCCCGTGCGGTCGTCGTTGATCGTGCGGACAGCACGCGCAATGCGCGTGAACAGGTCAGACACTTTCTCCGCGCGAGCGGCGAGCAGGTCTTCATCCTCCGTCTCGTCTTCAAAGACGGTGACGCGCCCGACCAAGTAAGGCTCGTCCGAGTCAACGTAAGTATCGAGCCGATAGCGCACCAAGCCGACGACGAGTATGTTCGAGCGGCCGTCCGGCAACGGTTGCACTTCAACGACCTCCGCAACACAGCCCACATGCCCGACTGCGGGCCGGTCGCCCGCGCTCGCACTCTCGTCGAAATGCGGCAGCCCGAATAAATTATTCGACACACGTATGTCCGCGAGCAGACGACGATAGCGCGGCTCGAAGATGTGCAGCGGCAAAGGCACGCCCGGAAAAAGCACCAACGGCAACGGGAACAGCGGCAGTTCGCGTATGCCGCTCACTTTGTCGAAGTCATCGCTCATTGAAAGACAGTGACGAGTGACGAGTGACAAGTGGCGAGCCGAGAACAAGTCTTTAACTTGTCACGCGTCACTTGTCACTCGTCATTGCTTTTAATGCGTTTCGCTCTAACGCTTGCAGGGCGGTTGCGGGGGCCGTCAGTTCGAGTTCGTGCTCGTCCGCCGGGGCGGTCTGCGGCGCGCTCAACGATTCGTTGGTCGGCGCAATGCGCTTCTCTATCTCATCGAGAATTTTTTCGGGTGACTCGTCGCTAAGGGCAAGTTCCTTAGCCTTAAGGACGAGTTCGGCCATTTCGGGGGCGCGGTTGCGATAGCGATTATTGCGCTTGATCAAATCTTCGACAATGCGCCGCTCGCGCACCTGACGCGAGGCATCGGCGTCAAGCCCGGCAGCAACCGCGTACTCTTGAGGCACGCTGCGGTTTGTGATCATCACATGCAATGCGCCGGTCAATCGCTTCGCCTCCTCACGCATACGTGAGATGTTTAGGTCTGAATTCTTGAAGCCTAGATGCCCGCGCAGGTTGATCTCAATGATCGGCGCAGGCGTGTAGTCGTCTTCGGGGTCGTGTCGCCGCGCTTCATTGCGGACAACTTCCATCACGCCTTCGTGCACGGCGTCGGCATCAACGACGCCCGACACGTCGTAGCTCAAGCGTTGAAACGGGCGCTGCGTGTAGTCGCGAAAATGCTCGGCGCGAACGTTGTGCGCTTCGTCAACTTCGATCAGATAGACGCCGCGCTCCTCACGGTATTCGTCAATCGAGACGGCTTCGAGCGAGCCGGGATTGAAGGCCCAGCCTTCGATCTCGAAACGCTTGTGCGTGTGCCCGAGCGCGAGATAATCAACGAGGCCGCGCAACTCCTTCATCCGTTCGATGGAGAGCGCCGGAATGTTCGGTCGGTTAAGTTGCCCTTCGACGTCTGTGTGCAGCAAGAGAATGTTGAATAGGCCGTCGCCGTGCGCGCGGCGCAGAGCTTCGACGAGGAGCGGGATGGCGGCGTTGGCGCTCGTGCCGTACCAGTGTGTGCCGAAGATGCGCGCGCCCGCGATGTCTATGTAAGAACCCGTGTGCTCAGCTTCATTCCAAGGCACGAGCGCGAGCTGCCCCGCTTCGTCGTGCGCCGGCTCAAGCAGTTTCAAATAGCCCCAACGCGAGAGCGAGCGCATCCAACTGTAATCCGAGACCGCATCCTTCTGATCATGATTGCCTTCGATGGCCACGACCGGAATCCGTGCCTCGCGCAGCAGCCGCAGGCCCGCCATCGCGTGGTTCATCGCTTCGGGTTCAACCTTGCGCGCGTTGAAAAAATCGCCCGCGATCAGCACGAAATCAACCTTGCGCTCGATGGCGTAAGTCTGAACCACGTCGAGCCACGCCCGCGCAAAATCCTTGACGCGCTCGTCCAAGTTGTAGCGCCGGCAGCCCAGATGTATGTCCGCAATATGGAGGAACTTCATAACGACACTCAAACTGATGCGTTTATTATACGACAGAAAGGCGAGCGGACAGAGAGCAGACTGTGCAAAGTTCAAGGTTCAAAGTTTAAGGTTGATGTGACTTTGAACCTTGAACTGCTGCTGATAAAAAAATAAGCCCCCGCGACTCTGGGTTGAGTCTGTTTGGGCGACGGGGGCTTGGCGACCGCGCGGCGGTAGAAGGGAGACCGCAAGGCGCGGGCGGTTACGGACTCTCGTGAAGGGGTACGAGAGCCGAAGTTGAGAATTGACAAAGAGCTTGTGGCTCGCGCCGCGCCGCTTCGGTGGTCAGGCCCTGAAACCCGACCGACGCGAGCCAACCGTTACTCGGCCGCTTTGGGTGGAGGCGTGCGGATCGAGTCACGCATAATCCGATTCAGCGCGCGAATGGCGGGGCGGGCTGTGCGTTCGTCAATCCGCCTGCGCGCTAGTTCAAACAACACGCCGCGTATCTCGGCCGGCGTCAGATCGCTCTCATCACGCCCGGCAAGCGGCAGCACTTCAACGGCCTGTCTGTTTATCATCACACACCGCCTTGCTCGTCCGCTCAGCTTGCAGCGTTCTTGGTTCAGACCATCTCAAGCTGCTGCGCGTAGGCCGTCTGGCGTAGGGTCGCGTGCAACTGCTCCACGTCGAGCGGCTTGCTCAGGAAACCGTCCGCGCCGCCCGCAAAGCATGCGGCTTGCGTCTCGGCGTTGTCATCGGAGCTAACGACGAAGACCAGCGCGCGCGGGCAATGCGCCTTGAGATATTCGAGTATGCGCAAGCCCGTGAGCGTCGAACCGGGCACGGGCGGCAAGTGCAGGTCGAGGAGCGAAACGTGCGGCTCATAGACCGTCACACGCCGGATCGCCGACGGCATATCCTCAGCCGTCATCACGTCGTAGTCGTCGCATAGCGACCAGTAGAGTTGCTGTCTGATCGCGGCGTCGTCATCAATGATCAATACCTTTGGTCTCACTTGCGCTGCCTCTCTACACGCCGCCTTATCGCAATGCTCGTGCCAACAAACAGCCGCCCACCGATCCACCCAAATGCCGTGTAAATCGCGCTTCACACAAAAGACCGCTGCCTGCACGTGTCAACTCATGGCGACAACGCATGCCGCATGTGTGCACAGTTGTGGACATGTGCAGTGGTCAGTGGTCGGTGGTCAGTGATCAGTAAAGACAGAATTTGCTTTTACTGACCACTGCTCTGTTCAGATGTTGAGTTCGCTGAGCAGGCGATGGAGGTAGGAGCGGCTGATGCCGAGGCGTTTGGCGGCGGCCACCTTGTTGCCGCCTTCTTGTTGCAGGGCGCTCTGGATCATGCGTTGGCGCAAGTGTGTGACCGCGCCTTCGAGCGTCGTGTCGCCGGTGCTGGCGGTCTCGGCTTCGGGTAGCACGGCGCGCTGCATCTTTTCCGGTAGGTGCTCCGTGCCGAGGCGCGGCCCCGGCGTGAGCACCACCAGCCGCTCGATCACGTTTTCGAGTTCGCGCACGTTGCCGGGCCAGTCGTACTCTTGCAGCGCCTTGTAGAGCGCGGGCGTGAGTTCGGGCAGTTGCCGCGCGTGTTTGTCGGCGGCTTTGGCGGCGAAGTGCGCGGCGAGGAGCGGGATGTCTTCGCGTCGTTCGCGCAAGGGGGGCAGCACGAGCGGCACGACGTTGAGCCGAAAGAAAAGATCGCTGCGAAAGCGACCCGCGGCGATGTCACTTTCAAGATCGCGGTTGCTGGCAGCGATCAATCTTATGTCCACGTTGATCGTCTTCGTGCTGCCGAGTCGCTCGAAGGCGCGCTCTTGCAGGACGCGCAAAAGTTTGATCTGCACCGTCGCGCTCAACTCGCCGATCTCGTCTAGGAAGAGCGTGCCGCCGTCAGCCAACTCGAAGCGCCCCTTCTTCGCTTGCGTCGCGTTGGTGAATGCGCCGCGCTCGTGCCCGAACAGTTCCGACTCGATCAGCGCCTCCGGCAACGCCGCGCAACTGACCGCGACGAACGGCTGCTCGCCGCGCACGCTCTCTTCGTGGATCGCACGCGCGACGACCTCTTTGCCCGTGCCGTTCTCGCCCATGATGAGCACGGTCGCAGATGTTTCAGCGACGGCGCGCGCTTGCTTGAGCACACGTTCAAGCGCGGGCGCAGACCCGATCACGCGCCCGAAGCCGCGCCGCGCAGACGATGCACGCAGCGCAAGGTTCTCTTGTTCAAGCCGGCGGACGCGCGCCGCTTGCCGGACGATGTGCGCAACCTCAGCCTCGCTGAACGGCTTCTCAAAAAAACCGTACGCGCCATAACGGATCGCTTCGAGCGCAACCTGTCGCTTGTCGCTGCCGGTGATGACGACGACGGGCACGGCCGGGCGCACAGTGTGCGCGGCTTCGATGACGGCGAGACCTTCGCTGATGCCTTCGAGATCGGGCGGCAGATGCAGGTCGCAGAGCACAACGTCCACGCGCCCCGTCTGCAAACGCGCTTCAGCTTCGGCGCGCGTCTCGGCTTCGATGACCGCGTGCTCGGCTTCGAGCGCCCAGTAAAGTTGTCGCCGCAGCACGCGGTCGTCATCCACGATCAGCACCGTCGCTTTGTCTTGCTTCTCGTCGCTCATCGAAACTTATTTCAGTCGCGCTCGGACGTAATTGTTGACGACAAGGCGCAGCCTCGCTCATTGATAAAAATTTGCAACCCGGAAAGGCAAAGCCTTTCCGCACATCAGAGCGGCACAGCCGCGATTAGTTGCTGCGCCAATGGTTAACTAGCTGGTCGAAAATTAAGAACTACCGCGGGGCTTGGTCAACGGCTGAAGCGCCTTGCGCGTTGGTCGGCTGTGGCGACCTTACGGCGGCAGGCGCGCTCAAACCTTTGACCGGCATGGATGGTAACACGACGCGAAAGCACGTGCCAGCGCCAAGTTTGGACTGCGCGTCGAGCCGGCCGCCGTGCGCGGCGACGATCTCGCGGCAAGTGTAGAGGCCGAGGCCGATGCCCTTCTCCTTTGTCGTCGAGAACGGGCGGAACAGACGCGTGCGCACGAACTCTTCAGTCATGCCGACGCCCGTGTCGCACACGCTGATGAAGACTTGGCCCTCGCCCTCTGTGCCCGCCGTGACGGTCAAGCGCCCCTGCTTCGTGCCCATCGCTTCGAGCGCGTTGATGATGAGATTGTCAAGGACGCGCTCGATGCGCTCGCCGTCAACGTACGCGCTGAGACTGTCGGGCAGTTTGCTCTCGATCTGATGCAGCGCCGCCGCAGGCTCGGCCGTCGTCGTCAACACACGCCGGATGAGCGGCACGAGATCGGTCTCGCGAATCGCGTGCCGATACTCGCCGCTCAGAGTCCGCACCGGTTCATTAAGGCGCGCGACGATGGCGCGCAGCTTATCTGTCGCCGCGCGCAGACTGCTGATCGCGTCCTCACGAAACTCCGCGCGATGAAACTGCCGCTCCATGTTGTTGACCAGAAACGAAAGGCCCGTGATCGCGTTTTTGAGATCGTGCGTGAGCATCGCGGACAGACGTAGGAACGATTGAAACTGCTTCGACTCCGCTTCGCGCGCGATGTGCTCGCGCAAGCGGTCGCTCATCAAGTTGAAACTCTCGGCCAGCAAGCGCGTCTCGTCGGTTGATTTCACATGGATGCGCTGTTCGAGATTACCGGCGGCGATCTCTGCGGCGGCGGCCGCGACGCGATTGATGCGCTGCGCGGTGCGCTGGAGGATGATGGTTAGGATGACAGCGGCCGCCAATGCCAAGAGGATCGTCAACCCGATGCCGATTGGGCCGATCAGTTGCCACCCTGCGCTCGTCGTGTTGGCTGCGACCGCGACCGACAGATCGAGGTTTTCAATCGGCTGATAAACCGCGAGCCAACGCGCGCCGTTCGGCGTCGTGAAGAACTCCGCGCCGCGCGCACCCGGCCGGATCGCTTGGGCAACCGGAGCGAAGCCCGGTATCGCGCTCGCCGCCGGATTATATTTGAGCGCGCGATTCGTGTGATAGATGATCTGCCCGCTCCGATCCAACACGACGACGAACCTTTGCGCATCGGCACGTGCGCCATTCGTGTCTGTCTGCTCCGCTTCGATCCGATCAAGCAACACATCGAGTTTCAACTCGGCGACGATTGCGCCCGTCGGTTTGTCTGTTGCGCTCTCGTCGGCAAAGACCGGCACGGTATAGTTGAGCGCTGCGCCGAACGGCGCGCGTGTGACCGCGCCGCGCAACGGCCGCTGCTCACGCGTCGTCCAGACGCGCTCGTCCAACGGCACGTTCTTAGCCAGCACCTCGCTCGGCTTGAAGACGACTACGCCGTCAGTGATGAGCGGTTCGGCGCGGATGGTTGTTTGCTGGCCTGCGCCGACCAGCGTGAGTGCCGCGAAATAGGTTGGATTGGCGCGCACGAACGATTCGAGCGTGGCGCGCGCGTCGTCCGCCGATGAGGACGCGGTAGATGCTTGCGTGTTCGTCGCAGCCGCCTCGACTTGTGTCTGTTGTTCACGCAAGTAGTCGTGCAACGCGCGCGTGCGCGCCAACTCGCTCAGGCCAATTTCGCGGTCGGCGAGCATTCGGCTCAGTGCGCCGGCCGTGTGGGCCGCGCGATACGTGACATCATCGCGCAGCAGGCGCTCGACCGCGCGCGTGCCGCTGCGATAGTAGCCGAGGCTCAACAACAACACCGGCACGAGGCCGAGCACGATAAAGACGAGCAGCAGTTTGGCGCGAATGCTCATGTCGAGTTTGCTTCACACACGCTTGCGGCCGAACTCTGCGAGCAGCGGCGCGAAGCGCGCGATCACTTCGTCGTGCGCCGCGCCGTTAGTGGCGACGAGGCCGTTGCGGTTCTGCACGTCCTCTGTATTGTAGCGATAGGGCGCGCCCCAGAGGTCTGTCAGACGCCCGCCCGCCTCGTGCAAGATCGCTTCGGGCGCGCACGTGTCCCACTGCTTCGTGCGCGGCGAGAGATGTATGTAGAGGTCGCATTGGCGCTCGACGATGAGACCGATCTTGATCCCGACCGAACCGCGCGCCACTTGCTCTTTGAAACCGAACGCGCGCACCACCGTGTCCATCTTCGGACTGCGATGGTTGCGACTCACAGCGAGCCGCAGGTGCGGCAACTTTACTTGTTGCGAGACACGCAAACGCTCCGCGCCCGTCTCGCGGCGCACGACCCACGCGCCATGCCCGCGCGCCGCATAATAGAGCACGTCCGTGTCGGGCAGATAGACGACGCCGAGCGCGGGCGCGCCCTCGATGGCGAGACCGATCTGCACGGCGAAGTCGCCGTTGCCCGCGATGAAGCCCTTCGTGCCATCGAGCGGATCAATGATCCACACGCGCGCGCGATCAAGCCGCCGCACGGTGTCAACAGACTCTTCCGACAACAGTCCGTCATCGGGAAACTCTGTTTGCAGCCCGCTCATAATCAGGTCGTTGGCCGCATAGTCAGCTTGTGTGACCGGGTCTTCGTTCTCGCTCTTGTGGACGATCTGCAACGGCCCGCCGTAATGCACGAGCGCCGCCGCGCCCGCCGCCCGCGCCAACCTGACGCCCACGCGCAACTCACGCGCGAGCGGCCCCGCCAGCCCTGCTTGCAACCCTTCTGCCTGTTCGCTTACTGCCATAACTTAAAAACAGTGACGCGTGACAAGTTAAAAGCTTTGTCTTGCTCGTCACTTGTCACTCGTCACTTGTCACTGCCTTTCGTGCCGCATCGCGGATGATGTCGAGCGTCAGATCAATATCACGGCGCGTGGTGCGGAAGTTGACAATGCAGGCGCGCAAGGCGAAGCGCCCGCGCAAGACTGCGTTCGAGATGTAAGCGCGCCCGCCGCGCTGCACCGCATGGACGATCCGCTCGTTCAATTCATTCAACTCCGTCCCGATGCGCGCGCGTGTTGCATCGTCCGCTTCAATCAGCGCGCGGCGCACGTCCGGCGGCACATAACGAAAACAGCAGATGCTTAGCTCGACCGGCGCAAGCAACTCGAAATCTTCGCACGCTTCGATTTGTTCAGCCATGTACGCGGCGAGCGCGCAGTCGTCGGCAATCGCGGCGGCGATGCGCGGCACGCCGTAGTAACGCAGCAGCAACCACAACTTCAACGCGCGGAAGCGGCGCGAAAGTTCGATCCCGTAATCGAAGAAAGCGAACGACTCTTCGTCCGTCTGCTCGAAGATTTTGATGTAGTCTGCGCCCGCGTCCAATGCCCAAGCGGCGCGCGCGCGTGCAGGCTCGCGCAGCAACAGGCAGCCGCAGTCCACAGGCGTGTAGAGCCACTTGTGCGGATCGAGCGCGACCGAATCGGCGCGTTCAAGCCCATTGAAGAGCGCGCGCTTCGGCGCAGCGAGCGCGGCCGGTGCGCCATAAGCGCCGTCAACGTGAAACCAGAGATCATAACGGGCCGCGACCGACGCGATCTCCGCAAGCGGATCGACCGCGCCGGTGTTGACCGTGCCCGCGTTCGCCACGACGCAGCAGGGGCGCAGGCCCACTTGCAGATCAGCTTCGATCCGTTCGCGCAAGCCGCGCACGTTCATGCGAAACCGCTCGTCAGTTTCAACGACGCGCACATGCTCGCGCCCCAAGCCGATGATGTCCGCCGCTTTCGTGATTGAATGATGCGCTTGATCTGAAACGTAAACAGTCATCGGCGCGCCCGCGTGCCACAATCCATGACGCGAGACATCGAACGAAGCGCTGTCGCTTGAATCATCGCCCACGTTTGCAGTTGCGTTCGCGCTCGTTTCGTCTCGCGCCTTCGTGCGTTGCGCGATGTAGAGCGCATCAAGATTGGCCATCGAGCCGCCGCTTGTGAGCAGACCGCCCGCGTCGTGCGGATAACCGATCAACTGCGCGAGCCAGCGTACTGTGGTGCGTTCGACGTGCGTGGCGGCCGGCGCAGAGCGCCACACAGGCACGTTCTGATTGAGCGCCGACGCGATCAGATCGGCGAACGCGCCGATGGGTGTCGCGGGCGAAGCGACGTAGCCGAAGAAGCGCGGGTGACCGTTCTGCCGGCTATTGGCAAAGATGCGCGCGCAATCGGCGAACAACTGATCCAATTTGTCAGGGCCATCCAACGGCAACGGCGCATCGAGTTGGGCCGCGATCTCCTTTGCGTTCGTCTGCGGAAAGACGGGCCGTTCGCTTATGTGCGCGAAGTAATCAGCGACAAGCGCGACGGCGCGGTCTGCCAACGTGCGCAACTCTTCGTCCGCGATGTCGAGCGACGACGAGCGCACCGCAGTTGCAGCCGTCTCGTCGTCGGTTGATCGCGTTTCGCGTCGCTCGCTGGCTCTCGATTCGCTCATCGGTTTCAGCCTGTGCTGATGGTCAACCTATCACATCGCGCGCGGCGCGGCGAAGTCCGCCCTTGCCGTGATGCACAAAGCGCGCTTATATTCTGCGCACACACTGCGAATCACGGCCAAAACTTTTATGCTTTGAGAGGATGAGAATGAATAACAGCAAACGTGACGACGAACAGACTGCGCCGCGCGTCTCCCGGCGCAACTTCATCGCCCAAGCGACGACCTTGACCGGCGCAGGCGTGGCCGCCGCGACACGTCTGGTCGCGCAGGATAATAAACCGGCGACCGCGACCGCGCCGAAGCTGAGCGTGTCGCCGCTCGGCACGATGGTCGAATACAAGAGCGGCGACTTGACGATGCCCGCTTATCTCGCACGCCCGCCGAAGCAGAAGATCGCGCCGGCCGTGCTCGTCATCCACGAAGTCTTTGGCTTGAACGATCACATCAAGAATGTGGCCGACCGCATCGCGCACGAAGGCTACGTCGCGCTCGCGCCCAACTTCTTCGTCCGCGCGAATCTGACGCCGCCCAAAGATGCCTCGGACATGACGGCGCTACGCAAAGCCGTCTCAAGCATCCCAACCGACGCAGCAATCAAAGACATGCAAGCGGGGCTGGATTATCTGAAAGCCGATAAGGGCGTGAAGCCGAAGCTCGCCTCAATCGGCTTCTGTATGGGCGGCGGCTTCTCCTATCAGATCGCCACGCACACGAAAGACCTCGCGGGCGCAGTCATCTTTTACGGCCGCACGCCGATTGAGCTTGTGCCGCAAGTCTCCTGTCCGCTGCTCGCCAGCTTCGGCGCACTCGACACAGGCATTCCGGCCGAACAAGTGCAGGCTTGGGTTGACGCGCTCAAGAAAGCTGGTAAGTCTGTGGACGCGAAAATTTATCCGAACGCCAAACACGGCTTCTTCAACGACACGCGCCCCGAAGCCTACAACGCCGACGCAGCCGCCGACGCATGGCAGCGCGTGCTCAAGTTCTTCCACGAACGACTCGGAACATAAGAAGTGATGAATGATGAGTGCAGAGTGATGAATTAACTCTGCACCCATCACTCTGCACTTATCGCTTACTGCTATGACCATCAATGGCTACGCTACGACTGAAGGCACGGCGCGTTATCGTGAACGCTTGCGCGAAACGGCCGCCGAGAATCATTTTCGCTACGAGCAGCAGTTGTGGCTCTCGTCCATCGGCATCGGCACATATCTGGGGCCGCCGGATGAAGCGACGGATCAAAGTTACACCGAAGCGGTCGTGCGCGCCGTCGAACTCGGCGTGAACGTGATCGACACGGCGGCGAACTATCGCTTCCAACGCA
>Ga0209153_1000376_pt1 | contig 21881 bp, 10 predicted proteins | sample GraSoiAngelo_120_FD_185877 | JGI IMG/M metagenome (GOLD analysis project Ga0209153, IMG submission 185877) | Grasslands soil microbial communities from the Angelo Coastal Reserve, California, USA - 14_0919_09_20cm (SPAdes) (version 2) | ecosystem: Environmental > Terrestrial > Soil > Grasslands ...
TCGTCCTGGGTATGCATCAGATTTTATACCCAATGCTGGAACAGCATACAAATGTACTACGTCTGCACCCGCCACAACAAAACGTATATGTGTTAATTCTGGTATAATTACACGATTATCCACTTCTAACATTCTTAGTCGTCCTAGTTCCAAATCACTTTCAGGTATTATATATGAATCAAACTCTACAAATTCTTCATCATTATTTGTAAAATCTGGATATTGGTAACTTCAATATCACTGATGACCTTCACTGTATATTACTAAGGATGGGTCTATAACCTCATCCATTAAATAGAGTAATTTAAAGGAAGGAAAAGCTATTAATATTAGTATTAAGGCAGGTGTAATAGTTCAAATTAATTCTACCAATGTACCATGGTTCATGTATTTATTAGATATACGTGATTTAGTATAATTTAATGTTATAGAAATAAATATTCAAGTTACAGCAAACATAATTATTGCTAAATAAAACATAATATTATTGTGTAATTCTTCTAAAGCTTCCATTTGGGGAGTAGCATTATCTTGGAAAAATAAACCTCAAGGTTCAGGGGTATCATATTTTGTTAAAAAGTTTTTGTACATAGTTAGAAAATTATTTTCATTTAAAATTGTGGCATCTGACTCAAGTAATAATAACTTTTCACGGGGACTAGCCATATATATACATATGATTAATATATTGTTCATTTTTTTAGGTTATTTGTTTAGTTATATTTGTTTAAGATAAAAATATTTATTACAAAAATTTAATTTAAAACATTTTGCGTGAATATATATATATATATATTTACTGTTATATACTAAGATCCTCAATAATAAACAGAAATATATAAAAATAATCACACTACATCCACGAAATGTCAGTATAAAATAGCTGACTCTAAACCTAGATGATGATTTTCAGTTAAATGATAAGCTAATACACGTCAGAAACCTACTGCTAAAAAAGCAGTACCTATCATAACATGTAAACCATGAAAACCAGTACCAAAATAAAAACAAGATGCGTAAGTACCATCACTTATAGTAAAAGAAGATACTGTATATTCTATACCTTGAAGTGATGTAAATATTATAGCTAATAATATTGTATATATTAATCCATATAATGCTCCACTTCTATTACCTTGTATTAAAGAATGATGTGCATACGTAACTGTAACACCCGAGGATAATAAAATTATAGTGTTAAGTAATGGTAATTCAAAAGGATTGATAGATTCTATTCCCATAGGTGGTCATTTTGCCCCTAATTCTATTGTAGGTGATAAAGCACTATGAAAAAAAGCTCAAAATATAGCAAGGAAGAATAGCGCTTCTGATACTATAAATAAACCAACTCCCATACTTAAACCACGTTGTACTGCTAATGTGTGATTTCCTATATAAGTACCTTCCGATATTACGTCTCTAAATCATAAAGACATACAATAAACAACACTTATAAGAGATACAAATAATAAATTAACACCTTTTTCAAAACCTTGAAAACTTAATACTGCACTAAATGCTGTAGCTAATAAACAAAAACTTGTATTTAAAGGTCAAGGTGATGGTGATACTAAATGAAAAGGATGAGCTTGAAATTTACTTCGAATTAAGTTAGTCATATATTTAAATATATTTAAATAGTTACACTTTTAATAAATCTGTTTAAATTATAATTTATTACTTAGCCCTTTAAACTAAATTATTATATAATATTGTAGAAAGTGATAATTTAAAATTTATAAACTTACATGAAGGAAGGAAGGAAGGAAGGAAGGAAGGAAGGAAGGAAGGAAGGAAGGAAGGAAGGAAGGAAGGAAGGAAGGAAGGAAGGAAGGAAGGAGAGTAAGTTTATATATGCAAACTTAAAATTTACTATCAATATCAAACAACTATAAAATATTTATTTTTACATTTAATTAAAGTTAATAGTTTCACTTAAGGAACTAGCTAATAAACTACATAAATTTAAGGGTTCATTGGGCATTAATATAAAAATTGTTATAGTTAATGTTAATATAGCTATAATAATAGATAGATAGTTTGAAAGTGTAACTTCGACAAATAAATAAGATTTTTTATAGTCAGTTTTATCAAAATATATTGTTTTTACAATGTATAAGTAATAAACAGCACCTATTACACTAGTTAATATACCAACTATAACTAACATGGTATTATTATTATCTAGAGCACTAGTTAATACCATCTGTTTTCCAAAAAATCCTGCTAAAGGAGGTAATCCTACAAATGAAAACATACTAATTGCTAAACACAAGGCCAATAGAGGATTAATTGAAAAATACCCTTTTAATTGACTAATTAATTGTATAGGAGAATTGTTTTTTTCAGATAAGTTGTTATATTCTGAAATATTTGTATGATATAGATATAAACTAAAACCTATAGCAATTATAACAATAAATGCATTTAAATTTGTTAGAATATATTGCATTATATAAAATATGAAAGCTTGATACGACTCTATACTATGAGCTATTAAAGCTAATAATATAAAACCTATATGAGATATTGTACTATAAGCTAGTAATCTTTTTATTCTTATTTGTGTTAAACCTAAAATAGTACCTATTATAAGAGAGAAAAAACAACTTATAGATAAACTTATAGTTCATGAATATAGCTGTATGGTTGAATATATTAGTGTACTAGTATAATGGGACAATTCTAATAAAAGTATTAGTATAGATATTTTACCTAATATTGCTATAAAAGTTGTAACTATTGTTGGTACCCCATCATATACATCAGGAGATCATCAATGGAATGGAGCAGCAGCTATTTTAAATAAAAATCCTACAGATATTAAAAGGAAAGAATAAAATATATAAGTATGCATATATCATGTAGAAAAGTTTAAATATCTCTCAGAATCTGAGATTATAGAATATATACCATCTAGATTTGTTAAACCTGAATTAGCATATATCAATGCTACACCTAATAATATAAAACATGAAGATAACCCTCCTAATAAAAAATATGTAAGAGCAGACCCTGTAGATGATTCAGAATTTCTATGCATAGCTGATATTATATATAAACTAAAACTCTGTAATTCTATACATAAATATATAGAACCTAAATCACTCGATGCTAACAAAAGCGTTGCACCTGTTATTACAAATATTATTATTAATGCGTATTCTATTATAGTAAACTGCTCTGATACTTTATTTATAATACTTGTATATTGTTTTACTTTCTTTGTAAGTGTATCTAATAAGGACATCGAATCACCTTTATATTTTTTTCTCGGATAAAACCCTGTCATTAACAATATTATACCACATACTAACAATATAAATATTTGAAAGCTGTGGGTTATAGGTGTTACGTTGAATAGTCCATTGTATAGACCTATTCCTTTTTGTAAATAAGTTATGTGAAAACTTAACATTGAGGATATAATACCATAAAATACTATTAATAAACCTATTCTAGAGTATAAAATTGATGTATCAGGTCTTATTGTTAGACCATTTGAAAAAAGTAATAATAAAAGAAAAGTTAATATCATTTTTGTTTTTATTCGATTTTGTCTTATTTAAGGGATAAATAAGGTGCTTATTAATATATAATAATTTATTTTAAAAGAGATTAATAACAGTAAACACTGTTTTACATTAAAAAATTAGTTGCTATTGTCATATCAAAAAAGTTACTTATTTTACTACTCATATCAGTAAATAATTTTATTATTTACTGATATGCAAAATTACTTATTATAATATTTTGTTATGTTTATATCAATTAAACTAAACTATCAAAAGTAAACAAAACAGAATAAGTAGAATAATGCAGACCATCTAATATAGGAGCAGGGTATATACCAAAAATTACAGTAAATAATACTAAAACTAAAAGAATATTAAATTCTCGTTTATTTAAATCTGGTATATAATTTTCTCAAAAATAAATAAAAAATGACCCGGCAAAAGCTATTCTGTTATACATAAATATAGTATATGCTGCAGAAAATATAATAGATAGGGATGCTAATGCTCCTGCTAAAGGCAATCTTTCAAAAACACCATATAAAGACATGAATTCTCCTATAAAATTTAATGTTAAAGGCACAGCACAATTACCTAAACATAAAATAAAAAATAATATGGAAAATAAAGGCATTACTTGGGCAATACCTCTATAATATGTTATTAATCTTGTAGATGATCTATCATATAATATACCTCCAGCACATATAAATAAACCTGATGAAACAAAACCATGTGCTAATCCTAAAGTGATTCCACCTTCTATACCTTGCAAAGTATTACTAAATACACCTAAAAGATATACAGCTGCATGACATACAGATGAATAAGCAATTAATTCTTTAACATCAATAGTTCTAAGTGTGCTTAAACTAGCATATATAATAGTTAGAACTCCTATTAAAAATACTATATACGTATAATACATAAAAGCTTTGGGTAATAAAGGTAAAATTAATCTAAGAATACCATATAGACTTAATTTTAAAACAATACCAGCCAGAATTATACTACCAGATAAAGGTGATTCAACATGGGCTTTTAATAATCAGCTATTTACATAAATGACTGGTGTTTTAACAGCAAAAGCTATAAAAATTCCATAGAATAGAAACAATTGAGTGCTAAAAATAAAATTTGTCTTAGATAAAACATCGAAGTCTGTAGAACCTATTAAAGATAACATTGTTATTATAGATAATAACATAAATAATGAACCTAATAAAGTATATAAGAAAAAATAAAAACTAGCTCTTACTTTTTCATTAGAACCATAAAGCCCTATTAATATAAATAAAGGAGCTAATATACTTTCAAAAAAAATATAAAATAATAATATATCCAATACTAAAAAAACTATTAATAAGGATGTTTCTAATAATAACATTATTATTAAAAAGATAATTGTATTTTCTTTTATAGACTTTCAGTTAGATATTATTGATATAGGCATAATTATAGTTGTTAATAACACAAAGTATATGGACAAACCATCTATACCTAAGTAAAAATCAAAATAACTTATTTGATAGTGTTCTTGAACAAATTGAAATTGTTTACTACTACAATCAAATAATATATATATTATTAAAGATATAATTAAATCTACAATTGTTACAGCTAAGGCTGTAATTTTTAACAATTTTGTATTATGTGCTGTAATATTATAAGTTAAAGCAACGGACAAAATAAATATACCTATTAAAGGTATTAATATTAAAAGTAATAAAAACATAATTTATTGAATAAAAATTTTTCTTCTATTATATGTAACGCCTAGCACATCTGCCGGCAAACCTAAAAAGTGAAATCGGGTTATTATGATTCGAACATAACAATTCCTCAACCCAAATGAGGCGCCTAACCAACCTGGCTCTAACCCGTAAACAGAGAATATCCGATTTGAACGGATGTGATCGTTATGATCAAATAAGTTTCAAGCTTATCACCTTAAACCGCTCGGTCAATTCTCTTTTAATAATTCTAACAATTGATTCTTCAGCGACTCGAACGCCAAACCTACTCTTATCAAAAGTATACTTTACCGATTAAGTTAAAGAATCTTTAGAAATAATTCTATTTTACAACATATTATTACTCCTTATTTAAGCATTAAAACTATATTTTTACATAAAGATAGATATCAAGAGCACTCAGATTTGAACTGAAAACACGAAGTTTGAAGCTTCTTATTTTACCTATTAAACTATACTCTTTATATGTAATAAACATATAACTTAACATAATCGGAAAAGAGATGAATTGAACATCTAAGTGTAAAAATACACAATATTTAGCAAATATCTTACCTTACCAATAGCAACTTTTCCTTACGAGTTAGGCCGGCTTCGATCCGGCATCTATTTCCTCGACAAGGAAACCCTTTACCAATTAAGTTACTAACTCTTTCTTAGCATACTTTGCACTATAATATAAATACTGTTATAAGAGAAGATTATACAAATATATAAGATAAAATAAAATTAACTATAAAGATAAAGAAATTAGTATAGTATAAAGTTATTAAAATTATCTATTTATTTACCTCTTCATAATTTTGTCTGATATTTATTATTATTTTTGTAACACTAAACCAATAGTTAATTTATAAAGTTTTAACCAAAAATAATACGGCCAACCGAAATCGAATCGGTATTTTTTATTTGGAAGACAACTAGTTTACCATTAACTTATGGCCGCTGAAGATTTTGAGATAAAAAATAATTTAAAGTATTTAAATGATCTCAATTATAAAAAGTTCTATGAATAGAAATAGAACTTTTTATAATTTTAACCTCAATAATCTCTTGATCTGTTAAACGTTCACCCAAATAGTTTAATCCTTGTAAGAAACATAAATAATCTAAATGTTTACTAGTGATTAAAGGGTACTTATCAAAATAAAATATAGTCAAGTGATGTTTACTATTTGCTTGCAGGACATAAAGTGTTTGGTTTATAATTTATACAACTAAAAGTATTATTTTTTTCCCTTAGCTACCATTAACTTATAGCCATTATAAACCAGGAGAGAAATTTGAATTCTCATTCTTAATGCATGAAATTAATGTTCTGACCTATTGAACTATCCTGGCATAATTCTTATCCAAGATTCGAACTTGGATCCAAATATTAGAAGTATCATGCTCTACCATTGAGCTAATAAGAATAAAATAGGAAGAAAAGGATTCGAACCTTCGCTAGCTTAATGCTATTGAGTTTACAGCTCAACCCGTAAACCAACAAACGGACCCTTCCTTAAGACCTATGGGATTTGAACCCGTATTATAGCGATTAAAAGTCGCATGTTTTACCAGTTAAACTAAAGTCTCTTTTTATAGATATTTAATATATAGCAAAAATATTTCTAATACTTTTGCTTAATAGTAATAACTATTGATCCTACCATGGCTAATAAAAGTATAATAGAAGTTATTAATAATCAAATTGAATAACTTGTATACATTACATTACCTATACTCATAATATCTGTACTATCTAATAAATTCCCATCTCAATTTTTGGAAGTTACATATGGTATTTGTTTAGTATTAGTTAGATCTTGTAAAAATCTATTAAGCTCAAATCCCATTACATTAAATTTAGTTTTAGCATCTGGTAATAAATTACTAAATGGTATAAAAAAAGCTATTATAGTCATTAAAGCCAGAGGTATATTATTATTTGTATCGCTAATAAGTTCTGATACTCTAATATTAATTAACATTAGTATAAACAGAAATAATATTGATACAGCTCCTACATATACTAATAAATAAGATATACCTATAAATTTTATACCTATAAAAATTAAATAACAAGATATACTTGAAAATAACAATATTAAATATAAAACGGATATTATAGGATTTTTAGTTACAATAATAAATATACCTAGGAGTATAGATAAAACTGCAAGTATATCTAAAAAACCTGTTGAGTAACCAAAAGACATTTCGTATAAAACATAGAGGTTTGACATAAAATTATCATTAAATCTTTTCTTTTTATAAAAATTTAATTTCAAAGATATAAATCCAAAATAAGTTATAAATATATATTATGTTTTTACATAAAAACATAATATGAAGGTTTTTATAAAAATATATTATTATCTTTTTGGAGTTGAACCAAAGTAAACTTAAGTTTGTTTAACCACTAAAGATAATGTAAAAAAATAATAAAAATATTATTTTTTTTTTAGCTAAAAATGTTATGTTACATATGTAATAACATAATATTTATGACTTAAATTTTTAAAGATAATTAATCCCGTGCAATTTCCATTACACGAACCATATTTCGACTTAACACCAATTAGAATCACGCATACGAAAGTTACATAAAAACGATTATATAATTAATTAAATATAATAAAGTAAATAAGTAACCAAACTTATTGCACATATTCCTTTCAGCGCCTGACGAGTAGTTAGTACCCATCTGAGATAAACTTCACCGTGACGTGGTGATTCACGATTACTAGTAATTCCTTATTCATGCAGTCGAGTTTCAGACTACAATTCACGAATAGTTATGTCCAGTTTTGGGGATTAGCTCCATTTTGCAATATAGCATCCCTTTGTAAAGGCATATGTGGCACGTCTATAGCCCACGCTATTAAGGCCATGATGACTTGTCTTAGTCCCTTTTAACTTATCCTTTATAATGGAGAACTACTTTATAAAAACAAATAAAGCAAGGGTTTTCGTTAATTTATGGAACGAACCAAAATCTCACGACATTAACTGAAGACAGCCGTGCAGCACTTGTAATAATTGAATAATATTCAATGCATAATGTGGTAAGGTTATTCGCGGATCATCGAATTAAATAACATACTTCACTACTGGTTTCAGAAACGGTCTAATGATTTCAATTTGGGCGTTGCCGCTTTACTCATGAGGTGGAATGCTTGCACTTTCATTTATAGGCCAATTTAATCTAACCTATGACATTCATAATTTTCTCCAAGGACTACTAGGGTATCTAATCCTTCTCGTTACCCAAGGCTTCGTCCCTCAACGTCAGTTTTTACATAAAAGGTTGCCTTCGCCGTTACCCGTCCTTCCAGTATCACAAAATATCAACTTTCCTCCGGAAATTCGCCCCTTCTCTCATAAAACTCTAGGGAATTAGTTCCTATTATGGCTTGATTTCCCGTCTAGGTACCCTTTAAACCTAATAAAGATGAATAACACTAGTCTTCTACGTGTTACCGCGACTGCTGGCACGTAATTTGGTCAAGACTTATAGATAGAAATTTGTCATCATCATTATTCTACCTAGAACTTTATACGACTTATTCGTTATACGTTCTTCCAAGTTGCTGGTTCAGCCGTTAGGCTATTGACCAATATACCCCACTGCTGTACTATCTGCCGTGGGCTTTTTTCAGACCCAATGTGATCGATCGACCTCTCAGTCTCGACTGCCGGAACATGAGCTAGCTTTATGCTAATACTCCTCCAGGATATACGCTAACATCTTAAAGCGAAACTTTCTATTTCTTTATTATTATAAGGGATTTTGTCCTTACTTTAAGGCAGCTAGGTTATCATTTACTCACCTGTACACCACTTCTAATTAAATTTTATAAAATTAGACGTTCGATTAGCATGTGTCAAGCATTTGGACAGCGTTCATTCAGAGCCATCATCAAACTCAACTTTTTATTCTGGTGGTTATTACCACTATTATTGTTTTCATTTTAAATAAAATATTTTTATTTCTGGGAGTTTTGGATATATTTAAGCGAGTTATTGTATCTATTGTACGTGTACTTTTTAAAGCTAAATATGAAACGTCATTTTCATGATTTTTTTTTTATAAAATGTATTATTAATACATTTATTATACATAAATTTATTATTCTCTGTTAAGTTTTAAAGTTTTTACCTTTGTTTTATAAAATATAAATATCTTTATAAAAACACATACCAAATTAGCTCTTGACTTTCCTATGTTAATATAAATAACATCATACATTATTAATCACTATTTATAGATAATATATCTATTATTTTTAGTTATTTTAATTATAAATATTGTTAATGTAATTCTAAAGCATCTTTTATATAAGAAGAAGATAGAACTACGAATACTTGTGCTTGTATAAAAGCAATACCTATTTCTAGTCCTGAAAAGGCTATTATGAATAGTAAAGGCATTAGGCCTAGAAAAAAATAAACTAAACCTTTACTCATTATGTTATAAGTAAATCCTCCCAATATGTTTAATAACATATGACCGCTTAAAACATTAGCTGCTAGTCTTAACCCTAGAGATACACTTCTAGCTAAATAAGAAATAAATTCTATTAAAACTAATAAAGGTAATAAACCTAATGGACAACCTGAGGGTACAAATAATGAAAAAAATTTTAAAGCATGTATTTGGAACCCTAATATTGTTGCTCCTATAACGATCGTAAAACTTATAGAGAATGTTAATATAAAATGTGAAGTAGGAGCGAAACTATAAGGTACCATACCTACTAAATTATTTGTTAATATGTATATAAATAAGGAAAATATTAAAGGAAAAAATATTTGCCCCTTATTTGAGTTAATTTGATTAACAACTATACTGTAAACAGTAGAATATATAGATTCTTGACTTATTGATCAAGAATTAGGTGTTAATATATTATAGTTAGTTGCTAATAAAAAATACATAAATATAATAAAAGTTGATATAAGTAAATATAAACCCATATTTGTTAAAGATATTTGTATGTTATCTAATAAGTCACCTTTAATGCTAAATAAATCTCTAATAACAAATTGGTCTAAGGGACTTTGATTTCAAATTGGAGCATATTTAAATAATGAGTCTTGCATATTTAAATTAAAAATTTTATCTATTACTTATTAAAAGATTATTGTTATACAAAATTTTTTTTTATTTAGGACTTTTTATCCTATTTTTCGTATTCTATTTAGGCAACATATAATAATAAGAATGCCATCATTAATGCAAATAAACCTGTAGCTTCAGAAAATGCAAAACCTAATATCGCATAAGCGAATAATTGTCCTCTTAGAGATGGGTTTCTAGATACACCTATTATAAGTGCACCAAATACTACACCAATTCCTACACCTGCTCCTATTAAACCTGTTGTGGCTAATCCTGTACCTATTATTTTAGCTGCTTGTATCATTTATTGTAAGATATTTTACTCCTCCTTATACTAAGAATAGGCGTTCTTTTTATACGATTTTTTTTTTTCAGTAGTATATTTATACTTTATATGTTTATTCTATAATTAATAGAAATTAACAATATTTATATAATGATAACACTACTTTGTAAAGGTAAACTTACAAATGCATGTGGTTTAGGTGGACTATTTAAACTTCATTCAAGTGAATTGTAATTTCTAATAAATAAAGTTTGGAATAAATCACTGAAAAACTGAGGAGTTAATCAGGGATATCTTGAAGCAGCTTCTCCGTAAACTAATTGCACGTATACAATATATAAAAATAATCAAGTAGCTACTAGACTTATAATTGAACCAAAGCTACTTATTATATTTCAACCTGCAAATGCATCAGGATAGTCGCTAATCCTTCTAGGCATACCTTGTAAACCAAGGAAATGTTGAGGAAAGAATGTTACATTAACTCCTATGAATAATATTATAAAGTGTACTTTACCTAACATCATATTATAATTAAGACCTGTTATTTTTGGTATTCAGAAATATCATGCACTAAATAAAGCAAAAACAGCTCCCAAAGATAATACATAATGAAAATGAGCTACTACGTAGTATGTGTCATGAAATGCTATATCAAGTGATGCATTGGCTAAAACAACACCGCTTAACCCACCTATTGTAAACATTACAACGAAACCTAATGCAAATAACATTGAAGGAGTTAAGTGTATTGATCCTCCATAAGTAGTTGCTAATCAACTAAATATTTTAATACCTGTAGGAACGGCAATGATTAGTGTTGCAGCTGTAAAATAAGCTCTTGTATCGACATCTAATCCTACTGTGTACATATGATGACTTCACACAACAAAACCTAATACTCCAATAGACATCATGGCATATACCATACCAAGATAACCAAATACATTTTTATTTGAATTAGCAGAAATAGTAGTACTAATTATACCAAATCCTGGTATAATTAATATATACACTTCTGGATGTCCGAAGAATCAGAAGAGATGTTGATATAATATAGGATCACCACCCCCTGCTACTTCAAAGAAAGATGTATTGAAATTTCTATCAGTTAATATCATAGTAATGGCTCCGGCCAATACAGGTAAAGATAATAATAGTAAAACAGCAGTAACTACTACTGCTCATCCAAATAAAGCTAGTTTATGCAGTCTTATACCTGGACTTCTCATGTTTAAAATTGTAGTAATGAAGTTCATAGCACCTAATAAACTACTTACACCTGCTAGATGTAAGGCAAATATAGCTAGATCTACACTAGGTCCACTATGACTTTGTAAACCAGATAAAGGTGGATAAAGTGTTCAACCTGTACCAGCTCCATTTTCTATCATAGCTGCAAATAAAAATAAAACTAAACTTGGTATTAATAATCAAAAACTTATATTATTTAATCTAGGAAATGCCATATCTGGACCCCCTACCATTAATGGTAATAAGAAATTACCAAATCCTCCGATCATAGCAGGCATAACCATAAAAAATATCATTAGAATCGCATGTGCTGTTATTATGCTATTATATAATTGATTATCTGCTATATATTGTACTCCAGGTCCTGATAATTCCAGACGTATAAGAACAGAAAATGATGTACCAATTAATCCTGAAAATAATGCAAACATTAAATATAATGTTCCAATATCTTTTGCATTAGACGAAAGAAATCATCTTTCTTTTCACATAGTTATTTCAGTTATGCTTTTAAATATACTTGATTTTTCTTTTTCACCTAATGTTGAACTTATGTCTTGCGTTGTAGAGTAATATCTAAAGCTATTATTATAGTTAAGGTCAACTCTCTTATCTTGCACTATTTTTGCAAGATATTTGTCTTAATGTTGAGCAAATGAAATTGTTTATATTCGTTTTAACATTATATAATATAGACTATTAAAATATCTATTAAAACAATAAGTTAATACGTATTAAATAAATATATTTATTACTTACTGTTTTAATCTAAACGCTTCCCTATAAATGCTCACCCTTCGTTGACATAAACTATAATTAAGTTTTTACGTACGCGTGTACGCTATAGTATACATCATATTCGAAATTATTATTATATTACTAGTTATTGCCTATTTATATTTTTACTACTTTTTAATTCTAAGGCTAAAAATTAAAAAGATTATTATTAATTAGCCATAAAAGTTATCTTTAAAAATTACTTATATATATCTAAGGGAGGATACCTTGATTCGAACAAGGATATACTATGCCACATACAGCAGTTCTACCATTAAACTATATCCACCTATTTAAATTACTTCTTATCCAAGACTCGAACTTGGATCCAAATATTAGGAATATGATGCTCTACCATTGAGCTAATAAGAATAATACGTTATTGATATAAGTATAAGTTGTCTACAAGATATAATATAAAACACGCCCTTAAGATGACTCGAACATCTATACAAATATTAACAGTATTTTGCTCTACCTTTGAGCTATAAGGGCAGTTGTTATAAATAATTCAATCTACGGTAATATTTACAATTAAAATATTTAATTTGAAATAAACTATAAATAATAAGTATAACGCGCACAGGATTCGAACTTGTATCGCCATGTCCGTAGCACGGCATTTTAACCATTAAACTAGCGCGTTTATAAATATATGTATGAAGTTTAATGCACATATAATTATGTTGGAGCGATTCGAACACTCAATAGTAAATACCAAAAATTTATGACTTACCTATTAGTCGACAACATATATAAATTATACATAAATAATAATGCAAATACCTATAAAATAGTTAAACAAATAATGTAAATATAGTATATCACATTATAGGTGACAAGACTCGAACTTGTAAAGTTAAAAACTATTCCGTCCTAAGCGGAACCTGGTTACCAAATTTCAGCACACCTATTAAAAAAGTGCTCGAGATAAGACTTGAACTTATAACCTAAACATCTTCAGTGTTCCGCTCTACCAAATTGAGCTTCTCGAACTAAACAAAAAGTTTGTGGAAATATTAGGATTCGAGCCTAAAATAACGATATGCAAAATCGTAGTTTTACCTATTAAACTATATTCCCTAAATTTTTACACAAATCCATATCCGAAAAACGACTTGAACGTTTACGATTTACATCAATAAATCTTAAGATTATCCTGTCTACCAATTCCAGCACTCGGATTATTTGTGTTAAGGCCAGAATGATTCGAACACTCATCTAAGCTATCATGAGCAGCTGGCTTTACCAATTAAGCTATAGCCTTTTATTAATTTGTGCGGACTGAGGATTTGCACCTCAATATTCTGGTCATGAGCCAAACATGTTAACTATTACACCAATCCGCATATATACTTGTTAAAACTATTTATTAAGTTTTATTCGTAAAGTTGCGTCAAATTATTTTTGTATTTATTAATATAAACTAACATTTTATTGGCCCATAAGCCACTAAATATGATTTAATTGTAATAATCATATTATCAAAATTTTGAGAAATAGGTGAGTCGGACACCTGACCCTTCGCGTGTAAAACGACTGCTCTACCACTGAGCTAATTTCTCTAACCCAGGAGAGATTTGAACTCTCGTTTCAACAGTGAAAATGTTATGTCTTAACCAAACTTGACCACTGGGTCTTAGCCTAGTGTAAGTATCGCACTTACTTCCACCGATTACAAAACGGTAGCATTACTTTTATGCTAACCAGGCTCTATTTTTAAAAGTTTTGCTTTTTTATAGTGAAAAATTAAGATAAAAGCAATATTTAGTAAATTATAAAATTAGTACTTTATGTCTAAAAAAATTAAATTTATTATAACTAAAGCCTAGCTCATTACTCTTATTGATATGATCATCTTTTCAGTTTTTTTCTTATTATAAAAGTAATTTCGTAATGTTTTACTACGTATATAAGAGTATAGTAAAGTGAGTTTCGCGCTTATATGCATTCAGCACTTACCTTTAATTAACGTAGCTTTCCTGCCGTGCCTATATAGTAAATATATCTTTAGTGAAAGTATACATTTATATAATTTTTATATATAAATATATAAACAACAGGTAAACCATAGGTTAACATACCCAATTCCTTTCGTACAAGGGGGCTGTCTTTATTTTACTCTAATTTCCTCTAGAAGATAGAAACCATACTGTCTCACGACGTATTAAACCCAGCTCGTGTAGCTCTTTAATCGACGAACAGTCGAACCCTTCATGATTCCTGCGTTCATGTGGATGAGCTAAGCCGACATCGAGGTGCCAAACCGCGCACTCAATTTGTACTCTCTTGCGCACATTAGCCTGTTCAAATTTTGTTAACATAAATATATCATTTATTTCCATATTTTTCAATATGGTTCAGACTATTTCATCATTTATTGTTAAATTTAAATAAAAGCAATTTTTAATAATAAAAATATTATTAGTTTTTATTAATTGTTTAGTTACTACTTATTCAACCTTTTATACCAAAAGAACCTATACGTGTTTTAGATTTTAATTTGCTATATTGTAAATTTGATTTTAGATTACCTTTTAACAATACAGAAGATAGTCCTCTATAAGAAGAGTCTATATTTAATAAATTACCTTTATATCTTAACTTAGAGACAGATCTTGATGCTGTATAACGTCTAGTTAGTCTTCCACTTGTTTCTAATCTAAATCCTGTTACGTGTTTATATTTAATATCTCTTAAAATCACTCCCTCTAAATATTTTTTATTAACATTATTTAATTTATTTAAAACAGGTTTATAATAAAGGTTTTTTTTATTACGTACTTTTACTTTTCTTTTTAAAGTGTTTAAATACTTTAATAATTTTCTTCTATTTTTTCTTATTTTTAGAGTTATAGATTCTGATAATATATCACTATTTAAATAAAAACGTCTTAAATTAACTAAATTAAATTCCACATTTTTGTTATATATTTTTTCTAAATATTTTTTCAAGTATTGTAAATAATTATAATTAAATTTAGATTTATTTATAAAAACAAGTTGTTGATAATATTTATGCAAAAAATATTTGTCTAATGATTTTTTTAATAGTTTTTTATAAAAAAAAATTATATATTTAGATAGAGCTTTATGGTCTAAAATTTGTTTACTTTTGCTGTGAGATTCTATTATACCTGTTAATACAAGCTTTTTATTGTTTCATTTTTTTATAGATTGTAAAGCTTTTGCTTCAAGTAAAAGCCATCTTTTATATAAAATATCTTGGTTTGATCAAGCTTTATATAAACCTTTTCTAATTTTTTTATCAAAATTGAATTTTTGTCTATTAAATAAATACAAAGTTATTATCACTTTATTATTCGTATGTTTAAATTCACCATTACTTACATAGATTTTATTTGATGAAAGTTTTCTTAATCTACTTAATAATCTACTACTTCTTATTTTACGTTCAAGTTTTAAATTATATAAATTAAAATAACTTTTAATTAACTTAGTAGCTAATTCCGTAACCTGAGGCATCAAATTAATAGCATTTTTGTTGAAGGCGTATATACTATTATTTCATTCTCTAACAGCAGATGGATAATGTTTGTTATGTTTTTCTTGAGAGTTGATTTTTTTTTTTTCAGTTTTGTTATTATTATTATATAATTCAAATAAATTTAGCATAACATTAATTATCTTAATTATATTGAAATTAATTAGTTTCAATATATATATATATACAGCTCAATTATAATTGAGTCTATTTCATTAATGTATATTTATCTACACTAATTATTATTAATATATTTACAATTTAAATTTAACAATAAATGCTGGATTATTAATTGATAAGATTAAAATTAATCTTTTAGTCGTTGAACGTTCTTATAATATAATAAGTTTCGCTTCAAATTAACTCTATAATACAGTTATTTTTGAAATTTACCCAGATAGTTACCAATATTTTTTAATAATTGGGGGACTCACTTTTAATCCCTAGCGTAACTTTTTCAAAAATCCAAGACCTTTCCTTTCCGTATCTTGCGATCATATGCCCCGCTTACGCGACTGATGGACTTGTAGGTCTGACAGTAAAGCAAGATTAAGCCATTAAACTTTTAAAGTAATATTAAGTATCATAATATAAAAATATTTATACTACAAATAAGAATAATTATTAAATAATTTAGTTAATTATTCTTTTTTACATCTATTCACCATATAGTTAAAATCTTACTTAAATAAAATATAAAATCGTATTTAATACAACAGTAACTGAATAATTATTAATTAATAATTAATAGCAAACTAAAAGTAAAAACAGAAGAAAATAAGAAACGAATGTTTCCATTTCAACTTGCAGAATAAAACATGCAATTTTACAATTAGAATTTTGGATATACCCAGGTACTTTTTATGGGATCTGTGCCCCGCATAAACTGCCTTCCAATCAACAAACCGTAATAAAGTAAATAAAGGTGTCTCATTTGTGTTAAAAAAAAAGAGGCATAGATTATATGTACTTATTTAGTAAATATAAAAGCTACACTTAACAACCTTATACACTGGAAATTCTTATATTACAGCCTAAATTAGTAACAGTAAAGCTGCATAGGGTCTTCTCGTCTATCTAGAGGTAAACTGTATCTGCACAGTTATTCCAATTTCACTGAGCCAATCATCGAGACAGCTGTTGTATCGTTACATCATTCATGCAAGACCGCATTTAACGGCCAGGGTATTCCGCTACCTTAGGACCCTCATAGGTAAGGCCGCCGTTTATCGGGGTTTCCTTCAAAGCCTAACCTGTAAAAGTTAAGCAAATCCGTTACCCAGCCGACACAGGGCAGACATCACACTCAATATATCGATTAGTATCTTAGCAGAGTGCTTTGTTTTAATTAAACAGTCGTACAACACTATTCCATGCTTCCTCTTTTTAAAGTGATTATTTATATAACCAAATAAAAATGGCCCACCTTATCCCGAAGTTACGTGAGTCAATTTGCCGAGTTCCTTAATGATTGATTACTCAAACGCCTTCGTATTCTCTACTAGCTTACTTGTGGTAGTATTTAGGTACGGTGTTATTTAGGGATAATTTTTCCAGAACTAATTACACTAAAATTAGTTATTTTTGAGACCCTTTCCTCATCGAACTTCTTATCCTATCTCCATCATTTCTTATAAGGCTAAATCTTAAATATTTTAGTTATTTACATAAGCATATACTGACTACTTTGCTTTACTAAATGATTGTACTTAGCCCACAATATAACTTATATATAACACTGGTTCTTTGTATTTAGTGGGAGTGATTACCCTTAGACAGATTTTTTCCAATGTAGTGTAAATATCCCTCTAAGGTAGTAATATTTACACGTTATATTAAGTTATTCAGCATTGTTATTGTGTTTTATTATTAAGTAGGATAATGTTACACTCCATATTTTTTGTTTTTACCAATTCTTAGAGACCGTAAATTTTATTTAATACCATAAGCTTTAGGCGAGCAATTATTAATTTCTTTTTCGTTACTCATATCAGCATTATCACTTGAATTATCTATTTTTTATTCTTATAAAGAATAAATCAATGATTTATTCAATGTTCCGCTACCCCATATATATCATATACTTATTTATTTTTAATATGCTTATATATAGACAAGGTTTCGGTATATTGTTTAGATCCGTTAAATTTTCGGTGTAATCTCCTATTGTATAAATCAGTGCTCTGTTACGAGATCTTCAAAAAATGGCCGCTTCTAAGCCTATTTCCTGATTGTATTTGGAGGCACATCCTTTATTTCACTTAACAATAATTTTGGAACCTTATTAACTCTTGTTTAGGGCTGTTTCCCTTTAGACATACAACCTTAGCGTTCTATGTCCGATTATTTAATATTCATCTTAACCCTTTCGAGTGCAAATACTCTCCGATAAAATCTTCACGATCCCCCGATGTATACAAGATATGATTTAAATCTATAAATTGTTCGAGATCACAGTTCTGTACCTGCTAAGATGTAAATTAAATTACCTACTTATATAGGTTTCGCGGAAAACCAGCTAAACTAGTCAGTTTTGTCTTTCACTAACTTACCATTATTCTTCGGATGTCTATACAACGACAACCCGTTCGGACTTTTATAATCCTGATAATGGTAAGATCACTAGTCTCCGGGTCTAATTTTAGATACTTATTCATTTTTTCATAATCGCTTTATCTAGGCAGTAATTGTTACTGCTCGCATCTAATATTAACTTGCTGACCCATTATGCAAAAGGTACGCTTTTATTAATTATTTAAATTTTACTTAAGCTGCTTATAAAACTACTATTAAACAAGTTCCCTCACGGTTACTATTCACTATCGCTTATAATACCATATTTAGCTTTAGAGGAAGGTTCCCCTTTATTCAAACAGATATACCATTTTACTTAAAAGCTATTCTACTTTAGTTCACATTAATAGTAGAATCTCGTTTGATTTATTTTCCTAAAGTTACTTAGATATTTCAGTTCACTTTGTTTATTATAAGATTTCTCTTAGTCATTTACTTTGGTTTATAGCAATTTATTCATAATAGTTTCTTTTTATACTTGCCTTGATAAATATTTATTTATCAAGAAATATTATATTCCTTATACTTATTATACAGGACATAAAGTGTTTGGTTTATAATAAAAAAAAGGAAAAATAGAAGTTTTTTTTATATGGTTTTTATGTATATATTATATAATCTTGAAACTAGTTATTTATAAAAACTATTTGTTTTCAATTTTTTATTTGAAAATTACTTACTTGTCTACTATCTATTTTAAGTGCATTTTTACCTAACTCAAATACAAAACCTAATGTTAATATAAAGAAGAATACCAACATAATTATTAAACCGTATATACCATTAGAATATGCACTTACTATATACGGGTATACTAATAATATTTCTAAATCAAATAATAGGAATAATAATGCAAAAATAAAAAAGGAAATGCTAAATTGTGTTCTATTTTGACCTAGAAAAGAGTGAAATCCACATTCAAATGCGCTATTTTTTTCTTGATAAGGATTATGAGGTGATAATACTATATTAACTCCTAATAATATTAGGGCTAATATAGGTATAAATATAAAAAAAAATGTTAAACTTGTCATATTATATTATATATATTAAGGGATAAAAAGTAAATCTAAAAGTAAAATTTAGTGAAAAGTAAGCAAAAAGTTAATTATAATTTTTATTATTTATTGCTAAATCTATTAAACTATTCTCTAATAATGTTACAAACGGTATAATTATTATAAAATGAGCAAAATATAAAGCTGTAGATATCTGACCCAATTCTATAAATGGTGATTCTACATGTTTAGCCCCTAATTGCATTAATATTAAGAAATTAGCTACAAATATAAAAAAGGCTATTTTGCTTAAGGGCCTGAATTGTATACCTCTTAATTTAGATAAATCAGTGAATGGTAAAGATAATAATGCTAATAAAGCGGAAAACATTGCTATTACACCTAGTAATTTATTAGGTATAGATCTTAATATAGCATAGAATGGTAGTAGATACCATTCCGGCACTATGGCAGGTGGTGTTTGCATAGGATTAGCCATAACGTAATTTTCACTATCACCTAACATATTAGGCATGAAAAACACAAATACTGATAAAACTATTATGAAAATAAATATTGTAATTAAATCTTTAAATAGAAAGTATGGAGCAAAAGGTAATCTATCGTAATTAGCTGATACTCCTAAAGGATTACCTGATCCTGCTGAATCGTGTAATACAATTAAGTGCATTAAGGCTAGAGCTGCTAAAACAAATGGTAAAACAAAATGTAAAGCAAAAAATCTGTTTAAAGTAGCATTATTAACACTAAAACCACCTCAAATAAATTCTACTATATCTTGTCCAACTCAAGGTATAGCACTCATTAAATTAGTAATAACAGTTGCACCTCATAAAGACATTTGACCATAAGGAAGAACATAACCCAGAAATGCAGTTGCCATCATTAATATTAAAAGAATAGTTCCTATGACTCATACTAATGTTCTTGGCGCTTTATAAGATCCATAGTATATACCTCTACCTATATGTAGATACACTAAAAAGAAAAAAGCTGATGCTGTATTTGAGTGTAAGTAACGTAATAACCATCCATTATTTACATCTCTCATTATATGTTCTACTGAATCAAATGCTTCTAGTACATTAGGAGTATAATGCATTCCTAATGTTACACCAGTTACTATTTGTATTACTAAACAAAACGCTAATAATGAACCAAAATTTCAAAGATAACTTATATTAGATGGTGTTGGTGAATCTATTACGTATGAATTTACCATTTTTAATATAGAATTACTTTTTAATATTCTCATGTGTATTTATGTGTATATGAATATGTTATTATTTTTAGATAATTTAACCTTATTTTAGGTTGTTAAATTTTTAGTAGTAATTTGTTCTTACTATCACTTAATTAAATATTGTTTTTAAATTTTATTTATAATTGCAGCAAAGGATAAACTGTTTTTTCTTTTAAACTAGTATTATTTAAGTAAATAATATAATTTATACAACAGGTTTTCTATACATAGTATAAAAATCTTTTAAATTAGAATTAATATTAACAAAAGCGAATAATATTAATAATAGTTCTAAATAATTATCAGGAGTTTTACCGTAGTATAAAATGGAAATATAAAATATTAAACCTATTAGAATATATAATGCATAGGAAGTTACTACACCTGTACTTAAACTACCAATGGATTTACTTAAGTTTACTAATATTTTTTCCAAACCATATGGTCCAAATAACTCAATTGAACCTTTATCCATTATTTTAGTAGTTTGACCACCCAATTTAAGTATAATACCACTGATATATTTGTTATGAAAAAGTTCTACTAAAAACCTTTGATTAAAAAAGCTGAATATATTATAACCAATACTAGATAACTTAAATTTTATAAGTAGCCTAGGATAAAATTCAGTAAATATTATTGATAGTAAACTTAAACTTATAGTAAAAAATAAAGGGAGTAATTTAAATAAAACAGGTACAGCAAATTCAGTATCTAACATTATTTCATGTAATGGATGAATAAACAAACTATTGTCTGAGAAAAAACCAGAACCCAAGCCTAAAAATATATCTTTAGTTAAATAACCAAAAAATATAGAAAATACAGCTAGTATTATTAAAGGAAT
>Ga0209153_1000377_pt1 | contig 21826 bp, 28 predicted proteins | sample GraSoiAngelo_120_FD_185877 | JGI IMG/M metagenome (GOLD analysis project Ga0209153, IMG submission 185877) | Grasslands soil microbial communities from the Angelo Coastal Reserve, California, USA - 14_0919_09_20cm (SPAdes) (version 2) | ecosystem: Environmental > Terrestrial > Soil > Grasslands ...
CTTGAAGGAACTTTGGGCTGACGGGTTCCGCACCGTCGTTCTTTTTGTGTCGGACGACCCGCTGGCGCCGCAACTCGTCGGGGAATGGCAGCAGCGTTCCCCTGCCGCCCTCGTCGATCTTGTCCGCATGTCGCCAGCGCAGTTCAGCGATCAACTCCAACGGGATTATCTCCGCGGGCGCGACGGGGCCCGGGTCGTGCGCATGCGCGACGAGAGCGGCTCATATCGCCTCTTAGATGCAAGCGGACTCGATGATCCGGAACGCCCCGTCCTAGGGCCTTTCCAGCTGCTCGGCGATGAGGCGCTGACGCCGCTGATGCCCTTCGATTTGTCTGCCTCGGAAGTAGAAGACTTTTTCGCCGATCCCGCGGCGTCTTGGCGGCCGTACGCTGCTGGAATGGCCTGGGAGCGGGACGCCGGAGCCTGGAAAACCTTTCGATCCCGACTTCGCTCGCTGGACAAGAATGGCGCCGAGGAGAACCGTATTTTCTACGTCGCAGCCGAAGATGGCGCTGGTGCGACGACATTCCTGCGCGACTTTGCCTGGCGAGCGGCGGCAGAGGGGTACCCGACACTAGTTGCAGGCAGGGGACCGGTAACGGTTACTGGTTTGGAGATGTCCGGCTTCCTAACCCGATTAGTCACCGGCGGCCGTGACGACATCGATGGTGGCCGACTTTACGAGACCCCGTGCGTGATGGTTTTCGATCAAAATCATTGGGCGGGGCGGGAGCCTGAATTACTGAGCTTCGTACGGGAGATCACTAGAAGTGGCAGGCGAGTGTGCGTCCTGACCGCTACGGGACCTTACGTGGGACTCCAGATCTTGGCAGAACGAAGCTTCATCGAATTGACGACGCTTTCGCACCAGGTAATGCCCGGACAAGCGCTGTCGCTCGGGCAGCACCTCAACCGCTTCCTTGCACCTCACGGCACCGATCGAAGCGAGCAGGAGTGGCAAAGCTTCTTTGCCGCGTCATCCGTTGCGACCGGCCAAGGCGTGGCCGCATTCTGGATTGTGCTCTCATTCTGGCTGCAGCGGCAGGTGGACTTGGGTGAGACGGTACAAGCACGTGTTTATCGTCAGTTTACGACGCACGTGCACGATGACGCCATGCGGCTCGCGCTACTGCGCATAGCTGCCTTTAGCACCGTGGGCGAGCCACTGCCCGATGAGCTGCTGCCCGACAGTACCACCTGGCCAGTGTCGGACTGCATCGAGGACAAAAGAAAGGAGTTGGGAGTACTCGGCCTCGTGCGAGTGCGCGGCGAGGTGGAGCGCTATTGGGCGATGGCCCACAACCTGCTTGGCCGTTACCTGATCAACGGCCTCTTCTACGATCACGCCACACGAGAGGGGCTTGGCTTCGGGGACGCAGCAAACCCTGAGCATCTTCGCTTCCTTCTACTGAAAGAGCTTGCGGCGCTCCCTACCCTTCAGAGTGCGCGCCTTCGCGAAGTTGCGGATACATTTGCCGTGTCAATTTTCAAGGTAGACCCTGACCACGGGCACGCAACGCTGACACCCTTCTGGCGGGAGGTGCTGGATGCCCTCGACGGAATGCCGCGGGCGTTGCGCACCACTAGTCGCACCTTCTTACACCATTGCTCAATATCGCGACGGCGCATTGCCTCGGATCCTGATACTTTCGTGATGTCCGATGGGGAGCGGGTGGAACTCCTGCGACGGGCCACCGACGATTTGCGCGCGGCCCTTAGGCTGGACGGGGTACCCGGCGCCGAAACGGATATCAACCTGTACAACTCGCTCGCTCACGCCCTCCACGACCTTGCCGAGGCGGAAGCAGCGGCCGGATTTGACCAGTCCGTCGTTGCGGCCTCGAGAGCCGAGGCGCAGGAGGCGACACGCCGAGCGTACGCCCTCAATCCAGATAATTCGTTCGTCGTTGAGACTCACGCCCGCGCGCTGCTGGCGGAGGGCGCCGCAAACGACGCTGTGGCGGTGCAGAGAGCTCTCGAGGTGCTGAACCTTGCTTATGGACTGATGGAGCGTCCAGCTTCTGAACCGCGACGCAATGCGCTCAGCAGATTGGCAGAGCGCGCGTTCGACCTCCTGATGTCCGGAGGCGGAGCTCGAGACGGGGATCCCGACACTGAAGCTGGGGCGATTGCTTTTGCGTTAGCCGCACTAAGCGGTGGCATGTCCCGATCTAATGGTCGACCTCTCAGCGAATTGAGCAGTGACAACCGCTCCGCGGCGGCGGCGTTACTCGCAGCGCCAGTGCTTGCCGGGAACGTCCAGGCGGTGAAGCTGCGTTACATGCTAACGGTTATCGATGCGCCGTTCAACTTCGATACTCAGATAGGCCTTCTGGAGGCCCTGCACGGGAGTGGACCGGCCTTCACCCCGCAAATGGAGCTGGAACTGGGCGTGCTCATGTTCCAGGTTGACCGGTCTCATGAGGGGGACCGCCTGTTTAAGCGATTAAGGTCACTTTGGCGGCGTGGTGAGCACTATGTGGAGGTGCCGACGCGACTACACTGGCTCCTTACGGCGGCGCGGTCAGAGCGGAGGCAGGTGCGGGCGAGGGTCGTCTCAAGTTCAGAGGGACGCGCTTTCGCACGGGTCGCCGAGTTCAGAGACGTCGAGGTCCCATTTCGCCCAGCAGAGTTCGGGCAGGCAAGACCAGTACCCGGCGCAGCACTTACCGCCTTCGTGTCTTTTGGCCATAATGGTCCCCTGCTTCGGCCTCTCACGGCAGCCTGGCGGTGACCGGACTACTCGAAACGTTCGCGCGGCAGGTCGGCTGGAGCATCGCGCACAACAACGTCGTCGTTGAGGGCACTTCCGATGTAGCGTTCCTCTCCCACGCATCGGATCTGCACGCGATAGCGAGAGGACGCCCGGTGCTGGATGGCGATTTCGCCGTGCTCGCCGCCGGCCGCGGTGACGATGGTGGGGTGGATGGGGTCAATCGACGACTGAGCCTGGTGCGGCAGCTTACTGACGTCGATCGTCACGAAGATGGCCGGCTACGACACCGGTTCGTGGGGCTGCTCGACAATGATGCGGCTGGCCGGGGAGCTCTTGCCGTTGCTTGCAGGTTCGACCGGCGAGTTGAGCCCTACCAAGACCTGTTCCTCCTTCAACCAGTCATGCCAGATTTCATACCCGGTGTGGATCGCGCTATGGCGGTTGCTCAGGCAAACTTGGCATTCCGGCAGTTCGACTGGGAGATTGAAGATCTCTGTTCTGAACGCCTCCTTGTCCAACTCGAGCGCGATTATCCTTGTGGAGTGTTATCCAAGCATGAGAGAGCAGGCCTCGTACATCGTGAGTTGAGTAGAGCGGCCAAAGTCGAACTGAGACGACTATTCGTGGAATCCGCGACGATCGTGGATGCTCGTGGATTTCTTGATTTGTTACGAGCGATGCGGCGCTACCAAGGGCTTGATCACGAATTTGTCCTCACTTGAACGCTCCAGCTGGCGATCGCTAACCTAACGCGCCCCACACGCCGGACTAGCGAGGGTTTGAGGCCATTGGAGCTCCGACTTCCAGGAGGCAGTTTCTCAACTTCGGTCCAACGCTGCTGCCAATATCTTTCACCGCTTGAAGCACCGCTCCCGATGCCACGCCAGATACCCCGGGTGCGGCCTCTGCGCCGGTTTTGTCGGCACCGCCGCCCGCCGCGTCTTATTCACCAGCCCCCAGACGCTCTCGACGTCGTTGACCTGCCTTGAGATCAGCACCTCCATCTCGTCCGAGAGGCTGATCAGGCCTCGGTCGAACATCCAGTGGGCGGTGCCGCTGAGCGCTATGCCGTTGGTGACGATGTCGGGGCCGTTGGCTTCGACGGACTTGATGTGGGCGGCCTGGACTTCGGCTCGGCCGCCGCCGTTGATGAATTTGAGGCCGGTGATCGCGCATCGGCAACCATAGGCTTCGAGGACCTTCTTGCGGAAGATGCGGTCGCGGACCGGGCGGGAGGTGTAGAGCTCGACCCGCTCGCGCTCGACCTCGAATTGGAAGGGCGACTGCTCGTCGCGGACGAGGCTGGGGACGGCCGGTTCGGGGGCGCCGATACGGGGGAGGATTGGCTCCTCGTCCGGGATGCCGCGTTCGAGGATCGAGGATTCGGTTGAAGTCGGCGATCGAGATTGGGCGGACCGCGGCCTGGGCGCGGCCGGAGATTCGGCCGGCTTCGTTCAGGACGCCGCGCTCGACCGGGCCTTCAGCGTCGGAGAAGGGGACGGGGCGATCGAAATCCTCATATTGGCTCATCAACGCGAGGTGCATGCCCGGCGCGGTTGGGTCGGGCACAATTTGGTCGACCTTGGCTATTGCGAAATATCCGCGGCCGGTGGGGCCGCGGCGGGGTTCGTAATAGATGATCCAATCGCCGACGAACTGCAGGGCGCGGCTTAGATATTGTTGCGGGAATTGGTACCGGTCGGCCGGGAGGTCGTTGTAGATCGAGTCCTCGCGGTGAAGAAATACGCCTCTGGTCATGGCCGGAGCTTAAGCGCGGCGCTGGAGGTCGGCAATTCGGTTCGTGCCCTACCTGCCTCGCCCTGCCCTCACCCTCCCACCCGCAGGGAGAGGGTTCGCTGCGCACCAATATGGTTCTTCCGCCTTGACATTTGCGCCGAAATATGGAACATATCACGAACAAGTCACAGGAGGTTCCAATGGGCGTTGGGCAGGGGTCGGGGGGCGGCGGGAGTGCTCCCGGGCGGGTGGTTTCGCTGGAGAGGACTTCGTCCGAACGGCGGCGGGTCTATGTGCCGATGGAGCGGCGGGCGAAGCGGTTTCTGGAGGTGCTGGCGACGTGCGGGAATGCGACGACTGCGCGGCTCGCCGCCGGGCTCGGCAAGGACCGGATCTACCAGCATCGCAAGGCGAATGCGCCGTTCGCGGCCGCGTGGGCGGCGGCTCTCGATGCCTTCGCGGCGCGGGCGGAGGCGGACGACGAGGCTCTCAGCGACGCGGCGCTCGAGCCGGACGGGATGATCGTCCGGCGCGGGCGCTCCGGGCGGCTGCAGGTGGTCGCCCGGCGGCCGAACCTTTGGTCGAAGGCGAAGGAGGAGGCCTTCTTCGAGCATTTCACAGAGACCAACAATGTCGGCGCGGCTTCGCTCGCCGCCGGGTTCACGTCGAAAACGGCGTGGGAACGGCGGCGGATCTGCCCGGCCTTTCGCGACCGCTTCGCGGCGGCGCGAGAGGATGCCTATGAAAAGCTGGAATATATGCTGATCGAGGCGGGGACGGAGCTGCTCTCGTCCAACGAGGCGGCGCGGCGCAACCCGGACCTGGCAATGTGGCTGCTGAGGCGGCGCGACCAGGCGGCGGCGGGGTCCCTCAAGCGGGGCGGGCGGTTCATGCCGAAGCAACCCAGCATCGAGGAGGTGACGGCGAAGATGATCACCCAGGTCGGCGCGATCAAGCGGCACCGGGAGAACGGGCAATTGGCGGAGGGGTGGACGAGGGACGAGGCGGGCAACATGATCCCGCCCGGCTGGGTGCGGGCGGAGAGCCGGTAGCGGCGGGGCGCCGCTGCGCGCCAGGATCGATTGTGCTCCGGCCGGGCCTGGGTTATGTCGTTGGTTTCACGGGGAGAGCTTCATGGTCCGCAACTGCGCTATCCTTGCACTGCTCGTCATGGCCGCCGCTCCGGCGTTCGGCGAGGCGCCGCCGGCACGCTCGAACGCGCCCCGGGACAAAATGGTCTGCAAGAACTTTCCGCGGATCGGCTCGCTGGTTGCCCAGAACCGCGTCTGCAAGACCCGCGCGGACTGGCAGAAGGACCGCGACATGATGCGCGTGCAGATGGGCGTTACCCCCTGCGCCATCCAGCCCTGCGAAATGCCGGGCAAATAGACCGCGTCCTGCTCCGGCCGGAGATGTGGACCTGAAGGCCGTGCCGAGCCGGATCGTACCGAAATAATAGCTGTCTTCCCGCGTTAGCGAGTTCGTGAGGATCGGCGCGCTAGCGTGGGGGCATGTCGAAGCATTGGAGACCCTCCGGCGGCTTGCCGGCCGAGTGGGATCGCTATCGGGCGCGGCCTCGCTCCCCGGCCAGACGGCGAACCAGGCGAAGAGGGATTCGCGGGGGTGAGCTGCGGCTGGCGATTACACTCGGCCTGCTGCTCGGGCTGGCGGCGACCCGGCTGGAATGGCCCCTGCCCACCGAAGGCGGCAGCCTGCCGATGGACGCCTCCGCCGTGCGGGTCATCGACGGGGACACCTTCGCTTATGCCGGCACCCGCGTCCGCATCGCCGACATCGACACGCCCGAACTCCACGGCCGCTGCGCCTATGAGACCGAGCTCGCCACCCGCGCCACCGAGCGGCTCGAGGCGCTGCTCGCCGAGGGCAGTTTCGAGCTCCACCCCCTCGCCAGCGGGCGCGACGAGGACGTCTACGGACGCAAGCTCAGGATCGTCACCCGCGACGGCCGCTCGATCGGTGATCGACTGGTGGCGGAGGGGCTGGCGCGGACGTGGACGGGGCGGCGGGAGCCCTGGTGCGGGTGATGGACTCGCGGGCGGCCAAAGACCCGTTGCTATTCTGAACTAAACCGCAGCCTAAACCAACCGGCACCGTAATATTACGGATCGTCAACAATCCGTACTGCGGCAGGATTATTTCGAGAGCGGAATAAAGCCAAGTCCTTCGAATCGGGCGGACTACCCCGTTTGGAGTATCCTCGCCTCCGAAAGCGGAACATGTCAAGGAAAAGGTTCGTTTTAATCTGCCGTGGCACTCCAGTCACTACACTTGATCCAGGAGACACGGGTATGAAAGCGAAATATGCAATCTCCGCCATTGCTGCGTGCGTCTTGATGGCGGGCGCCGCATCGGCGGACAGGCCGCAGCATCGCGGCAACCATCACAACAGCTCCACCAGCACCGCCGCAGGCGTCGCTGCAGCGGGCCGTGGCGGCGCAGTCGCCGGCGGCGGTGCGGGCAGCCGGGTGACGACCGCCCAGACCCGCGGCACGACGCGCTGCATCCCGAGCAACGTCGCCACGGCGAGCAACAATGCCGCTTACACCGATGCCAACCACGCGTCCGGCAGCTCCAGCACGTCCGGCACGGCCAGCGGCAGCGGCGCCGTGTCGAGCTCGTCCGACGGCTATGCGACCGCCGAGAATTCGCCGACCACCGGCACCTATGCCGACGCGTCGGGCACCTCGGCTGCGGCCGCGCGCAACAGCCGCCGCTGCTGAACCAGGCTTGGGGCGGCGCCTCGGCCCGCCCCAATGCCTTCTATCTGAGGAGGCCGGCCATGATCCTGCGAACCGCATTGACGGGAACCATCCTGGCGCTCGCACTGTCGGGCGCGGCCGATGGCCGCGGCGCGAAGGAGTGCGCCGTCACTCGGATTCTCGCCGATGGACGGGTCGTCCGGTCGGTCGCTCCGGCGGGCGCGGCGGAGTCGGTGTCGGTGCGGAGCGGCAATGGCGCCGCCTCGGCCTCGGCGCACAGCCGGAGCCGCGGCTCGGCAAGCGCATCCTCCTCGTCCAGCGCCTCTTCCGGCGGCGGGCGGCACGCCTCGCACGCGACGTCCAGCTACACGGACGAAGAGGGCAGGAGGGTGACGGTCACCCGCGACGACAACGGGTGCGCGATCGAGATCGACGAACGAGATTCATAGGAGAAGAACCATGTCAGCGTATCGGACCAGTGCGGCTTTGGCCGCGTCACTCGCCTTTGCAGCGCCCGCTTTGGCGCAGACCGGCACCCAGGGCACGGCCAGCGGCGGCGGCGACGTCAACGCCAGCACCTGCGGCAGCGGCTCGACCACCGGCACCAGCATCACCGTCCAGGGCTGCGCCGACGCCAATGCGGCGAATGGCGGCACCGTCGACACCAGCAACACGGCCCGGGCCAATGAACGGATGGGCATGCAGCGCTCGACCGCTCGGGCGGTGGACGCCGACGAGCGCGCCCGTGCGCGCACCCAGACCCAGGTACGCCAGGGCGGAGTGGTCCGCTCGCGGACAATGACGATGTATCACAAGCGCGGCGAAAAGCCGGTGCACGAGGTGATCACCAACACCTCGCCCAAACCGTCGACCAAGCCCCACTGAGGTCCGCGGGTCTCCGCTCCGGCTCGAACATAGCCGGGGCGGCGGGCGGGTCCGGAAGGCGCTTCCTGCAGTTGAGCGTCCGCCCCGCCGCCGCCGTCACTTCGCCTTTTCGGAGGCGATCCAGTCGTCGACCTGCGCTTCCAGGACATCGAGCGGCACCGAACCCTGGAGCAGGACCGCGTCGTGGAAGGAGCGGATGTCGAACTTCGGCCCTAGCGCCTTCTCAGCGCGGGTGCGAAGTTCGCGGATCTTGAGCTCGCCGATCTTGTAGCCGAGCGCCTGGGCGGGCCAGCTGATGTAGCGGTTCACTTCGGCGTCGATGTTCGCGTCCGATAGGGCCGTGTTGGCGCGCATGAAGGCGACGGCCTTGGCTTTGTTCCAGCCTTTGGAATGGATGCCGGTGTCGACCACCAGCCGCGCCGCGCGCCAGGCCTGGTAGGAGAGCTGGCCCATCTTCTTCGCCGGCGTGTCGTAAAGCCCCATCTCCTCGCCCAGGCTCTCGGCATAGAGGCCCCAACCTTCGGTGAAGGCGGTGAAGCTCGAGAAATTGCGGCGGAAGGGCGGCAGGTCCATCTCCTGCTGGAGGGCGATCTGGTGATGGTGGCCGGGCACCGCCTCGTGCGACGTCAGCGCCGGGATCTCCCAGAAGGGCCGCTGGTCGAGCTTCGAGGTGTTGACGTAATAGGTCCCGGCGATTCCGCTCTCGGGAGCGCCGCCGCTATAATAAGCGGTGGTCGTCCCCTCCGCCGTCTCGGCCGGGATTTCGCGGATTCCGTAAGGCAGGCGCGGCAGCGTGCGGAACAGGCCCGGCATCTTGCCGTCGATCGTTTTCGCCATCCGGGCCGAAGCGCGCATCAGCTCCTCCGGCGTCTCGGCATAATATTGCGGATCGGTGCGGAGCGCCTGGATGAAGGCGGCGCGGGTCGGGTAACCCGCCTCCTTCGCGACCCGGTCCATGTCCGCGCCGATGCGGGCGGACTCGCGGAGGCCGATGGCATGGATTTCATCGGGGGTGAGGTTCGTGGTCGTCTCCTGCCGGACGCGGAAAGCGTAATATTCGCGGCCGCCCGGCTGGGCGGAGATGCTGTCCGACTTGGCGCAATGCGGCGCATATTGGGTGCGATAGAATTGCGCATATTTGGCGTAAGCGGGGTTGAGGATGGTTCGGACGTCGCTCTGCGCGCGGACCTGGAGCGCGGTCCATTGCTCCGCGGTGACGTCCGCCGGGCGGGCGCCTAGGAAGGGTTCGTAGAAGCGCGACTTGGTCGGGTCGTCGGCGATCACTCCGGTAATGCTCTTTTCGAAATTGCCGAGCACCGAGCATGGCAAGACATAGCCACCGCGCACCGCCTGGGCGGTCACCTCCATCGCCTGGTCGTTGAGGCGGGGATATTGCTCGATCCGGCTGAGATAGGATTCGAAATCGTGGCGGGTTCGGAAAGGAAGCCCCGAGGCCATTCCGGCAAAGCCCTGGTGCCAGCCCGAGTAAGTGGTGAAGAGCATCGTGCGCTGCGGGAAGCGGTTGCCCTCGACATTCTCCGACAGCGAACGGTGGAGGATGCCGTAGGTGGCGCGGTCGGACGGGGTGAGCTGGGCGGCGGGGATCCGGTCGAGCCGGGCGAGGAAGGCCGCGGCCTGTGCCGCCTGGCGGTCGCGGGCGGCGAGACTGAGATCGTCAATCCGGTCGTCATAGTCGCGCACGCCGAGGGCGGTGGCGTAGACCGGGTTCTCGCGCAGCAGCCAGGCATAATGTTCGTCGAGGAGGCGGTGGAAATCGTCCGCAGGCGCGGCGCCGGCCGGGGCGGCGGCGATGAAGGCTGCGAGGGCGAGTGGAAGGAGTGCACGGCGCATTCGAAGCCTCCGGTTGGACGGGTGAAGGCGCGCACCCTATCCAAGGGACGCCGCCGCGCAAGGGGAGCCATTTCCCCTCCCCGCCGTTGGCCGGCTGAGCAACAGGCGAAAGGCAAGACGATGAGCGACAATGTCTACAAGATCATCGAGATCGTCGGCAGCTCCACCAAGGGCATCGAGGACGCGGTGGAGAAAGCGATCGCCCGCGCCTCCTCGACCATCCGCGACATTCGCTGGTTCGAGGTCAAGGAGACCCGCGGCCATGTCGAGGACGGGCGGGTCGCGCATTACCAGGTGACTCTGCGGATCGGCTTCCACCTGGCCGAGTGAGGCGCTAGCTTCCCCCTGCACAAAGGGGAGCAGCCGAATGACCGCAGCCGAAGCCACGCCTGAGCTCGACCGTGTGGCAGACCGCGACGACGTCGCCTTCGTCGGCCACCCCAAGGGCCTCGCTTACCTGTGCTTCGCGGAAGGCTGCGAGCGCTTCTCTTATTATTCGATGCAGACCCTGCTGGTCCTCTACATGACCAAGCAGCTGCTCCTCCCCGGCCATGTGGAGAATATCGCCGGCTTCGGAATGGTCCGGGCGGTGTTCGGCAATATGGAGGTGCAGCCGCTCTCCTCGGCGATCTTCGGCACCTATGCCGCGCTCGTCTATTTCACGCCGGTGTTCGGCGGGATGCTGGCGGACGGGCTGGTCGGGCGGCGGCGGACGGTGGCGCTGGGCGCGATCCTGATGTCCATCGGCCACTTCCTGATGGCGTTCGAGCAGACCTTTCTCCTCGCTTTGCTCGCGCTCGTCCTCGGGGTCGGCTGCTTCAAGGGCAATATCGCGAGCCAGGTGGGCAGCCTCTACGCCCAGAACGACCTGCGCCGGGCGATGGCCTTCCAGATCTTTTACATCTTCATCAACGTCAGCGTGATCGCCGCGCCCCTGGTGTCGGGGACGCTGGGCGAGAAGGTCGGCTGGCACTGGGGCTTCGGCACGGCCGGCGTGATGATGGTCGTCGGCCTGGTCATCTATCTCTCCGGCGGCCGCTGGCTTCCGGCCGAGGAGCCGCGCGGGAAAGAGGCGCGGGCGGAGCGGCCGAAGCTCAGCCCGGCAGACTGGGGCTCGGTGATGGCGCTGGTCGTGCTGATCCCGATCCTGGCGATCGCACTCCTAACCAACATGGAGATTTTCAACGCCTATCTCGTCTGGGGCGACGAGCAGTTCAACCTGACCTTCTTCGGCTATCTCGCACCGACCAGCTGGCTGATCACCGTCGACGCTGCCCTCTCCTTCTCGATGCTGGTCGCGGTCGCCGCCTTCTGGCGCTTCTTCGGAGCGCGGGGGCGCGAGCCGGACGAATTGGGCAAGATGATCATCGGCTCCTTCTTCACCATCTCCGGCGGCCTCTGCCTGTTCGCGGCGGCGGCGCTGCAGGGGCCGGGCGAGAAGATCGGCGTGTTCTGGCCTTTGATGTTCCACCTCCTGAACAGCATCGGCTTCGCGCACATCCTGCCGGTCAGCCTCGCCCTTTTTTCCAAGATGGCGCCGCGATCGATCAATGCGACGGTGGTCAGCCTGTCCTATTTCTCCTTCTTCGGTGCCAATGCGCTGGTGGGGAAAGTCGGTGGCCTCTATTCGAGCCTCCCCACCACCACCTTCTGGCTGATCCATGTGGCGAGCGCGGTGGTTGGCCTCGTCGCGTTCGTGATCTTCAAGGTGACGCTTGGCGATCGGATGCAGCAGCCGCAGGGTTGAGCTTCAGGGAGTTTCGACCTTCTCCGGCAGCGGGAAGAGGGTGAGGAAGCGTTCTGCCAGGGCGCGGTCGCCTTCCACCTTGAGGGCGCCCTCGGCTTCAAGCGCGGCGAGGGGGACGCCACCGTAGACCGCGGCGGCAAGCGCCGTGGGCGGTCCAGTGAAGATCAGGTTCGCCCCGGTAGGATCGCCGCGCTCGATCTCGATATCGCCGTCCGCGAGGCGGCCCACGAAGGTCTCGCGGCCGAGGCGGAAGCCGATGGTGGCGCGGAGCCAGCGTGCTTTCTCGCGGTCGATCATGGTTCGGAAGGACAGCATCAGCGAGTTGGCGCTCAAGGGGAGGCGCGGGTCGTGGCTCGGCGAGCGGGCGGCCCAGCGGCCGAGCTCCTGAAAGATCGGCTCCGCCTCATAGCCCCAGGGGGTGAGCTCATAGACCTGGGCGGAGACAGGCGGAGGAAGCTTGCGGCGGGTGAGAATCCCGGCGCTTTCCAGCCCCTCGAGCCGCTGGGTCAGGACGTTGGCGCTGATCCCCGGAAGGTCGGCGCGCAGGTCGGTGAACCGCTTCGGCCCCAGCATCAGCTCACGGATGACGAGCAACGCCCAGCGCTCCCCGACCAAGTCGAGTGCATGCGCCGCTCCACAGGCGTCGGCATAAGAGCGGGGGACCTTGGTTCCTTTTTCTAACTCCATAGTTGCTTTTCATAACTTAGCGCGGCATCAAGGTCAAACAGCGATTCGAAAAGAACGGAGAAGGACAGATGGCCAAGCTGATTTTCGTGAACCTGCCGGTGACGGACCTTGCGCGGTCGACCGCCTTCTACGAGGCGGTAGGCGCGACCCGGAACCCGCAGTTCAGCGACGACACCGCCGCCTGCATGGTCTTCTCGGACGTCATCCATGTGATGATCCTCACTCACGCCAAGTTCGCCCAGTTCACGCCCCGGGCGATCGCCGATGCGCACAAGACCAGCGAGGTGCTGCTCTGCGTCTCCTGCGACAGCCGCGAGGAGGTCGACCGGGTGACCGAGGCGGCGCTTGCCGCGGGCGGACGCGAGCCGCGCGAGAAGCAGGATTTCGGCTTCATGTACGGCCGCAGCTTCGAGGATCCGGACGGCCATATCTGGGAACCGATGTGGATGGACATGGCCGCGCTCGGCGACCGGCATGCCGCAGAGGCCACCCAGGCCGCCGCCGAGGCCAACGACGCCCAGGAGAGCGCAGCATGACCGACATGGCCCGCCCTTTCATCTGGTACGAACTGATGTCCGGCGATCCCGCCGCGGCGCAGGCTTTTTACACCGCGGTCGTCGGCTGGACCCCGCGCGGGGCCGGGCCCGACGGCGGCGCCCACTACACCGCGCTTGAAGTGGGCGGCCGCGGAGTCGGCGGCATCGCCGGCATTTCGCCCGAAGCTTGCGAGCAGGGCGCCCGGCCGGGCTGGCTCGGCTATATCGGCGTGGGCGATGCCGACGCCTCGGTGGCGGCGATCGAGGAAGCCGGCGGCAGGACCCTGCGCGCGCCCGACGACATCCCGGGCATCGGGCGCTTCGCGGTCGTCGCCGATCCGGACGGCGCTCCGTTCATGCTGCTCCAGCCGATCATGCCGGAGGGCGGATGGGGTCCTTCCCCGCCGCGCATGACCCCGGGCCAGATCGGCTGGCGCGAGCTCCACGCGGGCGACGGCGAGGCGGCCTTCGCTTTCTATTCCAAGCTGTTCGGCTGGACCGAGGCGGGCCGCATGGACATGGGGCCGATGGGAATTTACCGCCTCTGGTCCTCGGGCGAGGACGAGGCGGTCGGCGGGATGATGACCGGCCATGCCGACCATCGCGGCTGGCTGTTCTACTTCGCGGTCGACAGCGCCGACGCGGCCGCGGCGCGGATCACAGAGGCCGGCGGCAAGGTGCTGATGGGGCCGATGGAGGTTCCCGACGGAAGCTGGGTGGTTCAGGCGACGGACCCGGAAGGCGTCGTCTTCTCCGTGGTTTCGAAGGAGCGCTGAGGATGGGAAAGATCACCCCCTGCCTGTGGTTCGACGGCAATGCCGAGGAAGCGGTGAACTTCTATGTCGGACTGCTGCCCGACAGCCGCATCCGCAACATCGCCCGGTCCCCGGCCGACTATCCGGCGGGGAAGGCTGGGAACGTTCTGACGGTCGAGTTCACCCTTGCCGGCCAGGATTATATGGCGCTGAACGGCGGGCCCTATTTCACCTTCAACGAGGCGGTGTCCTTCTCGATCGATTGTGCCGACCAGGCCGAGGTCGACCGGCTGTGGGACGCGATCGCCGCCGACGGCGGCACGCCCGGCCAGTGCGGCTGGACCAAGGACCGTTTCGGCCTCAGCTGGCAGGTGGTCCCCCGCGCCCTCCCGGAAATGCTTGCCAGCCCCGACCGCGCCGCCGCCGCCCGGGCGATGGGGGCGATGATGGAGATGACCAAGCTCGAAGTCGCGCCGCTGGAGCGGGCGTTCCGGGGCGAGGACTAAGCGCTCCCGGCTGTCCTCTATCTGCGGCTCCGCCTGAATGCCGCCGGCGTCGACCCGGTCGCCCGGCGGAAGGCGCGGGTGAAATTGCCCTGAGAGGAAAAGCCGCTGGCGAGCGCAATCTCACCGATTTTCATCTCGCCGGACTCGAGCATCGCCTGCGCCCGCTTGAGGCGTCTTTGGCCGATGTAGCGGCCGGGCGGCATTCCGGTGCTTCGGCCGAACATCCTGATGAAATGGAACGGGCTGAGGCAGGCGACGGTCGCAAGATCGTGGATGCCGATCTCTTCTTCGATATGCGCCTCGATATAAGCGAGCACCCTTCGCAGCCGGACGTCGTCGAGTGCATGGCTGACCCGTAGCGCCCGCGCCTGGGCGGGCGACTCCGCCGCGCAGGTCTGCGCAAGCCGCGCGGTGAGCGACAGCCCCAGGCTCTCGGCGAGAACCCGCGCCGCGGAGGTCGGCTCCCGCAGCGTCTCAAGCAAGGTGAAGGCGATCTGGCGGATCAAGGCGTCCGGCACGTCGGCCAGATAGAGGATGTTCCGTGGTTCCACGGCTGCGCCGCCCTTCGCCTCCGAAAGCGCAGCGAAGTGGGAGGAGGGCAGATAGATGTGGAAGCATTCATGCCATTCGGTGAGCCGGATCTCCTCCTCGCGGACGCCCTCGGGGCAGGTCCAGATCGTTCCCGGTGCGACCCGCGTCGTCTGCCGCTCGCCGTTCCCGCAGCGGTTGACGACCGCCTTCGGGTGCGCACGTGTCGCGACTCCGATCTCGGTCTGCAGGAGGTCGAACGGCGCAAGCTCGGCGGCCGGATGATGCCTGAGCTCGGCGCCAATGCCCCTCCAGTCGCACGAAACCGACGACTGGAGGACGTCGCCCGACCCGTATTTCTCCAGCCCATGATCGTAGAGGTTCATCGCCTCACTCCGCTGGGAGTCTCCCCGCCCGGTGCGGCGGGGCGGCCGAGGCTCGATGTGCGCAATCTGGGAACAGGCCGGAGCAGCGCCGGAGCATACATGGATCGGCTTCCCGGGGTAAGCTCATCTCCCGGACGCAGGAGATGGCTCGACATGACGCAGGTTCCGCCCGAGCCCCTCATCCCCGGCAACAGCCTGATCACCGCGACTCCCGAGGCTGGGAGAGCGCTGGCCATCATGATGGCGCGGCACTCGGTCCACGCGATGCAGAAGGAGCTCGAGGTGCTGGTGAGCGGCCGGGCGCAATATGCGCACGACCCCTATGGGCTGATCGCCGCCAGCCATGTCGTCGCGGCCGAATTCGCGACGATCGCGGCCGCCAACGATTATTGGCGGGGCAGCGCGCCGCTCGCAGTGGAGGTGGCGCATGGTCCAGCCGATCCAATATCTAGAGGGTGATCCCGGCACACGTCTGGCCTATCGGCAGTGGCGGCCGTCCGGCGCCGCCCGCGCCGTGGTCGTCGTCGTGCCCGGCTTCAATTCCCACAGCTCCTATTATGAATGGGCAGGCACGCGGCTGGGAGCGGATGGCTATGCCACCTACGCGATCGACCTCCGGGGGCGCGGCGCGTCGGATGGGGACCGCTTTTACGTTCGCGATTTCGCCGATTATGTGAGCGATCTCGGCCGGCTCATCGCCGAAGTCCGGGACCGCGAGCCGCTCCTGCCCCTGTTCCTCCTCGGCCATTCGGCAGGCGGGGTGGTGGCGTGCCTGTACGCGCTCGATTACCAGGCTGAGCTTGCCGGCCTGATCAGCGAAAGCTTCGCGCACGAGCTTCCCGCGCCGGACTTCGCGCTGGCCGCGATCAAGGGCCTCAGCCATCTCGCCCCACATGCCCATGTGCTCCGGCTCAGGAACGAGGATTTCTCGCGCGACCCGGCCGTGGTCGAAGCGATGAACGCCGATCCGCTGATCGCCCACGAGTCCCAGCCTACCCAAACTCTGGCGGCGCTGGTGCGAGCGGACGAGCTGCTCAAAACGCGGTTCGGCAGCATGACCCTGCCGCTCCTCATTCTGCACGGGACCGCCGACAAGGCCGCGAAGCCGAGCGGGAGCAGCCATTTCTTTGAACATGCGGGATCGGCCGACAAGAGCCTGAAGCTCTATGAAGGGGCCTATCACGACCCGCTCAATGACCTCGACCGGGAAGCCGTGCTCGCCGACATCGTCGGCTGGCTCGACTCGCACAACGACGCTTAGGCCGAGCGGACCCTGCGCTGCTGCAGCGTCTCGGCGATCAGCGCGTCGAGCTCGGCGAGGGTGAAGGGCTTCTCAAGCACCGAGGCGCTCTCCCCCGCCGTCTGGCGCAGGACCCGGAGCGCGGCGTGACCGGTCGAGAAGATGACCGGGATCTCGGCGTCGATCTTCGCGATCTCCCGAGCGGTCTCGGCGCCGTCCATGCCGGGCATGACATAATCGAGGATGACGAGGCTCGGCCGCGACTCTTCGATCAGCGCCAGCGCGGCTTCGCCGCTCGCCGCCTCGCGGACGCTGTAGCCGAGCTCCGCAACGCTTCGCGCGATGGTCTCGCGGACCTGCGGTTCGTCATCCACTATCAAAATCATAGTCTTACCCGACTCACTCGGCCGCCTGGCTGAAAGCGGTCACCTCATAGAGCCGCTGGAAGCTGTCGGCATAGCCATAATCGACGACCACCCTCCGGCGCGTCCCCGTTCCCGGCGGAGTCCGTGGCTCAGGAGCAACGATGGGAGGGATCGAGCGCGGCCGCGCGGTCGGCCGATCGACCACCATCTCCTTGAACCACTCGCCCGCATAGGATCCGTCGATCCGGTGGACCCGCGACCCGACGATCCGACCGAGCGGCGTTCCCTCGAGATCGTAGATGCAGGTTTCGAAGAGGAAGCCGATCGGCTCCCCCTCGGTGGAGTACACATACATAGCCATTTGGACCCGCCCCTAAGCTCACTCGCCGCAACCCCTGCGGCTCCACGCGCAGACAGCCGTTGGCCGGCTGTACTGCGGATTAACCAGACTCGCTTTCCAGGGCGGACGCCAGCCCCGCTCCGCCCAGCCGTTCGCCGCATGCGTCCGGATGCGTTGGAATGCGGGGGCTGGACAGCCAAGCCACTAGAACATAGAAGGAACACATGTCCCGCCTCGACACGCGCGAGAAGCTCGCCATCCTCGCCGATGCCGCCAAATATGACGCGTCCTGCGCCTCTTCGGGAACGTCGAAGCGCGACAGCAGCGGCGGCAAGGGGATCGGCTCGACCGAAGGGATGGGCATCTGCCACGCTTACGCGCCGGACGGGCGTTGCATCTCGCTGCTCAAGATCCTGCTGACCAACAGCTGCATCTTCGACTGCGTCTATTGCATCAACCGCAAGAGTTCGAACGTGCGCCGAGCGCGGTTCACGCCGGAGGAGGTGGTCCGGCTCACCCTCTCCTTCTACCGGCGTAATTATATCGAAGGGCTGTTCCTCTCCTCGGGTATCATCCGCTCGTCCAACTATACGATGGAGCAGATCGTAGAGGTGGCGCGGTCGCTGCGCGAGGACCATGATTTTCGCGGCTATATCCACCTGAAGACCATCCCGGACGCCGATCCGGAGCTGGTCCGGCAGGCAGGGCTCCATGCCGACCGGGTGTCGATCAATGTCGAGCTTCCGACCGTGCGCGGGCTCGAACGGTTGGCTCCGGAGAAGGACGGGACCCGGATCGAGGGCGCGATGGCGGCGATGAAGGCGGATATCGTCGAAGGCGCCGACGCCAGGAAGCGCTTCCGCTCCGCCCCCTCCTTCGCGCCGGCCGGCCAGTCGACCCAGATGATCGTCGGCGCCGACAGCGCGAGCGACGGGGAGATCATCGGCCGGGCGAGCGGCCTCTACGACCGGTTCGCGCTGCGCCGCGTCTATTATTCGGCGTTCAGCCCGATCCCCGACGCGAGCGCGGTCCTGCCGCTGAAGCGCCCGCCGCTGATGCGCGAGCACAGGCTCTACCAGTCGGACTGGCTGATGCGCTTCTACGGCTTCGAAGCGAAGGAGGTGGCGGCCGCCGCCGACGCATCGGGCATGCTTCCGCTCGACATCGACCCCAAGCTCGCCTGGGCGCTCAAATTCCGCGAGAGCTTCCCGGTCGACGTCAACCGCGCGCCTCGCGAGAGCCTGCTGCGCGTGCCCGGCCTCGGCGTGAAGGCGGTCGACCGGATCGTCTCGTCGCGCCGCTGGCGGCGGCTGCGGCTGGAGGATGTCGCCCGCCTCACCGCCTCGATCGTCAAGGTCCGCCCCTTCATCGCTGCCGAGGGCTGGCGTCCCACGTTGCTAACGGATCGGGCCGACCTGGCGGCGCGGCTGAAGCCTGCGGACAAGCAACTGGAATTGTTCGCCGGTTGAGATTCGAGCCCAAGTGGACTAAGTTAGTCCACAGGAGAAATGAGATGGCCGACGCCGATCCCAAGCTGCCGACGACGGTGAACGTCCACGAAGCGAAGACGCATCTGTCGAAGCTGCTCGACCGCGTTCATGCCGGCGAGGAAATCATCGTCGCCAAGGCCGGCAAGCCTTATGCCAAGCTCGTGCCGGTGAAGCAGCCCAAGCCTCGGAAGCCGCGTGTACCCGGAGCCCTCAAGCATCTGGGGCCAATCCCCGACAGCTTCTTCGATCCACTCCCTGACGATGAGCTCGACGCCTGGGAGGGCAAATACAGCTCCTTCTAGACACGCACGCGCTGCTCTGGTGGCTTAGCGAGGATCCGGCGCTGAGCCGAACGGCCGACACGCTCATCCGCGACGAGACGAACGACGTCGTCATCAGCCCCGTCTCAGCCATCGAGATCGCGATCAAGCACCGGCTCGGTCGCCTCCCTCAGGCAGGCGCCTGGATCTTCGAGTTCCGCAATAGAATTGAGGATGAGAGATTTTGGCTGACGGTGCTGACGGCGGAGCACGCGCTGAGGGCGGGGTCATACCCGGGAGAGCATCGTGACCCGTTCGACCGGTTGCTCGCAGCGCAGGCGGAGCTTGACGGACTGACGCTGATCACCCGCGATCGCGCTTTCCGCGATTTTCCCTGTGAGACGCTGTGGTAGCCATCCGCCTCGCTGCCGAGGATGATTTCGAGGGTTGGCGGGAGGGAGCCCGGGCGCTGGCCGGCGCGGCTGTCCCGCCTCAGGAGGTCATCTGGATCGTCGGCGAGGCTGGCGGCGACCTGTTCGGCGGAGAGGACGCGCCGCTCCCCTCCGGCGGCGCCGCCTTCGCCGTCCCCCGCGCCTTCCTCACCCTCGCCGAGACCGCGATCTGCCATTCGGATCCGGAGCGGTTCGCGTTGCTCTACGCGCTGCTGTTGCGCATCCGGAGCACGCCGGGCGCACTGGAGGACGAGGCGGACCCGCTCATCCGCCGGCTCCAAACGATGGCCAAGGCTGTGCGCCGCGACATCCACAAGATGCACGCCTTCGTCCGCTTTCGCGAGGTGGAGACGGACGGAGAAAGCCGCTTCGTCGCCTGGTTCGAGCCGGAGCACCATATCGTCCGCGCGGCAGCGCCCTTCTTCGCCCGCCGCTTCGCGTCGATGCTCTGGTCGATCCTGACGCCGGAGCTGTCGGCGCATTGGGACGGCGAGGCGCTCGCCTTCGGCCCCGGCGCGAGCAAGGCCGATGCGCCCGACGGCGATCCGGTCGAGGAGGTGTGGAAGACCTATTATGCGTCGATCTTCAACCCCGCCCGCCTCAAGGTCGGCGCCATGGTGAAGGAGATGCCGCGCAAATATTGGAAAAACATGCCCGAGACGGCGTTGGTGGGCGAGCTGATCGCAGGAGCGCAGGCGCGCGAGGCACATATGGTCGATGCTTCGAGGGAAAGGACCGGGTCGAACGCGCTGGCGGCGTGGCAGGCGGTGCGCGAGGAAGCCCGCGGCTGCACCCGCTGCCCCCTCTACGCCTGCGGCACCCAGACCGTGTTCGGAGAAGGCCCGGTCGAAGCGCCGTTGATGTTCGTCGGCGAGCAGCCCGGCGACCAGGAGGACCTTGCCGGCAAACCCTTTATTGGCCCCGCCGGCCAACTATTCGACCGCGCGCTGGGCGAGGCGGGGATCGACCGGAGCCAGGCCTACGTCACCAATGCCGTGAAGCATTTCAAGTTCGAGCGACGCGGGAAGAGGCGCATCCATTCCAAGGCCGACGCCGGGGAGATCACCGCCTGCCACTGGTGGATCGAGCAGGAGCGGACGATCCTTCGACCCGCCCTGACGGTGGCGCTCGGGGCCACTGCCGCACGCTCCCTCTTCGGCAAGGCGGTGACCATCTCCTCCCTCCGCGGCCGCCCGCAGCGAGCCTTCGACGGCGGGGAGGCGTGGGTGACGGTCCACCCGAGCTTCCTGCTACGCGTGCGCGACGACAAAGAGACGGAATATGCCCGCTTCGTCGAGGACCTGGTCCGGGTGAGGGAGCGGCTGAAGGAGGTCGCCTGAAGCTGTAGCGGCCCGGCTTCCCTAAGGAAGCCGGGCCGCTCTCGCTCCGGCAGGAGCCGGCTTTTACCGGTCGCTTTGGTTCTTGTAGGTGCCGGAGAAGCTGCGCTCGAGGGCGTGCGGACCCTCGCTGCCGCTATTTTCGCGCTCGAACAGGGCGCGGGAGCCTTCCTCGGTGGTCCAGCCGGCGATCGCCTGCTCGGCGGTACGGTTGAGGATCACCTGGCCCTCGACCGTCTCGACCCAGGAGCAGGGCACCGAATGGTGGACGCCGCCGGCATTCTCGTCCTTGCGGTTGAGGACGATTCGGTCGCCCCGGACCTTGTCGACGGTGCCGACATGTTGGCGGTCGGAGCCGAGCACTTCCATGTCCTCCGAGACCCTGGACAGCAACTGGCGCTGGCCCTGGCGCTTGCTCCGCCAGCCGCCGAACTCCTCCTCGAACTTCGACTGATGCTCGCGGCGATATTCCTCATAGTCGCGGTCGAGATCCTCGATCTGGCGGCGGCGCCATTCCGAATAATGCGGATCGTGATGGTCGCGTCCCATCGCGCCGGTGCCGGAATAGCCGGCTTGGCCGCGGGCCTGTTCGGGGCTTCCGCTATAGCCGTAGCTGCTCTGGCTGGAGAAGCCCTGGGTGTAGGGCGCGTCCCGTCCGCCGCTGCCACCGGGGCGCCGGCCGCGCTCGCCGCCGACCGAATCGGTGAACCAGCCTTCGCGCTCCTGCGAGCGTTCGTGGACGCCCGGGCGATCGCTGTTCCAGCTGTCGGCGCGCTGGTTGCCCTAGCCGCCGCCGAAGTCGCCGCCGCCGAAGCTTCCGGGGCCGTCGTCCTGCTGGGAGCGGCCGCGCGGCTCGCGTCCCCAATCATTGTCGCGATTGCCGGTCATGCGATGCTCGCGCTCCCAGCGGCGCTCGTCCATCTCGCGCCTGCGCTGGGCGTCGTCGTCGCCGAACCAGCTGCGGACCTCGTCTCCGGCGCGTTCGATGAAGCCGCGGTCGTCCGGACCGCCGCGGTGGTCATGGCCACCTGGACCGCGCCCCTGCTCACGTCCGTAACCGCCGCGATAATATTCGCGCCCCTGCCCTCGATCGTCGCCGTAGCGATTGTCGCCGAAGCCCATCTTGATCTCCTTCTGCTGGCCGCCGCCGCAACAGGCGCGGCCGATCCGCGCTGGCGGGCTCTGGAGGCTGAAACGGGCGCCTGGCGCTGGTCGTTCCGGGGCAGGAGCCGGTCCGTTCCCTTGCTCGGGCGAATTGCAATCCAGGTTAAGGAAAGCCGCGAAAAGG
>Ga0209153_1000378_pt1 | contig 21823 bp, 15 predicted proteins | sample GraSoiAngelo_120_FD_185877 | JGI IMG/M metagenome (GOLD analysis project Ga0209153, IMG submission 185877) | Grasslands soil microbial communities from the Angelo Coastal Reserve, California, USA - 14_0919_09_20cm (SPAdes) (version 2) | ecosystem: Environmental > Terrestrial > Soil > Grasslands ...
CTCTTGTGCCTTTTGGCAAGCCAGATAACGGCGCTTGAGTTCTTCGGTTGTCAAATGAGCTTTGAGTTCGATTCGTCTCCGCATGACGAATTCTTACTCGACCTTAGTTATTTTTGCAATTCGGTATAAGTATTCTTTGGCAATAGAAGAGTAAATAATAAGTATTCTTTGGCAATAAAGGACTGCATGCTTGCCAACCGCATCTCGAACTGCCGACTCTTCAGTTGGCGTCAGTAATTTCATAACCACATTATAGTAGGATTAAGTTCAGGGTCTATCCTCATCCGCACGAGGGTTGCGAGTTGATGTGTTAGAATCGAGGGCAACGGAGACGGGTATGCTGACTGATTATCTCAATGCCGCTTTGCGCCGTGCGCATTATGAAATCCTGCCGGATGATCAGACTTTCTATGGGGAAATCCCGGACTTCGACGGCGTCTATGCCAACGCGGCGACGTTGGAAGATTGTCGCACGGAGTTGGCGGAGGTTTTGGAGGAATGGATTCTGTTTCGCGTCTCAAGAAATTTGCCGCTGCCTGTCGTGGACGGACTTGAACTGAAGATCAAGGAAGTCGCCTGATGCCGCGCTTCGGTGCTATCTCACGCAAAGACCTGATCTATTATCTGCGTCAACTTGGTTTCGCCGGCCCGTATTCAGGTGGCAAACATCAATTCATGAGTAGTGGTAGCCTCACGCTGCGCATCCCTCAATCCGCATCAGGCCGACATTGGGAAAGAGTTACTAAGCCGCATCCTGCGGCAAGCGGGCATCAGCAAAAGCGATTGGGAAAAACTCTAAGCTCTGACAACGCGCCAGTGTTCAAGTCGGGAGACAAATCCTTCCGGCCGCGCCGCTTGTCTCTTATCAAATCAAAAACCTTGTTGTCGTCTCGCGGTCGTGCTAATGTGTGCGAAACAGACAAGGAGTGCGGAGTATGTTGTTACGATTTGGCTTTCGCTTCGCGGTCGCGTTAGTGACATTCCTTTGCGGCATCACGGCCAGCAAGGTGCTGCCGCCCTACCACTTCAGTTCAGCCGCAGACACACAGGCCGAGCAAGAGGTCTTGAGCGTCGAGCGCGCGTATATTGCGGCGCATCTGCAACGCGATACGGCGACGCTGGATCGTTTGCTGACCGACGATTTCACGTTCAGCCGGCCTTATGGCAGCGTCTCGGACAAGGCGCAGCGCCTCGCGCTCGTCTCTGATCCCGATTTTGCTTTCACGGACATAGAGACGGAAAACCCTAGCGTTACGGTGGACGGCGACAGAGCTTACATCTCCGGTCAGGCGCGCGTGCACATGCGCTACGGTGGCGGCTGCGTCAATAATGAGATCGTCAGCCCTTGGTACGCATACACGCGCACGTTAGAGCGGCACGATGGCCGTTGGCAGGTCGCGTCTGTGCGGATCAACTACTTCACACGGCGCTGACGACGCACGTCTGCTGCGCCCGCGCCGCGTACCGACTCTCCCCTCTGTGCGCCCGCGCGCAGGCCGCTAAATCTCGCCTACATCTCTTCTGGCAAGGCCCTTCTGCGGCTGCACCGTCCGCGTGTGGCGCAAGATAAGTTGTAACCGGCCGCGCGTGCCTTACGTCTATGCAGCTATGACGGCTGTTTGGCGCTGCGGCATGTGCGGTTCAAGACCGCGCCCGCAGGCGGTGACCGCACAACTCCTCAACAGCCTCAAACTAACGGGCGTTTCGCTTCAAGAGCCAGCGCGTACATGCGCTGGCGGCGCTTGATCGTTTGCGCCCGCGATTTGCGAGTTCCCCGACATGGACAAAACACGAGCCGGACGAGAGAGACCTGACCCGTCCGCTTACAATTTAATTCGGAGGAGATAAGAGAATATGCGTAGGCTTTTAACCGGTTGCAGTCTGGTCGCGGTGTTGTTCGCGGGCCTGTGGGCTACGGCGAGCGCCGCCGCGCCGGCCAACTTCGCCGGCACTTGGACGTTGGATAAGACCAAGAGCAAAGATTTACCGCCGCAGATGGCGAATATTGACAGCTTAGCGCTCACTGTCACGCAGGACGCGCAGCAGTTGACCGTTGACACCAAAGTAGCGCGCAAAGAGACGGCCGACGCGCAGGGCGGCCCGCCTGCTGGCGGCCCCGGCGGCGGGCGTGGTCGCGGCATGATGGGGCCGCAGAATGTGAGCTACAAGCTCGACGGCTCGGAGACGACTTTGGACACGGGCGGGCGCGGCACGGCCACAGCCAAAGCCGAATGGCAGAACGGCGGCAAGACCTTGAAGCTGACGACCAAACGCGCGTTCAACTTTCAAGGCAACGACGTGACGCTGACCACGACCGAAACTTGGGAGTTGTCCGGCGATGGCAAGACGCTCACCGTGCAACGCACCAGCGAGTCGCCGCGCGGCACGCAAAGCTCGACGCTCGTTTTCAACAAACAGTAAGCTGAGCGCGCGGGCATCCTTGTCCGCCAACGCGTGCTGGCAACACGCTTAAAGAGTTTGCGCCGCCATTCAAGAATGAATGGCGGCGCATCTTCTTGTTCGCGCCTGCGGCGCTCATGGCAGGCAGGGATGCCTGCGCTCCCGGCAGAGCGTCGTTGAGTATCTGTTCACTTGTCAGCTTCGACCGCTTTACCGGCTGCGAGCGAAGCCTGCGCTGCCGCCAAGCGCGCGACCGGCACACGGAAGGGCGAGCAACTGACGTAATCGAGGCCGATCTCGTTGCAGAAGGCGATCGAGCGCGGCTCGCCGCCGTGTTCGCCGCAGATGCCGACTTTCAAGTCGGGCTTGACCGCGCGCCCGCGCTCCGTGCCTGTGCGCACGAGTTCGCCCACGCCGTCAGGGTCGAGCACTTGAAACGGATCGTCGGGCAGTATCTTGTCCTCGACGTACTTCGAGAGGAAGCGACCTGAGTCGTCGCGCGACAGACCAAACGTTGTCTGCGTCAGATCGTTTGTGCCGAACGAGAAGAAGTCTGCGTGCGCGGCGATCTTGTTGGCGGTCAGCGCGGCGCGCGGCAGTTCGATCATCGTGCCGACCGTGTAAGAGATCGTCATCCCGTGCTCGCCCAAGACTTGCTTTGCGACCTCGCGGATCAACTCCGACTGTCGCCGCAACTCTTCGTCAGTCGAGACGAGCGGCACCATGATCTCCGGTTGGACGCTCTCGCCCTCGCCCGCCACTTGGCACGCGGCCTCGAAGATGGCGCGCGTCTGCATGCGCGTCACCTCTGGATAGATGATGCCGAGCCGGCAGCCGCGATGGCCGAGCATAGGGTTCTGTTCGTGTATGCGTTGCACCTGTTGCAAGAGCCGCCGCTTCTCCGCGATCTGATCGAGCAGCTTATCCATCTCGCTGATCTTCTCTGCGCGTTGCAAAGTCATCTTCAACTCGGACAGTTCGCCCAACAACTCTTCGAGGTTCGGCAAGAATTCATGAAGCGGCGGATCGAGCAGACGGATCGTCACGGGCAAGCCCGCCATCGCGCGGAAGATGCCGACGAAATCTTTGCGTTGGAGCGGCAACAGTCTTTCCAGCGCCTTCTCGCGCGCGCCCACGCCGTCCGCCAAGATCATCTCGCGCATCGCGGCTAATCTTTCATCGCCGAAGAACATGTGCTCCGTGCGACAGAGACCCACGCCTTCCGCGCCGAAGTCGCGCGCCACTTGCGCATCGTGCGGCGTGTCTGCGTTCGCGCGCACACGCAGACGGCGGAACTCGTCGGCCCAAGACATCAACTCGCGGAAGTCGTCGCCAAGCGTCGGTTGCACCGTCGGCACGCGACCGAGAAAGACTCGGCCGGTCGAGCCGTCCACAGTCACCCACTCGCCCTTCGTCACGACCGAGCCGTTGACGTTGCACTGCTGTTGACTGTAATCAATGTTCAGCGCGCTTGCGCCCGACACGCACGACTTGCCCATGCCGCGTGCTACAACTGCCGCATGTGATGTCATCCCCCCGCGCGCCGTCACAATCGCTTGCGCCGCGACCATGCCGTGAAAATCGTCGGGACTTGTCTCTTGCCGCATGAGCACAACCTTCATGCCCTGCTGCGCCAACTCTTCCGCTTCATCTGGATCGAAGACGACTTGCCCTTGCGCTGCGCCGGGACTCGCGGGCAGACCCGTCGCCAGCACAATCGCTTCGGCGTTTGGATCAACTGTTGGGTGCAGCAGTTGATCAAGTTGTTCGGGCGTGACGCGCTGGATGGCTGTGGCGCGATCAATCAAACCTTCATGCACCATGTCAACGGCGACGCACACGGCGGCCGCGCCCGTGCGTTTGCCTGTGCGCGTCTGAAGCATCCAGAGCCGGCCGCGCTCGATGGTGAACTCCACGTCCTGCATGTCGCGGTAATGTTGTTCGAGCAACTGCGTGATCGAGTTGAACTGCTCATAGACTTCCGGCAACTCGGCTTGCAGTTGGCTGATCTGGTGCGGTGTGCGTATGCCTGCGACCACGTCCTCGCCCTGCGCGTTTAAGAGATACTCGCCGTAGAGCGTCTTCTCGCCGGTCGAAGGGTCGCGCGTGAAAGCCACGCCTGTGCCGCTCGTCGCGCCCATGTTGCCAAAGACCATCGCTTGCACGTTGACGGCTGTGCCTAAGTTGTCGGGGATGCGATTGACGCGGCGATAGTCAACGGCACGGCGGCCCATCCAAGAGTTGAAGACGGCGGCGATGGCGACGCGCAGTTGCTCGTAAGGGTCTTCGGGAATCGCCGCGCCGCGCTGCTCTGCGAGGATGATCTGTTTTTCGGCGGCGATCACTTCGCGCAGTTGCGCGGGCGAGAGGTCTGTGTCGCGCCCGCCTTCGGTCTGCGCCTTGTAGCGTTCAAGCACGCGCTCGAACTTTTCATGCGCCACGCCCATCACGATCTCGCCGAAGAGCGAAGCGAAGCGGCGATAAGCGTCGAGCGCGAAGCGTAGGTCGCCCGTCTGTGCGGCGAGACCTTGCACGGTCTGCTCGTTCAAGCCGAGATTGAGCACGGTGTCCATCATGCCGGGCATTGAGAACGGCGCGCCGGAGCGGACGGAGACGAGCAGCGGGTTCGCCGGATCGCCGAAGCCCTTGCCGGTTTGTGCTTCGAGTCTGCGCAAACCCGCGACGACCTGCTCCCACATGCCGTCGGGAAAGTTCTTACCGTTTTGATAAAACGCATTGCAGGCTTCGGTCGTGACGATGAAGCCGGGCGGGACGGGCAAGCCTGCGCGCGTCATCTCGCAGAGACCTGCGCCTTTGCCGCCGAGTAAGTTTTTTGCGTCGCCGCTGCCTTCAGCAAACAGATAGACCCATTTGTGTTCGTTCGTCTTAGTCATGGCATGAATCCTTTTTCGCGCGAAGATAGTTTGAACGGCCCCAGTTCGCTCTTGTGCGTCTGTGCTTATCAGCTTAACGCGCGCAACGCAAGTTCGTGAAGCGTTGGTGGGACGGGCCGGCGATTTTTTTAGCGCAATCACGTCCGCGCATCGGGCCAGTTGAACTAACGCTGCGCTGTCGTAGCCGGATGCAGTTTGAGCCATTCAGCGCGCAGCATGAAACTGCCTTGCGTCACCACGCGCTCGCCCACTTGCAAGCCTTCGAGCACAGGCACGCGCCCGTTCGCCTCCGCGCCCACACGCACGGGGCGCAGCGCAAAGACGTTCGGCTCATTCGTGGCCACAAAGACGACTTGCTGTGCGCCTAACTGCTGCACGGCGTTTGTCGAGATGACGGGCGCAGTCTGTTCCGCGCCACCAATCGTGGCGAAGGCCACGTTCACGTACATGCCGAGCTTGAGCGCGCGATCAGTGTTTGCCAATTCGACGCGCACCTGCGCCGTGCGCGTCGCCGGATCAAGTTGCGGGTCAACATAAGCCACACGCCCGCGCCAGACGCGCCCCGCGTAGGCTTCGCTCGTCACGCTCGCGCCGCTCCCCACACGCACGCGCGCCAAGTCTTTCTCATAGACTTGCCCAACCACCCACACGCTAGCTAGATCAGCCACGCGCAGGATTTCTTTGTTCGCTTCGATCACCTCGCCCGCGTTGACCGCGCGACTGATGACCGTCCCAGCGACGGGCGCGGGCAGACTGACCTCAGAGCTGATCTGCGCCGACGAGCGCAAAGCAGTGATGCGCTCCGGCGTGAGACCCAACAACAAGAGTCTCTGGCGCTCGGCTGCAACCGTCGCTTCAGCCATGCGCAACTTCGTCGTCGCCTGTTCAAATTCTTCCCGACTAGCCGCGCCGATCTCGACGAGTTGCGTTGTGCGTTGATGGTGCTTGTGATGTTCTTCGAGATCAGCCTGCGCCGCAAGGTAGCGCGCCTGCGCCTGCGCCAACTCATCGCTGAAGACGACGGCCACAGTCTGCCCTTGTCTCACATTCTGTCCCAACTCCGCGCTCACGCGCTCGACGCGCCCGCCGACGAGCGCCACAACCGGCGTCACGCGATAAGCGTTCGCCTGCACCACGCCCGTCGCCGCTTGCGCTGCGCCTTCGGGCGCAAGTTGTTCGCCCACAGTCTCAAGCGCGATGCCTGCGCGCGCGACCGCATCGGCCGGCAACGTGATGGTTTCATCAGTCGGCGCGCTCGTCGTGTTGTCTGTCGCACTCGACTGTTCCATCGCGACCGTGCGCGGCGCAGGCACAGGCTGACCTGCGCTGCGTTGTGTCGTGTAGCGCCACAACAGCAAGGCGATGACGATCAACGCGACGAGGGCAACGAGGGCAACGATGGCGCGGCTCAATCTGCGCGGCGACGCTTGCTCAACGCGCGACTTTTCAGTGCGCGCCGTCGTCGCAGTCGCATTCGTCGCTTGCTTTGCTTGTTTGGTCGCGCTGTCGTCGGCTGCTTGCGTCTCAGTTGTTTTCTGTTCGTCCGTCTCGCTCATCGTTTGATCAACTCCGGCGCGGCAGCGGCGCGTTCGATCTCAACGCGCGCTTGGTAAGTTTCGAGCAGCGCGTTGATGTAATCCCCTTCAAGCTCGACGTAGCGGCGTTGCTCTGTGATGTAGTCGAGCAGCGTGCGCGCGCCAAGCTCATAAGTTTGTTTGACGACCGTTAGATTTTGCTCCGCCTGCGCGCGCACGCCGACGCGATAAATCTCCATCGCGCGCCCCGCCCGTTCGTAACGCGCGTAAGCCGCCGCGACCTCGCGCTTCGCGGTCAACTCGGCAAACTCGCGTCGGCGTTGTGCGGCTTCCGCGTCGGCCGTGGCCGCGGCGAGCGCGCCTTGATTCTTATTGCGCACGGGCAGATCGAGTGTGACGCCGAAGGTCAGAAAGTTGAATGTGCTCGCAACAGGCTGCAACGCGCCCGCGTCGTTGATGCCGTTGACCGGAAAACTGTTGCGCATCAGTTGATAGCCGGCCCTAACTTCGGCATCGGGTCGCCCTGCGATGCGCGCCGCTTCGATGCGCGCGGCGGCGAGTGCTTCGGCGGCCCGCGCGACTTTTAGATCGGCTCGTTCACGTAACGCTTGCGTCGTGAGTTCAGCAACGGGCGGCACGCCATCAATCAAATTACTGAAATCGCCGCGCAGCTTTACGGGTTCGTCCGGCTGCATGCCGATCAGATTGCGCAACTCAAGCAGCGCAACCTCGACCTTGCCCTCTTGCGTCTCGCGCATGGAGCGCAGACGATTGACCTCAACGAGCGCCATATTCTGCTCAAGCGGCGGCGTGCGCCCTTCAAGCACGCGCGCCATGACGAGTTTGTAACCGCGTTGACTGTTGAGCAGTAACTCTTCATTGAAGCCAAGCTTCAAAATCTCCGCCAACGCCGCGCCAAATTTCTCACGCACCTCTGCGGCCAACTGTCGCTCGCGGTCGGCCAACACTAACTCGCGCATTTCAAGTTCGCGCTCAGCGACCGCGACGCGCGCAGCCCTGCGCCCGCCGAGTTCGAGCGGCAACATGCCTTCGATCATCACGCTGTTATCCGTGCCGCCGATCTGTTGCGCACCGCGCACGTCGAGCTTCGGATTTGCGCGTGCGCTTGCTTGCGCGACGAGCGCGCGCGCGGCCTCAACCTCTTGGCGCAGCGCCGCCAGTTCACCGTTCTCAGCGAGCGCACGCGCTACCGCGTCGTCCGCCGTCAAACCATTCGCCGGATCGAAATAGTTGGCGACGGACGAGCGCGTCGGTGCCGGCTTTTGCTGCTCCGGCAATTCCGACACGGACTGTGCGCGACTTACCTGCGCGCCGACCGACAGACTCACGCATGCGATTAGCGCGAACCATCGCGCCAGCTTATTCCCTATCTTTGTCATTGCCTCACCACACATTTCATCGCGGCGTAGTCGCCGCTTCATGCTCTGCAATCTTTTCATCATCTATCTCAAACTCATCTTGCACCGGCTCACTCGTAACGACCTCGACACCTTCCGCTCGCGCTTCTTTTCTCAACTCGCGCTCGCGCAACCAGAAGAAGATGACCGGCGTGACGACGAGCACGTGCAGGAGACTTGAGACCATGCCGCCGAGCACGGGCGCGGCGAGCGGCTTCATCACTTCCGATCCCGCGCTCGTGCTCCACATGATCGGGAGGAGTCCGGCGACGACCGTCGAGACCGTCATCACTTTCGGGCGCAGACGCAATAGCGCGCCTTCCATCACTGCCTGCATCAGCGTGGCGCGCGTCAGTGTGCCCAGTTCTCTTTTCTTTCTTGCAACTGCTTCTTCCAGATAGATGACCATCACGACGCCCGTCTGCACCGCCGTCCCGAAGAGCGCGATGAAGCCGACCCAGACGGCGACCGAGAAGTTGTAATGAAGCGCCCAGATGAGATAGACGCCGCCCGTCAAAGCGAAGGGCACGGCCAGCAGCACGTGCGCGGCTTCAAGCGCCGAATCATAGGTTAGGTAGAGCAGACCGAAGATGATCACGAGCACGATGGGCAGGACGACAAGGAGACGCTGGCGCGCACGTTGTTGATTCTCATACTGCCCGCTCCAAGCGATGTAATAACCGGCCGGCATCTGCACTTGCCGGCCGAGCGCCTGCTGCGCTTCGTCAACGAAACTGCCCACGTCACGCCCGCGCACGTTCAAGAGCACAGTGCCGCGCAACAGTCCGTTCTCGCTTGAGATCATCGTCGGGCCTGTGACGGTGCGTATCTCTGCAAGCTCAGCGAGCGGAATGGGTGCGCCTGTGGGCGACGTGATCGGAATCTGCCCGATGGCTTCAGGGCTGCTGCGAAACTCCGGCGCGTAGCGCACGCGCACAGGAAAACGTCTGCGCCCTTCGATGGTGACAGACAAGTTCGTCTCGCCGATCCCGCGTTCAATCGCGTCTTGGATCGCGCCCACGTCAATGCCGTAGCGCGCCGCCGCTTGCCGGTTGATGCGTATGTCAACGTAAGGCGCGCCGCCGATCTGTTCGGGATAGACATCCGCCGCGCCGGGCACGGTCTTAACGACATCGGCGATGCGCTGCGACAACTCTTGGAGCGTGTTGAGATCGTTGCCGAAAATTTTGATGCCGACCTGCGAGCGTATGCCGGTCGAGAGCATGTCTATCCGATTGATGATCGGCTGCGTCCAGATGTTGGTGACGCCGGGCATGCGCAGACGCTCGTCCATCTCGGCGACGAGCCGCTCGCGCGTCAGCCCTGCGCGCCACTGCTCTGGCGGTTTGAGATGCACGATGGTCTCGTTCATGTTCACGGGCGACGGATCGGTCGAGGTCTCTGCGCGCCCCGCTTTGCCGACAGCCCATTCGACTTCAGGGAAACTTTTCAGCAGCTCGTCCTGTCGCTGCATGATGCGCAGCGCCTCGTCCATCGAGATCGCGGGATCGGTCACGGGCATGTACATCAAGTCGCCTTCATTCAAGGGCGGCATAAACTCTTTGCCGATGCCTGTAGCGAGCGTGATTGCGCCGGTGAACAAGAGGGCGGCAAGCGCGATGGTGATAAGCCGATGCGTGAGCGCCCAACGGAGGACAGGTCGGTAGAGCGCTTGCAAGAGGCGCATCATCGGGTTCGCGCGCTCGGAGTGCACACGACCGCCGAGCAGGAATGTGCAGAGCACAGGCACGAGCGTGACGGCGATCATGGTCGCGCCGATCATGGCGAAGGTCTTGGTGTAGGCGAGCGGGTGGAAGAGTTTGCCTTCCTGTCCGGTCAGCGCGAAGACCGGGATGAAGGCGAGGATGATGATCGCCATCGAGAAGAAGACGGGCCGCCCGACCAGTGTTGTTGACTCTAAGATCGTCTGCCAGACGCGCCGCCTGTCTTTCGGATCAACGCCGCGCTGCTCGATAAAACGAAAGGCGTTTTCAGTTACGACGATGCCTGCGTCCACGAGCACGCCGATGGCGATGGCGATGCCCGCGAGCGACATGAGGTTGGACGTGATCCCCATGTAGTGCATGAAGAGAAAACTGATGAGCACCGCAAGCGGCAGCGGGATCGTGACGATCAGGATCGAGCGGAAGTGCGCGAGGAAGATGATGTGCGCGAGCGTGACGAGGATCAACTCTTCGATGAGCGCGCGCTTCAAGGTGTGCGTCGCGCGATTGATTAACTGCGTGCGGTCGTAGAATGGCACGATCTGGACGCCCGCCGGCAAGCCCTGTTGCAACGTCGCGATCTTCTCTTTCACGCGCTCGATCACTTCGAGCGTGTTGACGCCGTAGCGGGCGATGACGACACCGCCAACGGCCTCGTGTCCGTTCTTGTCGAGCGCGCCCGTGCGAAAAGCGTTGCCGAGTTTCACGTTGGCGACGTTCTTGACATAGACGGGCGTGCCGTTCGCGGCCGTCAAGACGATGTTCTCCACGTCCGCAGGCGATTCGATCAAGCCCAGCCCGCGCACGACCGCCCATTGCCCCGCTTGCTCGACGACGTTGCCGCCGACGTTCGTGTTCGCGCGCTCGACCGCAGAGACGACGGCCGAGAGCGGGAGGCCGTAAGCGCGCAAGCGGTTCGGGTCAACATCAATCTGATACTGCTGCACGTAGCCGCCGACCGATGCGACCTCCGCCACGCCCGGCACGCTGTTGAGTTGATAACGCACGAACCAATCTTGCAGCGTGCGCAGGTCGCGCAAACTCATCTTGTCGCTTTCGAGCGTGTACCAGAAGATTTGCCCGACGCCGGTGGCATCAGGGCCGAGCGTGGGCGTGACGCCCGCCGACAGTTGGGCGGCGACCAAGTTCAAGCGTTCGAGCACGCGCGTTCTGGCCCAGTAGAGATCGACATTGTCCTCGAAGATGACGTTGATCATCGAGAACGAGAAGGCGGATGAGGCGCGCACGACGCGCACGCCCGGCAAGCCTTGCAGGTTGGTGACGAGCGGATAAGTGATCTGGTCTTCGACCTCTTGCGGCGAGCGCCCCGCCCAATCCGTAAATACAATGACTTGGTTATCGGAGAGGTCTGGGATCGCATCAATCGGCGTGCGCAGCAAGGCCCAGTAGCCCCACACCGCCAGCCCCGCATAGAGCGCGACGACCAGCGCGCGATTGCGCATGGCAAATTCGATGAGCCGGGTAATCATAGAAATGATGAACGATGAATGCGAAAGGATGAATTAAGAGCTGTCTTTATTTCAGCATTCATCATTCCGCATTCATCACTTCTACTGCACTGTGATCGGAAACGAGCCTTGCCCGCGGCCGGCGGGGCCTTCGTAACTGATCTGCGCCTGCCATTCGCCGGCCATCTCGATGCGGGCTTTGCCGTGATAGACGCCGGGCGTGCTGGTCGTCGTCAAGGTCGCCGTCTCGTTCATCGCCGCCATCGTGCCCATCGCAGGCATGTGGAACGTGAGCGCGGCTGCGCTGACGTTCATGGGCTGGCCCGCCGCATCTTTGAACGTGAGCGTGAACTCCTGTTCGCCGTGCCGCAGCACACCGTCGCTAGTTGCCAGCGCGACGGTGAGATTGCCGACGGGCGCGCTCTTGACTTCGCGACTTGCGCCGCTCGTGCCGCAGGCAACGGCGAGCGCGAGCAAGCTTGTTGCTGTGAATATGATTGCGAGTTTTCTGATCATGTCGAGTCTCCGTTAAAGCGCTGTCGTTGCGCGGATCGGTCGCTAGGTCGGTGCGCGCGCGTGGGCACACCGAGACACACGTAGGCGCAGTCTCACGCTCGTCAGCACGAAAAGGTTCGCGTCGGACGAGCGGACACACTACGACCCGGGTTGTGCTAGATCAGAAGCGCGAGATGTTGAATGTAAGCGGGTGGAGAATGGGCGGTTGGAATTCGGGTGCCGACCAAACGCAATGCGGGTGCGAGCGGCAGCGCTGCCGGCGGCGCGGGCGGCGCAAGCTGCGCTACTTGCGGCGCGCGCAAACTTAGATTGTTTGCGTTGAGCGGTGCGGGCTGCGGGCAGTTGAGCGCGCAGCAGAGCCGTGCGGCTACGACCTCCGGCGCATTCGATTGCAGGTGCGCGAGCGCGCAGCAATCCATCATGCCCATCGGCGCGGACATGTTGCATTCGTGCGCGCCCGTATGCAGCGGCGCGCCCGCGGCCAACGTGCCGCCGAGCGTACAGATGAGCGCCAGAGCTTTAAGTCGTCGCCACATCGCAGGCCAAGATAACCCTCCGCACACGTGCGAGGCAAGCCTTGTGCCGTCTGCTGTCAAGTTCATTATGCAACGTTCAATGCAGCCGCGCGCGCAAGCCACCGCACAGACACGCTCGCCGACGCGCTCGACGGGTCTCTCTCAAGCCTATCTCGCTGCTGACGATTTCAGACAGGCGCGGGCCGCAGGCGAAGAAGCGCACGCCATTCGCGCTGCCGACCACGGCACAAATATCTCTACACGACCGTCGAGCAGTTGGGCGAGGTCGCCGCAGAGGCTGAAGATGTGCCGGAGGCTGAGGCGCGTTCCCGCTCGTCGGCGCGCAACTCGCCGTCATGCACGACGCGCGCTTCACGCACCCGTTCTTCTGGGCCCCGTTTATTATCTTGGGCGATTGGCGTTGATTAAGCGAGGCGGTCGCTGCATCGTTTCGTTAGGACGAGAGCAGTTTGGTTAAGCCCTCTTGCCAATTTGGTTCGACCACACTGCCGTACATCTCGCGCTCCTTCTGCCGGCGGATCGCGCAGGCTTTGCGAAACGCAGCCTCTTCGCCGTACTCGTCAATCGAGACCCATGTGCGCGCGAGCCGCCCCGGTTCAGGATTCCAAGTGATCTCATAGACGTTGCGGACGAGCCGCTCGCCGTGTTCGTCGCGCACGACTTTGGTCTTGCGCTGCACGCCCGTGATGCCGGAACGGTTGCGCGGATTGCGCGCGATCACCAGCCGCTCCGTGCGCGGTTTGCCCAACTCGCGCTCGGTCTCGTTGCGATAGACGACGGCCGCCTTGAGCGCCTCTTCGCGTCCGCCGTGCGCCGCGTCGCTGAAGAACTTCGCGCGCCGCGCGCCGTTGAAGTGCACGCGCACGTACCAACCGTGCGTCCGCCGCTTCACTTGATCAATGCGACTGATCCCTTTGTGCCCAGACTTCGCCATAGCTCTCTTTCTGCTTCGGATGAAGACTCTTTCTCTTAGGTGTGTCAGCCAACTTAACGGCTGCGGTTCGTTTGTCAAAAAACAGTAGGCAGTAGCAGCAGAAATTTTTATCTGCCTACTGCCTACTGCCTACTGTTCCTTACGGCAACGCTTCGATGTTGATGAAGAAGCGATACGCGCCGCCCTGCTGCACGCCCAACAGGAGGTGGACGTTGATCGAGTTGCCTGCGCCGAGCGGCGAGCCAAGCGTGATCGTGCCGGCCGAGACGGTCGAGTTCAAGCCGCCGTTGTTCGCCGCGCTGGGCGCGTCGAGCGTCAACCCTTGAATGTCGGTCGTGCCGCCGCCCGAAAGGGTTGCGTTCGGGATCGTCGTCGAGGTGCGCAGCCGCAGATCGGCCGTGCCTGAGGGCGGCGATGCGCCACCCGCGCGCGTGGTGATGTCCACGACGCGGAAGCGCAGTTGGGTAATGGGCGCGCCCGTGTTGTTCGTGAACTTGCGCCGGATCGAGAGCGTGCCGAGCGTGGAGTTATTCGGGATGTCGGGCGTCGGGTCGCGGAAGCGCGCACAGGCGTCACCCGGTAGCAAGCTCGTACCGGAACAGCCCGCATCAACGAGCGAAGCCTTGACCTGTGCGTTGCGCTGGACCGGACTCGTCAAACTCTCCGGCCCCGGCGCGCCTTGCGTGGACGCAGTGGAATTGAATGTTCCGCCCGTCGTCGAGACGAAGACAAAGTCGTTGGCGTTGTTGTTGGTGTCCTGCGGGAAGCCGCTCACGAGCTTGCGCATGAAGCTGTACTCGCCGATGGTGGTGATGCCACCGGAAGGCGAGATGGCGGTGCCTTCGGTGAACAGAGTTGTGCCGGTGATGCCGGCGAACCCGGCCGCATCGAGGCGGTTTGCGGCTGTGTAATTGGCCGAGGTTCTGGTCGTGAAGAGAGCGACGCCGCCCCCGTCAACGATGCCTGTGGTATAGACCGCGTCCGGCGTAGCCACGGCTCCGAGGCTGTAGCCAGTGGTGACAGTGCTGTTCGCGCCGAGGAAGTGCCCGCCGGCCGGAATGACCGTGCCGTTCGGAATGGCGAACCGTTCGCTGAACGTGCCCGTCACGTTGGTGGCCACTAACGACCAGCCGGTTGAACCATCCGTGGTCGAGACGGTAATGGGGCTGCCGGTTTTGTTGTAGAGTTCGACGAACTCATCGCTCGCGCCCGTCGTACCCGCCGAACCACGAAAACGGAATTCGCTGATGATGACATCGCCAGCAGCGATGGGCACGAGCGTGAAGTTAACGCCCGTGATGTTACTGCTCAGGTTAGCGACATTCTGGTTCGACGGCGTGACGGCCTTGGAACTGTTGACAGTCACTGTCGGGACTGACAATGCGCAGGTATCGCCGCTCACCATAGCGGGGAACGAATAGAGACCGCCGCCCGCCGTCGTCGTCATCGCGTTGATGCCCGAAGGAGCGCAGACCGCTTTCACCGTGACACCGTCAACGCCCACGTTGCTTTGGTTGACAACCTGCCCACTGATGCTAAAGGTCGGTGCGGAAGTGACAGTCAACGCGCCCGTGCCCGTCACCTGCTGCCCGTCCGGATTAGTGACCGTCACATCTTTCGCGCCCAGCGTGGCGACGGTTGTATTGACGTTAAGCATCAGCGTCGTCGGATTGACGTAGGTGATGCTGTTGACTGTCACGCCGCTTGTGATCGAGATGGCGATGTGATTGAAGGGCAGCGCGGGTGATACGAGGTCTGTGCCCGGATCATAAAAGCCTGAGCCTGCGATCTGCGTGCCGTTGAGGATGATGTTGACAGAAGCCTGACCGATTTGCGCCCCCGATGATGAGATGGGCGTCGCTGGTGGCGGCGCGATGAGTTTGGCGACGCGCACACCGTAAGAGTTGTTGGCGTTGCAGAACTCTTGGATTGTCCACATCGTCATGTCGTCCTGCGGGTCGAGACTCGTGAACGAGTAGTCGCCCCAGCGCCGCGCCGGCCCCGGATCGCTCGGCGGATTGTAGCTGCCGCTCGTGCTTGTGTAGAGCGCGATTGCGCCGCTCGTACCGAATGCATCGGTGGCAAGACGGCCGTTCGTCGCGGCGTTGACGCGGTCGTTGTTGCCGGCGGAACTGAAACCGAAAGCGGCGTGGCCCTGCCCGGAGACCATGACCGAAGGTATCCAGTAGTAACGCGGGTTGGAAGCAGCCAAGTCGAAGATCGTGCCTGACTCGACGACGCTCGGCGAGTTTGAACCGACAGGCTCGTTCAACTCGTACCAGCGCGCCGCGTCGCGACTAACTGCGGTTGCGACGCCACTGTTGTTGACGCCGATATTGTGCGCCGTCCAAATCCGACCGTTGCGTATGTGCGCGGCATAGAGGCGGTCGTCGAGCGCGTCGAGGTCGCCGTCCGGGAAACCGTCCAGGTCTGTGTCCGCATTGTTCGTGTTGCCCAAGTGCGGGACGGGGTTCGGGAACTGCGTCGTGTTGACTGTGATGAGAATGTTAGCGGAGATGGTCGGCACGCCGCCGGGGGTGCTGACGCGGCGCATGACCAGTCGGCCGAAGGCCGCGTTGCTGACGCCGATAAAGTAGCCTTCATTCGCCGTCGGGTTGTAGTTGTCCACACCGCGCGGCGCAAACGGCCCATCCGAACTTGGGCTAGCGACCAACCCGCGAAACGCGGTTGTGACGACGGGGCCGCCGCTTAAGATCGAACTCTTCTGCACGACGAAGCCGGAGGTGACAAGAAAGTTGCCGGTCGTCGCACTGAACATGTTGCCGCCGATGTAGAGCGCGTTGTTGTCAACGCCGAGCGACGGGTAGTCGAGAAACTCGCCCGTCGTGACGCCGCCGGCTTGGCCGACAGTGTCTTGCTGGATGAAGTAGAACGTCCAAACCGTGCCCGCTGTCAGCGCACTGGAACTGGCGGCGTCCGAGACAGCAATGAGAATGCGGTTCGGCGTGTCGCCGATGGTGGCTGCTGAAGTGCTCGGCACGTCAATGATGATCATGATCCAGCGGCCCGACAGACGGTCGTAGCGCACCTGCGGGTCGCTCGTGAAGTTGATGTAGTTGGGATTGCCCGGCGGCGTCACAGGCGTCTCGACCGAAGCGAAGAAAACGTCCGGGTCGGCGTTGAGCACACCGTCGGCCAAGCCGGTCGTCTTATTGAAGGTGCGGATGCGGCCGTTGACGAAGGCGACGAACTGCGAGGGGCCGACCGCGCCCATTGAGTCGGGCGGGAACGCGCCCGTGTCGGCGAGCGTCGCGCCGGTGAAACTTGTGCCGACGGTCTGCGGGGCCGCGGGCGTAATAGTGTCGCCGCTTAACTTTGCGCCGCTAATGCCCTTGACGCCCTTGCGCCCGACGGGCACGGGCACGGGCACACCATTGACCATAGTTGCGGCCGGCTTTGCGTTCGGGTCTTGCGGCAAGCCTTTGCGGTCGGGGCCTTCGTGCTCGATCATCAAGCGCGGGTTGCGCGCGCTCGTCTCAGGCGCGGCGGCCTGTGCGGCCATGATCTCGAAGGTTGTTTTTTGCACGCCGGGTTCGCCGACCGAGGGCACGCCGACCGTCTCGGTCTGCGCATTGACGGGCGTGTAGTTGAGCGGCGCGCTCTGCTCTTTCGGCTGGCGCGCTTTGACTCGGCGCGTCTCCCGTCCCTTCTCTTGCTCACGCTCCTGCGCGCGCGGCACCGGCACGTTAATCGCACCTTTGGGCAGACGTATGGCTGTGCGCCTCTGGGCGAACGACGGTGCGGCGTGCGCAAGTAAGAGCACAGCGCACAGAGACAGGGCAACGTACTTGCGTAGCGAGGGGACAGTTGCACGCGCGTTGATCAGGGGCGAACTTTTTTTATTCATAGTCCTGGACTTTCTTTTTACCTTCGGGTCGGATATGGCCGAAGCCCAGTGCAGTGACTACGCAGCTAGGGCAGGTGCAAACAGACTATACCTACTCAGAAAGCGTTAGAGAAAGCACGCGAAGTTTTGGCCGGGACAAATAATAGTGCCTGTAGTAACAACGTGACAGGCGTGGGTTCGAGCGGGCAAGTTAAACTTTCTGCTCGCTCGCTGTCAACTGATGAAGTGAGAATTTACGTCCGAGCTTTTCAGTCCAAGAGACTGCGGCATAAGAACGCGCGCGCCGACTTCGCGCTCAACGACATTTCCACAGCCGGCCTTCGCTCCCTTGTGTGAGCGTGAACGTGCTGGCGGTTTGCTGATTGTTTGTGAACGTCACGGTCAAGGTCATCGTCTGTCCTTGCACGCTGCCTGTATAACGCACTGGCTGACTGGCCGGCGCTACATCCAGCCGGATGGGGCCGCCCTCGCGCGTGTGCGTGCCCGTGATGCTGAAACGGCCTTGCGCGTCCAAGACCAGAGGTTGCGCCAGCGTGCCGTGCGCGCAATCGTATTCGACCGTCCCGCCGTCGTCGTTCACTTGCATACGCACATGTGGGCCGCCCCACACGCCTGCGGCGACGTGCGTGCTTTTACTCTTCGGTGGATGCTTCACTTTATGTCTGCGCTGCGGCCTAGCCTGCCCCACGAATGCCAGTAAGCAGAGAACGAGCAGCGCAATCGTCAATTTAGTTTTGCTCATGCTCTTTAGCCTTAGTCTGTGGCGCGGGCGCGTCCATGCAAGGATATACGCGCCCGCTCGTTTCGCCTAACGCGCAAAGCAACGGACAACGTTGTCCGTTGTCACCCGCTCAATCTTCAATCAAGCGCCACGTCGCGCCGATCTGCGTCAGGGCGACGCGCCAACGTTCGGGGCCGGCGACGGCGAGCATGCGTCTGACGGGTTCGCCCGCAGGTTCGCGGCTCAAGCGAAACGTCGAATGGTGCATCGGCAGAATATAAGTCGCGTCCATCTCGCGGCTCATCGTCCAAGCCTGTTCGGGATTGGCGTGCGCGAAGATGTACGGGTCGTAAGCGCCGATGGGCAGCATCGCCAGCACGACGTTGGCGCGTCGGCGCAGACGTGCGAACGCGCGCGTGTAGGCCGTGTCGCCGCCGAAGACGAGCGCACGGCCACGCTTCTCGATCAAGAATCCGCCGTAGCCGCGATGCTTGTCCGTCAGTTTGCGCGCGCCCCAATGATTGACTTCGATGGCCTCGATGCGCGCACCATTGATTTCAATCGCCTCGCCCCACGCGAGCGCGCTCGCGCGCCGGAAGCGCCGCACGAGATCGCGGTTACCGTGTTGCACGACGGCATGTGTTGCGCGCGGCAGTTGGCTGAGCGTGCCCAGATCGCAGTGATCCATGTGCGCGTGCGAGACGAGCACGGCATCGAGCGCGGGTAGTTCGCGCGCCGTCAGTGCAGGCCGCACAAGGCGGCGCGGGCCGACGGTCAAAGCCGGCCCGACACGCACGCCGATGCGCGAGCGCAAAGCGGGATCGGTCAACAACCACGTGCCGTAAAAGTTGATCAGCACGGTCGCATGCCCAAGCCAAGCGACCGTCAATTCGTCATCAGGCCAACTCGCCGGATCAGGCCGGTGCGGTGCGGGCAGCATGGGCACATGCCGCTCCGCCAGCCGGTCGTGCAAGAATTTGCGCCCGAAGCGGCGCGCATAGCCTGCGTAAGTTTTCAGGTTCGAGATTGATGATTGCATAAGTGCATTTTAGATGCCCCACCCGGCGAAAACGATGAATGGAAAGAAATGCGTTAAACTAACGCAGCATGCAACGAGCCGACGAGACATTGACGGCGTGGTTGCCCGAACTGCTCTACACCGAAGGGCGCTTCGAGCGCGGGCTGGCGCTCGTCTGCGACGAAGCGGGGCGCATCACGCACCTGACGCGCGATTATCAAACGCTCGCTGCGCGCGTCATCCGTCTTTCAGATCGCGCGCTCTTGCCCGGTCTCGTCAACGCGCACTCGCACAGTTTCCAGCGCGTCATACGCGGGCGCACAGAGCATCGCGTCGCCGCGCGCGATTCGTTCTGGACTTGGCGCGAGCAGATGTATGCGGCTGCCCTGCGCCTCACGCCGGAAGATTTGTACGACGCCGCGCGCATGGCCTTTCTCGAAATGGCGCTCACAGGCATCACCGCCGTCGGCGAGTTTCACTATCTGCACCACGCGCCCGACGGCACGCCTTACGACGATCCGAACCTGCTCGCCAAAGAGGTCGTCCGCGCCGCCCGCGATGTGGGCTTGCGCATCGCACTCTTGCGCGTCGCTTATGCGCGCGCAGGTTTCGAGATGCAGCCGAATCAGCAACAGGCGCGCTTCATCGAGCACGACGCGCAGAGGTTCAGCAAACAGACAGACGAACTCCGCCGCGCTTTGATGTGCGACACGACGAACGAGAACACGACCGGCAACGCGAAAGCATCAAGCGATGAACGCGCCGACGTTTTACTCAAACATGTTTGGGTCGGCGTTGCGCCGCATAGCATTCGCGCCGTCCCGCTCGATTATCTGCGCGAGGTCTGCGCGTATGCGCGCGCCGCAGCCTTGCCCGTGCATATGCACATCGCCGAGCAACCGGCGGAAGTCGCAGCCTGTCAACGCGAGCACGGGCGCACGCCCATCGCGCTGCTCGCCAACGAAGACTTGCTTGATGCGCGCTTCACCGCCGTTCATGCCGTCCACGTCAAGCCTGATGAGACGTGCGCGCTCGCACAAGCGTGCGCGCACGTCTGCGCGTGTCCGACGACGGAGCGAAATTTAGGCGATGGCATCGTACCTGTTGATCTGTTCTTCGCGGCGGGCGTGCCTGTCGCGCTCGGCACGGACAGCCACGCGCAGATCGATCTGCTCGAAGACGCGCGCGAGCTTGAATATCACTTGCGGCTGCAAAAACTTGAACGCGCCGTCCTCGCGCCGCAACCGAATGCAACGAGCGGTGAACCGCACACTGATCAACTGTCTGCTTTAGCGGCGCGCCTGTTCGCTTGTGCGACCATCAACGGCGCGCGCAGCATCGGCGCACCGAGTGGCGCGCTCGCAGTTGGTCGCGCCGCAGATTTTTTCACCGTTGATTTAAACGATCCCTCAATCGCCGGCGCAAACGAAACAGACCTCTTGCCCGCCATCGTCTTCGCGCTTGCGCGCACGGGCGTCCGCGAAGTGGCCGTCGGCGGGCGGCTCGTCGTGCAAGACGGGCAGCATCAAGCACAAACTCAGATCGTCGAACGCTTCGCTCGACTGCAACGAACATTATGGCAGTGAACAACAACAGTGCCGTCGCGCAAACTCTAACCGAACTCGTCCGCATTGATTCGGTCTCGGCGCGCTCGAATGTTGAGATCGTCGAATTGATCGCGGCGCGCGCCGAGTCGGCTGGCCTCTACACGCGGCGGCTGCCGTACGCGGACGAACAGGGCGTGGAGAAGTACAACCTTGTGGCGGTTGCGCCGCGCGCAACGCGCGATGACGAGTTAATTGAACTCGCGCTCGTCGGGCACACAGATACCGTCCCATTTGATCCGACTTGGACGGAGGCGCTCACGCTTACCGAACGCGACGGCAGACTCTACGGGCGCGGCGCGTGCGATACGAAAGCGTTCATCGCTGCGGCACTGCACGCGCTCGCACAATTTGATCTCGAACAACTAAAGCGGCCGCTCGCGCTCGTCTGCACAGCCGACGAAGAGATCGGTTGTCTGGGCGCGAAGCGACTCGCAGACGCGCGCGCGTTCAAGGCGCGCTACAGCATCGTCGGCGAACCGACCTCGCTGCGCCCCGTGCGCGCGGGCAAGGGTTATTGTCTCGCGGAAGTCACGGTCGGCGGGCGCGAGGGGCATAGCGCGTACCCGGCGCTCGGCGCATCGGCCATCTTTTGCGCCGCGCGGCTCATCACGCGCATCGAAGCAGTCGCGGAAAAGTTGAAGGCGGAACAACACGCGGCCTTTGATCCGCCTTACACGACCATCAACGTCGGGTTGATTGGCGGCGGCACGGCCAAAAATATCATCGCGGGCGCGTGCCGGTTCACACTTGAGTGGCGACCCGTGCCCGGTCAGGCAGCCACGCGCGTGGTTGACCTCATCAAAGCCGAAGTTGAAAATCTACGGGCGCAGGACGCGGACTTTGATTGCCGCATTGACATCGTCAGGCTCGACGAAGCGTCGGAGACAGACGCGGACTCGCCGCTCGTCCAACATCTCGAAGCGGCGACCGGGCAGCCGTCCGGTACGATTGCCTTCGGCACGGAAGCGCCGCAGTTGACTGAGTTGGGCGCGCAAGCGGTCGTCTTCGGCCCCGGTCATATCACCGATGCGCATCGCACCGGCGAGTTCGTGCCCGGCGCGGAATTGAATGCGTGCGTCGAAATTCTTGCGGGCGCGATCAAGTATTTTTGTTACTGACAAGGAATCATGCAACAACGAATTTATAAATTGAGTCTCATCCTATCGCTGCTATTGATCAATTC
>Ga0209153_1000379_pt1 | contig 21769 bp, 18 predicted proteins | sample GraSoiAngelo_120_FD_185877 | JGI IMG/M metagenome (GOLD analysis project Ga0209153, IMG submission 185877) | Grasslands soil microbial communities from the Angelo Coastal Reserve, California, USA - 14_0919_09_20cm (SPAdes) (version 2) | ecosystem: Environmental > Terrestrial > Soil > Grasslands ...
AATGCGCGCTGCAGAGCTCGCGGGAGCGTCGCTGGATCGATGTCGCTCCGATCAAGGTGTGAGGTCGTCGCCATGAACAAGCCCGTGTTGCCAGTCTCCCCGCTATCGTTGAAATTGCCGACGGCCAATCGTTCGCTCGAGACCTATCGGCTGGCGGCGTCGCGCACGTTTCCGTCCAGGCTTCAAGGCACGCTGAACCGCGTGGCGTTTTCCGCCGCGCATGTTGTTTGCGATGCGCTCGCCGACGTCGATCCGTGGCTCACGGCGGCGATCGACTGGGACAAGACCATTGCGTTCCGCGAACACGTCTGGGATCTCGGCCTTGGCGTGGCGGAGGCGATGGATACCGCGCAGCGCGGCATGGGACTGGACTGGCTGACCTCGCTCGAATTGATCCAGCGCTCGGTGAGGGCGGCCAAGGCGCGCGGCGATGCGCTGCTGTTTTCCGGCGCCGGCACCGATCATCTCGCGGCGGAAGATGCCAGGCACCTCGACGATGTGATCCGCGCCTACGAAGAGCAGATCGAGACGATCGAAAAAGCCGGCGGCCGCATCATCCTGATGGCTTCGCGCGCGCTGGCGAAGCTCGGCCGCAACGCCGGCGATTATGCCAAGGTTTATGATCGCGTGCTGTCGCAGGTCCGTCAGGGCGTGATCATCCACTGGCTCGGCGACATGTTCGATCCGGCGCTCAAGAATTACTGGGGCACGTCCAGCCTCGATCAAGCGATGGACGCCGCCGTCGGCATTATCAACGCCAACGCCGCCAAAGTCGACGGCGTCAAGGTTTCGCTGTTGGACAAGCGGCGTGAGATCGACATGCGCCGGCGGCTCGATCCGCGCGTCAAGATGTATACCGGCGACGATTTCAATTACGCCGAACTGATCGCCGGCGACGAACACGGCTTTTCCCACGCGCTGCTCGGCATCTTCGATGCCATCGCGCCGGCGGCATCCTATGCGCTGTCGCGGCTCGCCGCCGGCGACCAGGCCGGTTTCCACGACGTGCTGGCGCCGACGGTGCCGTTGTCGCGCCATATCTTCGAGGCGCCGACACGGTTCTACAAGACCGGCGTCGTGTTCATGGCCTATCTCAACGGTCATCAGGATCATTTCACCCTGGTCGGCGGCCAGGAAAGCGCGCGCTCGACCCTTCATCTGGCCGAACTGTTCCGGCTTGCCGACAGAGCAGGGCTGCTGGTCAATCCGGAAATGGCGACGCGGCGCATGAAGGCGGTGCTGGCGCTGCGCGGCGTCGAGCCGTGATGCGGGATTTTTCCGCCGATCACCGCTGGCTGTCGCTCAACACCGCGACCGTCCGCAAGCAGGGCGATCTTGCGCACATCATCGAGGCCTGCGCGCGGCATGGCATCCGCGCCATCGATCCCTGGCGCGACCAGGTCGGAGCCATCGGCCTCGATCGGGCGGTGCGCGCGGTGCGCGACGCCGGCCTTGAACTATCCGGCTATTGCCGCGGCGGCATGTTTGTTGCGGACGCCGCGCATCGGATCGAAGTGCGCGACGACAATCGTCGTGCGGTCGATGAGGCCAAGGCGCTCGGCGCGCCATGCCTCGTGCTGGTGGTCGGAGGCTTGCCGCAATATTCGCGGCCGGGGAGCGCGGCCTCCAAGGATATTGCGGGAGCCCGCGCGCAGGTTCACGATGCCATCGCCGAAATGCTGGAATACGCCAGGCAGGCCAAGATGCCGCTCGCAATCGAACCGTTGCATCCCGCCTATGCCGCCGACCGCGCCTGCGTCAACACGACCAAGCAGGCGCTCGACATCTGCGACGCGCTCGATCCCAAGCGCGGCGGCGCGCTCGGTGTCGCGCTCGACGTCTATCACATCTGGTGGGATCCGGAATTGCTTCCGCAGATCGCGCGCGCCGGTAAAGACCGATTGCTTGCGTTTCACGTCTGCGACTGGCTGGTGCCGACCAAAGACATTCTCAACGACCGCGGCATGATGGGCGACGGCGTGATCGACATCAGATCGGTGCGCCGCGCCGTCGAAGCGCAGGCCTTTGATGGTTATTGCGAGATCGAGATTTTTTCCAACACCTGGTGGGAAAAGCCAATCGATGAAGTCTTGCAAACCTGCATCGCGCGACATCGCTCGGTGGTTTGATTGCGTGGATGGGTGGGGTGGGCAAAGGCGCCCTCGCGCCGTGCCCACCATTTAGCGTGTCGCACCGAATTGGTGGGCACGCGGAGCCTGTCATCGGGCGCGCATTCGCGCGACCCGTTGGCTTTGCCCACCCTACCTTTCAGCCGTGAAAGAAAACCAGCGGCAAGATGATGTAGGTCCAGCCGAACAGGACGGCCAAACCGCCGAGCACGATGATGTCCTCGATCATGGAGATCTCCGAGTTCGTGGACAATCGCGATCTGCCTCGCAGAGTTCCAATCAAGACAAGTCCTGCTTCAAGGTGGCTTCGATCCGCTCCAGCGCCCAATCGACCTGATCGCTCGTGATCACCAGCGGCGGGGCGATCCGGATCGTATGAACGTGCGTGTCCTTGGCAAGGATGCCTCGCGTCTGCAGGGCCAGGCAATAGCGGCGCGCGCCGCCCGCTTCCGGGTGAAGCTCGACCGCCATCATCAACCCGCGTCCGCGCACCTCGCGAATGATGTTGGCGCGGATGCTCTTGAGGCCCGCCAGGAAACGCTCGCCCTGCACAGCCGCGTTCTCGATCATGCCTTCCTCGACAAGCACCCGTAGCGCCGCCCGCGCCACCGCGCAGGCGAGCGGGTTGCCGCCGAAGGTCGAGCCGTGCTGGCCGGGTTTCAAGGTGCCGAGCACTTCGGTGTTCGAAAGCACGGCCGACACCGGATAGAAACCGCCGGACAAGGCTTTGCCGAGCAGCGTGACGTCGGCCTCGATGCCATCGTGCTGCTCGGCGAGCAGCTTGCCGGTGCGACCGAGCCCGGTCTGGATCTCGTCAAGGATCAGCATCACGTTGCGCGCGGTGCAGATCTCACGCACGCGCGCGAGATACCCTGCCGGCGGAATGATGACGCCGGCTTCACCCTGGATCGGCTCGACCAGGAAGGCGACGGTGTTCGGCGTGATCGCTTCTTCCAGCGCCTCGGAGTCACCGAACGAGATGATCCGAAAGCCCGGCGCGAACGGTCCGAAATTGTCGCGCGCCGCGGGATCAGTGCTGAAGCCGACGATACCGAGGGTACGTCCGTGAAAATTATCAGCGCAGACGATGATCTCGGCTTGCCCTTCCGGCACCCCCTTCACCTCGTAGCCCCATTTGCGCACCGACTTGATCGCGCTCTCCACCGCCTCCGCGCCGCTGTTCATCGGCAGCACCTTGTGCGAGCCGGTCAGCGCCGCGATCTCTTCGTAGAAGGGGGCGAGTTGGTCGTTGTGAAAGGCGCGCGAGGTCAGTGTCAGCTTGCTCGCCTGTTCCATCATGGCGGCGAGGATTTTCGGATGGCAGTGGCCCTGATTGACAGCCGAATAGGCCGAGAGGCAATCGAGATAACGGTTGCCGTCGATATCCCACACCCAGATGCCTTCGCCGCGCGACAGCACGACGCCGATCGGCTCGTAATTATAGGTACCAAGGCGGGCTTCCGTCGCGAGGAAATCACTGACCGATCGACCCATCTTCGTCACCGCGCCGTTGTTCTCTCTTCGATGAATATAACGTCGAGATGGCGATCGGTCGAGTGCGACGCGTCGCTTGATCGCTAAGGCTCGCTCCTGTGCGCAGTCTCGAGCGTGACCAATCTCGCCAGTAACGTGGCGGGATAGAGCTGGCCGAAGATCGCTTCCAGATTGCAAAGGCTGCGCGCCAGCGGATGAACGGGGTGAATATCGCCATAGCCGGTTGTCGTCAGCGTCGCGAAACTGAAGTAGATCAGCTGGCTCGCCAGCGCCGGACTGTCTTCCACCGCCATGCCGGAAAAAGCCTTGGGCACCAGCGTTCCAACAAACGTAAACAAGGCTGCGAAGGCAACCGCGATCGTCAGATAAAGCAGCACCGCACCCATGATGCGATGATAAGTAATGCGCCCGCCGGTAAACGTCGCCCGCGCAACCACGGAAGCCAGCGTAATCGCCATGATCAACCAGGAACCGGCAAACAGATTGAGATCGAGTATCGACGGCGATCCCAGTCGTAGCGTTGCGCCGACCGTGACCATCACAAGCGCGATCAGCATTGCAACGACAGCTATCCGGCTCCCCGACACGATGAAAACGCCCACCACGAGAACGATGGCCAGCACCAGTTCGAACGCCTGAAAAACGAAGATCCCGAGCGCCTGCAGGGTGCGACGACAAATAACATGACGAGCAGCAGCCCGGTGAGAGCTGTCAGCAGCGGGTCGCCCCACCGATCCCGCAGGCGAGCCATGGTGTCGTCCATCGGATCAAGCTCCATCTTGTCGTTGATTGCAGTCGTGGTGCTAACCCACCACGCACGGCACGCTCATAAATCCGCGAAATCGCACGCGGCCGCCGCGCACCGGCTCGCCGTTCAGCGCATAATCCGGAAACCGGGCGAGAAATCGCGAGATCGCGATCGCGCCTTCGAGCCGTGCCAGCGCCATCCCGGCGCATTGGTGCGCGCCGGTGGCAAACGCGAGATGGCGGTTGGGGTTGCGGCCGATGTCGAGCCTTTCGGGATCGGAAAACTGCGCGGGGTCGCGGTTGGCAGCACCTATGCACAAGGTCACCGGCGTGCCGGCTTGCAGCGTGACGCCGCCAAGCTCGACGCGCTCTGTGGTCATGCGGTTGCCGAGCTGGTTGGAGCTTTCAAACCGCAGGATTTCCTCGACCGCAGTCTTGATCAGATCGGGATGTTCGATCAGCCGGCTTTTTTCCGAAGGATGCTGCGACAGCGCTACCAGGCCGTTTCCGATCAGGTTGGTGGTGGTCTCGTGCCCGGCATTGAGCAGGAAGATGCAGTTGTGCAGGAGCTCTTTCTCGCTCAGCCGTTCGCCATTATCTTCGCCCTGAATGAGCCGCGTCAGCACGTCACGCTCGGGGTTGCCGGGGTTGGCGCGACGCCGCTCGACCAGGGTTTCCAGATACTGAAGAAAATCCTTTACCGCCTTGTTACCGCGCGCAAAAATCTCGTCGCTAATGACAGGTTCGAGCGCGCCCAAAATCGCGAGCGACCAGTCGCGCAAGGGTCCGCGCTCCTCGTGCGGCACGTCGAGCAGATTGCCGATCACCTCGACCGGGATCGCGGAGGCGAAATCGCCGATCAGCTCAAAATTCTGTTTCGCGGCGATCGCATCGAGCAGCCCATCCACCAGGGCGATCAAATCGGGCTCCATGCCCGCAATCGCCCGCGGCGACAGCGCTCCCATGATCAGCCGCCGCACCCGGGTGTGCGCGGGCGGGTCGTTGAAGACGAGGCTCGTGGTGTGGTGGTCGTAGAGCAGCGAGTTTCCATATTTCGGCGCGAACTCGCGTCGCTTGTCGGATGAGAACGCCTTGGTGTTCTTGTAGGCCGTCACCAGATCGTCGTAGCGGGTCAGGAAGTAGGAGCCGTTGGGCATCCGCTTGACCGGCTCGTTCTCCCGCAGTGCACGATAAGTCGGGTATGGATCGGCATAGAATTCGCCCATCAGTTTCTCGATGTCGAAACCGGCCGCCAGCGCTCGCTGATCCATGTCCATGCTGCCATACTCTTTATGAAGGCCGATATGCCGTTTTTGCTCTTTCGCCAAACGCTGTGCCGTCTACAGTCCCGCGGCCCGGCTTTCCAGCTACCCGATCGGAAACGTAAATGCACGCCCGTGCCGACGCACCCTCAGAACAAGCTGCCGAAAATGCAGCCGCTTGGCCGGAGGAGATCTTTGCTATCCTGCAGCGCTTCGATGTCCGTCAGGTTCCTTACGTGCCGGACGCCGGGCATTCGCAACTGATCGAGCGCGTGCTGGCCTCGTCCTCGATGCGCGGCATCGCGCTGACCACGGAGGAGGAGGGCGTGGCGCTACTCGCGGGCGCCTGGGCCGGCGGTCAGCGCGGCGTGCTGCTGATGCAATCGAGCGGCGTCGGCAATTGCATCAACATGCTGTCGTTGACCCAGATCTTCCGCTTTCCGTTCCTCACCTTGGTGACGATGCGCGGCGAATGGGGCGAATTCAATCCCTGGCAGGTGCCGATGGGCTCGAGCACGCAAGCGGTCTTCGAACTCTCGGGGATCAAGGTCTTGCGGGCTTCGCATCCGCAAGAAGTGCACGAGGTGATGGAGGCAGCGGCGAGCCAGGCCTACAACGCCTGCACGCCGACGGCACTTCTGCTGTCGCAGCGCCTGATCGGCACCAAGGTGTTCGTCAAATGAGCAAGACAAACCTGCTCGACCGGCGCGCTGTCGTCTCCCACCTGCTGGCCAATCGCAAGGGCGCCATCGCCGTCGGTGGATTGGGCGCCTCGACCTACGATATCGCAGCGGCCGGCGATAACGATCGCAACTTCTATCTGTGGGGCGCGATGGGCGGCGCCGTCATGATCGGGCTTGGGCTAGCGCTGGCGCAGCCGAAGCTGCCGGTCGTGGTGATCACTGGCGACGGCGAGATGCTGATGGGGATGGGGAGCCTCGCTACCGTCGGCCTGCAACAGCCGGGCAATCTCTCCATCATCGTGCTCGACAATGAGTGCTATGGCGAAACCGGGGGACAGGTGAGCCATACCGCCAGCACCGCCGACCTTGTCGGCATCGCCAGGGCTTGCGGGATTGCGGACGCCCGCGCGATGACGACCATGGCCGAGGTCGAGGTCTTCGCGCCGTCGCTCCAGGACATTGCGGCCGGGCCGCGCTTCGCCAGCGTCAAGATCGACGGTGCCAATCTCGAGCGGGTGCTGTCGAACCGCGACGCCACGTTTATCGTGAACCGGCTTCGCGGTTCCCTCGGGTTCCAGCCGATTTAGCTTTAATCGACCTGGTGCGCTGCAATAATTGGTTGACTTTTGGTAAGGTGAGTGATTACTCACATTCCCATGTCTACCCTTCGCATGACCAGCGACCTGCGGCGGCAGCTCATCCTTGGTGCAGCCAGGCGTTGCTTTGCCCGCAACGGCTTTGCCGGCACCACGACCAAGAGCGTCGCGGCGGCGGCGGCGATATCCGAAGGGCTTTTGTTCAAGCACTTTCCTTCCAAGGCCGCGCTTTACGCCGAAATCCTCGCGGAGGAATGCGAGGCCGATCCGGAACTAGCTCATCTGTTGGGCCAGGAACCGTCGACCGCGACGCTGGTCGAGCTGATCAAGGGCATGGTCGGGCACTTCATGGCGATATCCGAGGGTCCCGATCAGGAAGAGACGCAGCGGTTGCGGCTGATGGTGACGAGCCATCTCGACGACGGCGAGTTCGCGCGGCTGCTCTACGTCAAGGTCGAAAAGTTGATCGGGCGCATGTTCGTGGACTCGCTGGAACGCGCGACCGCGGCAGGCGACGCATCGCGGATCGGCAACGAACCGCTCAACCTGTTCTGGTTTGCCCATCACACGCTAATGAGCGCCGCGATGACGAGGCTTCCGGCGGTGCCGTGTCTTGGCTACGGCAATGCGGCCAACCTGCAACAGCAGCTTTGCGAATTCCTTCTTCGTGGGATCGGACTTAACGAAGCCGCAATTGCTTCGCATTTGGATCGCGAATGGTCGCCGGCGCAGGGACAACCGGTAGCTGCAGAAAGTGCATGACATGAATATTGTGACCGAAGCCAATATCTCGGGCAAGCCGATCGAAAAAAAAGCGCACACGCGTCCGATCCGGCCGGTGCGGTGGTTCATCATCGTCGGTTCGCTGTTGGCGCTGCTGGTGGGCGCGTTGGTCGGTTTCAACGCCTTCCGCAGCCACATGATCTCGCAGTTCTTCGCCAACAATAAGCCGCCGCCGTCCAATGTCAGCGTCGTCGAGGCCAAGTCCGAGGTGATTCCGAACCTCCTTGTCGCGGTCGGCGATCTCGCGGCCGTGCATCAGGTCAATGTCACCTCCGATGTCTCCGGGCGCATCACCGACATCATGTTCTCGGCGGGCTCCCACGTGAACGCGGGCGCGCCGCTGGTGCAATTGTTCGACGGTCCCGAGCAGGGCGACCTCGCCAGTTTCAAGGCGCAGGCCACGGGTGCGCAGGCGGCGCTGGAGCGCGCCAAGCAATTGGCGGCGCGCCAGTTTGGCCCGCAGTCAACCGTCGATGCGGCGCAGGCCACCTATGATACGGCCGTTGCGGGTATCGCCAAGACCGAGGCGATCATCTCGCAGAAGCTGGTGCGCGCCCCGTTCGACGGCGAGCTCGGCGTCCGTCATGTCGAAGTTGGCCAATACCTCACCGCCGGTACGCAGATCGTGACGCTAACCGATCTGTCGACGCTGTACGCCAACTTCACGGTGACGGAAAAGGACTCCGGGCAGCTCAAGGTAGGACAGACCGTCCGCCTCGCGGTCGATGCCTATCCGGGCCGTACTTTCGAGGGCAAGATCAACGCGATCGAACCGCAGATCTCTACCGATACGCGAAACATTCACGTCCAGGCCACGATCGACAATCCCGATCACATCTTGAAGCCCGGCATGTTCACGACCACGACGGTAGTGCTGCCAGACAAGCCCGCGGTCGTTACCGTTCCCGAGACAGCCGTCGATTATACGCTCTATGGCGACTCGGTTTTTCTCATCACCGAGAAGAAAGAGGATGACGGCAAGACCAGCCTGAGCGCGGTCCGTACCTTCGTGCGCACGGGCAACCGGATCAACGGAAGGGTCGAGGTCCTCTCTGGGTTGAAGCCTGCCGATCGCGTGGTCGCCGTCGGCCAGCTCAAGCTGCAATCGGGAGCGGCGGTCGCGATCTCAGCCGATGCGCCTCCGCCGATTCCTGCAAATCCGCCGCGTTACTAAGGCATGATTCGGAAAAGCGTGCCCTCAAGCCACGGCCCGATGGGTGCGAAACCCGGTTTTTCCGAAAGCAATCATGCTCAAACCAAAAGGGAGATCGTGCTCCGACCCAATCGGACCATGATCTGACTGCTCGGAGCACACCGCGATGGTCTGGACTGACATTTTCATCAAGCGCCCGGTGCTGTCGGTTGTCGTCAGCCTGCTGATCCTGCTGATCGGCTTGAGGGCGGCGACCGTGTTGCCGATCCGGCAATACCCGAAGCTGTCAAATACGGTCGTGAACGTCACGACCTCCTATCCCGGCGCATCGGCGGATTTGATCCAGGGCTTCATCACGACGCCGATCGAGCAGGCCGTGGCGTCGGCCGAAGGCGTCGACTACATGACCTCGTCTTCAGTGCTCGGCACCAGCACCATCCAGGTCTACATCAAGTTGAATTTCGATCCGAACCAGGCCCTGACCGAAGTGCTCGCCAAGGTGAATTCGGTCAAATACCTGATCCCAAAGGAATCCAACGATCCGGTCGTGACCAAGACCACCGGCCAGACCACGGCGGTGATGTATCTCGGCTTCTCCTCTGAAGTGCTGTCGGGGTCGGCAATCTCGGACTACCTGACGCGGGTGGTGCAGCCGGTGCTTTCGACCGTCGACGGCGTCGCTTCCGCCGACATTCTCGGCGGCCAGACATTTGCGATGCGGTTGTGGCTTGATCCGGTCCGAATGGCCGGCCGCAACGTTTCGCCTGCCGATGTTTCGGCCGCGATTGCCGCCAACAATTTCCAGGCGGCGGCGGGCCAGGCCAAGGGCTATTTCATCGTCTCCAACGTCACCGCCAATTCCGATCTGCAGAACGTCAGTCAGTTCAAGCGCATGATCGTCAAGTCCAAGGACGGCGGCTTCGTGCGGATCGAGGACATCGCGACCGTCGAACTTGCGGCGCAAAGTACCGACGCGAGCGTCGCCTTCAATGGCGAACACGCGATCTTCATCGGCATTCAGGCAACGCCGCAAGGCAACCCGCTGACGCTGGTGAAGGGCGTGCGCTCGCTGTTCCCGGAGCTTGAACGCAATCTTCCGCCCTCGATGAAGATGAAGGTGGCCTACGATTCCACCAAGTTCATCCAGTCGTCGATCGATGAAGTCGAGAAGACGCTCGGCGAAGCGGTGCTGATCGTCGTCGTCGTGATCTTCCTGTTCCTGGCCTCGCTTCGTTCGGTCGTGATCCCCGTCGTCACCATTCCGCTGTCGCTGATCGGCGTTTGCTCGCTGATGCTGGTCGCGGGATTCACTTTCAACCTGTTGACGCTGCTCGCCATGGTGCTGGCGATCGGGCTCGTCGTCGACGATGCCATCGTGGTGGTGGAGAACATCCATCGGCATCTGGAGGAAGGCAAACCTCCGGTGCAGGCCGCCATGCAGGGCGCCCGCGAGATCGTCGGCCCCGTCATCTCCATGACCATTACGCTAGCTGCGGTGTACGCGCCGATCGGCTTCCTCGGCGGCCTCACCGGTTCGCTGTTTCGCGAATTCGCATTTACGCTGGCCGGCTCGGTGATCGTCTCCGGCGTGATCGCGCTGACGTTGTCGCCGATGATGTGCTCGATATTCCTCAAGAGCGCCGAGGAGGGACGCTTCGCCAGAATTGTCAACAAGGTATTCGGCGCGATGACGCGCTGGTACGGCAGGCAGCTCGATCGTTCGCTCGACTATCGCCCCATTACGGGATTGTTCGCCCTCACCATCCTCGGCCTGGTCGGCTTCCTCTATTTGCACACCTCAAAGGAACTGGCGCCGGAAGAGGATCAGGGCATCGTGTTTGCCGTCACCAAGGGGCCGAAATACGCCAATATCGATTATCTCGATTTTTACGGCGAGAAGCTCGACAAGGCGTTTGCCAGTTTCCCGGAAACCGATCTTCGCTTTGTTCTGAACGGCATCAACGGCCCGCAAAACGGTATCGCCGGCATGTTGCTCAAGCCTTGGGACGAGCGAAAGCGCTCGTCGATCGCGCTCAAGCCGCTGGTGCAGGGACAGATCGGCAAGATCGAAGGCGTCAATGCGTTCGCGTTCAACCTGCCGCCATTGCCCGGCGGCCCCGGTGGATTGCCGGTGCAGATGGTGATCAATTCGACCAACGGTTTTCAGTCGGTCTACGAGCAAATGGAGAAGCTGAAGGATGCCGCGCGCAAGAGCGGCCTGTTCATCGTCTCTGACAGCGATCTAAATTTCAATCAGCCGGTGGTGCGGGTCAAGATCGACCGCTCGAAGGCGAGCGATCTCGGCATCACCATGCAGAACATCGGCAGTACGCTGGCGACGCTGCTCGGCGGCAATTATGTGAACCGCTTCAACCTTGAAGGGCGTTCCTATCAGGTGATTCCGCAGGTGCCGCGCGACCAGCGGCTGTCGCCCGAAGCGCTTGGCCAATATTACTTGCCGACGTCGACTGGCCAGCAAATGCCGCTCTCGACCGTTGTCTCGATCGAGACCGGGACCGACCCGAACGCGCTGACCCACTACAACCAGTTGAACTCCGCGACCTTCCAGGCGGTGCCGATGCCGGGTGTGACGGTCGGCCAGGCGGTCGACTTCCTCGAGGGTGAAGCAAAGAAAATGCCGGCCGGCTTCAGCCACGATTACCTCGCCGATTCCCGCCAATATGTGCAGGAAGGCAATCAGCTCGCGATCACCTTCGGCTTCGCGCTGATCATCATCTTCCTGGTATTGGCGGCGCAGTTCGAAAGTTTGCGCGACCCCCTGGTCATCATGATCAGCGTGCCCATGGCGATCGTCGGCGCCTTGATCCCGCTGTTCTTCGGCATGGCGACGATGAACATCTACACCCAGGTGGGATTGCTGACGCTGGTCGGCCTGATCTCAAAGCACGGCATCCTGATGGTCGAGTTCGCCAACGAGTTGCAGCTCAATGAGGGCCTTGATCGCCGCTCCGCCATCGAGATGGCGGCGCGGGTCCGGCTCCGCCCGATCCTGATGACGACGGCGGCGATGGTCACGGGCCTGCTGCCGCTGTTGACCGCGACCGGGGCGGGCGCCGCAAGCCGCTTCTCGATCGGGCTTGTCGTCGTTGCCGGCATGTCGATCGGCACACTGTTCACCTTGTTCGTGCTGCCTGCGGTTTATGTCGCGATTGCCACCGATCACCGCGCCAAGGCGGGCTCGGAGCGGGCCAAGGAAATCGCGGATTTCGATCTGGGCAGCGCACTCAAGCCGACCTGAGGCTTTGGACTAGCCTTGGGGTGAGGTGGCTCAAGCGGCGGCCGGGTCATGCGCGGCCGCCGTTTTTCGCTTTACCCTGAGTAATTCTCCCGCATTGCGGTAAGAGACAAGGTCCTGCCTTCTTGCTAAAAGGCGGCCGATGAGCATTTCCCTCCACCCCGACACGGCGGAAGGGCGGACGCTGGCGGCTGCGCCGGCCGACGCAGTGCCGAAGCCTGTCTCATTGGGCACGAAAATCCGCAGCCGGCTGTTTGCCAAATATGTCGCGCTGTTCGTAGCCGTGGTCGGCGTCGCGCTCGCATCCAATGGGATTTTCGAAGTCTTCTTCTATTACCGCGAGCACAAGGCCTCGCTGATCCGCATTCAGCACGAGCAGGCCGAAGCTGCAGCCGCCAAGATCAGCCAGTTCATCAAGGAAATCGAGAGCCAGCTCGGCTGGACCACCCAGTTGCCATGGTCGGCGGGCTCGATCGAGCAGCGCCGGTTCGACGCGCTGCGGCTGTTGCGCCAGGTGCCGGCCATCACCGAACTGGCGCAGGTCGACTCCACCGGCAAGGAGCGGTTGCGGGTATCGCGCCTCGCCATGGACGTGGTGGATTCAGGGCTCGACTTGTCCAAGGACCCGAAATTCACCGAAGCGGTCGCGCACAAGGTCTATTACGGGCCGGTGTATTTCCGCCGCGAGTCCGAGCCCTACATGACGCTGGCACTGGCGGGCACCCGCAAGGACGCGGGCGTCAGCATCGCCGAGGTCAACCTCAAACTGATCTGGGACGTGGTCTCCCAGATCAAGGTCGGCGAACACGGCCATGCCTATGTGGTGGGTGTCCAGGGGCGGCTGATCGCGCATCCCGACATCAGTCTTGTTTTGCGCAACACCGACATGTCGAAGCTCATTCAGGTGCAGGCGGCCTTGGCAGAACAGGCCGCCTTGGCAGAGCAGGCTGCATTGGCCGAGCAGGCTGCGCTGGCGGCTCAGGCTGCACCCGGAGTGCGGACAATCCCGCCCCCGCCGGTACCGCCGCCACCGCGAGCAGCGAATTCCGATGTAGATTCCTTGCAGGGTGCGCTGAACATCCAGGGCCAGGAGGTCCTGACGGCGTCAGCGCCGATCCTGCCGTTGCGCTGGATCATGTTCGTCGAGCTTCCGGTCAAGGAAGCCTATGCCTCGCTCTACGCAGCCTTGCAGCGCCTCGCGATCGTGCTGGCGGCGGCGTCAATCTTTGCGGTGCTCGCTGGAATCTTCCTGGCGCGGCGCATGGTCGGCCCGATCCAGGCCTTGCGCGCCGGCGCCGAGCGCATCGGCGGCGGCGATTTCGCCCAGCGCATCTCGATCAGGACCGGCGACGAGCTGGAGGGTCTCGCCAACCAGTTCAATGACATGGGCGCGCGGCTGCAGGAATCTTATGCGGATTTGGAAGGGAAGGTCGAGCAGCGCACCTCGCAATTGAGCGAGTCGCTGCAGCAGCAAACCGCGGTCGGTGACGTGCTAAAGATCATCAGCCGCTCGACATTCGATTTGCAACCGGTCCTGGATACTCTGGTGAAGACCGCGGCGCGACTGTGCGATGCTGAGATGGCATTCATCTTGCGCCGGGAAGGGGGCATGTATCGGGCGGGCGCAGCCGTTGGCTTCTCGGACGAGTATATCAAGTTCCTGCAGGGACATCCGATTGCTGTAGACCGTGGCAGTATTACCGGCCGGGTCGCGCTTGAGCGGCGGCCCGTGCAGGTTCTGGATGTGGCCAATGATCCTGACTACAAGATAAGTGAGTCGATCTCGCTGGCTGGCCAGCGTACCGCTCTCGGCGTTCCGCTGTTGCGCGAGAACGAGCCGATAGGCGCGATCATCCTCGCGCGCCAGCGGGTCGAGGCGTTTACTTCGAAGCAAATCGAACTGGTCACGACCTTTGCCGATCAGGCGGTGATCGCGATCGAGAATGTGAGGTTGTTCGATGAACTGCGTGCACGCACCGACGATTTGTCACTCTCGCTGGAAGAACTGCGCACCGCGCAGGACCGCCTGATCCAGACCGAAAAGCTCGCTTCCCTCGGCCAGCTCACCGCGGGTATCGCGCATGAAATCAAAAATCCGCTGAATTTCGTCAATAATTTCTCGGCGGTATCTGCCGAGCTGATCGACGAAATGAATGACGTGCTCAAGGACGCCAAGCTCGAAAACAAGACGCGGGAAGAGATCGACGAGCTCACGCATATGCTGAAGGGTAATCTTGAAAAAGTGGTGCAGCACGGCAAGCGCGCCGATTCGATCGTCAAGAACATGCTGCTGCATTCGCGCGAGGGCTCCGGCGAGCACCGGCCCGCCGACATCAACGCCATTGTCGAGGAAAGCCTCAATCTCGCCTATCATGGCGCGCGCGCGGAGAAATCCGGCTTCAACATCACGCTGAAGCGCGACCTCGATCCGAAGGCTGGCATGGTCGATCTCTATCCGCAGGAAATCACCCGCGTCTTCCTCAATCTGATCTCGAACGGCTTTTATGCCGCGACCAAACGCAAGGAGGCCGGCATCGACGGTTTTGAGCCGACCTTGAGCGCGACCACGAAAAACCTCGGCAATGCCGTTGAAATCCGGATTCGGGACAATGGCACTGGAATCCCATTGGAAATAAAGGAGAAAATGTTCAATCCGTTCTTCACCACCAAGCCGGCCGGCGAGGGGACCGGATTGGGGTTGTCGATGAGCCACGACATCGTGGTGAAGCAACATGGCGGCAAGATCGACGTCGATACGCAGCCGGGTTCATTTACAGAATTCATTATTACGCTGCCGCGGACGATGGCGGCGCGCCCAGATGCGGGACAGGCCGCATGACGACTGCGACCATTCTCTTTGTCGATGACGAGCCCGATTTGGAAGCGCTCGTGCTGCAGAAATTCCGCCGACAGATTCGCGACGGCACGGTGAGTTTCTTGTTCGCCCGAGACGGCTTGGAGGCGCTGCAATCGATCGAGCAGCATCCGCATGTCGACATGGTGGTGTCCGACATCAACATGCCCAGGATGGACGGGTTGTCGCTACTCGCGAGGCTGCAGGAGGCCGAGGACAAGAAATCGACCATCATCGTTTCCGCCTACGGCGACATGAGCAACATCCGCACCGCAATGAACCGGGGCGCGTTCGATTTCCTGACCAAGCCGATCGATTTCGGCGACCTTGAATTGACCATCGACAAGACTATCCGGCATGTCGAGACAATTCGCGAAGCGCGCCGTCGTCAGGCCGAGGCCGAGCGTGCGCACGCCTCGCTGTCGCGCTATTTCTCGCCGCAAATTGCAAGCCGCCTTGCTTGCGACGGCGAAGCCGACGGCATGGCCGTGCACTGGCGCGAGGTTGCCACCATCTTCACCGACATCACGAGCTTCACCTCGCTGGTCGAAACCGCGGCGGCCGAAGTGCTGGCTGAGTTGCTCAATGAATATGTCGGCGGCATGACCGACGTCGTGTTCGCGCATGAGGGCACGGTTGCGAAGATCATCGGCGACGCGATCCAGGTTCTGTTCAATGCGCCCGGCGAACAGCCGGACTACGCTGAGCGCGCGATCGCCTGCGCGCAAGATCTCGATGTGTGGGCGCAGGCCTTCCGCGAGCGCTGGAAGGCGAAGGGCATCAATTTCGGCGTGACCCGGATTGGCGTTCACGCCGGTCCCGCGCTGGTCGGAAATTTCGGCGGCAGCCGCTTCTTCGACTATACCGCCTACGGCGACACCATCAACATCGCAGCGCGGCTTGAGGCCGCCAACAAGTTCTTAGGGACCCGCATCTGCGTCAGCGTGACGGTGGCGAAGGCAGCGGAGAATTTCAAGGGGCGGCCGGTCGGCGATCTGATGCTGCGCGGGCGCAGCGAGCCGCTGCGCGCCTTTGAGCCGCTGTGCGCGGAGGTGTTCATCGCACCCGCGATGACGCAATATTCGCAAGCCTTCGCCAAGCTGGAAGCCGGTGATGCCGCGGCGATGCCGGCCTTTGCCGCGCTGGTCGGGCTGCACGCCGACGATCCGCTAGCCGGATTCCATCTCAAGCGATTGCTCAACGGCGCCAAGGGCGTCCGCATGCAACTGGAATAAGTCAGCGACAAACGCGGAACGCGTTGGCGCGGAGATCCGAAGGGACGAACATGACCAGCGATTTTGCACCCGGCAATTACCGGTTCATTCCCGCGGTGTTTCAATATTCGAGCGGTGCTGCGGCCAACCCCGGTTACGAGATCGAGCGGGTGCGCTTCGAGCGATGGCTGCCGCTCGCCGACGGCTTTGCGAAAGTTGCGAAATATATTCAAGGGGCGGGCCGGCCGCTGACGTCGTTCTGCGCCTGCGAGCTGCGTTCGCCGGCTGCCTTCACCGAAGACGGCTTTCGCCAATTCAACGAGCATTATGTCAAGACGCTCGCCGGGTGGGGCCTGTACGATGGCTCCGTCAATCCGGTGGCGCGCAGCAATGTCTGCCCCGAGATCGATCCGCCGCCGGAGCCGTCATTTTATGCGTTCTCCTTCACCCGACCGAGCGGGAGCGCGACGCCGACTTTCGTGATCGCCGGCGGCGCCGAATTGCGCGGCGGGGTCGGAACCTATCCCGAGCGGACGGTGCGCTACCGCGATCTCAGCCCTGATGGCATCAAGGAAAAAGTCCGCTTCACCACGCGGGAAATGGAAGGCCGCATGGACGCATTCGGCTTCGGTTGGAAGGACACCACCGCGGTGCAGGCCTATACGGTGCGCGATTTCCACCCGGTCGCTGCCGACGAGCTGGTTCGCCGCGGCGCCGCGCGTTCGGGCCTCACCTGGCATTTCGCCCGCCCGCCCGTGATTGATCTCGAATACGAGATGGATTGCCGCCGCGTGATGCGGGAGACCGTGATTTAGTGGGCCTTCAGCCGTCATTGCGAGCCAACGGGTCGCGCGAATGCGCGCCCGATGACAGGCTCCGCGAAGCAATCCATAGCGCGGCATAGTGACTATGGATTGCGTCGTCGCTTCGCTCCTCGCAATGACGAGCCCAATCACCGCTCCCTCGGATCGAGCGCGTCGCGCAGGCCGTCGCCGACCAGATTGAGTGACAGCACGACGACGAAAATCGCGAGCCCCGGCCAAATCGCCATCCACGGCGCATTGGTCAGGAAGCGCTGCGCGGCGTTGAGCATGCTGCCCCAGGAAGGCGCCGGCGGCTGCTGTCCCAGGCCTAAGAACGACAGCGCGGCCTCGGCGATGATGGCGGCCGCAATCGACAATGTCGCCTGCACTAGCAGCGCCGGCATGATATTCGGCAAGATGTGGAACAGCGCAATCCGCCAGCGCGGATTGCCCATGGCTCGCGCGGCCTCGACGTAGTCCTCGACCTTGACGCTCATCACCTGGCCACGGGTCAGCCGCACGAACACCGGCGTCGCCGAGATCCCGATTGCGATCATGGCATTGCCGAGGCTCGGCCCCAGGAACGCCGCCAGCGCGATAGCAAGGATCAGGAACGGGCAGGCCAGCATGGCATCGGTGATCCGGCTGATCAGCGCATCGATGAAACCGCCGCGATAGCCCGACAACAGCCCGAACGGCACCCCGATCGACAGCGCAATCCCGACCGAGATCGCACTCGCAAGCAGCGAAGCACGGGCGCCATAGATCACGCGGGACAGCACGTCGCGGCCGAGATCGTCGGTGCCGAACCAGTGCTGCGCCGAAGGCGGCTTTCGCACCAGCGTCCAGCTGGTCGCGATCGGATCATAGGGGACAACCAGCGGCGCAAACACCGCAAGCAGGATGAAGGTCACGATCACGATAAGGCCTACCACCGCGCCCTTGCGCTTGAGGAGCCGACGCAGCGCGCGCCGCGCCGGGCTTTCCAGCGCTTCGTCGATATCTGCGGCCGGGAAGGCTGTGAGCGCGGCGTCGGTCATGCGTTACGCCCTGAGCCTGGGATTGACGAGGATGTAGGCGATATCGGCAATGAGATTGAGCGCGATGTAGATCGTCGCGGTCACCAGCACCACGCCTTGCACCACGGCATAGTCGCGGTTGAACACGGCATCGACGATCAGTTTGCCGAAGCCCGGGATCGAGAAAATCTGCTCGGTCAGCACCGCGCCCGACAGCAGCGTGCCGAGCTCGAGCGCCCCTAACGTGATGATCGGCGTCAGCGCGTTGCGCATGGCGTGCTTGAGAATGACCGAGCGCTCGGAAAGACCCTTGGCGCGGGCGGTGCGAACATAATCGCTCTCCAGCACCTGCAGCATGGCGCTGCGGGTATGCCGCATCAATATCGCCGCGATCGCGTTACCCAGCACGAAGGCGGGCATGATGGTGGAGGCAAGGTTGGCGCGCCAATTCTCCGACAACGGCACGAAGCCCGACGCCGGCAGCCAGCCGAGTTCGATCGAGAACAGGAAGATCAGCATGATGCCGAGCCAGAAATTCGGCGTCGAGATGCCCCACAGCGCGAACAGGTTGGCGCCATAATCCCAGGCGCTGCCTTTCTTGACCGCGGAAATGATCCCGGCGGGAATGCCGATCAGAAAGGCAATCACGATCGCCATCGAGGCAAGCTGCATCGTCACCGGCAGCTTTTGCCCGATCAGGCTGAGAACCGGCGCCTTGACGCGAAGCGACTCGCCGAAGTCGCCGGACAGCACTCCTTTGACCCAGTAAAAGTACTGCACCGGGATCGGCCGATCGAGGCGGTATTGCTGCCGGATCTGCTCGATGACGGCGGGGTCGCGCTCCTCGCCCGCCATCACCAGCGCAGGATCGCCCGGCAACAGATGCTGCAGCGAGAAGATCAGGATCGACACGAAAAACAGTGTCGGGATCAACTGCAGGATACGCTTGCCAAGGAAATTCAGCATGGGTCAGACCGTGTGCACGATCATACTCACTTGAACTTCAGCCCGACCACGCGCACCAGGCCGTCCGGCATTTGCCGATAGCCCTCGAGCTTCGCGGTGTGCGCAATCAAAAGCTTGCGGTGATAGATATAGATGATCGGCTCGTCGTTGAGCACGACCTTGGTCATCTTCTCGTAAATCGCCTTGCGCTGCGCGGGATCGCTGACGAGGCGCGCATCTTCCATCGCCTTGTCGGCTTCGGGGTTGGAATAGCCGCCGTCATTCTGCGGCGCCTTGGTATGCAGGAAGACATAGGAATTGCCGTCGGGATCGATCCGGCCGCTCCAGGGAATCTGAAAGATCTGGAATTCACCCGCCTGCGCCTGCTTGAAGGAAGTCGCAAACTCGATCACGCGGATCTTCAGGTCGAAACCCGCTTCCGCCGCCATCGACTGAAGGACCTGCGCGACGGCCTGCTCCTCGGCTCCCTGTGGGACCATGAAATCGACCGGGATGGGCAGCGGCACGCCGGCCTCTTTCAACAGCGTCCTCGCCTTTTCGACGTCGCGTTTTTGAACCGGGAACGCTTGTTGGTAGTAAGGATGTTGCGGGCTGACCCATTGATTACCCGGCGTGAACTCCCCATTGAACACGACCTGATTGAGTGCTTCTCGGTCGATCGACAAATCGAGCGCCTGGCGCACTTTCTCCGACCGGCTGAGCGCGCCCTTGTTCTTGTCGTTGGCGATATTGATGGTGAGGCCGGAATAGCCAAGTTCGGGCGCGGTCGACAGCACCAGCCGCGGATCCGATCGCACGTCCTTGATGTCGGTGGCGAGCACCCGCTCGATCAGGTCGAGGCCGCCTGACTTCAGGTTGGCGAGGCGCACCGTGGCATCGACAATCGGTTGGAACACCACGCGATCGATGAAGATATTGTCCTTGTTCCAGTAGTCGGCGAATCTCTCGAACACCATGCGGTCCTGCGCCACGCGCTCGACGAATTTGTAAGGGCCCGCGCACACCGGGTGCAGCCCGAACTTGTCGCCTTCCTCGTTTGCCGCCTTTGGCGAAACCATCATCCCGGAGCGATCGGTGAGCTGTGTGATCAGCGGTGCAAAGGGCGTCTTGAGAACCAGCTTGATCGTCAGCGGATCGACCACCTCGACATGATCGACGCTCGCAAGCTCCGACTTGCGGAACGAGGTCGGCAAGGTCATGTGGCGTTCGATCGAGAATTTAGCGGCTTGTCCATCAAGCGGTTCGCCGTCGTGGAATTTTACGCCGGGACGCAGCTTGATCGTCATCTCCTTGCCGTCGGCGGAGTTTTCGTAGGACAGCGCCAGCTGCGGCACGATGTTCAGCTTCTCGTCGATGTCGAACAGCTTGTCGCAGAATGCCGAGAACACGATGCGGCCGACATAGGTGCGGCCGATCGACGGATCGAGAATGTCGGGATCCTGGGCAATCCCGATACGCAGCGTGGTCTCTGCGAGCGCGCCCACCTCGAAAGACAGCAACAGTGCCGCCGCAGTCACTGCTGAACGAACAATCTTCATCGTACGCACCTCATCTTCCTCGGTCACAACGCCGTTGTTGTGGTCCCGACTATACCAACCCCGGCCGATGCCGGTACTTCCGTTTGCGCGCTGAAAGCCGCCACCAGCCGTTCCAGGCTCGGCGAGAAGCCACTGTCCGACGGCACGATCGCATCGGCCGGCGGTAATTCGCCGGTGCGATGGCAAGCAGTTGCATGTCCCGCGCCATCCGCTTGCAGTTCCGGCACTTCGGTGCGGCAGCGCTCGATCAGGTAAGGGCAGCGGGTGTGGAAACGGCAGCCGGAAGGCGGATTGAGCGCACTGGGCAACTCTCCCTGAAGCACGATGCGGCTGCGCTTTGCCTGCGGCTTGGGCAGGGGGATCGCAGACAACAGCGCCCGGCTATAGGGATGGCGCGGCGAGGCGAACAGCGATTGGGTATCCGCCGCCTCGACAATGCCGCCGAGATTCATCACCGCGACGCGATCGGCGATGTGCTTCACAACGGCGAGGTCGTGCGATACGAAGATGTAAGCCAGCCCAAGGCGCTCCTGGAGGTCGCGCAGCAGGTTCAGGATTTGCGAGCGGATCGAGACGTCGAGTGCGGATACCGGCTCGTCGCAGATGATGAGTTTCGGCTCGACCGCCAGCGCCCGCGCAATCGCAATGCGCTGGCGCTGGCCGCCGGAGAATTCGTGCGGGTAGCGCCGCGCGAAACGGGGCTCGAGCCCCACCAGGCGCAGCAATTCATCGACGCGGGCGCGCCGCTGCGTCGACGGGACGAGATCGTGCAGCGCAAGCGGCTCGCCCAGGATCTGGCTGACCGTCATGCGCGGATTGAGCGAGGCGTAGGGATCCTGGAAGATGATTTGCGCCTTGCGACGGAAGGCGCGCAATTCGTCCGCATCGAAGCCGAGCAGGTCGCGGCCTTCGAATTGAATGCGGCCTTTGTCCGGCTCGATCAGCCGCAGCACCAGCCGGCTCACCGTGGATTTGCCGCAACCGGATTCACCGACCAGCGCCAGCGTCTTGCCGGCCTCGACGGCAAAACTCACGCCGTCGACGGCCTTGATGTACGCAGTCGGCCGCCCGAACAGCGAACGCTCGGCGACGAAATGCTTGACGAGATCTTTCACCTCGAGCAGGGCCGTCACGACACCAGCCTCTCCAGCGGCGCCTTGATGCAGCGCGACCAATGCGTGGGGTTGAGCTGCGCCAGCGGCGGCGGCGCTTTGACGCAGGCATCGCCGACAAAAGGACAGCGCGCGGCAAAACGGCAACCGGACGGCGGCT
>Ga0209153_1000380_pt1 | contig 21721 bp, 15 predicted proteins | sample GraSoiAngelo_120_FD_185877 | JGI IMG/M metagenome (GOLD analysis project Ga0209153, IMG submission 185877) | Grasslands soil microbial communities from the Angelo Coastal Reserve, California, USA - 14_0919_09_20cm (SPAdes) (version 2) | ecosystem: Environmental > Terrestrial > Soil > Grasslands ...
GGAATAAAACCAACCGCCGTCATTGCGAGGAGCCACCGGGTCTCGCCTTCGGCGAGCCCGATGACAGGCTCCGCGACGAAGCAATCCATTCTTTCTTTCCGCAGCGAGATGGTTTGCTTCGCGTCGCTCGCATGACGGAGTAACATTGCGGCACTGTTCGGAAAACTCAAACAGGAAGAAATGTCGAAATCCCCTCACCGCGAACACCGCATCCCCGTCATCGTCGGCGTCGGCGAGATCGTCGACCGGCCCAAGGAAATCACCGCAGGCCTCGAGCCGCTTACGCTGTTGGAGGCAGCGCTCAAATGTGCGGAGCAAGACTCCGGGGCCAAATTGCTCGGCGAGATCGGCTCGCTCGACGTCGTCAATTTCCTGAGCTGGCGCTATCGCGATCCCGAGCAGCAGCTCGCACGGCGCCTCGGCATCAAGCCGGCCCACCTCTATTACGGCCCGGTCGGCGGCGAAAGCCCGATCCGCTATCTGCATGAGGCGGCCCAGCGCATCGCGCGCGGCGAATGCACCGTGGCCGCGGTCTGCGGCGCGGAGGCGCAATCGACCGCGACCAAGGCCGAGCGCGCCGGCGTCACGCCGCCATGGACGCCGTTCGCGCATGACGCGGAGGAGCCGAAGCGCGGTGCCGCGTTCCAGAAGCCGCTTGCCGTGAAACTCGGCGTGTTCAGGCCGGTGACCGTCTATCCGTTTTACGAAGCGGCAACCTCGGCGCAGTGGGGCCAGACCCCGCGCGAGGCGCTGGCGGAATCAGGACAACTCTGGTCGACCTATTCGACCGTGGCCGCGGAAAATCCCAACGCGTGGCTGAAACGGCGCTTCACGTCCGATGAGATCACGACGCCCTCGCCGGACAACCGCCTGATCGCCTGGCCCTACACCAAACTGATGGTGGCCAATCCGACCGTGAACATGGGCGGCGCGATCCTGATGACGAGCCTCGCCAAGGCGCGCGCCGCCGGGATCGCGGAGGAGCAATTGATCTACCCGCTCGGCGGCGCGTCGGCGGAAGAGCCGCGCGACTATCTGCTGCGCGATCAGTTTTATGAGAGCCATCCACAGAATGCCGTGCTCAACGCGGTGATGGATCTGGTTGGCGGTGACGGCCAAAAGTTCGATGCGATCGAGCTCTACAGCTGCTTTCCCTGCGTGCCCAAGATGGCGCGCCGCACGCTCGGGCTCGGGCCCGACGTCACGCCGACGGTGACCGGAGGGCTCACCTTCTTCGGCGCGCCGCTCAACACGTATATGACGCACGCCGCCTGCGCGATGGTGCGCAAGCTGCGGGCCGGCGCCAAGCTCGGCCTGCTCTATGGCCAGGGCGGCTTTGTCACCAAGCATCATGCGCTGGTGCTGTCGCGGCAGGCATCTCAAGCGCCGCTGGCGCAGGATACCAGCGTGCAGGCGGAGGCCGACCGCAACAAGCGCGCGGTGCCCGACTTCGTCACGCAAGCGAGCGGCAAAGGCGCGGTCGAGAGTTTTACGGTGATCTATGGCCGCAGCGGCGACGTCGAGCATGGCGTGGTAATGCTGCGGACCAAGGAAAACACCCGCACGCTGGCGCGCGTGCCACCGCGTGATGATGCGACGCTGGCGCATCTATTCAACATGGACCGCACGCCCGTGGGATCGTCGGGTGATATCGTCACGGCTGACGACGGCGTCCTGGAGTGGCGGGCGCGTTAGTCCGTCATACCCGCGAAAGCGGGTATCCAGTAATCCCAGCCGCTTGAGATTGAACGGGTCCACCGCTGCGTACTGGATCGTCCGGTCAAGCCGGACGATGACAGCATAAGCCGTGGCGTTCTTCTCGTCGCTGTTTGCGCGGGCGAGTTGAAGGAAGCCGCCCTATCCCTTCACGTCAGGCCGCTCCGACACCTTTGCGGGCTTGCCCTTGGTGCCGGCGACGCGGACCTGATCGCCGTCGGCGAGGCCGTCCGGAGGTGCTACGATGATGCGGTCCTCCGGCGACAGGCCCGAACCGAGCTCGATCTCGCGGCCAAGATCGCGCGCGATCGTTACCGTCTTGAAAAGCACCCTGTCGTCCGAGCCCACGGTCGCAACGCGCAGGCCGCTCTGATTGAAAATCAGCGCGCTCGCCGGAATATGCAGCGGCACGGTATCGCGCTGTAGGCTCAGGCGCACATTCGCATAACCGCCCGGCATCAGTTCGCCGCTGGAATTGTCGAGCCCGAGCTGCATCCGCGTGGTGCCGGAATTGACGTCGACGGATTGCGAGGAGGCTTCCACCGTCGCCGCGAACGTCCGGCCTGGATATTCCGGCATGGTGATCACGGCCTTGGCGCCGATCCTGATCGCGGGCACGTAGGTCTGCGGAATGTTGACGTAAACGCGCAGCTTGCTGATGTCGGATATTACGAACATCGCAGGCCCGGCGCCACCGCCCGCATTGATCAGCGCGCCGACGTCGGTGTCGCGCGCGGTGACCACGCCGTCGAACGGCACGGTGATCTTCTTGAAGCCGGCCAGCGCCTCCAGCCGCTCGACATTGGCCTGGCCGGAATTCACCGCAGCCTTCTTGTTGGAGAGATCGGCGGTGCGCTCGTCGATTTCCTGCATCGACACGAAATTCGAAGCGAGCAGCGATTTCCGCCGCGTCAGCGTCGCTTCCGACAGCTTCGCGCTGGCCTCCTGGCTTGCGAGATCGGCTCGCGCCTGCAAGAGCTGCTGATCCAGATCCGGCGCTTCGATTTCGGCGATCACCTGCCCGGCCTTGACCCGCGCCCCGATATCGGCGCTCCAGCTTTTCAAGTAGCCGCTGACCCGCGCGAAGATCGGCGCGCGATAATACGCTTCCAGCCTGCCCGGCAGGTCGAGCGTAGCGTTGAGCGCCCTCGCGTCGGGCAAAGCCACGGCCACCGTCGGAACGGCCTGATCGTCGGTCCATTCACGGAGCTTCGCGCTGGCTTCCTCGCGCGATCGAATGCCGGTGACGACGACCACGATCAGGGCGCCACATGCCAGCACCCCGAAAATGCCCAATCTCCGGCGTGAGACCGGCGGGCGCTGTTCAGTGGGCATGCGGCTTCTCCGATAAGGCGGCGGCTTTGGCGCCTTGCTTCTTGTGTACCATACTAAAAACCACTGGAACGAACATCAGCGTGGCGGCGGTTGCGAAGATCAGGCCGCCGATCACGGCGCGCCCAAGCGGCGCGTTCTGCTCGCCGCCCTCGCCCAAGCCAAGCGCCATCGGCGTCATGCCGATGATCATGGCGAGCGCCGTCATCAGCACCGGACGGAACCGCACGAAGCCGGCTTCAAGTGCCGCCGCGGCGGGATCTCCGAGTTCTTCGTAGCGCTCGCGCGCAAAGCTGATCACCAGCACGCTGTTGGCGGTGGCAACGCCCATGCACATGATCGAGCCGGTGAGCGCCGGCACCGACAGCGTGGTCTGCGTCGAAAACAGCATCCACACGATGCCTGCGAGCGCCGCCGGCAACGCGGTGATGATCACGAACGGATCGGACCATGACTGGAAGTTCACCACGATCAGCAAATAAATCAGCACCACCGCGGCGAGCAGCCCGAACAATAGCCCCGAGAACGCGCTGTTCATGGTCTGCACCTGGCCGAGCAGGACCACCGACGAGCCTTTCGGCACCTGCTTGGCGGTGTCCGCAATGATGGCCCTGACGTCGGCGGCAACCGCGCCGAGGTCGCGGCCCTGCGGGGTTGCGTAGATCTGCACCATCGGCTGGATATCATATTGCGATACCACGGCGCTCGACGTGGCGCGCGTAACGTCGGCGATGCCGCCCAGGATCGGCGATTGCGAAATACCGGGAGCCGTGATCGGCAGCGTCTGCAGCGCACTCAGCGAATCGATCTGATATTGCGGTGTCTGCATCACGATCGAATATGAAACGCCGTTGTCCGGATTGAGATAGTAGGTCGGCGCCACCTGTGAGCTCCCGGCCAGATTGACGACGAGCGCGTTGGTCACGTCGCGCTCGGTCATCCCCACATATTGCGCGCGGGTGCGGTCGACGTCGATGTTGAAGGTCGGATTGTTGGGCGATTGCTGGATGCGCGCATCGGCAACGCCCGGAATGCGGCGGACCCGGCTCAGCAACTTGTTGGCGTAGGCGAAGTTGGCGGCAAGATCCGCGCCGCGGATCTGAAGATCGATCGGCGCCGGCGCGCCGAAATTGAGGATCTGGCTGACGATATCGGCGGGCAGGAACGCAAACGTCATGCCCGGAAAGGCCCGCGGCAACTGCTCGCGCAAAGCCTGGACGTGTTCAGCCGTCGGCCGGTGGCCTTCTTTCAGCTTGATCTGGACGTCGCCGTCTTGCGGGCCGATCACGCCGGTATTGTTGTAGGTCATGTTGATGCCGCTGATGGGCATGCCGATGTTGTCGGCGACCGTGTCGATCTCTCGCGGCGGAATGATCTTGCGGACCGCTTTTTGCACGTCGGCGAGCTGACTGGCGGTCTCCTCGACGCGGGTGCCGACCTGGGTCCGCACGTGCATCAGGATATTGCCGGCGTCGACGGAAGGAAAGAAGTTGCGGCCAAGGAACGGCGCCAGCAGGAACGACACTGCGACAAATCCGAGAAAAGCAATCACGAAGGTCGGCCGATGTCCAAGCGCCATCGACAAGAGACCGCGGTAGCCCTGGCGAATGCGCTCAAAGCCTGTCTCAAAGCTCCGCTGGAAACGCACGAGCGGATTGCGCGAGCGCGGCGGCCCGGCGCCCTCATCATGGCGCACATGGGCCTGCAGCAGATAATTCGCCATCGTCGGCACCAGCGTGCGCGACAGGATGAACGACCAGACCATGGCGAACATCACGGCTTCGGCCATCGGCACGAACAGAAAGCGGGCGACGCCGGTCAGGAAGAACATCGGCACGAACACGATGCAGATGCACAACAGTGAGACGAAGGCCGGCGTGACGATCTGATTGGCGCCATCCAGGATCGATTGCTCGACGGGTTTGCCCTGCTCCAAATGGTAATTGATGTTCTCGATGGTCACCGTGGCGTCGTCGACGAGGATGCCGACCGCGAGCGCCAGCCCGCCCAGCGTCATGATGTTGAGCGTCTCGCCGATCGCCGACAGCATGACGATGGCGCCCATGATCGACAGCGGAATCGAGACGGCGATGATGAGCGTCGAACGCCAGCTTCCGAGAAACAGCAGGATCATCACGCTGGTCAAGAGCGCCGCGATGACGCCCTCATTGGCGACGCCGCCGATGGCGCCGCGGACGAACAGCGATTGATCGCCGATGAAGGCGACCTTGAGCGCATCTGGCAACTGATCCTTGACGTCGATCACCTTCTGCTTGATGCCGGCGATGATGTCCAGCGTCGAGATAGCGCCCGCCTTCAGCACCATCATCAGCACTGAACGATTGCCATCGACGTGGACGATATTGGTCTGCGGTGGATTGCCGTCGCGCACGCTGGCGACGTCGCGGATATAGACCATGGCGCCGTTGACGGCCTTGATCGGCAGGTTGCCGAGGTCCTCCATCTTGATCGGGGAATTGTTGAGCTGGAGGGTATATTCGAAGCCGCCGATCTTCTGGGTGCCGATCGGCGTGATCAGGTTTTGCGCGGCGAGCGTGTTGGCGACGTCCTGCCCGGACAGGCCGCGCGCCTGCAGCGCCTCCGAATTGAGGTCGATCTGGACCTGGCGCTGCTTGCCGCCGAAGGGGTACGGGATCGCCGCGCCCGGCACCGTGACCAGCGGCGTGCGGAGCTGGTTGATGCCGATGTCGGCGAGATTCTGTTCGGTCAACCCTTCGCCCGACAGCGCGACCTGAATGATCGGCACCGTGGAGGCGCTGTAGTTGAGGATCAGCGGCGGCGTCGAACCTGGCGGCAATTGCTTGAGCAGGGTCTGCGAGATCGCGGTGACCTGGGCATTCGCGGTGCGGATGTCGACGTTCGGCTGGAAGAAGATCTTGACGATACCGACGCCATTATACGAATTGGCAACGATGTGCTCGATGTCGTTGACCGTCGTCGTCAGCGCGCGCTGGAACGGTGAGACGATACGTCCGGCCATCTGGTCCGGCGGCAGACCCGTATATTGCCAGACCACGCCGATGACGGGGATGCGGATATCAGGGAAGATGTCGGTTGGCGTGCGCAGCGCGGCGAGCGGTCCCATGATCAGCAGGAGAAGCGCGAGCACGACAAAAGTATACGGCCGGCTTAGCGCGATGCGGACCAGTGCGATCATAAAACGGGCAGCCCCCAGGTCAGGCGGAATGACCCGGAACCTGCGCCGAAAGCCATTCGTCGGCGCTATTTACCCGAACTGCAGCAAAATAGCTAACAGCCGGACGCAACGCTCTCCATCACTTCCGCGATAGCTGTGTACGCCGACTGTGCCGCCACAGATCACGCCAGCTCAGGCGGCGCGAACAGAACCGAGAAACTTGCCGACCTCGAGCTTGAGGCGGTTGCTGTCACTGGACAGCGACTGCGCGGCGGAGAGGACCTGTGAGGAAGCCGATCCGGTCTCAGTAGCGCCGCGCTGAACGTCGGCGATGTTGGCGGATACCTGCTGGGTGCCCTGGGCCGCCTGCTGCACGTTGCGGGAGATTTCCTTGGTTGCCGCGCCCTGCTCCTCCACCGCCGCGGCAATGGTCGATGCGATCTCCGAGAGCCGCTCGATGGTGCCGCTGATCTCCTTGATCGCCCCCACCGAGTCCTGGGTCGCCGCCTGGATGCCGGTGACCTGCTGTCCGATCTCGCCGGTGGCCTTGGCGGTTTGCTCGGCCAGCGCCTTCACCTCGGACGCCACCACCGCGAAGCCGCGGCCGGCTTCACCGGCGCGCGCCGCCTCGATCGTGGCGTTCAGCGCCAACAGGTTAGTCTGTCCGGCGATCGTATTGATCAATTCGACGACATCGCCGATCCGGCTTGCCGCCTTCGACAATTCGCTGACGCGGTCGGTGGTGGTGCGCGCCTGACCGACGGCATCGCCCGCCATTCGCGCCGATTCCTGCACCTGGCGGCTGATCTCGTTGACGGAGGACGACAGTTCTTCCGTTGCGGAGGCCACCGACTGCACGTTGGTGGAGGCCTCTTCGGAAGCCGAAGCAACCGCGGTCGCCATTTCCTGCGACCGATCCGCGGTAGCCGACAGCGTGCCGGCCGAGGCTTCGAGCTGGGTCGACGCAGAGGACACGGTCTGGACGATCTCGCCGATCATCGATTCAAAATCGCGCGTGATGGCATCGACCCTGCGCCCGCGTTCGATCTTGGCTTCCGCGTCGAGCGCTGCGGCCTCGTCGGCCGCCTGCTTCGCGATCAGCGCTTCCTTGAACACCTGCAGTGTATCCGCCATGGCGCCGATTTCGGTCTTCTCACCCCGGTGCGGTACCTGCGCGGTCAAGTCGCCGGTGCCCAGCGCCTGCATCGGCTGCACAATGGAAGCGATCCCGCGCGTGACATCGCGGACCATATAAGCGCTGATACCAATGCCGACGACAACCGCAGCGCCGATGATGGTCGCAAGCATCACGAGCGCAGAAAAGTAATCGTCGGCCGCGTTTTGGGCCGCCTTGTCGGCGCCCGCATTGTTGAGATCGATGCCCTTCTTGAGGATATTGTCGGCTTCGATCCCGATCTTGTTGACCGTCTTGCTGTTCAGCTCGTGCGCTTCATGAGGCGTCTGGCCAGCGGCTTTCCGTGACAGGGCCATGACCTCCGCGGTGCCCTTCTTGTACTCTTCCCAGGTCTTGACCCAATCGTTGTAAAGCGCGCGCTCTTCCGCAGACGTGATCATCGGCTCGTACGCCTGACGAATCTTGGTGTTGGCATCGACAACGGTGGCCAGGGTTTTTTCCGCCGCCTGCTTTTCTTCCAAGGTCTCCGCCAGCATGTGCTCCCGGATCACGTTGCGGTAGGTGATGACGCCCGCGCGCAGATCACCGAGGACGCGGATGCTCGGCAGCCAGTTGGTCGTGATATCCACGGTGCTGGCATTGATCGCCCTCATTTTCGTGACTGCAAGGACGCCCGCTCCCGCCAACGCAACGAGCAGAACTGCGACCACGGTAGTGATCTTGGCGCGGATCGAAATCTTCGAAAGCATGGATGGAGTCTCTTGCTTTGGGCGCGTCGGTGCGCCGGGGACCACCTGTGAGGGCACGCGAACCAGGCGATGCCGCGCTGCATCAAAATTGATTCGGCCTACGCATGCGTTAACCGGTCCTGCCAACGGGGCTGTCGAAGAGTACAAATTGGAAATTCAATGCAGCTATGCGCTTGGAGCCTAGGTCAGAACCTAAGCGGCAGTTTTTTATTTTGACGCGTTTTGTTGACGCGAGCCGGTACCCACTCGAAAACGCTTTAGCGCATCAGCTTGAGCGCATCGGAGAAGAATTCCGGACCGCCAAAGTTGCCTGATTTTAGTGCAAGCAGCATGTCGCCTTGCTTGTCACCGACCGCCCTCAGCACCGGCACGCCGGCCGCAATCTCCGCCCCCACCAGGAAGCCGGGGATTCCCAAACGATCCACCACCGCGCCTGAAGTTTCGCCACCGGCCACAACGAGCCGCCGTAGACCCGATCGCACCAGCCCTTCGGCGATATCGGCCATCGCCTGCTCGATGGCGTGCCCGGCAGCATCGCGGCCGTAGCGCGCCTGAAGGGCCGCGACCTGGTCCGGCGTCGAACTCGAGGCAATCAGGACCGGACCTTGTTCGAGCCGCTGTTTGGCCCAGGCCAGCGCGCGCAAGCCTTCCTCCTTGCCCGCTACCACGCGATCGGGATCAAGATGGAGTACCGGCATGACACGTTCGGCATTCGCGATCTGGCCGAGGGTCGCCTGCGAACAACTGCCGGCAAGGCAGGCCGCAGGCCCGCCGACCGGCGCGTCTGACATCGCGTCCGCTGCGTTCGCTCTCGCCTTGCCGGAGGTGACCAGCGCCCGCGCCAACCCAAGACCGATGCCGGAGGCACCAACCGAGACGCGATGATCGAGCGCTACCTTGCCGATGGTCTCCAGATCGGGGTCGAACACCGCATCGACGACGGCAGCGCCGATGCCCCGACTTGCGAGATCGGCAAGACGCGCGCGCACCGCGTCGACCCCGCGCGACAGCACCGCGAGGTCGACGAGCCCGACCTTGGTCCTGCTCTGGCGCGCCAGCACCCGCACCAGATTGGAATCGTGCATCGGATTGAGCGGATGATCCTTTAACGGGCTTTCGTTCAGCGGGACCGAACCCACGAACAGATTGCCCTGGTAGACAGTGCGCCCGGTTTGCGGAAACGCCGGCGTCACCAGCACGATCGTGTCGCCGGAATCGGCGCGCAGCGCATCCATCACCGGACCGATGTTGCCGGCATCGGTGGAATCGAAGGTCGAGCAGATCTTGAACAGCACGTGAGACGCGCCGCGTCCGCGCAGCCATTTCTCGGCAGCGCGCGAGCGTGCCACCGCAAGCCCGGCCTCGATCGAACGGCTCTTGAGCGAGACCACCACCGCATCGACTTCGGGCAGCGCCAGATCGTCTCGCGGCACGCCGATGGTCTGCACCGTGCGCAGGCCGCACCTCGTCAGGGTGTTGGCGAGATCGGAGGCACCGGTGTAGTCGTCGGCGATGCAGCCAAGGGATAATTTGACGGCCAGCGTCAAGGTTTTGCTCCGGCGTAAGGCTTGAACCAGGCAAGGCCATCGGTGGTCTTGCCGCGCGGATTGTATTCGCAGCCGACAAAGCCGCTGTAGCCGAGCCGATCCAGCTCATCGAACAGGAACGGATAATTCAGTTCCTCGCCATCCGGCTCGTTGCGCGAAGGAATGCTGGCGATCTGGACGTGGCCTGTTATCGGCATCATCTCGCGCAGCCGCATGGTGACATCGCCATGGATGATCTGGCAGTGATAGATGTCGAACTGAAGTTTGAGATTGGGGATTTTCAGCTCGTTGATCAGGTCGCGCGCGAACGCGAAATCGTTGAGGAAGTAGCCGGGCACGTTGCGGGGGTTGATCGGCTCGATCACCACGTCGAGGCCGTGAGGCGCGAAGAATTCGGCGGTCCATACCACCGATTTGCGAAACGCCGCCACGGCTTTGGGATCGTCGCGGTTGGCGATGCCAGCCATCAGATGCAGCCGCTTGACCCCGGTCGCCTGCGCGTAAGGCAGCGCGGTGCGCAGGCTTTCCTGCAGATCGGCGAAGCGATCCGGCAACGCGGCAAAGCCTTTTTCGCCGGCATTCCAGTCGCCCGGCGGCAGGTTGAAAAGCGCTTGCGTCAGGCCGTTGTTGCGCAGCCGCTGGCCGACAGCCTCTGGAGGGTGTTCATACGGAAACAGGAATTCGACCGCGGTGAAGCCGGCCTTCGCCGCAGCCTCAAAACGCTCGAGGAACGGCACCTCGTTGAACATCATCGAGAGATTGGCGGCGAAACGGGGCATCGACTGTCCTCTTGTTGGCTCTATTTGGTATCACCCGGCAGATGGGTGCCGGAGATGCGCCCGTACAGCCGCGCCACCGAGGCATCGTCGTCGCGGCCCATGCCGGAGGCCGACGCCATCAGAAACATCTGCAGCGCGGCGGATGCCAGCGGCGCGGGGAATCTTGCCGAGCGCGCCATGTCCTGGACGATGCCAAGGTCTTTGACAAAAATTTCCACCGCGCTGCGCGGCTTGTAATCGCCTGATATCACATGCGGCATGCGGTTCTCGAACATCCAGGAATTGCCGGCGGAGGCCGTGATCACCTCATAGACCTTCTGGAGGTCGAGCCCTTGTTTGGCGGCAAACGTCATGGCTTCCGAGGCGGCGGCGATATGCACGCCGGCGAGCAGCTGGTTGATCATCTTGAACGCGGCGCCCTGGCCTGCGGCATCGCCAAGCTCATAGAGTTTTGCCGCCATGGCATCGAGCGCCGGCCGCGCTTTCGCGAAGGCTAAGGCACTGCCCGAGGCAAGGATGGTCAGTTCGCCCTGCGCCGCGCGCTGCGCGCCGCCCGAGATCGGCGCGTCCAGATAATGCCGGCCGGTGGCTTCCAGTTGCTTTGCGAGCCGCCGCGCCACCTCCGGGTCCATGGTCGCCGACGATACGAACACAGCATCCTTGACCAGCGTCTCCGCGACGCCGTCTTTACCGAACAGAACGGTTTCGGTCTGGGCGGCGTTGAGGACGACGCAGATGACAATGTCGGCCTGGTGAGCCGCCTGCGCCGGGGTCTGGGCGCCCTTGCCGCCATCGGCGACAAAGCGGGCGACCGCTTCGCCTGCGACGTCGTAGCCGGTGACCTCAAAGCCGGCGCGTTTGAGCGAAGTCGCCATGCCAAAGCCCATTGAGCCGAGCCCGATGACGGCGATGCGCGGTTTTGCGGATAAAGACATGCAGCGGTTCCCCTAAGGTTTCCTCGCAGCCGCAATTGTCGTGGCGGCCTTGGCCTTGGGTATCACGGCTTGGCCGCGCTGCCAAAGCGTGAGACAAGGCGAAAAAGGGTAGAATGCCATGGGCGAAACAAAGCTCCGTGAGGAAATCTGCCGCCTCGGGTGCTCGCTGTTCGAGCGCGGCCTGACGCCGGGCTCATCGGGCAATATCAGCATCAGGCTTGACGACGGCGGCTGGCTCGTGACCCCGACCAACGCCTCGCTCGGCTCGCTCGACCCGGCACGGTTGTCGCGGCTTTCGGCGGACGGCCGGCTGGTCTCGGGCGATACGCCCACCAAGGAAGTGCCGCTGCATACCGCGCTCTACCAGACCCGCGACGCCGCGCGCGCGGTGGTGCATCTGCATTCGACGCATTCGGTCGCACTCTCGATGCTGCCGGAGATCGATCCTCGCGCGGCATTGCCCCCGATGACGGCCTATTACCTGATGAAATGCGGTGCCACCGCACTGGTGCCCTATTATCGGCCCGGCGATCCCGCCGTGGCCGACGCGATCAAAGGGCTCGCGGGGAACTACTCTTCCGTACTGCTCGCCAATCACGGCCCGGTGGTCTCGGGCGATACGCTGGAGGCCGCGGTGTTTGCGATCGAGGAGCTGGAAGAAACGGCCAAACTCTATCTGCTGCTGCGCGGGTTGAACCCGCGCTACCTGACGCCGGCGCAGGTCGCGGATCTGGCGAAGACGTTCGGGTTGGTGCTGCCGGAGCATGGGCACGACTGACCCCTCCTCGTCATTGCGAGCCAACGGGTCGCGCGAATGCGCGCCCGATGACAGGCTCCGCGAAGCAATCCAAATCAACAGCGAGCAAGGTGCTCAATGGATTGCTTCGTCACTTGCGCTCCTCGCAATGACGGCTGCGCACGTCACAATCCCAGATACGCCTTGCGCACATCCGGATTGGTCCTGATCTCGGCGGCCGGGCCTTGCAGCAGCAAACGGCCGGTCTGCAGGATGTAGGCGCGGTCGGCGATGTCGAGGCATTCGGCCATCCGCTGCTCGACGATCAAGACCGTCATGCCGGCGTCGCGGATGCGCTTGACCGCGGCAAAGATCTCGTCGACCAGCTTTGGCATGATGCCCTGCGACGGCTCGTCCAGCATGAGTAGGCGCGGCCGCGTCATCAGGGCGCGGCCGATCGCCAGCATCTGCTGCTCGCCGCCGGATAACGTTTCGGCGCGCTGCTCCAGCCGCTCGGACAGACGTGGAAACAACTTGAACACCAGCGCCAACGGCTGGTCGCGATCGCCCTCGCTGCGAAACATGTAGCTGCCGAGCCGCAAATTGTCGCGCACGGATAACCGCGGAAACAGCCGGCGGTTCTCCGGCACATAGGCGATGCCGCGCGCGGTAATCACATGCTGCGCCATACCGTCGATCCGCGCACCGTCAAGCATCACCGTGCCGGAGCGCGGACGCTCGGCGCCGGCGATCGATTTCAGCAATGTCGATTTGCCCGCGCCGTTGGCACCCGCGACGCAGACGATCTCGCCCTTCTCGACCTCGATCGAGACGGCCGAGATCGCCACCAATCCCTGATAGGCGGTGGTGACTTCATGCACTGAGAGCATGACGATCCCCGAGATAGGCGCTGATGACTTTCGGATCGCGGACGATTTCGGCCGGCTTGCCCTCGACCAGGACCTTGCCGAGGTCGAGCACAATGGCGCGGTCGACCAGCGGCATCACGATCTCCATGACGTGCTCGACCATCAACACCGTGACGCCGGTCTCGCGGACGCGCCGCACCAGTTCGACGCCCTTTTGGGCCTCGATCGGTGTCAGGCCCGTGAGCACTTCGTCGAGCAAGAGAAGTTTCGGTTCAGTCGCGAGCGCGCGCGCGACTTCGAGCCGGCGCTTTTCGGAAGGAATCAGCTGGCTCGCGAGCACGTCGGCGCGCCCGGCAAGGCCGGCGAATTTCAGAACCTCATAGGCCTTGCGGCGCGCCTCGCGCATGACCGTGGTCTGCACCAGCGCGCCGACGATGACGTTGTCGATCACAGTCATGGTCTCGAAACTTTTCACGACCTGGAAGGTGCGTCCGATGCCGCGCTGGCAGCGTTCCGCCGCCGGCAACCGGGTCACGTCCTCGCCGTCAAGCCAGATCGAGCCTTGCGTCGGCGGCAGCACGCCCGCAATCAGATTGAACAGCGTCGATTTGCCGGCGCCGTTGGGGCCGATCAGGCCCACGATCTCGCCGCGGCCGACCGAAATGGAGACGTCGCTGTTCGCGATCAGGCCACCGAAACGCTGCCAGACGCCGCGGGTTTCCAACAGCGGCGTCATCGCACCGCCTCCTTGCGCCGCCGCGAGAACAGCCCCACCAACCCTTCCGGCCGCGCCAGCGAGATCAGCACTATCAGCGTGCCGTAGACGATGAGGTCGACGCCGCGGCCCGAACCACCGATAAAGGAGCGCGTCAGTTCGGTGAGCGGGATCAGGATCACAGCGCCAAGCACCGGTCCCCAAAGCGTGCCGATGCCTCCCAACACCGCGGGCAGCGCCATCAATAGCGAGAACTGAAAACCCATCACGCTTTCGGGATCAATATAGGAAACGAACTGCGCGTAAAAGCTGCCGCCGACCGCGGTAAGGAAGGCCGAGACCGCGGCCGCGCCCATCTTTGAATTGAACACGACGACGCCGAGGCTTTCGGCGGCGTCCGGATTGTCCTTTACGGCGCGCCACCAGTAGCCCCATTTGGAATCTTCCAGCCACCAGGTCACCAGCCAGGCGATGGCCGCCAAGACCAGCGCGAAGTAGAAGTATGGTAGCTTGCTGCGCGTGAACTGAAAGGTGAGCCAGCTGTCGTGGCGCACGGGAATATCGATGCCGAGCGCGGCGCCGGCAAAGTTCCAGTTCTGGAATAGCAACAACGCGATTTCGGCGATGACGATGGTGGCGATGACGAAGTAATGCCCGCGCAGCCGGAAACAGGGATAGCCGAGCGCCATCGCAATCAGAGCCGAGATCAGGCCGCCACCAAGCATGCCGAACCACGGCAGCACGCCGAATTTGGTGAACAATAGCGCCGTCGTATATGCGCCGATCCCGAAATAGAGCGCGTGGCCTAGCGAGATCTGCCCGCAATAACCGGAGAGAATGTTCCAGCTCTGCGACAACGCCGCATACATCAGGGTCAGCACCATGATGTTCTGGACGTAGACGTCTTTGACGAACAGCGGCACCAGAGCGGCGACCACAGCAAAGGCCGCGGCGACGACAAGATCGCGGCGGCGGCGCTGGGCGAAGTTCTTGTCCATCAGATCGAGCCGAACAGGCCGCGGGGCCGGATGAAGACGACCAGGAGATAGACGGCGTAAATGCCAACCGATTTCAGCGAGGGCGGCAGGATCAAGGCGGTGGTCGCCTCGACCAGGCCGACGATGATGCCGCCGGCAAAGGCGCCGAACACGCTGCCGAAACCGCCGAGCGCCACCGTGACATAGGCGATCAGCGCAAACGACGCGCCGACGTCGGGATAAATATAGAAGAACGTCGCCATGATGGCGCCGGCCAAGCCCACCAGCGCCGCGCCCAGGCCCCAGCCCAGCGCAAACACGCGATTTTTGTCGATGCCGACCAGCGCGACTGCGCCGGCGTCCTCACGCGTCGCTTCAAGCGCGCGGCCGAAGTCGGTGCGATTGATGAAGAAATACAGCCCGACGAACGCCGCGATCGCCACCATCGCGCCAGCTAGTTGCGGCACAGGCAAGAAGATGCCCCCAAGCGAGACGGTCCTGCCGCCAAGCCATGAATGGGTGACGCTGCGATAGTCCGGGGTAAAGAAGAACTGCGCCACGCCACGCATGACGATCGCGAGCCCGAAGGTCGAAAAGATCTGCACCATGCCGGCATTGGCCTTCGCCCGCACGGCAAAACGCACGATCAGGAGATAGACCACCGCGCCGAACAGGAACAGCGCCGCCGCCACCAATGGCGCCGACAGCAACGGATCGACGGCAAAGAACGCGAACAGGAAGAAGGTCGCGTACATCGCGATCATCAGGAACTCGCCATGGGCGAAGTTCACGACGTCCATCAGGCCAAAGATCAGCGCGAGCCCGACCGCGATCAGGCCATAGAGCAGGCCCATCAACAGGCCGCTGGCGAGAGATTGGATGATGGTCTCGGCGGTCAAAGGCGTAGCCCCGAGCGCCAGGCGCTAGCGTGAAAGCCCGTCACTGCGAGCGAAGCGAAGCAATCCAGCGACGCGCGCACAACCTGGATTGCTGCGTCGCAAGTGCTCCTCGCAATGACGGAGCGCGCGTAACTTTGGACGATCGTCACCGCCTTCACGTCCCCTGCCTCGGCCGATTACTTCATCGGCCAGACGGCCTGGGCGACGGCCGCTTGCGGCGGGGAGATGGTGACGAACTTGCCGCCGATATATTGCAGCAGCACCGGGTCGGCGTCATTGTTCTGGCCCATCTCGTCGAATTTGATGCGCTTCCAGGGCATGATGGTCTGCTCACCCGCGATGTCGGTGGCAACCAAGGCCTCGCGGATCTTGTCGCCGTCGGTGGACTTGGCACGATTGACCGCATCCGCCATCACGATCAGGCCCATGAACTGCCGTGAGGTGAGGTCGTTGAAGTCCTTGCCGGATTTTTCCTTGAACATGGCGTTGATCTTGCCGACCATCGGCCGCTTGCTGGCAAGCTCGAGCGAAAAGGTGCCGCGCGAGATCACGCCTTCGAGCTTGTCGCCTACCGCATCGTACAGCGCTTTTTCGGAGAAGCCGGCGTCCTGGGCGACAATGGCGTTCGGCTTGTAACCGAGTTCGGCCATGGTCTTGACCAAGAGGATGCCGTCGGTGGTGTAGCTCGAGGGCATCAAGACGTCGGCGTTTGCCGCCTTGAGCTGCTGCACTTCGGCCGACAGTGACGGCGAATTGGAGCGGTACTTGATATCGGCGACCACCTTGTAGCCCCGCTCATTGGCCAGCTTCAGTTGCGCATTGCCGGAATCGGTGCCGAAGATGGTGTCCTCGTGGAACAGCGCCAGTGTTTCGATCTTGGTGCCTTTCTTCTTCAGGGCATCGAAGAAGTCGAACATCGCAGCCGAGTACATCTCGTCATGCGGGGCTGCGCGGAAATAGAATTTCAGGCCGCGGCGATGCAGGCTCGGCGACGAATTGTCGGCCGAGATGAACGGTATCTGATAGCGCTCGCAGATCTGGCTGACGGTAACTGCGACCGCGCTCTGGTAGGTGCCGATGACGGCGCAGACCTTTTCCTGGGTGATCAGGCGCTCGGCCTCGGCGCGGCCCTTCTGCGGATCGGACTGGTGGTCGGCGAACACGAGGCGGACCTTGGCGCCGCCGAGGCCGGGCAGACCTTCGCCCTTCGCCAGCGGCAGATCGAAATCGTAAGCCTTGTTGATGATATCGAGCGCGGTCTCGTACGCCTTCTGGGCATCGACACCGACTTGTGCGTTGGCGCCCGAGAGTGGATAGGTGAGGCCTATTACCACTTCGGAGGTTTCCGCGCGGGCCGCGATCGGCGCGAGCGCAGCAGCGGCGGTGGCTCCAAGCAATACGTTACGGCGACTGATCGTCATTGAGACATTCCCCTTTTATCTCTGATTATCGATGAAACGGCAGCGTGCGGCGGTAAAGCCTCAAAGTACGGCAGACGCTGCCCATTAAAGCACGGCCAATTGCTTGTTCTTCAGATCCGTCACCAGCATCAATCCGGGTGCGTGAGTGATCGCGAACGGCAGTTTTGCTGCCGCAATCACGGCTTGCGGCGTAACCCCGCAGGCCCAGAACACCGGAATCTCGTCGGCTTCAACCGGCACCGGATCGCCGTAGTCGGGCTTGGCGAGGTCTTGGATCCCGATCGAGTGCGGGTGGCCGAGATGAACCGGCGCGCCATGCACGGCCGGAAAACGCGAGGTGATCTGCACCGCGCGGATCGCATCAGCCGGCTTGAAGGGCCGCATCGACACCACCATCGGACCGGCAAACGGCCCGGACGGGTGGCAGGCGATATTGGTGCGATACATCGGCACGCGAACTTTGCGATCGATGTGGCGGATCGGCAGCTCATCCGCCATCAACGCTTCCTCGAACGAAAACGAGCAGCCGAGCACGAAGGCGACGAGGTCATCGCGCCAGTGCGCCATGATGTCGGTCGGCTCCTCGATCACCTCGCCGTCACGCCAGACCCGGTAGCGCGGCAGATCGGTACGGATATCGAGGTCGAGCCCGAGCGCGGGGATACGGGGATCGCCGACGTCGGACATGCCGATGATCGGACACGGTTTTGGGTTGAGCTGGCAGAATCGGTGGAACGACGCCGCGAGACTCTCCGGCAGGATCGCCAGATTGCCCTGGACAAAACCGTCGGCCACGCCCGCCGTCGTCGTGGCCATCCCGTTGCGGCAGGCAAGCCGGGCCGCCACGCTGGGCAACAGATCCGCCGCCGCACGATCGATAAGCCGTTCTGTTGTTGCCGGGCTGGTCATCCTTGATCCCGCGCCAATTAGCTCGACAGACAATGGCGCATATGACTACCATAATGTCCAATCGTCGTTTTTAATCAATATCGATTAGCGAAATTTATCGAGCTGCGGGATTGGAGTGCATGGTTGATTTCAAGGCAATAGAGACCTTCATGTGGGTGGTCACGCTCGGCAGCTTCCGCGGGGCGGCCCAAAAGCTCAACACCACCCAGCCAGCCATCTCGCAGCGGATCGCGCAGCTCGAAAGCGAGGTTGGGGTCAAGCTCTTGCAGCGCGACCGTCGCATGGTGCTGCCGACCCCGGACGGACGGCAGATGTTGGTGTACGCCGAAAAGCTGATCGGCCTGCGCTCGGAAATGCTGGCGGTGGTCGGTGACCAATCGGCGATGCGCGGCGTTTTGCGGCTCGGCGTCGCCGAGACCATCGTCCACACCTGGCTGTCGCAACTAATCAAAAGCGTCAATCGCGCCTATCCCAATCTCTCGCTCGAAATCGAGGTCGATATCACCTCGAATTTGAGGACGCGGCTGTTGGCGCAGGAAATCGAGCTCGCGTTCCTGCTCGGACCATTGACAGGACCGGCCGTCAGCAACCGGGTGCTGTGCGACTACCCCGTGGGATTTCTGGCCAGCCCCTCGCTGGGGTTGGGCAATGCAAGATTGACCGTGCACGATCTCGCGAAGTTTCCGATCATCACCTTTCCGCGCAAGACCCCTCCCTACGAGGTCGTGCGTTCGCTATTCAACCGACCTGACTTGCCGCCGATGCGCCTGCATGCCAGCGCCTCATTGGGCACCGTCATCCATATGGCGATCGAAGGTCTCGGCATCGCCGTGATCCCGACCGCGATCGTCGAAAACGAAATGGCCGATGGACGGCTGCAACTGCTCTCGACCAATTTGCAGATACCATTGTTGACGTTCTCCGCGAGTTGGCTGACGTCTCCCGACACCGTCGCCATCGAGCGCGTAGCTGAACTCGCAGCCTCGCTGGCACGGGGCGGCGTCGTTGTTGACGCGCCGCTGTCGCCGCGTCATTGAAGCAGATCACGTCCGCACGGCCCGATGTTTTCGGAAAATGGCTCCAAGATCAAAATCATGACCAAAATCACGTCCAACCTGCAGATCGATTCCGCCCGTCTTTGGGACACCATTCATGAGACCGCCAAGTTCGGCGCCACGCCCAAAGGTGGCGTACGGCGGCTGACGCTTGGGCCTGAGGACAAACAGGTGCGCGACTGGTTCAAAAAAGCCTGCGAAGCAGCAGGCCTCGAGGTCCGTGTCGATGCACTCGGTTCGATGTTCGGCCTGCGCAAGGGCCGCGACATGTCGAAGGCTCCGGTGGGACTTGGCTCGCATCTCGATACCCAGCCGACCGGCGGCAAGTTCGACGGCGTATTGGGCACGCTGGCCGCGCTCGAAGTCGTCCGCACGCTCAACGATGCCGGCATCGAAACCGAGACGCCGATCTGCATCTGCAACTGGACCAACGAGGAAGGCTCGCGCTTTGCGCCGGCGATGATGGCTTCCGCCGCCTATGTCGGCGATTTCACCACCGACGACATTTTGTCGCGCAGGGATGCCGACGGCGTAACGGTGGCGCAAGCGCTGGACGGCATCGGCTATCGCGGCCCAAGCCCGGTTGGCACCCAGAAGTTATCGAGCTTCATTGAACTTCATATCGAGCAGGGCCCAATCCTGGAAGCTGAAGGCAAAACCATCGGCGTGGTCGATTCCGGCCAAGGCGTGCTGTGGTACGACGGCAAGATTGTAGGCTTTGAGAGCCATGCCGGCTCGACGCCCATGCCGCTTCGCCGCGACGCGCTGGCGACGCTGTCGGAAATCGTGCTGGCAATGGAAGGCATTGCCAACAAGCATGGTCCGAAGGCCGTTGCCACAATCGGCGAGGCCGTGATCGCAAAACCCTCGCGCAACGTCATCCCCGGCGAGATCGCGTTCACCGTCGATTGCCGCAGTGCCGATGCAGCGATCATGGATGCGCTCGATAAGGATTTGCGCGCGGCCATCGTCGAGATTGCGGCCCGCCGCAAGGTTGAGGTCACGCTCGATCTGGTCTGGCACAAGCCGCCGACGCATTTCGACGCAAAGCTGGTCGATGCGGTGGAGAATGCCGCCAACGCGCTCGGCTATTCCAATCAGCGGATTACCTCCGGTGCCGGTCACGATGCCTGCAACCTCAACACCCGTATTCCCGCGGCGATGGTGTTCGTGCCCTGCAAGGACGGCGTCAGCCACAACGAACTGGAAGACGCGACGCAAGCCGACTGCACCGCGGGCGCCAACGTGTTGATGCACACGGTGTTGGCGATCGCCGGCGTCGCGTCCGAATGAAAGGAGGCTCGCCTTGCGCGGAGTATTTGTCGATGCCAATGAATCGCTCGCCTTGATCTTCGAGCGGCTGGAGAAGCCCGATGATCCCAAGGTGTGCATCCATCGCGATCCCGACATCAAATCAGATCAATTGCCGAAAGTGCTCGACGGCGCCGAAATCGCAATCGTCGATCACACCGCACTGCCGACTGATGTTGCGAAGAAATGCACCGGGCTCAAGCACGTGGTGTTTCTCGGCACCGGCGCGCGCAGCTATATGAATCCGGAAGAGCTGGCCGAGCTCGGCATCATGGTGCACCTGATCAAGGGCTATGGCGATACGGCCGTGGCCGAATCCGCCGTCGCGCTGATGTGGGCCTCGGCACGCGTGCTGGCGCAGATGGATCGCGAGATGCGCGGCGGCAACTGGCTGCGCGAGGACGGCATGCAACTCACCGGCAAGACGCTGGGCTTGATCGGCTTCGGCGGCATTGCCGCGGAAGTCGCGCGCATCGCGCTCGGCAGCGGCATGCGCGTGATCGCCTGGAACCGGACGCCGAAACAATATCCCAGTGTCGAGTTTGTCGATCTGAACACGCTCTTGGTCGCGAGCCACGTCGTCTCGCTGCATCTGCTCTTGAACGACGATACCCGCGGTTTCCTGTCGCGCCAGCGCATCGCAGCGATGCGGCCGGGCGTCATCCTCGTCAACACCGCGCGCGGCGCGATCGTCGATGAGGAAGCCATGATCGACGCGCTCAAGTCAGGCCATATCCGCCATGCCGGGCTCGACGTCTTCAACGTCGAGCCGCTGCCGGCGGATCATCCGCTGACAAAATTGCCGAACGTGACGCTATCGGCGCATTCGGCGTTCCGCACCCCGGAGGCGAGCGAGAATTTGATGGCCGCGGCGTGGGAGCATTGCCGCAGGATTGTGAGGGGGTGAGCAGGCGTAGGGTGGGCAAAGGCGCGCTTTCGCGCCGTGCCCACCATCGATCGTTTCATTCGTGCTCTGGATGGTGGGCACGCTTCGCTTTGCCCACCCTACGGCCCCTCCCCTACTGCACCATTTCCGCGACTGCCTTGCCGCAAGTGCCCGTGTCGGCGTTGCCGCCGAGATCGCGGGTGCGCAGCGTGCGTTCGCCGAGCGTGCGCTCGATGGCACGGAGGATCGAGCCCGCCGCTTCCTTCGCCCCGAGATGCTCGAGCATCATCGCACCCGACCAGATCATCCCGATCGGGTTGGCAATGCCCTGCCCCGCGATATCAGGCGCCGAGCCGTGCACCGGCTCGAACACCGACGGGAAATTGCCCTCCGGATTGATATTGCCCGAGGGCGCGATGCCGATGGTGCCGGTGCAAGCCGGTCCCAAATCAGAGAGGATATCGCCGAACAGGTTGGAGCCGACCACGACGTCGAACCAGTCCGGATGCAGCACGAAATTCGCGGTCAGGATATCGATGTGATATTTGTCCCACTTCACTTTGGGATAGTTTTTCGCCATCGCCTCCGCGCGC
>Ga0209153_1000381_pt1 | contig 21719 bp, 14 predicted proteins | sample GraSoiAngelo_120_FD_185877 | JGI IMG/M metagenome (GOLD analysis project Ga0209153, IMG submission 185877) | Grasslands soil microbial communities from the Angelo Coastal Reserve, California, USA - 14_0919_09_20cm (SPAdes) (version 2) | ecosystem: Environmental > Terrestrial > Soil > Grasslands ...
CGATTCGTTGGTATCTAGAATCGAGACTGCGCTGGCGAGCACTCCAGCGTTTAACAGGGTTCGGCGTTTTAAAGCTCGTCTCGATCCAAATTGTTTAGGATTCTCGTGGAACAGCGTTAGGCAGCGGAAATCGCAAAATAAATTACAGGTGGCTTCCCTCAGTCGGAGAGAGACTTACAGCGGAGATCGCAGGCCGACATTGGACAAACACTGAAACTACTGTACATGAAGAGCCGATGAAATTGATTAACGCGCCGATTCGCGCTGCCCGCCGGGGCGGGCGGGCGGCATAAAGGCTCGTTAGACTTCGCCAAGTTGGAGCCCGCAATTCGCGGCACCCCAGTGGTCGAATCTTACCACGCGCGGGTTTTTTGCGCCGGTACTCTCGAACCGCATTCGGTATCACACTTAACAACTTAGAAATTTATGAAACCAATACCTCAAATAAATCACGAAGAGCGCGGCTCGCCTCGCGACGACCTCGCACGGCGTGGTCACCAGAGTTTTCCATTAACGGATTACAACTATCGTCCCACAGCGGACGCAGAGGCGATTTCGCCCGCTGGCCGGCCTGCCATTAAGTTGCCTGCCTTCCACAAATTAAGCAGTGAATTCTTGGGCGCAGAAAGAAGCCGTGATTATGTCGCCGAGCTTTTGTTTTTTGTTCTGATCACTGGGATCGCGGTCTGGCCGGTCTTGTCCATGCTCATCGCAGTGACTCGCCTGGTTAGGAATTACTAGGAGCGAGAAAAAGGTCCGTTTGGGCAGGGCGGCGATTGACAAACGCCGGCTGACGCTGGTTCCGAAATTATCCGGGATTACAACTTCGCGTAAACGCCGAGCAGCGGGCGGCGCGATGGTGTCGGCGAACGGAAATCGCTGACGAACCCATTCTTAGTGCGAAACTCGACATGACCGACGCTGCGCGAGGTGCCATACACGAGCACCGAGCCGACGGGCGCGGAGAATGGATCTGTCACAGGCAGTTTCTTGAATCCGTAGTTGCTGACTAGCTCTGACGCAGCGTCTCGGGCGAGTTCGGTCTTCGGGCGGGAATCAATCGCACCAGACGCGAGCAACGCTTCCTTGACGTAATGCCAGCAGCGTGAGCGCGAGTGCGCATGAGCGCGTTCCTCCGCGATGCTCGCTGCCTCCATCAATCTGGTATCGATGTGACGATCAACCCTGCCGAAGGGATAAACGATCTGCTTGGGATAATACTGTGTGACAACCGGAACTGATTCTTTCTTTCCCTCTGGGGTTTTGAAGCTGAAAAGGCCAACGTGCTTCGTTGTCTTGGTTACGGTTTGCTGGTCCATTGGCCGCACTGGCTCTCCCACGAACGGCTGTGCCGACTCTTTGGCGATAGCCGGCGCCGGCTCTTTCTTAACCGGTTGGGCCAGTTTTTTCGCGACAACCGGCGCCCGCTGTTTCGTGATCGCGTGCACTGGTTTATCCGCAGGTTCCTTCACCGACTTACTGGTGATGATTTGCACGATGTCGTCGGCAGTCTTTTGATCGTGGCTCGCAAGGTTCAAGGTTGCTGGAGCCAATCCCTGCGCGCGCAAAGCGCCGCCGGAAATGACGAGAAGCGAAATGGTTAGGAAGGCCAAAAAGGCCGGTCGTTTCTCCACGGACGCGAGGTATGCCGGGAATCGCGGTTTTTGGCAAGCTTTTTTTTAAAAAAAAGCGAGGCAGGGAAAAGCGTCCCTCTGCCATTCCCTCGGACACTCTGGCCACTGCGTGTGCCCGTCGCTTGCTAGTCGTCGGGAAAATAATCCGGCGCAAACCGAGGCGGGGGCGCGAACACCTCGTCACGGTCAATGAAAACGCGCCTGTGGCGCCGCGGCGCGAACTCGCCTTCGTCCGAGTCCGGCGCGACGACCCTGGTGCGACCGGATGGCATGCGGTAAATCAATCTTCCGTCGGACGTAATCCCCACCATTCGAGCGCGCACTGAACCAATGCGACGCTGCGACGCCGACGGAGCGGTCTTCTTTTTGCTCTGGGAACTCGATTGGCCAGCAGTGGCAAGTTGCGAAGCTTCATCAGGTTGCAATGATGACTTCTCGCCCGCAGAAGAGGATGAGCTTTCCGCGATCGTTGCTGACGAACCTTCGACGGAGGCGCTTGGACCAGCGACTCGCGATTGTGCATTCGAAGTCTGAGTCTGCTGAAGATCTGGCGATGAAACCTCAGGCGAATTCGAACCCGTGGCCGCATTGACCGGCGGTTGGCCCGCAGACGGCATACCCGCGGTTCCGCCTTGCGATGCCACAGCTGCGGGAGCCATTGTAGTCGAAGCAATTTGGACTCCTGGCGGCGAAGATTCTGGGACGCCAACCAGAACGCCGATTGGTTTTGTCTCGCGAGCCTGCCGCACAAGTCTTCCAATCGGCTCCCGCAATAAGACAGCGGCGATCACTCCTACTGCGAGCAAGAGCGCGGCAACCGGCAATGCTATTCGTAGCAATCGTCTGGGCGGAACCGCGGGCTGCCGTGGAATTGTTGTCCTGTACGGGATGCCATACTTGTCGGCGAGCGCCCGCCGGCGCTCGACCTTTAGCAGGCATTCGCGGATCATCTCCGCCAACCCGACCAAATCCTTTGGCCGTTGATCGGGATTGCGATGCAACATCCGGGCAAGCAAGGCTCGCAACGGTTTTGGAAACTTTGAGAACTTTGGTGGCCGCTGGAGTCCCTCATCGGAAAGTGCAACGCCTGTCAGAAGGAAGTAGAGTGTCGCTCCTAGCGAATAGACCTCTGAGCGAATGTCTTTCGTGCCGTGCGCTGATTGTTCCGGGCTGGCAGACTTTTCTGTGGAAGATGCTTGTTCGTGCGCCGCAACATTTTCAGCCTTGAACTCGTGGCGGGACCTGAGTGTGGGCAAGCCAAAGTTAATCAACTTCACCAGGGGCCAACTGCCTTCAGGAGTCTGTCCTGGGACGACGATGATATCGGAGGGCTGAATCGGCGGATATGGAAGCCTGTGAAAGCTCGCGGATGAGAGGACGCTCACGATTTGCTCAGCCACTCGCAATGCGGCGTCGGCCGGCATCGGGCCGTGGGCGGCCACCCAGGCTGCAAGCGTTTCACCTGGCAGGTGTTCTGAGACGCAAACAAAATTTCCGCCTTCACGTCCAAAATCGAAAACTTTCGCGATATTGACGTGACGCAGCATCTGCGCTGCGCGTGCCTGCTCCTCCAATTTCTCGCGGGCACCCGGATCGATGCTTTCAAGCCGAATGAGCTTTAGATCAACTGGCTCGCGAGATCTTTCGTCCACCGCTCCGTAAGTGATCGCTGCACCGTCCTTGTTGATTTCACGCGGAACGCCGTCCGATGTGAGGCAGACGCGGTAATGCTGAAGGTAGATTGTGCGCTCCATAACCGAGGGTCCCGTTGGCTGCGGCCAAGCCATCATACTCGCTGCCGCTGCCACTGATTCAACATCGATTTTGGCAGCGAGTTGCTTCGCGTAAACCCGATCACGCTCTAATTTTGGGCATTGCGCTTGAATCGAAAATCGCCAATCTAAAATCGCTAATCCGCATACCCCGTGGTGTAACGGTAACACAGCGCCCTTTGGAGGCGTTATTCTTGGTTCGAATCCAAGCGGGGTAGCCACGTAAAAGCGCCTTCGGGGCTCACGTGACTGCCCCCAGGTGAGCTGCGTGAGGCGACGCCTTTTACGCGGTTCGCAAATCTGTCGAACGGGCGTATATTTTGAGTCCGCCTTATGAAGGAATTGAACATAGAGAACCTGCACATCACCGTTGGCGATCAGGAGATTGTTCGCGGATTGACTCTCCGAGTGCCTCGCGGCGAGGTGCACGCGCTCATGGGTCCAAACGGCTCAGGAAAAAGCACTCTGGCAAAAGTCCTGGCCGGTCATCCGGACTATCATGTGACCGCGGGCAAGGTGTTGATGGACGGAGAAAATCTCCTTGAACTTGAGCCGGACGAGCGGGCGCGACGCGGTCTGTTCCTGGCTTTCCAGTATCCGAGCGAGATCCCCGGGGTCACGATTGCCAATTTTCTCCGTGCAGCGTTGCAATCGCGTCTGCCGGAAGGCGAAGAGCTCGAAGCCACCGACTATTACGCGAAGCTTTATGAAAAAATGGAACTGCTCGGTATGGATCGCTCGTTTACGTCACGGGCGGTCAACGAAGGATTTTCCGGCGGCGAAAAGAAGCGCGCCGAGATTCTGCAATTAGCGATGCTCGAGCCCAGATATGCCGTGCTTGATGAAACCGATAGCGGCCTGGACATCGACGCGCTCAAGACCGTGGCACATGGGGTAAATTCATTGCGCGGACCTGATCTTGGCATATTGTTAATCACGCACTATCAGCGCCTCCTGAACTACATCGTTCCCGACCACGTCCACGTGATGGTGGCGGGGCGAATCGTAAGAAGCGGGCGGAAAGAGCTCGCTCTTGAGCTCGAGGAGAGAGGTTACGATTGGGCGCGTGAAGGGGCGGTTGAACCAGCGTTTAGGTAAACAGGGTAAAATTCACAATGAAAACCGAGACTTCTGCAGTCAATATTGATCGAAGCAAAGGAGACTTTTTTTATCCGGAAGCTCACGTGCGCGATGCCGGCACCGGCCTGAGCGAACGAACGGTTCGCTACATTTCGGACGTCAAAGAGGACCCAGACTGGGTGCGTGAATTCCGGCTCAGAGGTCTCAAGACGTTTTTGGAAAAACCGCTCCCGACGCATTGGGCGAGCAAGGATCTCGAAGCGATCGACTTCGACAAAATCCGCTACTATCTCTCTCCCGGGACCGAGGCGAAACGCAGCTGGGATGAAGTACCGGACGACATTAAGCGCACATTCGAGCGCCTTGGCATTCCCGAGCAGGAACGAAAATTTCTTGCCGGTGTAGAAGCACAGTTCGATAGCGAAGCAGTCTATTCAAACATCAAGAAAGCGGTCGGCGAACAGGGCGTCATTTTCGTTGGCTCGACCGAAGGACTGAAACACTATCCGGAAATTTTCCGGAAATGGTTCGGTAAAGTTATCCCGATCGCTGACAACAAATTTAGCGCGCTGAATTCCGCTGTGTTCAGCGGTGGCTCGTTCATTTATGTCCCGCCCGGGGTGAAAGTGAAACACCCGCTGCAGGCGTACTTCCGCATCAACGCCGAAAACTTCGGTCAATTTGAGCGCACCCTCATCATTGCCGATGAAGGCTCGGAAGTGACTTACATGGAGGGCTGCACGGCGCCGAAGTTTAACACGCCGACGTTGCACAGCGCTGTCGTTGAGCTCGTTGCCCTAAAAGGCGCAAAGATTCAGTACATCACGGTGCAGAACTGGGCGTCGAATGTCTTCAATCTGGTCACGAAACGCGGTCTCGCCCACGAGAACGCCGAGGTGAAATGGATTGATTGCAACATCGGTTCACGCCTCACCATGAAATATCCGGGCGTGATCATGAAGGGTCGCAAAGCGCGCGGCGAAGTTCTTTCCATCGCGCTCGCCAACGACGGGCAGCATCAGGACACTGGCGCGAAGATGATTCACGCAGCCGATGAAACGACCAGCAACATTGTTTCCAAATCGATCTCCATCGGCAAAGGTCGGGCCACTTACCGCGGACTGGTCCACGTGCCCAAACATCTCAAGCATTGCAAAAACAACACCGAATGCGACGCGCTTCTGATCAACTCGACGTCGCGAACGGACACGTATCCGGCTATCACCGTGCGTGGCACAGGCAATGCCGTTCAACACGAAGCCAGTGTCAGCCAGGTGAGCGCCGAGCAAATCTTCTACATGCAACAGCGCGGTCTTAGCGAGGCGCAGGCGATGAGTTTGAGCGTTAACGGTTTCGTCAACGATCTCGTGCGCCAGTTCCCCATGGAGTACAGCGTAGAGCTCAAGCGTTTGATCGAGCTGGAGATGGAAGGCTCGGTCGGATAATTTTCTGCTGAACGAATTCCTGTAGCCCCGAAAGCGTTCGGGGTTCTGGTTCGAAGGCAACATCAAAGATGTCTTCAGTCGCTAACCACGAAATCGCGAAATCGGAATCGATTCTCTCTGGCCCGATCGAGTCGCGCGAATTTCCAGACTGGTTCCGTGATCAACAACGCGCAGCCTGGCAACAATTCGAATCATTGCCAAATCCAACGCGAAAAGATCAAGCCTGGCGATTTTCCAATGTCGCTCTTCTCGATCTGGCGCCGTTCAAAATCAGTCCGCCGCTTTCTGAAGACGACCGTAAAAATATTCTGAAGTATTCCCGAGGACTCGAGCAGTACGCGGCTCGGCTGATTTTCGCAAACGATCAATTGATCGAGCGCGATGTCGTTTCTGAAGATCTGAAGAAGCGCGGCGTGATTTTTCAACCGCTCGAGCGCGCCATGGCGGAGCATGCCGATCTCTTCCGCAAATATTTCATGTCCACCGAAGCGACGCTTGGCTCGGCCAAATTCGCAGCGCTGCATAATGCGCTTGTCTCATCGGGAACATTTCTCTTTGTGCCGCGCCGCGTGGAGATCGAGTTGCCGATCGAGATCTTCCATTGGTTGCGACATGACAACATGTCGGTTTTCCCACACCTGCTCCTCGTCGCGGATGAACTGGCCAAGGTTACTGTGGTCGAGCACTTCCGCTCGTGCAGCCGCACCGCGCCGGGCTTCACTTGTGGCGTCAACGATCTAATCGCCGGCCCCGGCGCGAAAGTAACTTACGTTTGCGCGCAGGAATGGGCAGACAACGTCATCGCGCTGCAAATCAATTCCACGACAGTCGATCACGACGCATCAGCGCTGAGCCTGAATTTGCATCTCGGCTCGCGGTATTCGCGTTTTGAAAGTTTAAGCCGGCTAATTGGCGAAGGCGGGCGCAGCGATCTGCTAGCTGTCGCAGTCGCCAAACACCAGCAGGAATTCGACGCACGCACGTTGCAGGATCACATCTCGCCGCACACCGCGAGCGATCTTCTTTACAAAAACGCGCTCGATGATCGCGCTCGCAACACTTTTGGCGGCCTGATCCGGGTAGAACCGCACGCACATTTCACCGACGCTTATCAAAAAGTTCGCAACCTTCTCTTGAGCGACGATGCCGAAGCGAACTCAATGCCGGGACTCGAAATTCTCGCCGACAACGTCCGCTGCTCCCACGGCGCTACGTCGGGCCAAATCGAGGAAGACCAGCTCTTTTATCTGCGCTCGCGCGGCATTGCGACTAAAACCGCGCAGCGGCTCCTAGTCACCGGTTTTTTGGACGAAGTCATCCAGCGCCTCAATCATGAAGCAATAGGTGGCCACCTGCACAGGTTGATCGAAGAGAAGTTCGCTGCATAAAATCCGGTGAACGCATCTAAGGTGCACGCTATCTCTCACCGTCATTCCTCAGTATTTAGCTCGAAATTAATTTTTACGTCGTAATGATCGCCTTTGATTAGACCCGCTGGCGGCGAGTCAACCTCGGTGACTTCCTTCGCGACTGCTGCAACGGATTCATTCACAACAGCGTTTTCGGAAGGCTTGATGATTTCGAATTTGGAAACGCGGCCATCCTTTTCGATCCGTACTTTGACCAGGGTCGAAATTTTGGTGCCGGTGGGCACGTGCGTGGTCGGCTGGATCCAAGCGCTGTAAAAACGATCGTGCAGCATGTTGCCGTACCACCCGAACTCCGATGCGCTGTTTGCACCACCGGACACGGTGGACTGTCCCGACTTGTCGGGACTTGTCTGAGCGCTTTTCGCTGTGGCCACGTCCCCTCGGCGGTCTGGAGACCGCCGCTCCTTGGGTGCTTTTGGCGATGGCTTAGGGGAAGCTTTCGCCAACAGCGTTTTCTTTGGAGCTGGTTTCGGGATTGGTTTTGGCGTCGGCTTTAGTTTTGGTGCGGGAGTTTCACTCGGCTTTGGCCTGGGAGTCGCTGTCGGCTTCGGCGTTGGTGATGCCAATTCGATTTCGCTTTTCGCTGTCACTACCGCAGGCTTCTTTTCGTACTCTTCTTCCTCTTTCGATGGTTTCGATTCCTCCTGCGGACCTGGAGGCTCCGCTGGTGACGGCGGTTCGTTTGCCGATTCTCCGGCCGCGAAATCTCTACCGCCACCTAACCAGACGATGCTCTCCGGATTTGATGAGGCTCTCGCAGCCAGGCTCCAGCGAATCAGTCCTGCGATCAGCGCAACATGCGCAAGAGCGATAAGGAAAACGTTTCGCCAAAAACGGCTGGTCTTCGCCATTTATTTCGACGCGGCCCTAGTGGCGATGCCGATCTTCGTGATTCCCGCCCCTTGCAGCGCGTCCATCACACCAATCAATTTTTGTACCGGCAAATCGCGATCCGGTCGAATCACGATCGCAACATCGGGATTCGCTTGTTTCAACTCGGACAATTGCGCGGTGAGTGTTTCCAAACCCACCACGCGATTATTGAACCGGATCGTGCTGGTGCGATCGATCGAGACCGTTTGGACATGCGATTTATTGATCGCCGGATTCTTGGCACTGCTGGAGGGGATCACCAAATTCATGCTGCTTTCGAGTAATGGCGTGGTGATCATGAAAATGATGAGCAGCACAAACGCCAGATCGAGTAGCGGGGTCACATTGATCTCGCTCAGGGTGGAGAGATTCTGGCGTTGGGAATAGCGCCTCATCTGTTCCCTATTGGAAGTTGGACGTTGAATGTTGGGCGTTGGACGTTGCGTAGCGCGACTGAAAAACGCCCAACGCTCAACTTGCAACGCTCAACGCTCAATAACGGAGGCGTGCTCATCTTCGCAATGCGGCCTCGCGCGTGCCGTGATCCACATACTTGTGTTCGAACTCGGACGCTAGTTCGGCGGCGAAATTGTCCATCTCTACGATGATCCCGCGAATGCTGGTGACGAGAAAGTTGTAACCGAACATCGCGGGGATGGCGACGCACAGCGCTGTCACTGTTGTGATCAGCGCGCCGGACACGCCGGGCGCCATCGCGACAAGGTTAGGCGAACCGGCTTCGGCCACGCCGGTGAACGCGTCCATTACGCCCCAGACTGTGCCGAGCAACCCGAGAAATGGCGAACCGCTCACCGCGGTGGCGAGTAAGATCATTTGTGATTCCAGTGAAAGCGCAGTCTCGCCCACTGCGCGTTCCATTGCCGCGTTCACCGCGCCCATTTGCGCTGGCGAAATTTTATCCGCGATTTCCAAGCGCGCACGAAACGTGTCGTCCACTTCCGGTGAGCCCAGCAGATGAAACGTCATTTCTTCGCACCCGGCGCGATACACGTTGAACACCGGCGATCCTGCAAAGCGGGCATTCTTTTCGAATAAACGCAGCGGCTGTCGATCTTGCCGGAAAGCGGCGAGGAAACGCGCGTTCTGCTTTCGAGCGAACCGGATCACGCGCAGCTTCGTGATCATGATGGACCAACTGAAAATCGACACGACAGCCAAAAGAGTGAGAACCACTTTCCCTGCGATCGTCGCGTGATCGAACGCAAACAGCAGACCGCCACCGGCCGCTAGGATTTCCGGAACGAGCATTTCCGTGTCACCGGACTAAGTAATAACCCCGTTTTGGAAAAGCGAAAGGATGATTCGCGGAAATGACAAATCGCAAAAATGACGAATGTCTAATTACGAAGGAATGACGAAGAGCGCGAATTGCATTGCCATCTTATTTTAAGCATTCGGGCTTAGTTCGTCATTCGTCATTAGTGCTTCGTCATTTTTCTTGGATACGTCGGGTGTTTCTTCGCTGCGATCACAAATGCAATGCCGATGGCGATCAGAAAAAAGGAAAAGAATTGGCCACGAGTGAACGGACCTATTAGCTCCGCATCGGGTTCGCGGAAATTTTCAATGATGATTCTAAAAATCGCGTAGCAAATGAAAAAAAGACCGGTCAAAACTCCATTTGGCTGGCGGGTACCCGTTCGCACAAACCACAAAATCGCGAACAGAACGATTCCCTCAAAAAACGCCTCGTAAATCTGCGACGGATGGCGCGGTGTCAGAATTGAACGCAACGCGGTCGCAACTTCGCGATGGTTGTGCACAGCATTGACAATCGCGTCCGGCGCGTTGAGCGCCGGATCGATTTGCGCGCATGCTGCCACCGCGCGTTCCGCTTCCTGGGGATGATCGAGCAGCTCCTTTGGAAATTGCATTGCCCAGGGAACATTCGTGATGCGCCCATAAAGCTCGCCGTTGATGAAATTAGCGCAGCGTCCGAAGAACAAACCAATCGGCGCGGTGACGACGAGATTATCACCGAGGTTAGTCCATGAAATTTTGTGCCGGTGCGCGTAATAAAAGGTGAACAGCAACAGTCCAAGCATCCCGCCGTGGCTGGACATGCCGCCTTCCCAAACGCGCAAGATCGAGAGCGGCTCGCGCAGCATCTCCGGTTTGTAGAACAAAACGTAGCCCAGCCGGCCGCCAATGATCACGCCGAAGAGCGCGCAGCCGGTGATGAAGTCGCCGACTCGTTGCGGAGGAAGATCGGAATACCCGCGTTTGGCAAGCCAAAGGAAAACGAGATAGCTGGAGATGAATGCGAGCACATAAGCAAGGCCGTACCATCGCGGCCCGACATTGTCGTAGATCCGAAAAATGATGGGATCTAGATTGTGCAGGTAATAGGCCAACATTTGTGCGGCGATTGTCCGCGACGTTCACAATTTGCGCAATCAAACTGTAGCCGCTTCGCTGTGCGAAGCGCGCGCGTCGCCCACAGGGCGACGGCTACAGAGCGCGTGATGTACTCAAAACTTTTCGCAAGAACGGTGCGGTGCGGCTCACGCGATTCTTGGCCACGTGCTCGGGTGTGCCAGTCGCCACAACGCGGCCGCCAGCGTCACCTGCTTCAGGGCCAAGATCGACGATGTAATCCGCTTCGGCGATCACACTGAGATTATGTTCGATCACGATTACAGTGTTCCCTTCGTCCACGAGCCGATGCAGCACGATGAGTAACAGTTCAATGTCGGCCATGTGCAAGCCGATGGTGGGTTCCTCCAGCAAATACAATGTCGATCCCGGCTTGCGCATTTTTCTTATCCGCTCGTTCGCGGCGCGGCTGACGCCGCGTTTCAATTGCGTCACCAGCTTGAGCCGCTGCGCTTCGCCGCCGCTCAAGGTTGGACTAGGTTGCCCAAGTTTGAGATAGCCGAGCCCGGTGTCGACCAACAGGAAAAGCGGCCGCGCGATTTTCGGGTGCGCGGAGAAAAACTGCGCAGCCTCTTCAATTGTCATTTCCATGACGTCGCCGATGGATTTTTCGTTGTAGAGAACTTCGAGTGTTTGCGGGTTGTAACGCCGGCCGTGGCAGTCTTCGCAAGGCACATAACTGCGGGGCAGAAAATTCATCTCCAGCTTGATCACGCCCTGACCTTTGCACGTCTCGCAACGCCCGCCTTCGGCGTTGAACGAGAATCGGCTCGCCGAGTAGCCGCGCACGCGCGAGACCGAAAGTTGCGCATACAGATTCCGAATTTCATCGAACACTTTCACGTAAGTGCCGGGTGTCGAGCGCGACGTTTTACCGATGGGCGATTGATCGACTTCATAAACGGCTTCGATCTGGGGAGCACAGGCGTTCCCCGTGTTGGTTTCAGCATCGCGCCGAAACAAGCTTCCCTTGAAGTACAGTTCGGAGTCCTTGGTAGAGAGAGTTCGCGATCGCGGGACGCGCTCGCCAGCGCGCGAGACCCCTGCTCTGCCCAAACCCGCACGAACGGTTGGGAGAATTACGTCGTGCATCAATGTCGATTTGCCGCTGCCGGAAATTCCCGTGATCACCGAAAGCCGGCCGACCGGAAAACGAACGTCGACGTTCTTCAGGTTGTTCGCCCGCGCGCCGCGAACTTTGATCCAGTTTTCAACGTTGCGCAGTGCGCGCCGCGATCCGCGGATAGGATGGCGCATCGGCGCTTTAAGGCAGCGCGCGGTCTCGGAATTTGGATTCCGCTCGATGTCGCGCAGCGTTCCAGCCGCCACTACTTCGCCGCCGTGAAGTCCCGCACGCGGCCCGAGATCAACAATGTGATCCGCACGCCGCATTGTTTCTTCGTCGTGCTCAACGATAATCAATGAATTGCCCTTGTTGCGCAGGGCGGTGAGAGTTGCGAGCAGATGTACATTGTCGCGTGGATGCAAGCCGATGGTCGGTTCGTCCAGGACGTAGAGGACCCCGCGCAAGTTCGACCCAAGTTGCGCGGCCAACCGGATTCGCTGCGACTCGCCGCCGCTCAATGTTTTTGCCGACCGCCCGAGCGCGAGATAACCAAGTCCGACTTTTTCCATGAAACGGAGTCGCTGTTGGATCTCGGGCAAAAGACCGGCTGCGATGGTTTGATGCGTGTCTTTGAATTTCAACTTGTCGATCATGCGCGCTGCTTCGCCGGCGGAGAGGTTGGTGAATTGATCGATTGTATAGCCTTGCACGCGCACGTGACGCGCCACGGCATTCAAACGCGAGCCGTGACAACTCGGGCATTCGCGCGCTTCGCCTTCGTCGATCCATTCCGACTCGCGTTCTGCGGCAAGCTCCTTTTCCAAAACCGACTCGCCATCACGGTCCTCCGTCGTTTGAAGATCTTGGTCCCAGATTTCGCCGAACCCACCGCATTCTTCGCACACGCCATGGGGGGAATTGAATGAAAACAATCGCGGATCGAGCTCCTCAAACGCGCGGCCGCACCGAGGGCAGCTCATCTCCGTGCTCGCCACCGTCAGCCGATTTCTTGAGTCGAGCAGGTGTGCTGTCCCGCGCCCTATCTCCAGAGCGCGCCGGGTAATCTCGCGCACATCCGCGATTCGCTTCCGATCGATTACGCCGATGACGACGTCGATGGTATGCTCTTTGAAACGCTCGAGTTTCCGAAAGTTTCGGAGCGGGACAAGCTGACCGTCGACATAGAGCGTGTCGAATCCCTGGCGTTCTGCCCAGCGCGCCACATCGGTATGAAAACCTTTGCGCGCTTTCACCAATGGCGCGAGGACCTTCAGTCCCGAAAGCTTTCGGGACTTCGTAGCAGCTTCGATCTGTTTTACGATCGATGCCACGTTCTGTTTTGCGACCGGTAAATCGCAATCAGGGCAAAATTGCGTTCCAGTTTTCGCAAACAACAACCGAAGAAAATGATAAATTTCGGTCACCGTTGCGACGGTCGATTTGCCGCCGCCGCGCGTCACCCTTTGTTCAATCGCCACAGTAGGCGGCAATCCAATGACCAAATCGACATCGGGCTTTTCGAGTTGCTCGACGAATTGCCGCGCATATGGCGACATGCTGTCGAGAAACCGGCGCTGTCCTTCGGCAAACAAGATGTCGAACGCGAGCGTGGATTTGCCGGAGCCGCTCAAGCCAGTGATCACTACGAGTCGCTCTCGCGGGATTTGGACGCTGATGTTTTTTAGATTGTGCTCGCGTGCCCCGTGGACGTGGATGGCACTGTTATGGCTACTGGCGTGAAAACGCGGCGGCGTTTCTGCGGCTCGCGGCAACTCAACTCGGTCATCCTGAGCGTAAGCAAGGGATCTCTCGCTCTCGCGCGCGCGTTTGTGAGCTCCCTCGCCGTCTTCGCGGCTCGGGATGACATGTAATTTTTGCGGCGATTGCGGGATAACGCCTCGCAGGAATTTACCCGTGTGTGAGCCGCGGATCGTCGCGATTTGTTCGGGCGTTCCCACGGCCACGACTTCGCCACCGGCGTCGCCAGCTTCCGGGCCGAGATCGACAATCCAATCAGCGCACTTGATCACTTCGAGGTTGTGCTCGATCACCACGATCGAATGCCCGCGATCGACGAGGCGCTGAAACAATCGCAGCAGCATCGCCACATCGTCGAAATGCAATCCGGTGGTCGGTTCATCGAAGATAAACAGATTGCCAATTGGTTCCGCGTTTGGGCGTTGGGCGTTGGGCGTTGGACGTTGGACGTTTTCTGTCTCGGCCAAGTGCCCCACCAACTTCAGCCGCTGCGACTCGCCACCGGAAAGCGTGTTTAGCGGCTGACCCAGCCGGAGATAACCGAGCCCGACTTCTTCAAGGACTTTGAGGCCTGCCGCAATCTGTCTGCAGGGATGCACCCTCACCCGGCGCTTCGCGTCCGCCTCTCCCTCGAAGGGAGAGGATTGAGGTAAGGGCCGCTCATCGATTTCTTGTTCGCCGAGCTGCGCAAAGAACTGAATTGCTTCGCTGACCGTCAACTCGAGCAGGTCATGAATTGATTTTCCATGAAGAAGCACTTTCAACACGTGCGCCTGAAAGCGCTTGCCTTCGCATTCCGCGCAACGCACGAAAAGATCACTCAAAAACTGCATCTCTATTTTTTCGTAGCCTATTCCTGAGCAACGTTCGCAACGACCGTTGCCGGAATTAAACGAGAACGCGCTGGCAGCGAGTCCCTGCGCCATCGCTTCCGGCTGCGCGGCGAACAATTCCCGAACACGATCGAACAGGCCGAGATAAAGAATCGGAGTTGAACGCGGAGTGCGTGCCAGCGGTGATTGATCGACCATCACCACTTCATCGATGCGATGCGCGCCGGCGATGGTTTTGCACGCGCCAACTTCCTCGCCGTTCCTTTGACCCTTAGCCACAAGCAAATTCCGATAGAGCACATCGTGAATCAGTGTCGATTTGCCCGAACCGGAAACGCCGGTCACGCATGCGAACACTCCGAGTGGCAGATCGACGTCGATGTTTTTGAGATTATGCTGCAGCGCGCCTGCGATCTTGATCGACGATTTCGGTTTACGACGCGATTTTGGGACCGGTATTGATTGGCGACCAGTCAGATAATCGCGCGTTAAGGATCGGGGAGTGCACGCTTGCAGCGTGCTGGTCGCTGCATTCTGCGGCGACGAACTTTTTGCACCGACTGGATTCGTGGCTGCATCAATATCACTCAATAGCTGCTCGGAAGTTTGTGAAGGCAGAATGCCTTCACAAGCACGCAAAATGCGTGCGCTCCCCAGAAACTCTTCGATCGGGCCGTTCCAGACCAATTTCCCACCGTGCTCGCCGCTGCCCGGGCCGAGATCGATCAAATTATCGGCTGCGCGAATGATTTGTTCCTCATGTTCGACCACCAGCAGCGTATTTCCTTTGTCGCGCAAGTTGTGCATTACCCGCACCAGCTGGCCGACATCGCGCGGGTGCAACCCGATGCTCGGCTCGTCCATGACAAACAGAGTGTTCACCAGCGACGCACCAAGGCATGTCGTGAGATTCACCCGCTGGACTTCGCCGCCGCTCAACGTGCGCGTCGAACGATCGAGTCTGAGATAACCGACGCCGACCTCGCAGAGATAATTCAGGCGCGCGCAAATTTCGTCACGCAACATTTGGGCGGTTTTGTCGACCGCAGGGATATGGGCGTTGCGAAGAAAGTCGCGCGCATCGGAAATCGACAACGCCTGAAATTCCGGCAGCGTTAGCTGTAGCGGCGCTCTGCGAGCGCCGTCTCGGCGATCATGGACGCCCGCTACAATTTTGTAGTTCAAAGCCTCCGGCTGATAGCGCCCGCTCTTGCACTTGGGGCAGGTGATGTAAGCGCGATAGCGGCTGAGCAGGACGCGCATATGCATCTTGTAAGTTTTGCTCTCCAGCCAGCGAAAGAACCCGCGGACGCCGTACCACCGATCGTATTCGTAGTCTTCTTCAGTGTATTCGCCGCCGCGCTTCTCGCCTTCGACAACGAAATCCTGATCGGCCTTCGGCAACTCTTCGAAGGGCACATTGATATCGATCTCTTCGCGGGCACAGGCGCGGAGTAAATCTTTTTGTGATTCGCCAAACTCGGCACCCCGAAAAACACGCACCACACCTTGTTTGATGCTGAGACTTCGATCCGGAATCGCCTTGTTCAAGTCGATGGCGATGGTTCGACCGAATCCGCGGCACTCAGGACACGCTCCTAACGGGTTATTAAAACTGAAAAGACCCGGCGTCGGCGGGCGAATATCCAGGTCACAATACGCGCAGTGCCAGCCGGTGGAGAAGGGAACTGAGTGATCAGTGATCGGTGATCCGTGATCAGTTGGACGCTTAGCGTTGGACGTTGAGCGTTGGGCGTTTTCCGAAATCGGAATAACGTTGACTTGGCCCTTCCCAAAACGCAGCGCGGTTTCGATTGCTTCAACTAATCGCGCGCGATTTTCTTCGCTGACCGCAGTGCGATCCTGGATCACCTGCACGCGGGGCCCAAGCCGTTTGATTTTTGGATCGGTGTCCACACGCACGATCTGGTTATCGATCCAAATACGGAGGTAACCTTGCTGTTGTAGAAAATCGAAAAATGCCCGTGGCGCGGTCTTCGCGGGGACTGCGACCCAGAACGTGATAATGATGTTTTTCCCGGCGCAATCGCGCAGAATTTGCTCCGCGATCGACTGCGCGGTTTCAGGGCGAATTTCGCGACCGCAATTCGGGCAGAACGCGCGAGCGACACGCGGCCAGAGCAACTTCAGGTAGTCGTTTATCTCTGTCATCGTGCCCACGGTTGAGCGCGATGTTTTGACGGGATTCGATTGCTCGATCGCAATGGCTGGCGGGATGCCACGGATGTCGTCCACGCGCGGTTTGTCCATGCGGTCGAGGAACTGCCGCATGTACGGCGAAAAGGTTTCAACGTAACGGCGCTGGCCCTCGGCGTAAATTGTCTCAAAGGCCAGACTCGACTTGCCGCTACCGCTCGGACCGGTGACGACCGTCAGTTTTCCAAGCGGAAGATCGACGTCGACGCCCTTGAGATTATTCTGACGCGCCCCGCGAATTTCGATGCAATCATGCGTGTCCGACACTCTGGCACGCGCTATCTTCGCAACCTTCGAACCCACTGGAAACAATTCCAGATTGCGGGCGATTCGCAACCTGTAGCCACTTCGCTGTGCGAAGCGCACGATGGTCCCGTTAATCCCGCGTGTGTGTTCCGTCGCCCACAGGGCGACGGCTACAGTGACGCTATTCTTTAAATCGCGCCGCTAATTGTTCACGCTGCTCGAGAAGCTGTTTAGGTACGACGCCGCCCAGCGAATCGAAGAATTTTTTGTGCTCGGCCAGCTCCTTCGCCCATTCTTCATGATCGATACCGAGAATTTCGGCGACGCATTTGTGGTCGATGTCGAGCTCGGCGAGATCGAGATCGTGGGGGCTGGGTAACCAACCGATCGGCGATTTGAGTGCTCCGCCGGTTTCTTCGCAGCGATCGATGATCCATTTGAGTACGCGCATGTTTTCGCCGAAACCCGGCCAGAGAAATTGGCCCTTCACCCCTTTGCGAAACCAGTTCACGTTGAAAATGAGCGGCGGATTCGTGAGGCGATTTCCTATGTCAAGCCAGTGCTGGAAATAATCGCCGATGTTGTATCCGCAGAACGGGAGCATCGCCATCGGATCGCGTCGCACTCGTCCCACCGCGCCCGCGGCCGCTGCGGTTGTTTCCGAAGCCATCGTCGCGCCGAGATAAACACCATGAGCCCAATCGAACGCCTGATAGACCAGCGGCACCGTATCGCTGCGGCGGCCGCCAAAAATAATGGCACTGATCGGCACGCCTTCGCCTTTTTCGACGTCAGGATCGAGCGCCGGGTTATTGCGTATCGGCGTGGTGAATCGGCTGTTCGGATGGGCCGCCCTTTCCTTTGAGGCCGATGTCCAATCCTTTCCGCGCCAATCGATGGCATGCGCAGGTCTTGGACCGTCTTTGCCTTCCCACCAGACGTCGCCATCATCACTAAGCGCCGCGTTTGTATAAATTGTATCGTGCGCGATGGATTTCATCGCGTTTGGATTCGAGCTGTTGCTTGTGCCCGGCAACACGCCGAAATAGCCATTTTCCGGATTGACCGCATAGAGCCGGCCATCCCGAATTTGCATCCACCCGATGTCGTCTCCGATCGTCGTCACTTTCCATCCCTTGAAATGCGCGGGGGGAATAAGCATGGCAAAATTCGTTTTGCCACACGCGCTCGGGAACGCAGCGGCCACATAATGCTTTCGGCCTTCGGGAGATTCCACACCGAGGATCAGCATGTGCTCTGCCATCCATCCTTGTGTGCGCGCCAGATACGAACCGATGCGCAAGGCGAGACATTTTTTACTCAGCAAAACGTTGCCGCCATAACCAGAGCCGACCGAAATAATCGTGTTGTCCTGTGGAAAATGGCAGATGAAGCGCCGCTCAGGGTTCACATCCAGCAATGAGTGCACGCCGCGGTTCCACTCTGCGTTTGGATCGTTGCCGAGGCGTTTCACGGCGATCTCGCCCATGCGCGTCATGATCCGCATGTTGAGCACGACATATTTTGAATCCGTGATCTCGAACCCGATTTTGGTCAGCGACGAATCCGCCGGCCCCATCATGTAGGGAATCACAAACATGGTACGCTCGCGCATTGCGCCTTTCAGCAGACCGCGAAGTTTGGCGTACGTTTGTTCCGGATCAGACCAATTGTTGGTTGGGCCGGCTTCCTCTTTCGTCGGTGTGCAGACAAACGTGAATTGCTCGACCCGCGCCACGTCGTTCGGATCGGAGCGATGCAAATACGATTGCGGAACTTTCTTTTGATTCGGCTTAATCAAGACGTTTTGCTTGAGCGACTCGGCGACCAGAAATTCGTTTTCCCGATCCGATCCGTCGCACCAGAAAATGTTCTCCGGTTCCGTAAGAGTGGCGATCTCGTGCACCCAATCGAGCACGGCCTGATTGGCCGGCCTTGCGTCACCGATTCCACTCGGCGGGAATATGGCAGGTGCGGGATTTTTCATGAAACGAAGACGTTCATCTTAACCACGAATCCGCCTTCGCCAAGGCTACGGCGTGACAAGGAAAATGGCTTCGCCATGTTAAAGCGTCGATTAGTAAATCGTTAAACCCGTTGAATCGTGCCGTGCGATGTACCTATGATTTAACGAATCACGAATCACGCTTGCGTAAGCGCAATGCGGGGCATTAATTGAAAACATGTTCGGGGTCACCACCTCCGATGATTATCGGCCGGTTGCGTGGATGGGTCGCTATCCTGTCGATGTGACCACGATGCTCGTGGGGGTGCATGTCGCAGCCGCAATTCTCGCGGCGATTTTCGTGGCATTCGGGGCCGGTTGGATCCTGGCATATTTACAATTCGACAGCGGCGCAGTTTGGTCCGGTGGCCAGTTGTGGCGTCTTTTCACATACGCGTTCGTGCATGCGCCGTCGGGGCTGTTGTGGTTCGCCATCGAGATGTACTTGCTTTTCGTGTTCGGGCGGGAAGTGGAGCGTTTTGTCGGGCGACGCGCTTACATTGCACTTTACCTTGTTTTATTGATCACGCCGGCGGCGCTGCTCACGATCTGGGGTCTTTGGCAGCGTTCTGCCCTTGCCGGGTCGCCAGCGTTGCACTTTGGGATCTTCGTTGCTTTCGCCACCATTTATCCCCGTGTCGAGTTGTTTCTCCGGATCATGGCAAAATGGATCGCGCTTATTCTGGCAGGCGTTTACACGTTTCAACTTCTCGCCTATCACGCGTGGAACGATCTGGTCGTGGTCTGGACGAGTATCGGCGCTGCCTTCCTTTTTATTGAATTCCGCGGGGCGGGTCCGGAACTCACCTGGTGGAATGCCTTGAAAGAGCGCATTGGCCCCAAGCCGAAGTATCACGTTGTTCCAAAAACGCGACCGCGATCCGCCAGCGGCCGGACTGAATCGGAGGATGTCTATTCATCCATCGATCCGATTCTCGATAAAATCTCCAAGTTCGGGATTGGGAGTTTAACGCCGAGCGAGCGGCGGCAACTGGACCGCGAACGCGAACGGCTGTTAAAGCAATCCGAGTGATTCTGTAGTGGCAGCCGTGTCGGCTGCATGTTCTCTTAAATGCAGGCGGCACACCTGGCTCTACAGTCCCTTCGCTTTAGACGAGACGGGATTCAATCGTCTCGCACAAAACGTGGAGCAAAAGCTGGTGCGATTCCTGAATCCGCGCCGTTGAGTTACTGCGAACCAAAAGCTCGACATCGGCCATCCCGATAGTCGACCCGCCGTCGCGGCCTAGGAAGGCGATCGTTTTTAGCTTGTGCGCTTTCGCCTCTTCCAGCGCGCGCTCGACATTTCTCGATTTACCGGAAGTCGTCAGGCAAATCAGCATGTCGCCCGGCACACCGACGGCCGCCACCTGGCGTGCAAAAATTTCATCGAAACCGTAATCATTGCCCGCTGCAGTGAGCAGTCCGCCGTCGCCTGCGAGACAAATCGCCGGATACGCCCGACGATCCTTGGCGAAGCGTACCACAAGCTCAGTCGCAAAATGTGCCGCGTCAGCTGCGCTGCCGCCGTTTCCGCACACGAGCAATTTATTTCCGGCACGCAAACATTGCTCGATCAAATCGGCAGCATTAACCATTTGGGCTTCGAGGCTCGAAAGTGAGCGCAATGTTTCTGTCGCGGCTGCAATGGCGTCGTGAAATTGAGGAAGGTCGGACATTGATTGCAGGCTTTATTTGGAACGGATTGGTGTTGATACAACTTTTCAGCGCTCGAAGCAAAATGAATGATGCCGGCTTATAGGCACGGAGTCGAAATGGCTGCTGGATTTTGGTCTTGTCAGGGGTTTCTCGAATCGATAAAGGTTGGCCCAACGCTGCTCCCAAGTGAACAGACCAGCTCTCAGGTATTCGCCATTCGTGACGTCGGAGGCTCCATCGCGTCTCCTTTTGCCGCTGGTCCGCTGACTCCGCCAAATCCCTGGGAACTTTTATGCTAAACACCATCGATACGGTGATCGCCTTTGCGGTGATCATGACTGTTCTCAGCCTGCTTATCACAATTGTCGTGCAGATGGTCTCCACGGCGTTTTCGTTGCGAGGTAAGAATCTCGCCAATGCACTGGCGCTTACGTTCCAAACGATCGACCCAAAAATCGGCGAGTATGCGCATTCTCTGGCAGCACAAATTTTAAGGGATCCGATTTTCAGTGATTCTCTCTGGCGACCCAAGAATAGGATCCAGATCGTTCCCGATGCCAGAACGCAAGCGCTCGTTGATGCAGAGAGAAGGTTGAAGGAGGCCAAGGAACAGCTCGCGGCCGATCCGACGGATACCCACAAGCAGGCAGCGGTGAAAGCGGCCCAGAGAAAAGTGGATACGGCAAAAGTTGGCGTCCAGATCCGCAAGGTCACGCCGAACCGAATGAAGCCATGGGGATTTTTTTCTAAGTTGAAGGACGCAACCGCTCTTGGAAGCGCAATTCGTCCAGGCGAAATCTACCGTATCATTCACGAGTTCGCAGATCTGACGCCGACCGAAGCAGCGCTCAGCGATGTACCGCCGGAATTGATCGAAAAATCGGTGAGTCTGCTCGCTTGTCTCCAAGAACGCGACCAGCCCGCGCAAGAATCGGAAGAGAAACTTAAGCTAATCAAACAGGTGGCGGATATCTTTGCGACAGAGCAACAGAAAAAGGCGGTGCTCGATTCGTTAGCCAACTTTGGCGCAACGGTGGAGCGCGCGACAACGGAAGCGTACGATCGGTTTCAGCGCTGGTTCGGCAGCGCCCAGGACCGGGCCGAGCAATGGTTCCAAACTCATACCCGCATCGTAACCGTCGTTTGCTCGATTTGCGCAGCGTTCGTTCTCCAGCTCGATACGGCAGATATTTATCGACAACTCCGCACCAGCCCCGCACTGACTCAGGGGCTGACGAAAGCCGCATCAAGTGTAATTGAACAAGGCACCAAAATTCTCGAGCCGAACAACGCCCCTGCACACC
>Ga0209153_1000385_pt1 | contig 21564 bp, 20 predicted proteins | sample GraSoiAngelo_120_FD_185877 | JGI IMG/M metagenome (GOLD analysis project Ga0209153, IMG submission 185877) | Grasslands soil microbial communities from the Angelo Coastal Reserve, California, USA - 14_0919_09_20cm (SPAdes) (version 2) | ecosystem: Environmental > Terrestrial > Soil > Grasslands ...
AAAATGGCCATCGCATAAGGCACGATGCGTTTCGAGTTGAGCAACACTTCCGTCCGGCAGACCGCGCCGAAAGGTGTTCGAGGAATGAGCCTCATCGCGCTTGGCGCTCCCCGCTTTGACTGACTAGATTGAAATAATAGTCTTCGAGCGTCGGCGTGACTGCCGTGAACGCTTCACTCGGTCGTGCGCCCTTTGAGAGCACGCGCAGCCGCGCTTGGCCGTCAAACGTCTGCGCGGAGATCGTCTTGAAACGCGCACGCAAATCCGGCACGCTCTCGCGCGGTACGGTCGCCTCCCAGATCGATTCTGCAAGTTCGCTTACTGCTTGCTGCGGCGCGCACGCGGCGAGTATCTCGCCTTGCCGAATGATCGCCATGCGGCTGCACAGGCTCGATACATCGGAGACGATGTGCGTCGAGAGGATGACCACGCGGTTTTCGCTGGCGGTGTCGGCGAGCAAGTTATGAAAACGCACACGCTCTTCAGGGTCTAGTCCGGCGGTCGGTTCGTCAACGATGACGAGTGCAGGTTGGCCTATGAGCGCTTGCGCGATGCCGAGCCGCTGGCGCATCCCGCCCGAAAATTCTCCGACGCGCTGTTTGCGCGCGTGCGCGAGATTGACTCTTTCAAGTAACGCAGCGAGCAAAGCCTTGCGCTCGCGTTTGTTCATGACGCCCTTGAGCTTGGCGAAGTAGTCGAGCGTCTGCTCGGCGGTGAGCGTCGGATACAGGCCGAACTCCTGCGGCAAGTAGCCTAGCATGCGGCGCGCATTGTCTTTGTCGGCTAACAAGTCCACACCGTTCAGTTCGGCCGTGCCGGCATCCGGCGCAAGCAGCGTAGCCAAAATCTTCATCAGCGTCGTCTTGCCTGCGCCATTCGGCCCTAACAAACCGAACATGCCCGCCGGCACTTCGAGGCTCACACCTTTCAGTGCCTGAACATGACTGGCGTAAGTTTTCTTTAGCTTCTGTATGTTAAGCATCGCGCAGACTCGAATAGACACCGACGAGCGCAATTGGTTTCCGAATCTCAAGCGCATTGAGCGCACGTCCGGCTCGGAGCGCATGATAGCTCGACTCATGATACGTGCTATCATGCGAGGCGCAAGATAACACTCTTTTAGCGATCAACTCTCAGGCTGCGCAGGCGCAGACGTGCGCGGCGTGCGCTCGCGCGGGGCGTAGAGTGTTGACGGAGCGTGGGCAATGTTTAGGCGAGGTGAAGCTGATGCAGAGCGAGTTTAAGAATGAAGCGTTGACCGATTTCAGCAAGGAAGAGAACGCGCGGGCGATGCGTGCGGCGCTCGACAAAGTGCGGAATGATTTGGGACGCGAGTATCCACTTGTAATCGGCGGCGAGCGGATTAAGACCGGGCGCACGTTCGATTCCGTCAATCCGGCGCGCAAGACCGAAGTGGTCGGCCGGTTTCAGAAGGCGACCGAAGAGTTGGCGCGGCGCGCGGTCGAGACGGCCGACGAGACGTTCAAGAGTTGGTCGCGCACGCTGCCGCAGCAACGCGCCGAGTTGTTGTTCCGCGTCGCGCAACTCCTGCGCGAGCGACGACATGAGATGTCCGCGTGGATGGTCTATGAGGTAGCGAAGACTTGGCCAGAGGCGGACGGGGACACGGCTGAGGCGATTGACTTCTGCGAGTTCTACGCGCGCGAGATGCTGCGCTACGCCGCGCCGCAACCGCTCGTGCAGATCGCAGGCGAAGAGAACGAACTGCGCTACATTCCGCTCGGCGTCGGCGTGGTCATCCCGCCTTGGAATTTTCCTTTGGCGATCATGGCGGGCATGACGGTCGCATCGTTTGTGACCGGCAACACGGTCGTGCTTAAACCCTCGTCGGATGCGCCCGTGATCGCGTACAAGTTTTTTGAGTTGCTCGAAGAGGCGGGCTTGCCGCCGGGCGTCGTCAACTTCATGACCGGCTCGGGCGCGGAGGTCGGCGACGTGGTGGTTGATCACGCGCGCACGCGCTACGTCGCGTTCACCGGCTCGAAGGAAGTCGGCTTGCGCGTCAACGAGCGCGCGGCCAAGACGCAGGGCGGGCAGATTTGGATCAAGCGCGTCATCGCCGAGATGGGCGGCAAGGACGCGATCATCGTGGACGCAGACACAGACCTCGACGCTGCCGCGTTGGGCGTTGTGCAATCGGCGTTCGGGTTTCAAGGGCAGAAATGTTCCGCCTGCTCGCGCGCCATCATTCATGCAGATGTGTACGAGCCGATGGTTGAAAAGATCGTGGCGCGCACCGAAGCATTGAAGGTCGGCGATCCGACGCTGCAAACGACGAGCATGAGCGCGGTCATCAATCAGAAAGCGTTCAAGACGATCAACGATTATATCGAGCGCGGCAAGACGGAAGGCGGGCGCGTCGTCGCAGGCGGCGGCGCAGACGGCGAAGAAGGCTTCTTCATCGAGCCGACCGTCATCGCCGACGTAAAGCCGGGCGCGACAATCGAGCAAGAGGAGATATTCGGTCCAGTCCTCGCCGTCATCAAAGCGCAGGACTTCGATGAGGCGCTCGCTATTGCCAACGACACGCAGTACGGTCTGACCGGCGCGGTCTATGCAAACGATCCAACGAAACTTGAACGCGCGCGGCGCGAGTTCCACGTCGGCAATCTTTATTTAAATCGCAAATGCACCGGCGCACTCGTCGGCGTGCATCCCTTCGGCGGCTTCAACATGTCCGGCACAGACTCGAAAGCCGGCGGGCGCGACTACTTGGGCCTCTTTATGCAGGCTAAGGTCTCCGCCGAGAAAGTGCGCGCCGGTTACAGCGACAAAGAAAAACGCGGCGTGATCTGAAACACGCTTAAAGCTTGAAGGTCAGACAAGCATTGACTCTGTTTGTTGATTTGTCGTAGAAGCAGTGTGCTTTGACGAACTCTATACTACGGACGTGAGTTGACGATATGAAACACATCCCCGTGCTAATGGTGCTGGCCTTCGCTTTGTCTCTGTGCAATCTCACAGGTAAGAAAGCGGGCCTATCAAACTCTAACTCGGCCACAGGCGGCGAGACTGTGGATCGGCCGCAACCGACGGCCGCCCAAACCCAAGCGCTCGAAGGCGGGCAGACGGTCAAGTGGGAGCAGCAAGACATCACTTGGACGCTGCCGAAGGGCTGGAACAAGATCACGGTCGAGAGCAAAGAGTTTAACTACGGCGCGCCGGGCAACGGAGCGTTTCTCATCGGCAGCATCTCGCCGATGGACGAAAATTTCCCCACCGATATTAGTCTCAAAGCGTTTTATGACGGCGCGAACACGCGCAAGAAAAACGGCGAGGTTGATGAACTGCATTATCTTGAGCTTGACGGTTTGAAAGGCGTCGAGTTTCGTGAAGCCAATCCTGAGCATCCTGACGGCATTCGCCGCCTGCAATGGCAAGCTTTTCGCAAGCATGCGGGCCAGACGCAGATGGTGAATCTCATCCTCTCATCGAGCGGCAAGAATTTTCCCGCCCATCAAGATGAGCTTTACGCCATCCTCTACTCGACCAAGCTCAGTCATTGAGTACGTCAAGTTGAGCAGCTGGCGAACATAGCTGCACAAGCAGAGCGCGACGAGCAGCGGGCGCGGGCTATTTCTATGCGCTTAGTTTTCATGGGCACGCCGGCATCGGCCGTGCCTGCTCTCAAGCGATGCCTCGACGACGGGCATGAGGTCGTCGCCGTCTGGACGCAACCGGACAGACCTGCCGGGCGCGGCAATCGTCTGCATGCGTCGCCGGTCAAAGAGTTCGCGCTCGCGCATGGCCTCACCATTCATCAACCGACGAAGATCAAGACCGAAGAAGCGCACGCGCTCTTTGCCTCGCACGACGCGGACGCGGCTATCGTCGTCGCCTACGGGCGCATCCTGCCCGCAACGTTTTTGCGTGCGCCGCGACGCGGTTGCATCAACGTGCACTTCTCGCTGTTGCCAAAGTATCGCGGTGCAGCGCCGGTCAACTGGGCCATCGTGCGCGGCGAAAGTGAGACTGGCGTGACGACGATGCAGATTGACGAAGGGCTGGACACGGGCGCAATTCTCTTGCAGCGCGCGACGCCGATTGAGCCGGACGAGACCGCGCCGCAACTGCTCGCGCGCCTGTCAGAGTCGGGCGCAGACTTGTTGGGCGCGACGCTCGCGCGCTTGGATGAGATCGTGCCGCGCCCGCAAGTTGATGAAGCGGCCACGTTCGCGCCGATCTTAAAACGCGAGGACGGGTTGATTGATTGGCCGATGCGCGCCGCAGAGATCGAGCGGCGCGTGCGCGGCTTGCAACCGTGGCCGAACGCCTTCACGCAGTTTCGCGCGCAACGCCTCGTCATCTGGCGCGCCGTGCCGTTGCCGGCGAATACAGCACAAACTAAGCCCGGCACAATCACACGAGCGCATGGCGATGAGCTTGTCGTCGCGTGCGGCGCGGCGACAGCCTTACAGTTGCTCGAAGTGCAAGCGGAAGGCCGCCGCCGCATGAGCGCGCGCGATTTTCTAAACGGCATGCGTGTCGAGGCGGGCGCACGTTTAGGTTGAGCGGACGTTTGCAGATGACGACGCGCGTACACAAGAAGAGGCGCGGCGGTAGAGAGTCGCGCAATAGCTTGCCGGGGGCGGGTGCGGTTACACCGGCGCGGCGCGTGGCGTTCAGCGTGTTAAGTCGCGTCGAGGAAGGGGGCGCGTTTGCGTCTGTGCTGCTCGCGCATGCGACCGCCGAGTTGCGCGCAGATGATCGCGCGTTGTGCTACGAGTTGGTCTTGGGCACGCTGCGTTGGCAGTTGTGGTTGGATAAGTTGATCGAGCATTACGCGGGGCGTGCGGTGGCCGAGGTTGAGGCGGCAGCGCGACGCGCGTTGCGATTGGGTTTGTATCAACTGCGCTTCTTGTCGCGCGTGCCTCAGTCTGCGGCCGTGAACGAGTCTGTGAACCTCATGCACGAGGCGCGTACGCGCGGTGCGGCGGGCTTTGTCAACGCGGTCTTACGTCGTGCAACGCGCGAGCCTGATTACGATCCAGCGAACGCGGGCGGGGATGAGCTTGAGCGATTGGCGATTGCGACCTCACATCCCGCTTGGTTGCTGGCGCGTTGGCTGCAAGCCTTCGGCGCGGCGGAAACTGAAGCGCTGGCACGGGCGAACAATCAGACGCCGCCCGTAGCGTTTCGCGCGAATGAATGGCGCGCGAACAACGAAGAGGCGTTGACACGTCTGCGCGCGGCCGGTGTTGAGATGCAACCGTCTGAGATTGCGCCGGGCGCATGGCGTGTGATTGCAGGCACGGGCGGCGCGGCGCTGCGTGCGCTCGCAGCAGAGGGCATCGTCTATACGCAGGACGAAGCGTCGCAGTTGGTCGCGCATGTGCTCGACGCGCAAGCCGGCGAGCGCGTGCTCGACGTGTGCGCTGCGCCGGGCAGCAAGACGACGCACATCGCAGGTTTGGCCGGCGAGCGCGCGCTCGTCGTTGCGGGCGATCTCTATGAGCATCGCGTGCGTGTGGTCAATGAATCGGCGGCGCGACAGAGGTTGACGAACGTGTGTGCCGTCGTGTTCGATGCAGAGCAACCCTTGCCGTTCGCCGACGCAAGCTTTGATCGCGTACTTGTTGACGCGCCTTGTACGGGCACGGGGACGCTCCGGCACAATCCCGAAATCCGTTGGCGCTTAACGCCCGCAGACATCGCGCAACTCGCGGCGCGGCAGCAGTGCATTCTGGCGCACGCGGCACGCACTCTGCGCACGGGCGGGCGGCTCGTCTATTCGACCTGCTCGGTCGAACTGGAGGAGAACGAAGCAATCGTCGCCGCGTTTCTCAGAGAGCAGCCAGATTTCACCGCAATCCAAGTCAACGCGCCCGCGCGGTTGTTGACCGCGACCGGCGCAGCACGCACTTGGCCGCATAGGGACGGCGCGGATGGATTCTTCATTGCGTCGTTTGCGCGGCCGCACTGAGCGGGCGTGCGACTTGCGGCGCGTCTTGCGCGGGTGCTAGACTCTCGCGTTTGAAAATGCGCCGTGCGGCGCGTGTGGCATTAGAGATGACGAGGTAACAGTGGTTCAGGCACAGCGGACGTTCCCGACGTTTTTCAGCAGGATCGGCATTCTTCTCGGCATCGCTGTCGCCTTCGTCGCGGGTCTGTTCGGCACGATCTGGTGGTCTCTGCGCAGCCCCGAAGTGAAAGTGCCTGAGGTCGTCGGGCGAAATTATTCCGATGCCGAGACGGCGCTGGAAAAAGCGGGCCTCAAGGTGCTCAAACGCGCGTCGCGTTACAGCGCCGACATGAAGCCCGACACCGTGCTCGATCAGACGCCGCACGCGGGCGAGGTCGTCAAAGAGGGATCGCCCGTCGCGGTCGTCACCAGCCGTGCGGAACAGAAAGAGGGTGAAACCTCCGTCAGCATCGCGGCGAAGGAAGGGAACAAGACCGAAGGCGGCGCGGGCGTCAATAAGAACGAGAACACGAACGCGAACACAAACGAAAACGCGAACGCAAACGCAAACGCCAATCGTCCGAAGCACAACAAGAACAGCAACAAGAACGCGAACGCGAACCAGAACGGCAACGCCAATGCGAACGCTAATGCGAACGCCAACGCCGTCGCCAATTCAAACCTCGACAACCGGCTGATACTCAATCGCAATACCAACGAAACGAGCACGGGCAACACGACGACCGAACACCCGAACGTGAACGCGACGACGGGGCATAACGCGAACGCAAGCCCTAACGTGAACACAAACGCGAACACAGGGCGCAACGCTAACGCGAACACGAACCGCAACACGAACAATCGAAACACGAGCGCAACCGGCACGCGCAACGCGAACACGAGACGCGCGAGCGGCAATACAAATCGCCCGCCGAATAATTAAGCTTGCGTCAGTTGTTCAAGTGAAAGCGCGGGCTTCGGTCTATATCGTCGAACAAGCATGTCGGTCTGCTGTTTTTCGGCCGGTAACCCCTAAGCGCGCGAGGTCTGTCCGGGAGCGCGCGGCGAAGTAGGAGAAAAGATTATGGTCGAAATCGCTCCTTCGATTCTGTCGGCTGATTTCGCGCGGTTGGGCGAAGAGATCGCCGCGGCCGAGCGCGGCGGCGCGACCGTCGTCCACTGCGACGTGATGGACGGTCATTTCGTGCCCAATCTGACCATCGGTTTGCCGGTCATAAAATCTTTGCGCCGCGCAACCCGTCTGCCCCTCGACACGCATCTAATGATTTCTGAGCCGGGGCGTTACGCCGAGCAGTTCGTTGACGCGGGCGCGAATATGGTCTCAGTTCACGTCGAAGTGGACGCGCATCTGAACCGGACGCTCATGGCGATCAAAAACAAAGGGGCAAAGGCGGGCGTCGTCATCAATCCGGCGACACCGCTCTCGACGCTCGAAGAAGCGCTCGACGTCGCCGATTACGTCCTTGTCATGTCGGTCAACCCCGGCTTCGGCGGCCAAAAATTCATCCCGTCCGTGCTCGACAAGGTGCGTCGCCTGCGGCGCATGATTGCCGAGCGCGGCTTGACTGTGCGCATCGAGATTGACGGCGGCGTGGATCGCACGAACATCGGCGAGGTGACGGCCGCCGGGGCGGAAATAATCGTCGCCGGCACGGCCGTCTTCGGTGTCGGCGATCCGGCGCAGGGCGTCCGCGACCTGCTCGATGCGTCAACTACAGTGGCAAGTGGCAAGTGACGAGTGACAGGTTCAAAACTTTGTCTTCGCTTGTCACTCGTCACTCGTCACTCGGCACTCGTCACTGTTTTTCGGAGGTTTATTTCATGCGTTATCGCAGTCTCTTAGTTGTGGCCGTGCTCGGCGCGGTTTTGGGCGCGGGGCTTGTGCTCGCGCAGGCACAGACGGGCGGCGCGCAGAGCACGGGCACGCCTTATCAGCGACTCGAAGTGATGCGCCAGCAGCTCGACTCGATGCGCCGCTCGCTCGCCACAGGCATCGCCAATCTGGGCGGTGACAGCGCTGAGCCGAAGGATAAGAAGAAGGACAAGAAAGAGAGTGCCGCGCCCGCAACCGAAAGCGACTCGGTCGCGCGCCTGCGCGGGTTGGACAAAGAGGCCAGCTCGCTCACGAACGATATCATTGATCTGCGCGGCAAGGTGGATCGCGCCGAGCGTTACGAGGCGGCGCAACTCGACAAGCTCGAAAGCGCGGTGGGTGATCTCAACAACCGCGTCGAGACTGCTTTGCGCGAGACCGCAGGCGAGCGGCGCAGCGGCGCTACGGTCGCTTACGTGCCGAAGCACAACAAGCCGCAGAAGAAGGGTGGCTTGTTCAGTCACCTAAATCCTTTTCACGGTGGCAGCGGCGATAAGGAGATTGATGAGTTGACGGGCACGGTCGCGCCGGGCCGCGACCGCGAACTCTTCGCCGCCGGCACGAAGCGCGCGCGCAAGGGCGATTATGAAGGCGCGCGCCTGCTCTTCAGTGTCATCATCAACACCTATCCTGAGTCACAGTTTCTGCCTTACGCGAAACTCGCCATCGCCGACACCTTCTATCTCGAAGGCATGACGAGTTCGCTCATCCAAGCGGGCGCAGCTTATCAAGAGTGGCTGACCTTCTTCCCGACCGATCCTTTGGCCGAGCGCGCGATGCTCAAGATGGCTGAGGTCGAGATGCGGCAGATGGTTCGGCCCGACCGCAGCAACGAACACGCGCGCAAAGCCGAGCAGCGTTTGAAAGCCGCTTTGCAGCAGTTCCCGCAGACCTCTCTGCGCCCTGAGTTCGAGCAACGCCTACGCGAGACGCAGGAGAATCTAGCGATGCACGATTACGGCATCGGCAACTTCTATCTTGATCGCTTCAATCGCGGTCTCGCGCCCAATCCGAAGGGCGCGCAGTCGCGCTACCGCGAGATTGCTGATAAGTACAAAAACTTCTCGTTGATGGCCGACGTGCTCTACAAACTCGGCACGACGTACATACAGGAGGAAGAACCGGACGAAGCGGCGAAGGTCTTCCAGCAACTCGTGCGCACGCACCCGAACAGCGAGTACGCCGAGAAGGCGAAGCAGCAATTAGAGGCGATTGGCGCGGACGTGCCGCCGCCGGCCCCGGACGCTGTGCAGGATGAGCCGGGGAAGCCGGGCATGATGGAGCGGTTTAAGCAAGAGGCCCTCGGCACGGTTGACATCACGGTGGACAAAGACGGCGTGCTCATCAGCCACGACAGCAAGGAGACCGCAGACCTGATCGAAAAGGTGCTCGAACACAACGGAACCCTGCCCGTCAACGAACTGACCGGGCCGACGCCTTCATCGCGCGTCTCACTTGCGCCGCGCGCAGCGCAGTCGGTCACGCCACCGTCGCCGCCCAAATCGAACGGCGTCAAGATCACGCCGACGCAGACGGGCCAACCCGCAACCGGCAGCGATCCGACCAAACCTTCAACGCCGCCGCCCGGCACGCCACAGTAAGCGGCGAGTTAAAGCAGGCAATAACAAATGAGGACTCAGTTGTGTTGAGTCCTCATTTTGTTTTTATTCTGTATGAAAATAACTGCTGCAAGTTTTTTTGCATAAAGCCGAAGATTTATATTGACCAGGAAATATAATGGGAGTATATAGCAGCCGTTCCGAGTGGATACGCCCTCGCGGATTTCTCACCTGATAAGGAGACATTATGAAGGAACATAGGCACACGCTAAAGGTCGTGCTCTTGGTCGGAGCATTGACACTGGTTATTGCTGGTGTTGCCGGTGCAATAGCTGGAAAGAAGCGCACCAGCCAGCGACATGCGCCAATACGAAAGCAGATTAGCGTCTTGCCGTCAGTAAGTTCAAAAGTCTCGACTATTGAAGTGCTTAATGCATCCATCGAACAGCCGGACACACCTGCGGTGGCGGCAGCCGTCGAGGTACGAAATAATTCTAACCGCGACATAACTACTATAATGCTTATCTGCGGCGAGGGGGGCGTAGAGAGAAGTGGATTGACAGACCCTGACAATCCTCACGTAGTTCTACCTGCGCATGGAACGATAACTCTTGAGATGGGGTTTGGCGAAATGACACCAGACTGTTCTCTGATGATAGGTGGTGTCACTTACGCTGACGGCAGTGAGGATGGATTGCCAGAGACACTTGAGAGCATGCACGGCATCCGCGCTCAAGATAAAGCGGAGCATGATGCAAAGAAGGGAGCCAACAAACAGTGAAAATCTTACTAATCGCTTTGTTGCTAGCCGCCGCCAACGTTGGCGTATATTTCATATCCTATACAGTTTCCGCGAGTTGTGGAGATACACAGAATGCGAGTGGCCCTGATACTTTTACGGGGTATTGCCCAAGTATAGGAGAAGTCAACCCTCTGACTAAGACCGAGCATTAGGACATATATTGGTTGGACGGCTATGGCCATCATGTGGACATTACAGATAGTGGGCAGAAAGGAATACGAGGCTCAACGTGTGTTGAATGCTACCCGGAATTTGATTCGCCAACCTTCACCGAGCTAAGCGGTAATAAAGCGCAATGGAATCAGCGAACAGTTTCAGGATATTTTACTGAATATGATGGAAGCTGCTTCGTTGATACTATGCTCAGTGTTAATAACCATCCCCAGACTCATATATGCTGTAACACGGATTGTCCTACACCGCCTAATGGTTGTGTATCATGTGACGGAAGTCCAATCTTAGTGGATGTGGCAGGGAATGGTTTTAATCTTACTGATCAAGTGAACGGCATTAACTTTGACCTCAACGCAGACGGTGCGGCAGAACATTTATCTTGGACTACTCCCGGCTCTGATGACGCTTGGCTCGCACTAGATCGTAATGGAGATGGAGTTATCGGTAGTGGTGTCGAGTTGTTCGGCAACTTCACCCCACAACCTGCCCCCTCGGATGGTCAAGCTCGGAATGGTTTTCTGGCCTTGGCCGAATATGACAAACCCGCACAGGGAGGGAACGGTGACGGAGTCATAGATAGTCGGGACGCCGTTTTCTCTAGCTTACGACTGTGGCAAGATGACAATCACAACGGAGTCTCAGAAGCGAATGAGTTGCATACGCTCTCGGAGCTTGGATTAAAGTCTATCGACCTTGACTATAAAGAATCGCGGCGGCTAGACCCGAACGGTAATCAGTTCCGCTATCGAGCGAAAGTCAAGGATATACATGGTTCACAGGTTGGGCGTTGGGCTTGGGACGTGTTCCTTGTACATGGCTCATAGTCAACCATGCCAACTTGAAATAGCAGGCCCTCCTTAAATTGGAGGGCCTGCTATTATTCTGTGTCATTCAGTTCTCAATCCGATCCATTAAATTTGAAATCTCCTTACATAATACCAACACTTTGAGCCAACCCTCTCGCCCTTCGCCGTGCGCCCTTCACCTTGCTCTCTGCGGATGTTAGAATTTTTCGCAAGGAGGCTTAAGAGACCAATGGCGGAGAACGTCGAGGATGAATTGCAGCGTCGGTATCGCAGCGCCGTCGGCGCAGTGACGGCGATGTTTGCCTTGACGGCGCTCTTGGTGGTGCTCGCCTTTACGGGTGTGCGCCCGCATCTGCCCAACGGGATGTACAGTTCAACCTTGTACGGCCTGCTCTGGCTCATGATCCTCTTTCTCGGTCTCGGCGCAGTCGCCGTGCGCCGCGCGCGCTTCGCCGCCATGCGCCTTGACGCCATCGCGGCACTGCGCGGCCCCTTAGGGCTGCTCGTTACGCTGCAACGAACGACCATTATCGTGGCGCTCATCGGCGGTGCCATCGCCGTACTCGGTTACTTGTTGACATTACTAACCAACGACACTGACAGCATGCGCAACGCCGCCATCATCGCCATCGCCGTGCTCTTTTATTGTTATCCCCGCCGGGCAGCTTGGCGGCGCGTCATCGCCGCCACACAGCAACCGGGCGGCCTGACCGCCGAGCCGCCCGCGAAAGGAACACCCGCGTGAAGTTTTCACTCCGCCTCGCCGCGAACGCCGCGCCGCTTGCCTGCGCCTGCGCTCTCACCTTCGCCTGTACGCTCAATGCGCGCGCGCAGACTAGACCTGAGCCGCTCAACCCTCCGCAGCCCACGCCGACACGACACAACGACGCGCAGCCCACAACGAACACAGAGCCGAACACGCCGGTCGCAGCCCAAGTCGTGCAACCTGCGACGCAGGCAGCGTTGACGCCGCGCGAGCGCCGCGCCCGCGCTTATGCGAAGTTGCTCGAAGGGCAGCGTTATCTGTCGAGCGCGGCGCAAGTCGGCGGCATGACGCGCGAGTCTATTACGAGCGCACAGTCCGCACTCAAAGAAGCGAGCGATCTCGAGCCGACGCTCGCCGAAGCACACACTGCGCTCGCCGAGATCGCCTTCTTCTTTCTTGACGATCTCACGACGGCCGAGCGCGAAGCCAACGCCGCCACACAGATCGATCACGACAACTTCGGCGCGCATCGGCTGCTCGCGCGCGTCTATGCGCTCAAGGCCGGCTTGGCTGAAGATAAGGTTGATCGGCCGGCCGTCGAGCGCGCGATCAAGGAACTCAACGAAGTCATCCGGCTCGACTCGAACGACCCGGAAGCCTTGGCCCTGCTCGGCGAGTTTTATCAACTGACGGGGCGCACGAACGAAGCGATTGACGCCTTCAAGCGTTGGGCTGTCGCGCCACCCGCCGTTGATGTGCGCTTCTATCAGATCATCACGCAAGGGCGCGACCTTACGCCCGATGCCGCCGCCGCCCGCCTTGGCGAAGCGTTGCTGCGCGCCGGCCGCACGGCTGAAGCGCTCGGCGCGATTCGCAACGCGCTCGCCGCCAGCCCGGAGAACGTGCGCTATCTCGAACTGCTCAGTCAGGCGATCAGTGCGGGCGGCGTTGATAGCAGCGCAGTGGATGATCTCAAGCGCATGCTCGTCGCCAATCCGGCGAACGCCGCCGCCGTCAGTCTGCTCGCGCAGACGCAAGCGCGCGCCGGGCAAGTGGACGAAGCTGTCGCCACCTTGCGCGCCGGCATCAATAATCGTAAGACGGGCGAGCGCGAGAAGAATCTGCTGGTCAGCCAACTCGCTGATACGCTCGCCAACGCCCTGCGTTATCAGGAAGCGATCCAAGCTTACGAAGACGTGCTCAAAGCGCGCGGCATCGCCGACCAGCCGCTCACCGCCGACAGCGACAAACAGACCGCCTCGCGTCTGTTGACCAGCATCATCGGGCTACAACGGCAAGCGGGCCGCACAGACGACGCGCTCGCATCAATCGCGCGCCTGCGTCGTCTGTTAGGCCCCGATGATCCGCAAGCCGATTATCAACAAGCACAACTCTTGCGCGAGGAAGGGAAGCGCAAAGAGGCTCTGGATTTGATCCGCGCGGCGCGTTTGAAGTATCAGACGCCTACGGCGCAGCAAGCGTTCCTCCAACTCGAAGCGCGCACGCTCGCCGAACTCGGCCGCGCAGACGAAGCGGCGCAACTCTTGCGCAGTCGTCTGACCGGCAAACCCGAAGACGACTACAACACCTATCTCAACCTCGCCAGTATGTTCCTCGACGCCGGGCGCGGCAAAGAAGCGGTCGAAGCCGCGCGCAAGTTGTTGGAGATTGCGCCGGCCGATCAGCCTGAGTTGCAGACGCAGGCGCTCGTCATGTTGTCTTCAGCGCAGGAGCGCGCGGGCGATATGAAGGGCGCGGAAGAATCTCTGCGCCGCATCCTCGCCAAAGACCCGAACAACGCGACCGCGCTAAACAATCTCGGTTACTTTCTTGCCGAGCACAACGAACGGCTCGACGAGGCGCTCGACATGACCAAGCGCGCCGTCAAAGCCGAACCGACCAACGCCTCTTTCCTCGACAGTCTCGGCTGGGCTTACTTCAAACTCGGACAACTCGACGAAGCCGAACGCTATCTAAGCGACGCCGCACGACGCAGCACACGTTCGGTCGCCATCAACGAGCACATCGGCGATCTCAAACAGAAGCGCGGGCGCTTGGACGAAGCGCGCGCCGCGTGGCGCAAGGCTCTCTCCCTTGCAACCGACGACGCAGACATCACGCGCCTCAAAGCGAAGATCGGCAAATAGCCAGCCAAAAGCGCGGGCGCGACTGCGTAAAAATGACATATTGACGACTTTCCCCACGCACGTTAGACTGCGATCAGTGAGACCGCCAGCCCCTTCGACGATCTCGCTGTAGTTGCCGTCCTCTCCGAGTTTTACATTACAAAGAGGAATCCGTTCCCCGAATGAAGTTTTACAACTCGTTCCCCCAGACCCCTGTATATCGGCACGCGCGCATCGCGCTCCTGCTCCCCTCGTTGCTACTTATCTCCGGTCTGGTCATCAACGCACAAACGAATCAGACGCGCCCGGTCGCGCGCCTGATCGCTTCGTCCGGCCATGCGATTCAAACGCCGGTCGCGCGCCCGCGTAGCGTCCGCGCGGGCGACAAGAACGCGCGCGAGATGGCGCATGCGTCCGCGTCCGCCTCGATGAACTCGATGGCGACGACGGATGAGCGGCGCGTGTTCGACTTGATCAATCAAGCACGACGCGCGCAAGGTTATGCGCCGCTCGTGTGGGACGCAGAGTTGACGCGCATGGCGCGTGAACACTCGGCGGAGATGGCCGGGCAAAACTTTCTCAGCCACGAGGGGCCGGACGGCGCTATGGTTGAGCGTGCGCACGAGCGCGGCATACGCGGCTGGCAGGTGCTGGCGGAAAACATCGCGTATAATCAAGGCTTCGACGATCCGGCGGGCTTCGCCGTCGAACGCTGGCTCAAGTCCGCGAAGCATCGCGACAACATCATGCGCGCGGGCTTCACGCATACAGGCTTGGGCGTTGCGCGCACACCCGACGGGCGCATCTATTTCACGCAGGTCTTCGTCGCGCGCTGACGCCGACAGCTAAAGAATCTTTAGCGGCTGACGCTCGCGCACTGGGGAAGCGAGGTCAGCCGCTTAAATTTTGTCCGCTCGATCTACCGCCAACAGTTTCACATTGCCGGCCTACGCCAAGATCAACTTGGGCCTGCGCGTCCTCGGCCGACGACCGGACGGCTACCACGAACTGCGCACCGTCTTTCAAACCATCACCCTTCACGACGAGTTAATCTTCAATGCGACTGACGATGATCACATCGAACTCGTCTGCGCTGCGCCCGATGTGCCCACAGACGAATCGAACCTCGTCCATCGCGCCGCCGTTGCCTTACGTGAACGCTTCAAGTTGCAACAGGGCGCATGCATCGAAATCTTGAAACGCATCCCTACGGGCGGCGGCTTGGGCGGTGGCTCGTCGGACGCGGCCGTCGCGTTGCTCGGTCTTGCGCACCTCTGGCAAGTCAACACAGATCATCGAGAGTTGAGCGCACTCGGCGCGCAGTTGGGCGCGGATGTGCCGTTCTTTTTCACCGGCGGGACGGCCTTCGGCACAGGGCGGGGCACAGAGATTCACCCGCTTGAAGACCAACCGAAAACGCACCTACTCGTCGTCACGCCGCAGGTTAAAATCTCAACGTCTGAAGCTTATAAAGCACTGAGCGCGCCCGCCTTGACAAAGCCGGATCGCCCCGTTAATGTACCTATTTCTCGCATGGAGGCGGATGCGGCCCGTGCGCTCGCGTGCGAACTGACGAACGATTTCGCGCCGGTCATCTTTGGCCTTCAGCCTGAAATTGCGCGCGCGCACGCAGCCCTGCTGCAAGCCGGCGCACGCGCGGCCGCGCTTTCGGGTAGCGGCGCAAGCGTCTTCGGCATCTTTGACAGCCAAGCGGCACAAGCGCAGGCAGCAAGCACATTGCAGACTGAAACGGACTGGCAAACGTTCGCCTGCACGACGCTCACGCGAGCGGAGTACAAGCAGGCGCTTCGACCATGCGCGGCGTATTTGCTTTAACGTGCGGCGCCAAAAACGGGGAGACATTGGGGCGTAGCCAAGTGGTAAGGCACCGGTCTTTGGAACCGGCATTCGTAGGTTCGAATCCTTCCGCCCCAGCCAACATCGCTGTCCAAAGTCCAATGTCCAAAAGTCCAAAGTCAAATACAGATTTTGGACATTGGACATTGGACATTGGACTTTGGACATTATGACCACGACAGGCGGCATCAAAGTTTTTTCGGGCAACGCGAACCGGCAATTGACCGAAGAGATTTGCAATTATCTGAGTTGCGATCCGGGGCATGCGACGACGGGTCGCTTCTCGGACGGCGAGTTCAACTTTCAGATCACCGAGAACGTGCGCGGCGGCGATGTCTTCATCGTGCAGCCGACCTGCCCGCCCACAGACGCGCACCTGATGGAGTTGCTCGTCATGCTCGATGCGTTCCGCCGTTCGTCTGCCGAGCGCATCACGGCGGTCATTCCGTACTACGGTTATGCGCGCTCGGACAAGAAGGATCGCCCGCGCGTGCCGATTGCCGCGCGGCTCGTAGCGAACCTGATCACGAGCGCCGGCGCGGATCGTATCCTGACGATGGACCTGCACGCGGCGCAGATTCAAGGCTTCTTTGACATTCCGGTAGATCACCTGTACGCCGCGCCTGTCTTCATCGGCTACTATCAGGCGAACCCTCTGCCGAACCTGACGGTCGTCGCGCCCGACACCGGCGGCGCAGAGCGCGCGCGCGCTTACGCCAAACGGCTCGACGCGGAGTTGGCGCTCTGCGACAAGCGGCGCGAGAAGGCGAACGAGGCTGAGGTGATGAACGTCGTTGGCGATGTCGAAGGACGCAACTGCCTGATCGTTGACGACATGTGCGACACGGGCGGCTCTTTGACGAAAGTGGCAAAGGCGTTGCGCGAGGCGGGTGCGGCGCAGATTCATGCCTGCTTCACGCATCCGGTGCTGTCGGGCAACGCGTGCGAGAAGCTGAATAAGTCGGACATTGAGCAGGCGGTGACGACGAACACGATCCCGCTCGAAGCGCGCAAGTGCGAGTTGGGCAACATCAAGATTTTGAGCATCGCACCGCTGCTAGCGAAAGCGATCAAGTCGATCCACGAAGAGACCAGTGTCTCTTCGCTCTTCGTCTAACGAAGGGCAAAAACTTTGAGCGTCTGAGGCGCTAGAAAGAGCAAGTGAACAATGGCTGAGAGAAAAGAGATTACGGTGCGCGCCGTCAGGCGCGAGGGGCGCGGTAAGAACGACGCGGGGCGGCTGCGGCGCGACGGATTCGTGCCCGTGACGGTTTACGGCGGCGATGCGGAAGCGGTCGCGGCGGCTGCGCCGCTCGCAGAGTTGGCCGCGATCCTGCGTTCGGAGACGGGCGCGAACACGATTTTTACGCTCGACGTTGAAGGCGTCGGCGCAAGCGAAGTTTTGTTCCACGACCGACAGATCGATCCCGTGCGTGGGCGGCTCGTGCATGCAGACTTGCGGCGTCTGGTCGCAGGGCAGAAGCTTGAGATCACTGTACCGTTGCATCTTGTGGGCGAAGCGGTCGGCGTGCGTGAAGAGGGCGGCGTGCTCGAACAGATCGTGCGCGAGTTGGAGATTCGCGTCAGCCCGCGCGACATCCCCGATGCGATCAACGTGGACGTGTCGAACCTCGGCGTCCACGACGTGCTGCACGTCTCGGACATTCCGACGAGCGAAGGCATCGAGATTCTCGATCCGCCGGATACGGTGATCGCAACCATCGGCATCGTGCGCGAAGAAGAGGTCGCGCCAGCGCCTGCGCCGGAGGGCGAAGTGGCCGAGCCGGAAGTGATCGGCAAGGGCAAGAAGGAAGAGGAAGGCACAGCGGAAAGCTGAGGCGGTTTTTGATTTTGGGTTTGCGTTTGGTATTCATGACGGCGCGTGTGCGGCGCGCCAATGCTAAAGCGTAGATCGAGAATCGGAGATCGAAAATGCGATGCGGCTCATCGTCGGTCTCGGCAATCCGGGCGCGGAGTATGAATGGACGCGCCACAACCTCGGCTTCATGCTGATTGACCGGCTGGCGCGCACACAGGGGCGCGAGATCAAACGCAGCGAGTGTCGCACATTAGTTGGTCGCGCAGAGCTTGAAGGCGAGCAGGTCGAACTGGTCAAGCCGCAGACCTACATGAACCTGTCGGGCGAAGCGGTCGCGTGCCTCGTGCAGAAACGCGAGTTAGAGATTAAACGCGATCTCGTCGTCATCTGTGATGATCTCGCACTGCCCTTCGGCACAATTCGGCTGCGGGCGCGCGGCTCAAGCGGCGGGCACAACGGTTTGAAATCGCTCATCGGCGCATTGAAGACCGACGAGTTCATCCGCCTGCGCATCGGTATTCAACCCGATCATCCGTTGAGCGATGCGAAGCGGTTCGTGCTTGAACGCTTCCCCTCGCAGCTACGCGCCGACGTGGACACAATTTTAGAGCGGTGCGCCGACGCGCTCCGCGCCGTCCTCCGCGACGGCATTGACAAAGCGATGGCAACTTACAATTAGTTTTCAGTTCTCGGTTTTCAGCCTCAACGACCACGTTGAATGCTTTTACTGAAGACTGAAAACTGAAAACTGTTCACCAATCTCCTTGCTTCAACTCACAGGTTGAGGCTTGACATCCAGAAGGAGGATGAAATTTTGGCTGAGAAGAGAATCTATGAAGTCGTCTTCATCATTGATACTGGCACAGGTGAAGACGAGACGACACGCCTGATCGAGGGCCTCCAACGCATCGTCACAGACCTCGGCGGGACCATCACCAAATCCGAAAGCATGGGCCGGCGCACGCTCGCCTACAAGATCGGGCGCAAGACCGAAGGCAACTACATGCTCTTCGAGATCGAAGGCACGGGCCGCGAGATCGCAGAGCTTGAGCGGCGCATGCGCGTCAACGACGCGATCCTGCGCTATCTGACCGTGCGCGTGGACGAAGAGCGGCAGCGCGCCGAGAAGTTGAAAGCGCGCCGCGCGCGCAAGGCGAGCAAGCGACCGTTCGCCGGTGCAAGCGGCGGGCGCGGCGGTGCGGCTGTTGCGCTGGCTGGGGATGAAGAGGAGGCGTAAGGGATCGTCTCGGAGAGTTGAGAGAAAATTATGTCGAGAAATAGTGAAGAGCGTGGGTTTGATCTGGACGAAGGCCGACCGGGCGGTGGCGCACCGCACGGGCGCACGGGCGGGCGCAGGTTTAGGCGTCGTAAAGTCTGCCGGTTCTGTGTGGACAAGGTTGACTATATTGATTTCAAAGACGTGAAGCTCTTGACGAGCTACGTCCCCGAACGCAGCAAGATTTTACCGCGCCGGATTTCGGGCGCATGCGCGCCGCATCAACGCATGCTCGCCGAAGCGATCAAGCGCGCGCGCAACATCGCCTTGCTGCCATACACCGCAGACTAAGAGGAGGAGAGGAGAATACAGATGGCAACCACAAACGTCCTCTTACGCGAAGATGTGGACAACTTGGGCGTGCGCGGCGAGATCGTGCGCGTTAAAGCGGGCTACGCGCGCAACTACTTGTTGCCGCGCAAACTCGCCGTCGCAGCGACTGCGGGCAACGTCAAACAGATCGAAGGCGAACGCAAGGCGCTCTTGAAGCGCGAGGCGCACGACCGCGCGTCCGCCGAAGCACAAGCCGAGCAACTCCGCACCTTGTCGCTCACCTTTGAGCGCAAGGTCGGCGAGCACGGCATTCTCTACGGCTCGGTCACTTCGATGGACATCGCCGAGTCCTTGCGCGCCAAAGGCTACGAAGTTGATCGTCGCCGCATACAGTTGCGCGAGCCGATCAAAGAGACCGGCGACTTCACGGTCAACATGCGTCTGCACCGCGACGTGACGGTCGAACTGCCGGTCAAGGTCACAGCCGAAGGCAGCGCGCCGGAGACTACTGCGGCTGCATCGGCACAAGCGGAAGCGACCACGACCGAAGCAGCAGAGGCATCTGCGACCGAGCCGACGGAGAGCGCTGCGAGCGCGAGCGACGAGACGGCCGGCGAAACGGAAGCGTAAAATTCAAGGAAAACGCGGGCGCGATAACTGATCGTTGTCGCGCCCGCGTGGCTATAGTATAGTGCGCGGCTGTCGGGTGCGTTGTCGAGTTCGTGAGCCTTCGAGCGGACGAACACCGGCAACGTGATCCACAGCCCGTTCTGTTTATCGTCCGCATTTCAATTCGTCGCTGACCAGTCTCCCGATGGCCAAAAATTTCGCCGCCGATCCGCCGCGCGATCAGATGTTAGAGCGTCCGCTGCCGCACAGCGCGGATGCCGAACGCGCCATCCTCGGCGCAGTCATCCTCGACAACAATCTCGTCAACCAAGCCATTGAGCTACTGCGCCCAGACGATTTCTATGGGCGCGCGCATCAACTCGTCTTCCGCGCCATGATCGCGCTCTCGGAGCGCGGCTCTGAGATCAATCCGATCCTCTTGGGCGAAGAACTGCGGCGCGAAGGCTGGTTAGAGCAGACGGGCGGCGTCGCTTTCATCTCAGAACTCACCTATGGGCTGCCGCACTTCACCAATCTCGCGCACTACGCCAAAGTCGTGCGCGACAAATCGCTCCTGCGCCAACTTGTCCGCGTCGCCAACAAGGTCACGAGCGAGGCGCTCGAAGAAGAGGACGAGGCGAACATCATCCTCGACCACGCCGAGCAGATGATCTTCGCGCTCGCCGACGAGCGCACACGGCAAGGCTTCACTCACATCAAGCCCGTGGCCGAGGACGTTCTCGAAAAAGTCCAAGAGATGTCCGGCCGCAACGTAATGATCACAGGCCTCACGACCGGCTTCACCGACCTTGACAGAATTACATCCGGCCTCCAACCTTCCGACCTGATCATCGTCGCGGCGAGACCATCAATGGGAAAAACCTCGCTGTGCTTAACGCTTGCACAGAACGCGGCGATTAAAACGGATGCCGTTGTCGGCATCTTTAGCTTGGAGATGTCGAAAGAGTCACTAGTAATGCGCATGCTCTGTTCAGAAGGAAAGGTGGATGCGCACCGCTTCCGTAGCGGCTTCTTGAACCGCGATGATTGGGGACGGCTCGCGGGCGCGCTAGGACAGCTTGCCGAGGCCCACATCTTTATTGATGATACGCCGGGCATCTCTGTCTTGGAGATGCGCGCCAAAGCGCGGCGCTTGGCAGCCGAGCAGAAGCGTCTCGATCTGATCATCGTTGACTATCTGCAACTAATGTCCGGCTCATCGCGCCGTGTCGAATCACGCCAACAAGAAGTCTCGCAAATCTCGCGCGAGTTGAAAGGGCTGGCGAAAGAATTGAACGTGCCGCTTGTCGCACTCTCGCAACTTTCACGCGCGCCCGAAGCGCGCAGCGATCACAAGCCGCAGTTGAGCGATCTACGCGAGAGCGGTAGCATCGAGCAAGATGCCGACGTCGTTGCGTTCATCTACCGCGAGGAGCAGTACAACCGGACGGAAGAGAACGCAGGATTAGCCGAGATCATAGTCGCTAAGCAACGCAACGGCCCGACGGGTACGATCAAGCTAGTCTTTCACAAGGAATTCACCCGCTTTGATGATTTGTATGTAGAGGATGAGCGGTATCTACCATCACCTTCAGATGGACGGCTACCAGCCAGCTCAAAAAATCAATTACCTCCCGCCGATAAATTCTAAATCGCATCGCGTCGCCAGAGCCGATCTACGCTCCAAGCGCCGCCGCCGGCCGCGGCCAAGTAGAGAAACACGAAGCAGTAGAGGACGGC
>Ga0209153_1000386_pt1 | contig 21556 bp, 19 predicted proteins | sample GraSoiAngelo_120_FD_185877 | JGI IMG/M metagenome (GOLD analysis project Ga0209153, IMG submission 185877) | Grasslands soil microbial communities from the Angelo Coastal Reserve, California, USA - 14_0919_09_20cm (SPAdes) (version 2) | ecosystem: Environmental > Terrestrial > Soil > Grasslands ...
GCGCACCGACAGCGGCGCCGCGGCGCGGATCCGGCCCGGCACTTCCCGCAACCAGCGAAGGATCTGCGCGCGATCGTCGGCGAGCGCGTCGCCGGCGAGCGTGGGTGAGAAGTCCTTTTCCACGATCAGCGGCGGCGTCCCCCAGGCCTGCGCCAGCCGGGTGGTCGTGTGGCGATATTCGGCGTCCCGGAACGGCTCGTCGAGCCGCGGCAGGTGGTACTTCACCGACGGCACCACGAGCGGCCCGCCGGCACGCGTCAGGTCCCGACCGGCGCGTACCAGGGCGACGTACTCGTCGAGCGTGCGGTCCCAACCCCGGCCTTTCCACGTCACGGTCCAGCCCGGCCGCCCGTCGGCGGCCGCGCGCCGCTCCACCCGCATGCGGGTTTCGTGAATCGCCCAGGCCGCCATCGCCCGCACCCCTGCGTCATCTTCAGCGATGACGGTCTTGAGCACGACGAACGCCAGGCCCGCGGCGGCGTCCTCCTCCAGCTGGCCCGCGTTGAGCGACAGCTGCCCGGAGCCCTTGCCGATGGGATGCGGCAGCGGCTCGCCGGCGTAGCGACCCGTGAGATCGATGCGATACGCGGCCCGCACGTGCGCCGCGAAGTCGGGCGGCAGCGCCCGCTTGAACCGCTCGAAGTCGTGCTCGAGCTTGCCGCGCACGGGCCGGTCGACTAGCCCCGGGGCGATGCCCCAGGGCCAAAGCGCGACAGACGAAATTGCGCGTCCGGAGTCCCGTGGCCGAGCACGAGCCGCGCCACCAGCTCGCCCAACGCCGGGCCATGCTTGAAGCCGTGGCCCGAGCCACCGCCCACGAGCCAGGCGTTCGCTGCGGCCGGGTGGCGATCGATGATGAAGTGCTCGTCCGGCGAGTTCTCGTACTGGCACACGCGCGCCTCGACCAGCGGAGCGTCTTTGAGCCCCGGAAAGCGGTATGCCAGGTAGTCGCGGGCGCTGCGTAGCGCCTCCGGCGACGGCACACGCTCGCCGGCGGTGGGGTCGAACGCCGGCCCCCGCGCGTCGTCCGCCACCTTGAACCCCCGCCATTCGTTCCCGGGGATCCCGTACATGAAGTGATTGGCGTGGTCGGCCCACACGGGGAGCGCCTCCTCGGTGAAGCGCGCGTCACCGGGCGGCGTGCCGAAGAAGAACACTTCCTGACGCGTCGCTCGCACGCGATCGCCGATCACCTCCGGAAACAGCTTCCCGAGCCACGGCCCGCAGGCGAACACGTACGCGTCTCCCGCCAGCGTGCTGCCGTCGCTGCAGCGCAGGGCCTCGCCCGGCGAGGGTGGTTGGACCGCGACCTGACGATACATGCCGCCGGCGGCCAGCAATCCCTCGAGTACCGCGGCACAGGCGCGGCGCGCCGTGAGATAGCCGCCGTCCCGCTCGAAGATCGCCCAGCGCACGCGCGCGCAGTCGATTTGCGGGTAGCGTTTTGCGGTCTCGGCGCCGCTCAGCTCCTCGAAGCGACATCCGGCCTCCTTGAGCAGCGGCAGCGCGGCCTTCTCGTACGAATCGTCGTCCTCGACCAGCCACAGCACGCCGATCGGGTGGAGGAGACGCTGCTTCCAGCGTCGCTCGTGCTCCCGCCACAGCGCGAGCGCGCGCACCGCCATGTGCGTGTAGACCGCCCGCGGGCCATAGGTGGCGCGGATGACGCGGGTCTCGCCGCCCGAGCTGGCGCGCGCGTTGCCGGGCCCCCAGGCGTCGACCAGCGTCACGCGGGCGCCGCCGCGCCGGAGGTACAGGGCGGTCCAGCCGCCGAACGCCCCGGCGCCGACCACCACCACATGCGGTTCCTTCCTCATCGGCAGTACGCCCTTCATCAAGGGGAATACGACGGACGCAGCACCCGCCGCTCGGCAGGACTCGAGAAACGAGCGCCGGGGGATCGGCCTCACGGCATGCTGATGCGCGCCCCGCGCGCCTCGCGCACGGCCCGGCGTACCGCTTCCCGCTCGGCCGGCGGCAGGCTCGGCCCCCACGGGTCGTCGCAGGTTTCGTCCGGGATCACGCCGTCGGCGGCCAGGGCCCACAGCATGCGGCGCACGTAGCCCTCCAGGGGCGGAACGAACGTCGCTGCGGCGAACCGGTCGCACAGACCGGACAGGCGGACGAATTTCGCGAAGTTGCCCGCGCGGAACGATTCCAGCAGCGCACTCTGCAGGTCCGTGAGGGCCGCGCCCATGCCGACCAGCGCCGCCCGCGCCCCCATGGTGAGCGAGTAGCCGAGGAAGCGATCCTCCCCCGTGATGAGCAGCTTGTCGGGGTGGTCCCGCATCAGACCCGCGATGCGCTGGAAGGTGACGACCGAATCGAGCGTCGCGACCTTGATCCCGATCACGGCCGGCAGGGCGAGCAGGGCGTGCAGGGTCGGGTTGTCGTACGCCACACCCCCAGCAGCCTCGTACAGATAGAAGGCGATCACGGGGAGCTCGCGCCCGAGAGCCTCGTGGTAGCGCACCGGATCGTCGGCATGGGGGAACGCCAGGATCGCGTCGGCCCCGCCCGCCTTCGCCTCTGCGGCCATCCCGATGCTCGTGGCTCCTGCGACGATCGTGCTCATGGGCAGCGCCGCGCGCCACGCGGCGAGCACGCGGCGCCGCTGGTCGGCCGAAAGATGCGGGCCGCGTCCCGTGTGCGCCCACACCGCCACACCCGCCACCTGGTGCGCCGCCATCCAGCTCGCGTACGCCTGCAGCGCGTCGTCCGCCAGCGTGCCCCCCCGGAACGGGACGGGGACGGCGGGGATGAGACCCCAGTCGAGGGCGGCAGTCGTGGCCGGTCGCCCGCTCAGCGGAGCAACCCCGCGCGGGCGTTCTCCGACTCCACGGCGGCGCGCCGCTCCGCCCCGAGCTCGAGCAGATCCAGCTTCGCGACGGCATTCTCCGGAATGCGGAGCGGCTGCCCGGTGCCGAACACAAAGCGCTCCACCCCCAGCGTTTCCACCAGCGTCTCGAAGTGATCCTCCGGCGGGCCCCAGATCCAGCTGATGTCCCACCAGATCCGCGCCGCCTCATCGGGCGTCGACCCGAAGTGGACCTCCTCGATGAAACCACGATCCGCGTGCGTGATCAGCAGCCGCACGTCCTGGTCGCTCCGGATCAGCGCACGCACCGCGGCCGCGGGGAGCTCACCCGCCCGGTCGTTTGGATGACGTTGGCGGCCGTCCTCGAGGCGCACGGCCATCACGAGGGGGAGGCTCGCCGCACCGCACGCCGCCGCGAGCACCCGCACCTCGGGTCCCGCCGGGTCGAGGCCGTAGTGCGGCGGATCGCACCGCACGGCGGGCGCGCCGCGGTCGGCCGCTTCTCCCAGGGCCGCCTCCCAGCCGGCGAGCCCCGGGTGCACCGCGGGCACCGCCCGGAGCCGCCGCTCCCGCGCGACGGTGTCGTACAGCCACGCGTTGCCCTCCATCGGCTGACGCCAGAAGAGACTCGGCAGATGGCTCACCCACGCTTCGTCGATCGCCGTGCGATCGAGGGCCTGGAGCAGACGATCGGGAGAGGTGCCCGGCACTCGGGCGTAGGGGTAGGCGCCGAGGAAGGCGTTGACGTCGATCCGCATCAATCGCCGGGGAACGCGCCGCGTGGGAAGATGCGTGCGGCGTTCTTCCATTTGACGAGCTCGAGCTGCGCGGGCGACAGGAGGTGCGTGAGGTAGCGCAGCTTGGCCCACCCCGTCTCCATGGTCAGGTCGGTGCCCCAGAGCAGCCGCTCCACGCCCACCGATTCGAGGCACGCCTCGAGCATGCCGCCGTCCACGCCGCTCCCCGAGAGATCGACGTACACGTTCGACGCCGTCCGGAGCGCCGCGAGCGAGTGCTGCCAGTCGCCGCCACCTCCGATGTGCGCGAGAATGAACCGCACGCCCGGATGGCGCGCGGCCAGTGTGGCGAGCTCGGTGCCGTCCGACGCCTCCTGTCCCGGCCAGTCCCGCCGCCGGTGCTGCCACACGTGCTGAAGCACGGGAACACCCCGCTCCCGGGCCAACTCGCAGATCGGGTCGAGCAGCGGGTCGGTCGCGCGGCGGCTGGCCGCGAGCTTGATCCCCACCATCCCGGCGTCGAGGGAGCGCCCGATCTCGGCCCGCGCGTGGGCGGCGTAGTTGGGGTTGACGGTGACGTAGCCGCGAATGCGATCGGGGTGCTGCCGCACGAGGGCGAGCAGCGCGTCGTTCCCGTACTCCAGGTCCCGCGGGGAGGGAAAGTAGGTCGGCGAGGTCAGGCCCCAGCTGCCGAGGATCGACGCCACGTGGTGAGTCACCCCGATCCTGTCCCCGGCGGAGAGCCGGCTGGCGTTGCGCTCGCGCCAGTCGGCGCGAGGCGTCCGGTCGTGGTAGAAGTGGGCGTGGACGTCGATGAGCATGCATCAATTTGAGTTACACGACGGCACGACGCCACGTTATACGCCTGCGCGGGGCGAGCCCCCAGGAAACGTGCCGTCATGGCGTCGTGTAACGGTTTAGGTATCTTGTGCCCCATGCGTGCTCCACCACCACCACCCCCCCGCGGGCCCACCCCGCCGCGCGGACCCACGCAGCCCAAAGCCGGGCCGCCGCCGCGCCCCACCGCCAAGCCCGCCGCCAAGGCGCGCCCGGCGCGCAAGCTGCCGGCGTGGCTCATGCGCGCGCAGCGCCTGCTGCTGCAGCCGACGCAGGAGTGGACGACGATCGCCGGAGAGTTCACGAACGCCGGCACGATCTACTGGCGCTTCCTGGCGCCTATGGCGGCGATCGGCCCGATCGCGGCCACGGTCGGCGGAATCGTGTTCCGCGAGCGCGGCAGCCTGCTCACGTTCGGCACGATCCCGGTCGGCCTGGGCACCGCGGTGCAAGCCGGCGTGTTGGAGTATGTGCTCAATCTCGTGGGCCTCTACGCATTGGCCGTGGCGATCGACGTGATCGGGGGGTCGATCGGCGCACAGCGGAATCGCGTCCAGGCCCTGAAGGTCGCGGCATACGGGAGCACGCCGTACTGGCTCGCCAGCGCGTTCGCGCTGTTCCCGCGGATCGAGCCGCTCGCGATGCTGGTCGGTCTCTACGGCATCCGGCTGTTCGCCATGGGGTTGCCGGCCGTCACCAAAGCACCGCGCGACAAGATCGCCGCGTACACGCTGCTCACGAGCATCGCCGCCGTGCTGCTCGTCCTGATCATCACCGCGATCATCACCCGCCTGGTCGTCAGCTAGACCCGCTGCCGGAACGCGGTGCGCGTCACCCCACCCTCACGGGCGAGGAGCGGCGCAGCGGCAACGAGCCCCACCACCGCGAACCCGACCAGGGCCGCGATGTCGAGCCACGACGACATCTCTCCGCCGTATCCCGCGCTCGCCCACGCACCCAGCAGGGCATGCTTGAGGAGATCGACGCCATAGGCCAGCGGGTTGACGTAGGCGACGAGCCGCAGCACGGGCCCGAGGTGGCGCACCGGATACAGGGCACCCGACAGGAACAGCATCGGAAAGACGACGAAGTTCATCACGCCGGCGAAGTTTTCCAGGGACCGAATGCTGGCGGCGAGCGCCAGGCCGAGCGCCCCCATCGCGAGGCTGGAGAGCACCACGGCCACAGCCGCGAGCAGGGCGCCCGCGATGCTCGGTCGCAGATGAACGAGTGGCAGCAGCAGGGCGGCGACCACCACCGCCTGCGTCGTCCCGAGCACGGTGGCTCCCAGCGCCTTGCCGAGCGCGATCGTGCCGCGCCGGATCGGCGCCACGAGCACCATGCGGAGGACGCCCGCGTCGCGGTCGGTCACGGTCGACAGCGCCGCGAGCAGCGCGCCGAACATCACCACCATCCCGAGTAGCCCCGGCGCCATGTAGACCCGGTAATCGATTTCGTTGCGCCCCGCGAACACGGCCGCGTACCCCGCACCCGCGAATATCAGCCATACGAACGGCCGTCCGATGCTCGCGAGCACGCGCCCCCGCTGTCGCAGGAAGCGCACCAGCTCGCGGACGACGATGCCGTACACCGCGCGCATGCTCACCCGGCTCCCGTCTCGCCCAGCGCATGGCCGGTGCGCGCGAGGAACACCTCCTCCAGAGACGTTACGCCCGTCGTGCGTTTCAACTCGGCGGGCGTCCCCAACGCCACCAGCCGGCCGTGATCCATCACGGCGACGCGGTCGCACGGCTCGGCCTCCTCCACGTAGTGCGTGGTGAGGAACACCGTCAGGCCGGACGCCTGGCGCAGCCGGCCGATCAGCTCCCACAGCGAGCGGCGGGCACGCGGGTCGAGGCCGGCGGTCGGCTCGTCCAGGAACAACACCCGCGGCTCGTGCAGCATGCCGCGGGCGAGGTCGGCCGCACGGCGCATGCCGCCGGAGAGCGTCCGTACCGGATCGTCACGGCGCTCGAGCAATCCGAACTGGCGGACGAGCCCCTCGATGCGCGGCACGGCGAGTGGGCCGGGGAGATTCCACAAGCGGCCGGCGAAGCGGAGGTTCTCCTGGACGGTGAGATCGCGGTCGAGCGTGGTCTCCTGGAACACGAGGCCGATGGCGCGCCGCACCGCGAGGTCGTCCCGGACCACGTCGTGCCCCACGACGCGCGCCGTCCCCCTGGTCGGCGCGAGCAGCGTGGCGAGCAGATGGACCGTGGTGGTCTTGCCGGCGCCGTTCGGCCCGAGCAGGCCGAAGAACTCGCCGGCTCGCACGTCGAGATCGAGCTGCTCGAGCGCGCGGATCGTGCCGAAATCCTTGCCGAGCCCGCGTGCCTCGATCGCGGCGGCGGTCATCCTTTCGTTGCGAGCGCGCGCGATGCCGGGGCCGCGCGGTAGGTCCACGCCTCCGGTTCGCGCTCGACTCGAGCGGCCTGCTCCACCTCCGCGACAGCGGCGTCGATCAGATGGCGATGAGGCGAGAGCGAGCACACCGGGTCCGTCACGCCCGCGTCGCCCGCGACCAGGAAGGCCTGGCAACGGCACCCCCCGAAATCCTGCGCCTTCCGCGGACACGAGCGGCATGGCTCCGGCATCCACTGGTCGCCGCGGAAGCGGTTGAACGCCTCGGAGTGCTCCCAGATCCAGTCGAGCGGATGGTCGCGCACGTTCTCGAACGTCAAGGAGGTGATCCGGCCCGCCGCATGGCAGGGCCAGACTTCGCCCGCCGGGGTGACGGTCATGTAGGCGCGGGCCCAGCCACCCATGCACGGCTTGGGAAACTGCTCGTGATAGTCGGGGAGGACCCAGACGATCTCGAGCCTGGTCCCGAGACGGGCCCGCTCCCGCTCGACGACCTGCCAGGCCGCCGCGAGCTGGTCCTTGGTCGGCATGAGCGCGTCGCGGTTGTGGAGCGCCCAACCGTAGAACTGGGTGTTGGCGAGCTCGATCCGCTCGGCGCCGAGCGACTCGGCGAGCCGGATCAGTGCCTCGACCTGGTGGAGATTGCGGCGGTGCAGCACCACGTTGACGGTCAGGGGAAACCCCAGCTCCCGCGTGTAATGGTACGCCGCGATCTTGTCCCGGTAGGACGCGGTGCCCGCGATCTCATCCGACAGATCGGCGTCGGCGCCCTGGACGCTGATCTGCACGTGGTCGAGGCCCGCGCCCTTCAACCCGGCCAGCCGCTCCTTGGTGAGCCGGTAGGCCGAGGTGATCAGCGACGTGTACAGCCCCAGTCCATGCGCGGTGCGGACCAGCTCCTCCAGGTCCGGCCGCAACGTGGGCTCCCCGCCGGAGAGGCCGAGCTGCAGCACGCCGAGCGCCTTGGCCTCGCGGAACACGCGACACCATTCATCGGTCGAAAGCTCGCGCTTGAAGCGTGCGCCGGCGAAGTCCAGGGGGTTCGAGCAGTAGGGGCATTGCAGCGGACACCGGTACGTCAGCTCGGCGAGCAGCCACAGCGGCCTAGGGTCCATACAGCACCAGACCCTTCGCGGCGAGCCCGTCGAGAAACGCGGCGACGTCTCGCTCGAGCCCGCTCGCGCCGTAGCGCCGCTCCAGCGTCGCCACGATGTCGGCGAGCGAGCGTACCCCGTCGCACAACGCGACGATTGCCGCGCCCGTCGCGTTGAGTCCCACGAGGCCTTCGGGATAGAGCAGCACCTCACGGCCGCGCACCTCGTCTCGCTGGAGGCGCGCCTTGGGGTGGAGGCGCGGAATGGCCGCAGCCGTCACGGGAATCACGCGCCAGCTCCGGGAAGAGGGCCCCGCTCCACCGCATCCAGGAGGCACCACAGCACGTCGCACTTGAATTCGAGCGCGGCGACCGCGCGGTCCTGCTCGGCTGGGGTCCGCAGCCGCTCGGTGACGAGACCGAGCGCGTACTCCGCGTCGCGGGGCGCCTGCTGCAGGCGATTCCTGAAGTACTGCAGGCCGTCGGGATCCACCCAGGTGTAGTGACCGAGCATCGCCGCGAGCCGCTCCTTGACGATCAGCGGGGCGAACATCTCGGTGAGCGAGGCAGCCACGGCCTCGAGCCACGGTCTGGACCGGCAGAAGCTCACGTAGGCATCCACCGCGAAGCGCACACCGGGGAGCAGCCGCCGCTGCTCGAGCAGCTCGGAGCGCGGCACTCCCATCGCTTCCCCCAGCCGCAACCACGCCTCGATGCCACCTTCTTCACCGGGGCGCCCGTCGTGATCGATGATGCGCTGGATCCACTGCTGGCGCACCGCGCGCTCCGGGCAATTGGCGAGGACCAGCGCGTCTTTCACCGGAATATTGATCTGGTAGTAAAAGCGGTTCGCCACCCACAGCTGCAGCTCGTCGCGCGACAGCTCACCGCAGTGCATTCGCTGATTGAACGGATGCAGGTGATGGTAGCGGCGCTCCAACACCCCGCGTAACCGGCTCGATAGCTGCTCGCTCACAGCTCGAACTCCATCGCGTCTTCCCCCACCGTGATCCCCGCCGCCTCGACCTGCGCGCGCTCGGCCGAGCTGCGGCACAAGAGAGGATTGGTGTTGTTGATGTGTACGAGCACCGTGCGCTTCGCGCCGAGCCGCGGCAGCTGCTCCAGGCTGCCCCCCGGCGCGCCCACCGGCAGATGCCCCATCTCGCGCGCGGTCGGGGCGTCGCCGCCGCCCACCGCGCGCAGCTCGTCGTCCGACCAAAACGTGCCGTCGAACAACAGGAGATCGGCATCGCTCGCGGCCCGTTGTACCGCAGCGTCGATCGCGCCGGCGGTCGGCACGTAAGCGAGGGTACCGCCGGTACGATCGTCCTCGAGCCGCAGGGCCACATCGAACGTCGCCTGGGCTGCAGCGCGGGCATAGCGCGGCGGCCGCCGCGCGACGGCCGTGGCGGAGCAGCAGATCCCGAGCGCAATCCCGGCGTGATCGGTGAGCGGCAGGGGCCCAGCTTCGTCGAGCACGCGCGGCTCCACTCCCGAGTAGGCCGAGAGCACCCGGTAAAGCGGCCACGCATCGTCCAGCAGGGCGGTGACGCCCCCCGGCGCGTACACGGGCAACCGGGTGGCGCTCTCGCGCATCAGCAGCAGGCCCAGCGTATGATCGATTTCGCCGTCGGTGAGGATCACCGCGGCGATGCCCGAACCGCGTCGGCCCCCCCCTCGGGGCCACAGCTCGTGGTGGGCGCTGAGCTGCATGCGCAGGTCGGGCGAGGCGTTCAGCAGAATCCAGCGCTCGCCGTCGGCGCTCACGGCCACAGACGACTGGGTGCGCCCGCGGTTGTCGTGCCGTGCATCGGTGCAGTTGGAGCAGCCGCAGTTCCACTGCGGCACTCCACCACCCGCCGCCGAGCCGAGAATGATCACGCGCATTGAACAAAGGGGCCGGGTTTGTCACCCGGCCCCGCTTCAGCTGTTCCGGCTTGGTTCAGGCGTTGCCGGCGTACGCGCCGACTTCCATCCCCAGCTCGACAACCTCGAATTCGGGCTTGGTCCACTTCATGTGGCATCCTCCAGAAACGATTGGGGTCGATCACTAGGAACCGCTTAAGCAGACACTAGAGGCAGACGCCGTGCCACACGGGCCTCCCTGGGCAACTCATTTCGCTACAGGTCCTTGAGTAGGCAGCGCCGGTCGCGAACCTGGCTACCGGGTGAGTCTTTTCACCCAACTGTGGGTGTGTTCACCCACTAGAGCCTTACAGCCCGAATTTCTTCAGGCGGTAGCGCAGCGTGTCACGCGAGATACCGAGGCGCTGGGCCGCCTTGGTCTGATTCCCGCCTGCCTCCCGCAGCGCCTGCTCGATCATCGTTTTCTCCCGCTGCGGCAGCGTGGCAGTGTCCACCGGCTTCGCGGCATCACCGTGGTCGGTCCCGCCCACGGGCCGCGTGAGCGAGAGGTGCTCGACGTCCAACGTGGGACCCCGGCTCCACAGCACGGCGCGCTCGATCACATGGCTCAGCTCGCGCACGTTCCCCGGCCAGGGGTAGGAGAGCAGCAGGTCGCGTGCGGCGGGGCTGAGCTCGCGCACGACCTTCCCGTACTTGGCATTGAACGCCCGCAAGAAATGCTCGGTGAGCAGCAGCACATCGTCCCCGCGCTCGCGCAGTGGAGGCACGTCGAGCACGATCACGGCCAGCCGGAAATAGAGATCCTTGCGGAACCGCTCCTCGCCCACCGCGCGCTCCAGATCGCGGTTGGTCGCGGCCATGATGCGGACGTCGACCCTGCGCTCGCGCACGCTGCCCACGCGGCGCACGGCGCGCTCCTCGATCACCCGCAGCAGCTTTCCCTGCACCGCGAGGTCCACGTCGCCGATCTCATCGAGGAAGAGGAATCCTCCCTCGGCGGCCTCGACCAGGCCGGGCTTCGATTCCTTGGCGTCGGTGAAGGCGCCGCGCTCGTGGCCGAACAGCTCGGCTTCCATGAGCGTGGCCGGCAGCGCCGTGCAGTTGACCTCGATGAACGGCTTTGTCGCTCGCGCGCCCGCGGCGTGGATCGCGCGGGCCAGGAGACCCTTGCCGGTGCCGGTCTCACCGGTGAGCAATACGGGCGGCGTCTCGTCGAGCGCCGCGATCTGCCGGGCCCGCTCGAGCACCGCTTGCACCGCCCGCGACTCCCCCACCAGCCCCTCGAAGCCGACGTCCGTGGTGGCACGACGACGGTAGTAGGACAGCTCCTGCTTGAGCAGGCGCGTCTCGCGGGCGCGGTCGGCGAGCAGCTTCAGCTCTTCCAGGTCCACGGGCTTCTTGACGTAGTCGAAGGCGCCGAGCTTCACCGCCTCCACGGCACCCTCGATCGAGCCGTAGGCCGTCAGCATGATCACCGGGATCACGGGATCGAACGCCCGGATCCGCCTGAGCAGATCGAGCCCGCTCATTCCGGGCAGCCGCACGTCGGCGAAGACGACGTCCGGCTGCAGGGTGGCGAGCAGGTCCAGCGCTTGCTCCCCGGTGACCGCCACCTCGGCTTCATAGCCGTGGTCGGCGAGGAACGCCTTGGCGGACCGGGCCAGCGACTGCTCGTCGTCTACGATGAGCACGGTGGAGCCGCTCACGCGATGCTCCGTGCCGGCTGGGGCGCGACGTCACCGCTCGCCGTGGGGAGCCAGATGCGCACGGTCGTGCCGCGCCCCAGGGCGCTCGTGATGTCGAGCCGGCCGCCGGCTTCCTCCACGTAGCGCTTGGCGATCGCGAGCCCGAGGCCCGTGCCCTCGGGCCGCGTCGTGAAGAAGGGCTCGCACAAGTTGGGGAGAATCTCGGGAGCGATCCCCCGGCCCGAGTCCGTGACTTCGACGACCACGCCACCCGCGCCACCCGCGCCGGGCTCGGCCCGTGTGGCGACATCCAGGCGTCCGCCCTCCGGCATGGCGTCGAGTGCGTTCGACACGAGCTCGGTCAGGGCCTGCTCCAGCCGCATCGGGTCCACTTGGACGTCGGGGAGCGCGGCCGGGGCGCGGACCGCGAGATCGATCTTGCGCTGGCGCAGCAGCTCCGAGAACCCGGAGAGGGCGCCGTCGACGAGCGCCCTCACGCTCTCGCGCAACGGGTGAAACGGCGCGGGCCGGGAGAACTGCAACAGGTGGGCGATACGGAGATCGAGACGATCCACCTGCTCCACGATGGCATCGAGCTGCTCGCGGGCGGCGGGGACGTCGACGCGGTGCCGCGCAAGCTGGGCGGCGGCGCGCAGGCTGGCGAGCGGATTGCGCAGGCCGTGGGCCACCGCGGCGGCCATCTGGCCGATCGACGCGAGCTTCTCGGACTGGACCAGCTGGGCGCGCGATTCACGCAGCTGCTCGGTCATCCGGCCGAACGCCAGCGCCAGCTCGCCGATCTCGTCCGCCGAGCGGGGCACGATGGCATGCGCCAGGTCGCCCGCGCCGACGACGGCCATCGCGTGGCGCAGCTCGGTGAGCGGGCGCGCCAGGTCGCGCGAGATGAGCCACGACGCCAGCAAGCCCGCGACGAGGGCGAGAAACACGGTCGCCCAGAGGACCCGGCGCTTCGTCTCAACGATGGACCGCATCTGCGCGACGGCGCCCTGCACGCTGAGCTCGCGGGCCTGCCGATAGATCTCGCGGTTCACGCTGGCGAGCGCCGGCTCCAGCCGCTCGAGCAGCTCCCGCCGCGCGATGTTGGCCGCCTGGTCCCGCCGCCCGGCATCGTGCAGCGTGAACACGCGAGCCGCGACCGCGCGGATGTCGGCTTCGATGCGACGCACGCCGTCGGCGAGCTTGACCTCGTCGGGGGGAAGGTCGGCGGTCCAGCGCTCGAGCCGGAAGTCCACGACCTGCTCGGTGAGCGGGAATTCCTGCTTGGCGGTGGGATCGCCGCCCAGGTAGCGCCAGATGACCTGCGTCTGGTTGAACATCGCGTCTTCGACGTCCGCGTAGGTGCGCGAGCGCGCCAGGCGCTGGCCCAGCGTCTCCAGCGTGCCGCGCTCCAGGGCGTTGGTCCGGATCGCCTGGACGCCGACGAACAGGGTCGGGACGACCATGAGGGCGAAACCCACCAGCAGCTTGCGTTGCAGCGTCACAGCTCGATCGCTCCGAGCACGTCCTCCAAGATATCCAGCGTCCGGTCGACGGTAACCTCCTCGTGCGCCATGGACACGAAATTGTACGCCGTCCGCTTGAACAGCAGCCCCCGCGCCGCACAGCCCCGCGCAACGCTCCGAGAGATATCGTCGTTCGCGAAATGCAGAAAGCACATCTCCGCGATCCCACCCACGCCGGTCACCACGTCGCCGTGCTTATGGTGCAAGCGATGGAGTCCATGCAGCAACCGCGTGCCCATCCGGTGCAGATGGCCGCAGACGTCTTCGTGCGCGAAGACCTGCAGCGTCGCCTGCGCCGCGGCGAGCGCCACGCTCTCCGTTGCCAGCGTGGAGGAGATCCAGGTGCGGGCGACGCCGGCCATCAGGTCCGCCCTGCCGCCCACCAGGGCGAGCGGAAAGCCGTTGGCCATCGCCTTGCCCAGCACCGCGAGGTCGGGGCGCACGCCATAGCGCTCGGCCGCCCCGCCGATCGCCAGCCGGAACGCCGTCTTGATCTCGTCGAACACGAGCACCGCGCCCACCCGGGTCGTCTCCTCGCGCAGCAGCTCGAGCCACTCGCGCGTGGGCTCGATCACGACCACGGGCTCGACGACGACGACGGCCAGGCGATCGCCCGCCTCGCGGATCAGGCGCCGCGTCCCGTCCACGTCGTTGAACGGAATCTCGCCGTACAGGGCCCGGGTCGTCGCGGGGATTCCCTCGCCTCCCTGGGACCAGTCGAGCCAGCCGTGGTAACCGCAGCCGAGCACGCGCTCCCGCCCGGTGGCCACACGGGCGAGCCGCACGGCCGCGGCCACGGCTTCGGCGCCGGTCTTCAAGAAGCGCATCCGCTCGAGCCACGGGATCCGCATGGCGAGCCCGTCGGCCACCTCTTCCTCGAGCACCGGTGGCAGCGGACCGGCCACGCCGGCGGCGATCGCCCGCTCGGCGGCGCGGTTCACCTCCGGATGGCCGTAGCCCAGCGCTACGGCGCCGAGCGCCATGACGTAGTCGACGTACTCGCGCCCCTCGGCGTCCCACACGCGACACCCGGCCGCGCGGGTCATGCGGGTCGGCAGGCCCGCGACGGCGTCGACACCGGCGGGGCCGAACAGCGCGTCGGGTCGCTTACTCCCGGTCGACGTGAATCCGGGAACGCGCCAGTCGCTCACCGTATTTCACCACCTCGATGGCCATCGCCCGCACGAGCTTCGCTTCGCGCTCGTCGAGCGGCGTCCGATGGATCACCTCGCGCACCGTGCGCATGACGCCTTCCGCTTGCCGCGTCTTGAAGAACTCGATCACCCGCAGCGCCGCCTCGACGTCCGCGAACAGGCGCTCGAGCTCGCCGGCGGTCGCGGCCGGGCCCTCGCGCCGCGGCGCCTTGAATGGCCGGCCGTCGTCGCCCCGCGTCACGGCCAGTTCGTACAACATCAGCACGACGGCGTGGGCGAGGTTGAGAGAAGGATACGCCGGGTTTGTGGGTATCGTGACGACGCGGTGACACAGATCGAGCGCCTCGTTGGAGAGACCCTTGTCCTCGCGCCCGAACAGCAACCCGGTCGGACCTGCATCCGCCCGGTCGAGGATCTCCCCGGCCGCCTCGCGCGGCCGCTGCAGATTGCGCTTCGCCGTGCGGCCCCGTGCCGTGAACCCGACGACGTGCACGCAATCGGCCAGCGCATCCTGCAGCTGGTCGAACCGCGCCACGCGAGCCAGGACGTCCTGCGTCTGGTGCGCGATCCCGGCGACGCGATAGGCGTCGTACTCCCGCGGGTTGACGAGCCGCAGGTCGCGCAGCCCGAAATTCTTCAGCGCCCGCACGACGTGGGCGATGTTCACGAGCTCTTGGGGCTCGTGGAGCACGACGACGATGCTCATGGGTCCGAAGAACCCAACGCGGAAGTCGGAACGCGGAACGCGGAACAGCACGGTGAGTGCCGCCGGGCGAACGACCTGTCCCTGCTGTTCCGCATTCCGCGTTCCGCGTTCCGCGTTCGTCTCATCCCACCAGCTCCAGCACACCCATCCGTCCGACGTCCTGCCGATCCCCGCGGAGCCACACCCAGCCGTTGCCGCCGCTCCAGACGAGCTGCCCGGCGCGTCGCAGCCGTCCGGGAAGCATCTCGTTGACCAGCAGATCGAAGCGCACGCGCCCGCCGACATGCGCGCGCTGCCACTCGGGCCACTCCATGCCGAGCGTCACGCGAAACCCGCTGTCCATCCGCTGCCAAGCACCCCGTACGGTGCGCGGATCGGGCGACGTGTCGCCGGTCGCCCGCACCCGCAGCGCTCGCCCCTCGGGCTCGGGGACAATCACATATCCAACGCCCTCGTCCCCCTTCCCCCCTCCCTCGTCCCTCGCGAGATACACCTGCACGCCGTCCGAATGGATGTCGTCCGGCTCGTTATCGAGGCGCAGCGGCGGCGCGCCCGCCGCGCGGAAACAGACGTCGGGCTTCGTGACCTCCACCGCGAGGTAGAGCCCGTCGTCATCCCACGCGGCGTAGGCGACGGCGGAGAAGTCTTCGGGGCCCCCATACGGCTCCTCGCTGCGGCGGTACTGGTCCTCCAGCTCGAGGCGGAGCGGCTCGCTCGTGTCGAAGCCGTCGAGCGTGCCGTCGAGCGGCGGCGGCTCGGTCACCCGCAGCGCGACCGCGATCGCGGGCTTGGGGCGGTCCAGCTCGAGCAGCGGCGCGAACGGCGGCTCGGGCTCGCGTCCGCCGGCGAGCCGCACCCGACTCGATTCCGCCGCGACCTCCCACCCTCCAGGGGTGGCGGTATGGCGGTGCGTACCCTCCACCGTGTCCACCTCGATCACGCCGCCAGACGCGCGCAGGCCTTGCACGATCGCCCTGTCGCCGACCGGCTCGAGCACCGTGATGAAGCGGGTGCCACGCCCCGTGGCCCGCGCGACGTAGAACGTCGCCCGCTCCCCGGTGCGCGGCCGTCCCGGCCCCGTGGCGCGCAGCAACTCCCCGTCGAAGTGCAAGAACGCCTTCAGCTGCTTGGGACCCTCGGCGAACTCGAAAACGACCGGAGCGGGACCCCGGGGGGCGAAGCGCTCGACGCGTGCGACGAACTCATCCACCAGCTCCCCGGGGGCCCACCCACCCCCTTCCGCATCCCCAGTCCCGGCGACGTGCCAGGGCAGCTCCAGCAGATGATCGGAGCGGCTCCCGAGCTCGACCACATCGAGCACGTACGCCGGGCCCGATATCACGCTGCGGGTGAGGTCGCCGTAGCGTCCGCGGACCCAGGCCCACTCGCCGGGAGCGTCGAACGCTTCGCACACGGCATCGCCCGCCGGCTGAGAGGTTCCGTCGAGCCGGGGCGCGTTGTGCGCCAAGGTCGAGCGATACCACAACAGGTCGCGGGAGACGTAACTCCCGGTGCCGGGGTCCGCGAGCCAGTGCACGCCGCCGGCGTGCAGCGTGAGATGCAGGCGGTCCGGGTGTCCGTGCCCGCCACCGAGCTGGCCGCACTCGAGGCTCACGTAGCGGTCGTCGGTCCGCAGCACCGCGAGCCCCTGAGACTCGAGCAGGACGCTCTCGGGAGACCAGATGGGGGCGTCGCTCGGAAGCTCGGGAGTCATGAAGACCAGAGACCACCAAGACAACGTGCGACGGGACACTGGAAACGGGGCACTCGGCAACGGCGCGTCGTGCAGATAGGACTCGAAGAGTTCTGGTCGCACAGCGGGCGCCCGGTACAGGGCTGTGAGCCAACTCTCAAGCTCACCTTTCCCGTTTCCCGTTTCCCGTGTCCCGACGTTCCCGAGCCCCACCTCCCACAACTCCAGGTACGCCGGTTGCGCCAGGGACACGCCGAACCGCGAGTCCTTGCGCGCCGGGTACGTGAAATCCGGCAGCGCGGAGCGAGTGGGGGCGAGCAGCGCCGCCTCCACGCGCCGGGCCAGCTGTTGCTCGGCACAAATGTCCACGCCCGCCTCGCGCGCCCATCCCGCTCCGATCAACAACCCGCGCAGCGCGAACAGGTGGTAGTTCTCGCCTTCGTACCACATGCCGTCCCGCCCAAAGCCGCGCAGCAGGTGCTCGAGCAGGCCGGTGGGACCCTCGATGGCACGGCGGGCGAGCTCCTCGTCCTCGAACCAGACGGCGATGGCGGCGAGCGCGGCGTTGTTCCACGTCTGGCGGTTGGAGAACCACTCGTCGAACTCGCCGATCAGGTTGGCGGCCTCGTCGGCGACCTGGCCGACGCCCCGCTCGGTGGCGTCGTCGAGCTTACCCGATTCGCGCAGCAGCACGGCGGCAGCGAGGTAGTTGCAGATCCAGATGGACTCGAGGTACGTCGAGAAGAACAGCCGGCTCGGCCCCAAGACGTTGTCCCGGTTCGGGAATTGCCAATAGCTCCGGGCGTAGGCCCGGAGGATCTCGGTCGCCCGCCCCGCCGCGCCGGCATCGCCATCGAGCGCGGCGAGCGTCGCGAGGTGTGCCGCGCGCTCGGCCAGCCACAGATGCTGATGGCGCGCCCAGTTGCGGTCGTGCCGCTCGCCGCTGTGAACCTGGCCGCAGCGCGGGCAGCGGTGCGCGCCGGGGCTCCAGGGATCGAACACGAGCGTCGCGCCATCCTCGGGGCATACGCCGCCGTCGACCGACAGCAGGGCCTTCGCCTGAGGCAGCGGCGGCATGCGGGCGAGCACCGGAGCCGCCCGCTCGCGCAGATGCGCGAGCAGCGCCGCGAGGTCGGGCGCGTCCGCGATCTGCGCCCCCCGCGCCGCCAGATGTTCCGCGCTTACCACGCCCGCACCCCCCCGCTCGCCCAGCGTACCGGGAGCAGCGTGGCCCCGGCCGCCCGGGCCGCGGCACTCACCGATCCCGGCTGGTCACCGGTCACGAAAAACATGCAGCCTCCCGCCCCCGAGCCGGCGGCTTTGCCTCCCAGCGCGCCCGCGGCCGTCACCGCCTGCTCGACCCGTGCCATCTCCGGCGTGCACATCTCGGGATCGAGCGCCTGCTGGTGGTTCCAGTTCTCCGTGAGGAGCTCGGCGACGCGAGTCAGGTTCGATGCCCGCAGCGCCTCCGCCATGCCCGCGGCCACCTCCTTCATGGCGCGCAGCGCCTCCGTCACACGTGGATCCCCGCGCTCGTACGCCGCCATGACCCGCGCGATGGTCGTGCCCGACATGCGGGACCGTCCCGTGTAGCACAGCACGGTGCGGCGCTCCAGGTCTGCCGCGAAGGCGGGGGCGAGCGTGATCGGCTCCGCGCCGACGTCGGGGTCGCGGAACGTGAGGCGCTGGAAGCCGCCCAATGCCGCGGCGAACTGATCCTGCTTTCCGCCGGGGATCCTCGCCTCGACGGTCTCGAGATACCACGCTTGCTCGGCGATCTCGCGCTCGGACAGGTGGTCGGCGCGCGCCAACGCCAGGGCGCCGACCAACGCGACGTCCATCGCTCCCGAGCTGCCCAGACCCGACCCCGGGGGCGCGTCCGAGCGCGTCGTGAGCGTGCAGGGGCTCTGGACCGGAAACATGCGCAGCGCCGCCTTCAGGAGGTCCAGCCTGCCGTCCAGCACGAGTCCTCCCGAATCGACGCACTCGAGCTCCTGTCCCAGATCCTCCGACACGAGGCGGATCCTCGGGCCGCCGAGCTTCACCTCGACGCGGGCCGAGAGATCGATCGCCGCGCTCACCACCACGCCGCCTTCGCGGGTGGAGAAGGGCGGGACGTCGGTCCAGCCGCCCGCGAAGTCCAGGCGCACGGGCGCCGCCGCGCGGAATTCCGAGGGCACGTCGCGCCGCCTCACGGCGCGGTCCGCCACGCGGTGACGCTCGGCAGCTCCCCGCGCAGGTCCATCCGCACGCCGTGCACGCGGCGGTTCATCCCCTGCAGCCCGCGCCCGTGATAGAGGAATGCGACGGGCAGCGAGTCGCGGAACATCCGCTGCGCGAGCGCGGGATCGGGGGGCACGCGCAGGCCCGCCTCGTCGGCGAGGGTGGTCAGATACCCGAGCCCCGGGTCGCCCGGCGTGCCCGTGACCGCCGCTTGAAAGTCAGAGCGCCGCGGATTCACGCGATCGAGGAACGCCGTGCTCTCGAGCTGCCGGATCGCGACGTCGAAGCCGACGGCGGCGAGCCGGGCCTGGATCATTTGCTCGAGGGCCGCCTCGCCGCTCCCCACTGTGAGGAGCTCGAACGCGACGCGCCGTCCGCCCAGCAGCCGACGGGCCGAGTCGGCATCGACGGGGAGCGGGCGCACCGCGACGTAGCCCGGGATGCCGGGCGGCACGGGACCCTCGGCCACGGCGCCGAAGCCGTACAGATACCCGGCCACGATCTCGCGGCGATCGAGCGCGAGCGCCGCGGCGAGTCGCACGCGGGCGTCGTCGAAGGGGGGACGGCGCATGTTGAAGACGACGCCGTACGGGAAGATCAGGGGATAGTCGAGCACCGTCAGGGTCGTGTCCTTGCGCACGAATGCGACGTGCGCCGGCTGGATGCCCGCGAAATCGATCTCGCCCGCGGTGAGGGCGGCGAGCTTGGCGGTCGGCTCGTCCACCACGACGATGATGAGCCGTGCCAGCGCAGGCGGCCCGCCGAGCGCCGCGGGGAAACCGGAGTCGGCGGCGAATACCCAGCGGCGGTTCGCTTCGTGCGCCACGAAGCGGAACGGCCCGTTCCCTGTCGGATGCTGGTTCCACGCGGCGCGGCGCAGCTCCGCTCGGGGAATCGAGTCGAGCAGGTGTGCCGGGAGAATCGCCAGGTCGGTGAGCACGTCGGGAATGCCGCGCTGCGCATGGGCGAATCGGATCACCACGGTCGAATCGTTGGGATCGTTGACGAACGCCACGTCCGCGAAGTCGCTCGTGCGACGGTATCCGGTCGCAGGGTCGCGCGCCGCGGAGAGCGTCCACACGACGTCGCGCGCGGTGGTCGGCGTGCCATCGTGCCAGCGCACGCCCGGCTGCATCCGGAACACGAGGCTCTTCCGATCGGCCGACCACGTCCAGGCGCGCGCGAGGTAGGGCTGCGGGACCAGCGCGGAGTCGTAGCGCGCCAGCGTGGTGAGCAGCACGTAGCGCTCTACTTGCTTGGCAAGCGCATGTTCGGTGAGCAGCGGGTTGACCGTCTGGAGGTCCGCGCCCGAGGCGAACACGACGGTGCGGCCGCGGCGGGCGGCCCGGCCGCCGCACGCGGCGGCCACGGTCGCCACCGTCCCCAAGGTCACGAGCCCGGTCATCCGTCGCAGCACGCCCGCATTCTAGCGGGCCTCGGGTGGTCGCGCGAGATTCGGCGCATGGTTCTGCCGCTGGTACGCCGCGCCCTGGCCGGCGTGGCCGTCGTGACGGGCGTGGTCGCCCTCACGTTCCTGCTGCTGCGGCTCGCGCCCGGCGATCCCGTGGAGCGGCTGCTCGGGCCCGCCGCCACCACCGAGCAGGTGGCGCTCCAGCGCCACGTCCTGGGCCTCGATCGCCCGTTGCCCGCCCAGTTCGTCGCCTGGCTCGGTCGATTCGCGCGCGGCGACTGGGGACGGAGCATCGTCACGGGGCGCGCCGTGCGCGGCCTGCTCGGCGACGCCGTGCCCGCGACCCTCGAGCTCGCGGGGCTGTCGCTGGTCTTGACCTACCTCCTCGGGATCTCGGTCGGCGCGGTCCAGGCGAGCGCCGGTCCGCGGCTGGACACGGCGCTGTCCGTGACGACCGTAACCCTGTTCGCGCTGCCGGGATACTGGCTCGGCCTCGCGTTGATCATCGTATTCACCTACTGGGGGCGCGCGCTCCCCGCGTTCGGCGCGGCCGGGCTCGACGCCGACGCCCTCACGGGATGGGGCCGGGTCGCCGACCGCCTGCGCCACCTCGCGCTCCCGCTCGCGACGCTGACGCTGATCGGCATCGGCGGCACCGCCCGCTTCGTGCGCGGCGCGATGCGCGATGTCCTGAGTCAGCCGTTCGTGCGGGTCGCGCGCGCGAAGGGGTTGTCACCGTTCCACGTTACACGACGACACGTCGCACGAAACGCCCTCATTCCCGTGGTTACGCTGCTCGGACTGTCCCTCCCGGCTTTGTTTTCCGGCACGGTGTTCGTGGAGGCGGTGTTCGCCTGGCCCGGCGTGGGACGCCGGCTGGTCGAGGCGGTGCAGGCGCGCGACTACCCCGTGGTGATGGGCGCGACCGTGGTCAGCGCGGTGCTCGTCGTCGTGGGGAATTTCCTCGCCGACGTCGCGACGGCATGGATCGATCCGCGCGTCCGGCAGGCGTCGAGCGGAGACGCGCGATGAGACCGTTGCTGCGAGACCGGCGGGCGGCGTTCGGCGTGGCCGTGCTCGCGATCGTCGCCGGCGCGGGGCTGGCGGCGCCGCTCGTGACACGCGGCCGGCCGACGGCCCAGGGCGACATCGTCGCCACGCGCTTCCTGCCGCCGCTCGCAGGCGATCACGCGGGCGGCTTCCATCTGCTCGGCACCGACCGGTTCGGCCGGGACGTGTGGACGCGCCTCGTGTATGGCGCGCGCGTGTCGCTCGCCGTGGGGGCCCTCGCCGTGCTGCTGTCGATCGCGCTCGGGGTCGCCGTGGGCGCGGCGGCCGGCTTCGGGCCCGGCCCGGTGCAGCTGCCGCTGCTCGCGCTCACGGACTTCGCGCTCGCGCTGCCGCGCGTGGTGTTGCTGCTGCTGCTCGCCGCCCTGTGGCGACCGAGCG